>Ga0209211_10000030_pt1 | contig 339418 bp, 253 predicted proteins | sample RifGroA2_FD_183992 | JGI IMG/M metagenome (GOLD analysis project Ga0209211, IMG submission 183992) | Groundwater microbial communities from Rifle, Colorado, USA - Groundwater A2 (SPAdes) (version 2) | ecosystem: Environmental > Aquatic > Deep subsurface > Groundwater | place: Rifle, Colorado...
GGCATCTCGCGGATAAGATCGGCCTTCCTTTTCGATCCCAGGCTGGGCGGGGGCGTGGAACTTATAATGTTACCTCGGGATGTTGCGCAAAGTAGGTTATAACTTCATCCTGAAAACCCCGCCAAATTTTCTTCTCGGAAAATTTGGCAGAATTTAAGTCCGCTTGAGCGTTTAGCTCCCGCAGTTTCTCCGCCGGAAAAATAAATTTTAATTTTATTTTCTTCCCGCCTATGATTAATTACGAACCGAATTATTGTCCTTATGGCCGCCGGTGCGGCCGGCCCAGCGCTGCTGCGCCTGGCCGGCCTTACCCGCGGCGCAGAGTTGAAGAATAGCACTTAAGTCCGGTTTAGCCCTGCTGGGCAAAACCGGCCTTAAGAGCAGGGGAGGCAAGGTATGGAGAAGTCTAATATGCGGTATTTCCTTTATGCTCGCAAGTCCACGGACGAACCGGACCGGCAAATCCTTTCTATAGAGGCGCAGCTCACTGAACTACGCGACTACGCCAGAAAGGAAGGCCTCACCATTGTCCGCGAGTTCATTGAGAGCAAAACGGCCAAAGAGCCGGGCCGCGAAATATTCAACGAAATGGTCGACGGCATTGAGCAGGGCGCGGCCTACGGCATAGTGGCCTGGCACCCCGACCGGCTCTGCCGTAATAGTATTGATGGTGGCCGCTTAATATATTTGGTGGACACCGGCAAGATCCTGGCACTCAAGTTCCCCACCTTCTGGTTCGACCCCACACCGCAGGGCAAGTTCATGCTCTCTATCGCTTTCGGCCAATCCAAGTACTACGTGGACAACCTGTCCGAGAACGTTAAACGCGGCATACGCCAGAAGCTGCGCAATGGCATCTGGCCTGCCTGGGCGCCTATGGGCTATATAAACGACCGGAACACCCACACCATTGTCGTAGACCGCCCCAAGGCGCCTCTTATCAAGAAGGCCTTCGAACTCTACGCCACGGGCAAATACCCCATTAAAGAGGTGCGGCGCCTTATAAACGCCGCAGGGCTGGAAGGGCGCAGGCATAAAAAGGTTATGTCCGTATCGAATTACCACTACATGCTTCAAAATCCGCTGTATTACGGGGTTATACGCTACTATGGGGAGATTTACGAGGGCAAGCATAAGCCCATTATCTCCAAGGCGCTCTTCGATAAGTGCCAAGAGGTGCTTAGCAGGAAAAGCAAGTCCCACACTAAAACCTTAAAGCCCTATGTTTACCGGGGCGCTTTCCGTTGCGCTAATTGCGGCTGCTTCATCACCACCGAAACCCAAAAGGGCCATAACTACCTGCATTGCACCAAGCGCAAGGCCCCCTGTTCCGAGCCCTTTGTGCGGGAAGAGGAAGTGGAAAAACAGATACGCGACTTATTAAAAGGAGTTTCCTTACCCCCGGCCCTGGCCGCCGATGCTCTTAATAACATAAACAAGGAATCAATAAAGGCGGCCCAGGCCGGGGAAGAGGCCGCACAAAATCTGCGAGATAAAATAGATTTCCTTACAAAGAACATGAACGCTCTTTTGGACATGATCCTTAGCGGGATGATAACGCAGGATGAATACGCCCAAAAGAAGCGTTCATGTATAGAAGAGAAAAAGGAATATGAAATGAAACTCGCAGCTTTTGAGCGGGAGGGGAGTAAGCGGTTCGAACCGCTTATAGGCTTCTACAAGACCGCGGTTCACGCCGGAGAGTCCGCAGTCTCCGGAAAACCCGAGGAAAACCTGCAAATATTGAAAAATATCGGTTCGAACTTAATTATAGGCGGGAAGAAAATAAAATTAAAATTTATTTTTCCGGCGGAGAAACTGCGGGAGCTAAACGCTCAAGCGGACTTAAATTCTGCCAAATTTTCCGAGAAGAAAATTTGGCGGGGTGGTCGGGATTAGAACCTTCTGCTGCAGGCGCTGACCATTGCCTGTATAACAGGCTCCGCATCCGCCGCGGTATGCTGCCGCTCCGGACAGGGCATAAAAAAAACGCGCTTGGGAGCGCGTTTCTTTTTTTGCCACCTTATGCTTAAAACGGTGGCGGGGTCGACGGGATTCGAACCCGCGATCTTCGCCTTGACAGGGCGACGTGTTAACCAGCTACACCACGACCCCGCAGTGATTTATATAGGATACCAAAAAAAGAAATCTATTTCCATAAAATTATTACCGCCCCGCCGGACCGGGAGCTTTTTTCTTTCCGCCGGCGGCTTGTGCGCGGCGCTTTTTTTGTATCATAGCGGGTATAGGGATACTATTTAAATCAGGGAGAATCTTTATGGAAAAATCTAAAAAAGCGATAGGCGCCGGCATAGCGCTGGCGGCCATAGCGGCGGCGGCCACGTATTTTCTCACGGGCAAGCGCGGCATAGAGAACCGCGCCAAGATAGAGGCCTGGACGCTCAAGATGAAAGGCGAAGTGCTGATCAAGATGCGGGAACTGAAAGTGCTGAACAGGGAAGCCTACTGCGCCCTGGTGGACGAAGTAGCCGTGCGCTACGAGCGCGTGGGGCGCGTCAGCGCCGCGGAGATGAGGCACCTTACGGAAGAGCTGAAAGGCGCCTGGTCGCATATCAGCAAACAGATAAAGTAACGCCGGCTGTTTTGACGAAAGAGAACGCGCCCGCGGGCGCGTTCTCTTTTTGCCCCTAAAGTGTTACCATAACCGGGATGCAAAACCTCGCCGCCATCTACGGCCCCGCCTTCTTCCGGGAATGGGGCCCGGCCAACGCCGATTATGTCCGCTCGGCCGGGCTGGTGGCGGCGGCTATAAACGAGGTTTTTAAGCCGGCCAGCGTAGCCGACCTGGGCTGCGGCTGCGGGGTATACAGCCACCTGTTCCGGGAGAAAGGCGTAAAAGTGCTGGCCATAGACGGGGCGGCGCCCCCCCAGGAGCACCGCTTCCCGGTGGAGATAGTAGATCGGGACCTCACCGCGCCGCTGGAGAACACCTGGGGCAATTTCGACCTGGCGCTGTGCCTGGAGGTAGCCGAGCATATCCCCGAGGAACTGACCGCCGCCTTCCTTAAGAACCTCACGAAGTTCAGCGACAGGCTGATCATGTCCGCGGCCCCTCCCGGCCAAGGCGGGCACCACCACGTGAACGAGCGCCCCCGCCGCTACTGGGCGCAGGAACTGGCCGCGCTGGGCTTCGCCTACGACCGCCGCGCCTCTGGGCGGATACTCAAGGCCCTGGAAGCGGACCCTCCCCCTTTTATGTGGATGGCCAACCATATAGGCGTGTACGAAAAAGCGAAGGACGCGAAGCAGTTGACGCACGGCCGGCCTTTCGGGGTCAAGCCATGATTATTTAGTAGAATTTAACAGGGGAAAATGAAAAAACTGCCGCTGACCGACGCCGACACCGTGCAATTCACCAAGATGGTGAAGAAAATAAATTTCTTCGCCTCCATGAACATGGGGCTGCTGGAAAAGATCCTCAGCAGGATAACCTACTACCAGTATGACGGCGGGGAGAAGGTCTGCCGGCAGGGCGACCCGGGCGACACTTTCTACGTGGTTTCGGAAGGCAAGCTGAAAGTCACCGTCAGGGAGGCTTTCCTGTTCTCGCGCACGCTGGCCACCTTCGGCCCGGGCGACTGCTTCGGCGAGATGGCGCTGCTGGAGCGCAAACCCAGGAACGCCACCGTGGCCTGCGAAGCGGATTCCAAGATCTTCATCCTGACCGCGGACCATTTCGACCAGGTGCTGGCGGAGAATCCCGCCTTTAAACAGGAAATAAAACGCCTGGCCGCCGACCGCCGGTTCGAACTGGACCACAAGTAACTAACGTACCATTTTAAGGAAATCATCCCAGGCCGTAGCCTTCGCAAGGGCGAGCCTGTCGTAGGCACCGCTGTATTTGCCGGCGGGCATATAAGCCGCGACGCCGCTTACCCTGTTGTCCGTCCCGAAAGAAGCCGCCGTCAGTTTTGTCCTTATAAATTCCGATAAAGCCGCGCTTTGTGCCGCCAGGGCCGGGTCCTGGGCGTTCGCCCCCACCAGCCGCATAAGATCACCGAGGTCTTTAGCGTCTTTCTGGCCGTTGTCGAAGCCGAAGGCCGCGTCCAGTTGGGCACGGAAGATTTTTTTCTTGCCGTATTTTATGGCCGCCCGGCTCCAGCCCTCGAGCAGCGCGAAGAAATCGTTCAGCGCGCCCGCGTCTACCGCCGACAGGGTCGGGTTCTGGTGCGGGTAACCGCCGTAAGCCTCGGCGTGTTTTTCCACAAAAAGCTTTGCCGCCTCCCTGGCGTCCATGCCAGGCCGGGCGTTGAGGACGGGCACTATTCTCTCGTACGGGATGCCGCGCATGACGTTCTCCGAGCCGACTATATAGCCGGCGCTGTCCTTCAGGTCGTAAAGGGCCTCGGCGGTCTGCATCAGGCAGGCGTTGAGCACCAGCAGATCCAGCTTCCCGCCGGACTCCTCTATGGCGCGGGCCAGTTCGGGGTTCTCTATGCCGCGGCCGGTCTCTTCGTCGAAAGCCAGGCCTTTATCGGAGCGGGCGATGTCACGCCAGCCGCTGCCATGCCCCAGTATCACCAGCGCGTAGCGCTTGGCCGGGAAATTGGCCTTGCTCCACTTTATAAAGTCGGCCAGGTGCCGCCAGTCGCCCGTGTTCACTCCGGTGAAGGACTGCAGCACGGGAGACCTGATCAACGCGAAATTATCGTCTTTTTGTATATGGTAGCGGCGCGCGCCGGTCCAGTCCCCGTCCTCGGGCGTGTCGAAGAACTGCCCGCGCATGCGGCTGAGCTCGGCTACGTAATCCACCCTGTCCGTGGACCCGCCGTTCTCCTCCAGCATGTTCACCGCGTCGAGCGACAGGCCTTCCGCGCTGCTCTTGCCCTCGGCGTAAAGCATCACGGTCCATTCTTTCGGGCCGGCCTGCTCCGGCTGGCCGGCGGGGACGGGAACCGCGGGAACGGCCGCCTCATCGAGCGCCGTCTTAAAATAGGAAACCGGGTCGGTTTCAAAATTGAAACCGGCGGCAAAGGCGGCATTGAGCGGGAAGATCAGCGCGGCAAAAAGCAGGGATTTAATGACATGGGCCATCTATACTTAAAGTATAGATAGTAAAGGCGCGGTTTTTAAGAGCCTTTAGGCCCCTTTTTCGGGATAAAAGGGCCCAGAGCGCCTGGGCCCGGGAGCAGTTATTCCCTGATGTAATGGCAGGTATAGCCGCCCGGATGTTTCTTTAAATAGTCCTGGTGATAGTCTTCCGCCGTCCAGAATTTCCCCGCCGGGACGATCCCGGTGGTGATGGGCCGCTTCCAGAGCCCGGAGGCCTGCGCCCGTTTTACCGCCGCCTCCGCCTCGGCCTTCTGGGCTGGGGTCAGGTAAAAAATGGCGGAGCGGTACTGGCTGCCGGTATCGTTGCCCTGGCGGTTGGGCGTGGTAGGGTCGTGCATCTTGAAGAACAGGTCCAGGATGGCGCCGTAGGAGAGTTTGGCCGGGTCGAACTTTATCTCTATGCTCTCGGCGTGGCCGGTGGTCCCCGTCTTCACGTCCTGGTATTTGGGATTTTCGGTCTTGCCGCCGGTGTAGCCGACGGTGGTGGCCGTCACCCCGGGCAGGGCGCGCAGTATCTCCTGCATGCCCCAGAAGCAGCCGCCGGCCAGCAGCGCCGTTTCCGTTTTAGCTTTAACGTCCATTTTTTTGCTCCTTGCCGGGGCTCCCCCGGCTTGCGGCTGCGCCGCCAGGCAGGCGGCCAGAATTAAGATCAGTTTGCTCACGGCCTGCCGCCCAGGCGCGGCTTGAGCAGGCGCCACCAAAGCGCGTTGGCCGCCGTAAAGGCCAGCAGGACGCGCCAGACCCAGGCGAAGTACGGCTTTTCGGCCGTCAGGTCCCCGCCCAGTTCGAACTGATGCCCTATGGCGAGGGCCAGCCCGGCGTATACGCCCAAATGCGCCCATTTCCAGGCCGCGTAGCTAAGCCGCCGCTTAATAAAGGGAAGGGACAGCAGCACTGCGGCTATTATAAGGACTTCCCCCGCCGCCGCCTGCGGCACGTCGTCCCAGCGCAGCATGGCCAGGTACTGCTCCAGAAAAGAATTCTCGGCCTGCAGCGCGTGATGCCAGGCGACCAGCGCCGGATGGGCCAGCAGGAACAGCGGTATCGCCAGGCCGGCCCGGTGATGCCAGGCCGGCAGGCCGGCTCCCCGCAGGGGCTGCAGCCAGTCCGCCCGCGACATCAGCAGCAGCTGCCCCATGACGCCCAGGGCCCCGGCTATGCCGGCCAGGCGGCCCAGCGCCATTACCCAGCCGGCGCCGTCCGCGGAGGAACTACCCATCGGCGCGGAGCTGTTGTTGTAGTACCACAAAACGAGCGCCGCGGCCGCCAGCAGCGGGAATAAGAACAGAAGGGCTTTTTTCATAGGGGGGCGCTACAGTACGGTAAACTCCATTTTTATGTCCGGGTGCAGGCTCCGGCTGACCGGGCAGGCCTTCACGCAGGCCAGCAGTTTCTCCCGCTGCGCGGGCTCCAGGCCGGGCGGCAGGGTTATTACGCCGGTCAGTTTGGCGATGCGGCGCGGGTGCTCCTGCATGTGTTTTTCTATTTCGAAGGAAGCGCCTTCGAACTTGATCCCGTCGCGCGCCGCCAATTTGGCCATAATGCTGAGCACGCAGGAAGCCACCGAAGCGGCGGCCAGGTCGGTAGGAGAAAAGGTCCGTCCCCTGCCGCCGTTATCCGGGGGCAGGTCGGTCAGCAGCTCGCTGCCGCTCAGGCCGTGCGTAAGCCGCACCTGGTCATCTCCCGCATAAACCGCGTTAATTTTAAACGACATAGGCCCTCCTTAAAAGGCTCTGGATTTATTATAATATTTATCTCTCATCGCTGTTCCAGGAGGTTCCCCAAAATGAACATCCGTACCCTCGCACTTATCTCAGCAGCTGTTTTTGCGTCGTCTTGCGCCAATAAGGCGCAGGAAACGGCCACCGCGCAGCCTACCCAGGCCGCCGTAACCCAGGCACAGGAGATCAAAACAGACATGGAAACGCTTAAGAACCCGGCTAACGCCACCGAAAAAGCCCCCGAAACCTTCAAAGTAAAATTCAATACCACCAAGGGGGATTTCACCCTTGAGATCAACCGCTCGTGGTCCCCGCTCGGCGCCGACAGGTTCTACAACCTGGTCAAAGCCGGCTTCTTCACCGACCTGGCTTTCTTCCGCGTGATAGAAGGCTTCATGGTGCAGTTCGGCATCCACGGCGACCCCGCCGTTGCCTCGGCCTGGCGCGGCGCCCGCATCAAGGACGACCCCGTGAAGCAGTCCAACACCAAGGGCTACGTCTCCTACGCAATGGCCGGCCCCGACACCCGCACCACCCAGATGTTCATCAACTTCGGCGACAACGAGCGCCTGGACGGCATGGGCTTCTCCCCCTTCGGCAAAGTTATCGACGGCATGGAAATAGTAGAGAACATCTACTCCGGCTACGGCGAAGGCGCCCCCTCCGGCATGGGCCCCGACCAGGGCCGCGTGCAGATGCAGGGCAACGCCTACCTGAAGAAAGACTTCCCCAAGATGGACTACATCAAGAGCGCGCAGCTGCTTAACTAAAGAGGTTTACTTATCCCGGCCCCCTCGGAGGGGCCGGGATATTCCTAAAATGGCAAAGATCCTGATCATAGACGACGACGAGACTATCCACCTGATCTGTAAGGCCTACCTGTCTAAATCCGGCCACACGATAGCGACCGCCTTTGACGGTCCCGAAGGCCTTGCCCTGGCGGAATCCTTCAAGCCCGACCTGCTGCTGCTGGATATAAACATGCCGCGCATGTCCGGGTTCGAAGTGGCTAAAAAAATGAAAGAGAACCCGGCGACAAAAGAGATCCCTATCTTCATGATGACGTCGCTGAAGCAGGAATCGAACATACAGCGCGGCTACGACCTGGGGATAGCGGAATATATAACGAAACCGACCAATATCGCTCACCTGAAGCTCCGCATAGAGAAGTTCCTGGAAAACAAAAAATAAGGGCGTCACAGCCCGCCTGAAGGTAAAGCTTGCTAGACCTGCTAACGCAGTCGCCTCACTTTTACGATTACGTCACCGTCGCGGTGCTGCTGCTGGGACTTTTCAACGTCTTCGAGATCCTGTTCCTGCTCTATAACAAGAACATGGTGGAACGGATAGAGCGGGAAAAGCTGGCCCTTAAGCGCCTGGCTTCCACCGCGCTGATAACCTCCACCGCCCCTGCCGAACTGCTGCCCGGGCCGGCCGCCGAATACGAGTTCGCGGCCTACAGCGAAGCCATCGCCAGCGTCCTGGACAGCTTCGAAGGGGAGATAGCGGACCGCGCCAGGGCCCTTATCGGCCAGCTTGGCATAGACGACCATTACCGCCGCCTGGCCCGTCACCGGACCTGGTACAAGCGCGGCAACGCCATAGACATCATGGCGTCCTTCCGCCTCAAAGCCAGCAGGGAATTCTTCCTGGCCGTCTACCGCAGCGAACCGGTTCACGACGTGAAGTACCGCATAATCTACGGGCTCAGCCGCCTTACGCGCGAGCATGCCGACATCCGCGCCCTGGCGCAAATGCTTTCCGCGCTGCCTTACCTCACCCCGAAATACACCGAGGACATTTTCTACAACATCATCTCCGCGCTTAAGGCCGAAGGCAAGGAGGGTGAATTCGGTCTCTTCATGAAGGAGACCCTGAACGACCAAAGCGTGCAGAACCTGGTCAAGCGCGACTGCATAAACGCCTGTTTCGCCGCTACCTGCGAGAAAGGCCGCGGCCTGCTGAAAGAATACTACGCCGCCTACCCGCACGAACCGGAGATCCTTATAGCCTCCATAAAGGCCCTGGCCAGGATCGGGGATTTTTCCAAGATGCCGGAAGCCATGAAGAACCCGGATTGGCGCGTGCGCCTGGCGGCCCTCAAATACGCGCATCTCTGCTGCGCCGACCTGCTGCCGGAGATCAGGGCGATGCTGCGCGACAACAGTTACCATGTGCGCATCAACGCCGCCCTGGCCCTGGCTAAAGCCGGCGGCGCCGGGCGCGCCGCGCTGCAGGCCGAGGCGGCGTCGGAAGACAAATTCGCCTCGGCCGCGGCCGCCTACGCGCTGACACAGGAGCCGGCATGACGGTCTTCCTCATCTGGCTGGCCGTGCACGCCTCCCAATACCTGGTTTTCCTGTATTTCCTGGTGGTGAACAGCACCTACACGCTGCTTATTCTTTTCGCGCTGCGCGACATAGTGCGGCACGCCTATCTCACCACCGCGCGGGTAGCCCGCCGCCAGCTGGCCAGCGAGTTCTACTACAAGCCGGTCTCGGTAATAGTCCCGGCCCGCAACGAAGCTGCCGTCATAGCGCAAAGCGTAAAAGCCCTCCTGAACCTGCATTACCCCGAGTTCGAGATAATAGTGGTCAACGACGGCTCGACCGACGACACGCTGGCGACGCTGGACCGCGAATTCAAGCTCGTTCCCTCCAATAAGCCCGTACGGCTGCAGGTTCCCAACGAAGCCATCCGGGGAGTCTACAGGTCCGCCGTTTACCCCAACCTTGTCGTGGTGGACAAGGAGAACGGCGGCAAAGCAGACGCCATAAACGCCGGGATAAACGTCTCCGTCTACCCCATTTTCTGCTCGATAGACGCGGACTCGCTGCTTGAGCCGGACGCCCTGCTTAAATCCTCCAAGCTGTTCCTGGAAGACGACGAGCTCATAGCCACGGGCGGCATCATCCGCATCATGAACGGCTGCACCGTGAAGGACGGGGCGGTAACGGAAATAGGCCTGCCCGCCTCCACGCTGGAAACGCTGCAGGTACTGGAATACACGCGGGCTTTTCTCTCCGGCCGGACGGGCTGGAACGCGCTTAAAAGCCTGCTGATCATCTCCGGCGCCTTCGGCGTGTTCCGCAAGGATGTGGTGGTGGCGGTCAACGGCTACCGCAAGACGGTGGGCGAGGATATGGACCTGGTGATGCGCCTGCACCGCCACTGCCGCGACAACAAGATCGCCTACAAGATCCTGTTCGTGCCGGACCCGGTCTGCTGGACGCAGGCCCCGTACAGCATGAAAATGCTGCTCAAACAGCGCAACCGCTGGCACCGCGGCATGATAGACGCGCTGCTGGCCAACAGGGTGATGATCCTCAACCGCAAGTACGGCGCCACCAGCCTGATAGGCATCTCCTACTTCGTGTTCGTCGAGTTCCTGGGGCCGCTGATCGAACTTTTCGGGTACATCGCCATACCGATACTGTGGTATTTTAAAATGCTCAACACGCAGTTCTTCATCATGCTGGTGCTGCTGGCCGTTTTCTGGGGCATCTCCATCAACATCGGCGCCGTCTTCCTGGACATCTACAATTTCCGCCGCTACAAGAAGACCTCCGATATCCTGCGCCTCTGCGTTATGTCCGCCATGGAATTCTTCGGCTACCGGCAGATCATGCTGCTGGAGCGTCTCAGGGCCACGCTGGAGTTCAGGAAGAAGGGCTGGGGCACGCAGGACCGCCGGGGCTTCGGGAATAAAGGCAGCGCTTTATGATAAAAGAATTATTTCTTTCCCCCCGCCGTATAGCCCTTTTCCTCTGGCACTGGCTGCTCGGCGGCTTCTTCCTGGGCACGCTGACGCTGACGGGCCCGGTGCGCTGGGCTACGGGCTACGCCAGGTCGGCCGGGTGGAGCGAAAGCGCCGAAAAGCTGGCCGTCTTCTCTTTGATCGGCGCGCTGGCCGCCGTTTCCCTGCTGCTCGCCGCGGCCCTTACCCGGAAAACGGAATCCGCCTCCGGGCCGGCCGGGCGTTGGGGCCTGCCGGCCGCCTCGCTGGCGCTGTTCCTGACGGCGCTGGCTTTGTGGCTGAACCCCAAGCTGATGACGAACTCTACCCCGCAGAGCGCGGCAGAGGTTTTTTCCTGGTCGGAGTTCGTCTTCGGTCCTTACCCCGAGGAAGACCGCCTGGCGGGACTCAAAGCGGAGGGATACACGGCGGTGATATCGCTGTTAAGCCCGGCGGTAATGCCTTTTGAACCGGTGCTGCTTGCCAGGGAAAAGGGTGCGGCAAAAGAAATCGGCATGGAGATAATACACATTCCCATGCTGCCGTGGGTCTCTTCCAACGACCACGTAAAGGCGCGCCTCAAGGAGATAGAGCGCAGGGGCCCGGGCAAATACTACGTGCACTGCTACCTCGGCAAAGACAGGGTAAACGTGTTCAAGACGATGCTCTCCTCGGTATCGGGCGGCGCACGCCTAAAATCACTGGGCCCGGCCGATGTCAGGACGCTCAACGATATTAAGAAATTAGAGCGGGGAGCGATAACCGTACTGCGCAAAGACGTCTTCTTCACGCCATATCCCACCGACGAGGAATACTTCGCCTACATTCTCAACGGCACGGTAAAATCCGTGGCCTCGCTGCTGAACCCGGACAATCCGGACGACCTCCCCTGGATAAAGAAAGAGGAAGCCATAGCCGGCAAATACGGCCTCAAGATAGTCAACTATCCGTGGAAGAAACTGGACGCGACAGGCAGGGCGAAGGCGCTGCGGGAGATCCGCGCGCTGGAAAAACCGGTGGTCATACACGCCTTCCTGGCGCACACCGCGGATTCACTAGGTTTCATAGCCGCCTACAGGGGCGGCCCGGCCGCCGCTACAGCCGCGCAGCCAGCTTCGGAAGGAAAATAATACAGCCGACAACGGCGGCCATCACCGCCGAGATCAGCACCGCGCCGGCCGCGAGGTCCTTGGCCTTTCCGGCCAGGACATGATGCCCGGGGGAGACGAGGTCTGTCAGTTTCTCCACGGCGCTGTTGAGCGCCTCGGCCGACATCACTGCCGAAAAGCACAGCAGGACGGCGCACCATTCCATGGCGGAGAGCCCCAGCCAGAACCCGAGGAAGACCGCCGCCGAGGCGGCCGCCAAATGGATGCGGAAGTTGGGTTCCGAGCAGGCCCACCAGACGCCGCGGCCCGCATATTTAAAACTGAGCATTCTTTTTTTCATTTTTCCACCGCCTTCTCCCCCTGCCTCTTCAGCCACTCCAAGTAGCTTTCGAAATGATGTATGACAAAACCGGAAAAGGCAGGTTTGCGTGAGAACTCCGCCTCGGCCAGGGCCAGCTCGCTTTCCATCGCGGCTTCCGACAGGCCGCTAAAAGTCACCTTCCCTAGCTCGTTCGGCGTGACCTCAACCCCTACAACAAGACCTTTGCCGTGCGCCGAGGCATAATCCAGCTCGGACGCTGCGTGTACTATCATACCGTCCGTGCCTTCGGCCCGGTTGCGGTAATCCATAAGGGCGGCGTAATCGTAAATATCGAGCACGTGCTCGCTGACGGGCTTGCTGACGCCGTTCCACTCCAACTCCATACGGTCCAGCCAGAACGGGATGGCGGGGCCCACTTTCAGGTCCGCGCCGGCCTTTTCCTTCAGGGACATCAACTCGCGCCCCAGGTCCAGGAAGTTCAGCATCAGGCCGTCCTTGCCGTCTTTCCAGGCATCCAGCATGTGCGGTTCTATGTCCAGATTCACGCCCCCGAAACGCGCCTCCGGTTCGGCCTTTGCGTTATAGTCCAAGACCCGCCGGAACATGGCCAGGGCCTCACCCCGGCGCTCAGGCAGCACATATTCCTGCGTGCTCAGGTGCCAGGAGCCGAGCAAGGCGTAGGTTTGAATGCCGTGGTTGCGCAGCCGGCGTATCAGTTTCCTGTACAGTTTGGGCTTGGCGGTTATGAGGTTGCTGCCTTTATAGGCGTCAGCGTAAAGGTAGACGGTGGTTATCTTCTTTTCTTCCAGCAGCTTTATAGCTTTGCCCGCCTCTCGCCCGGACTTCAGCATGGCGTAGGACTCAGGTTCCCAGACCCAGACGGCCCGGGGAGCGGCGGAAGCGGCGGCGCGCAGGGCCAATGCCAGCAGCAGCGCCGCGGCAAGGCGTTTCATCAGAAGTTTATCCGGGCCTGCAGGCCGGCCGACCAGGAATGGCCGCGGCCGCCTGTCGTGCGGCGGCGGCCCTGCAGCCGCACCGAACCGCGGCCGGAATACCACTCCGCTCCGGCGGTATAGATGTCGGCGTGGTAGGACATCAGCTTGTCGGTAACGTAGCCGTGTTCGTAGCCGGCGTCCGCCGACCAGTTGTAGCCGGCGCAGCGGCGCCATCCGGCGCTAAGCCAATGGCCGGTCTCGTCCAGGGTGTCGTAGCCGTCCAGCCCCCTGGTAAAATTCAGGTGGGCGAACCTGTAGCCGCCCCAGAACTCTTTCTGCCAGGGCAGCCAGGCCGTCAGGTAGCCGTCCGCCTCGGAAAGGCGGTTGCCGTCCGAGAAAAAGGAGCGCCCCAGCGAAGCCCCGGCCCGATATACTTCCTGCTCTCCCCTGCTGACGCCGGCGCTGAAGCGGTCGGCATGCACGTAGCGCAGTCGGCCCGAGGCGGCCGCGCTGTAGAACTCCTGCTGGCCGTGGGAATAGCCGGCAGAAAAGCCGTAAACCCCGTGATCCTTCAGGCCGCGCAGGCCGAAAGTCCCCAGCGCGGTCCCGCCCGCCAGGGCGCTGAGCCCGCCCCTGGCCGTCCAATCCCAGCCGAGCAGCGGCCCGGCGGTTTCGGCGCGCACCGAGCTCTCCCGCGGGATGCGGTAAAGGTGCGTGCCGCCGGAGGTGCGGACCAGCCGGGGCTGGCTGGCCAGTTCCAGCGTGGTAGAGCGCCTGCGCAGGGCCGCCCTGACGCGCCCCATAGAGAGCTGACCGCCGCCCGCGGAAGAAATGTCCGAGAACAAGGACTGCCCGTACTCGCCTTCCCAGAGCAGTTCCCCGCCGTAGCGGCCCGAGAGGCCGGCGGCGTAGGCCTGCTCCTGGATCTCGAAATAGGTGAAGTTGCGCCCGGCGTTGCGCTGCGCGTCGGTGCGCAACTCGGCGCCGCCGAAAATATCCAGCCCGCCCTTCAGCGGCGTCCGGAAGCGGGCCCCGGCCGAGGAGCCCTCGTAGATGATGCGCTGCGGGTTGGCGGTGGCCAGGCTTTCAAGCGAGACGGAGCGGTAGGCGCGCGCCTTGGGGAAGACGGCCGCCCCGGCGCGCTCGGCCAGGGAATCGACGCGCTGCCGGGCGGCGCAGTTGCGCGGGTCCAGCGCCGCCAGCTCCGCGTAGGCGCTCAGGGCGCCCTTATAGTCGTTCATGCCGTTGCGGGCGCGGGCCAGCAGGCCAAGGACATACTGGCTGCCGGGGCTTTTGGCGTTCCACTGGTCCAGGTAAACGGCGGCTTCTTCGTATTGGCCCAGCGACAGGCAGGCCAGCCCCAGCCCCTCCAGCGCGCCGGCGCCGCCCGGGTTCTGCGCCAGCAGCCGCAGGAAAGTCTCTTTCGCCCCGGCGTAGTCGCCGCTCCGGCGCTGCTCCATGCCGTAATCGTAAGTGCCGGGCGCGGCGGGAGACTTAACCGCGCCTGATGAGATTTTTACCGGCGGCTCGGCGGCTTTATCCGCGGAAAACGCGGGAAGAGCGCAAAAAAAGCACAGAGTTACGGTTAACAGGATCTTTGGCATAAGGAAAATCAAGCTTCAGGCGGCCTCGCCGCCGTATTTGTTTATCCCGTATATTTTACTAAATACGGGCCCCCGGCCCGCGCGCCGCGCCAAGGCATAAAAATACCGTCCCCAGGGACGGCGCAGTCGTTTATTTAGAAGGACATGGAAAGACTGAATTTCTTGGTGGTATCCATTTCACCGAAGGGGCTGAAGGAGTAGTCGATCTTCATGGAGCCGGCGCTGAAGCCGACGCCGCCGGTCATAGCCCCGGGCGCGCCATCGCTGCCGGCCGCGTAGCCGCCGCGCAGCGCCAGGTTGCCGGTAAGGCCGTACTCCGTGCCGACGGCAAAAGAGGTGCGGCGGTCGTACATCAGGCGGCTGACCTCGGCCGCCAGGCTTATAGAAGAAAGCACCGCCACGGCGGCGCCCGCGCTTACCGTGAGGGGCAGCGACTCGCGCTTATCTATGAATTTGAGGCCGCGCCCCATATTGCGCACGGAGAGGCCCAGCGTGACCGGCGCGTTGTTCAGTTTCTGCACGGCGCCCACGTCGAAAGCCATGGAGGAAGCTTCGTAGCCGGCTATGCTGCTGGAAAGATATTTGGCCCCGACGCCCAGGCTGAAGCCGCCGGCCGTACGCGCCAGGCCGAACCCCACCGCCTTGTCGGCCGCGGAGAAACCCCCCGAACTTTCGCGCCCCGGCCCTCTGCCGTCCAGGCCGCCGTGGTCCAGGCGGGTGAAGGACACCGCGCCGGTAAAGCCGGCCACCGGGAAAGCCGCCGCGGCGAAATCGTAGCTGCCGTCCAGCGCCCAGGCCGAGTGCATAAGGGAAACCTCGCGCTTGGCCAGGCCCAGGCCCCCGGGGTTGTAATAGATGGCGTTGGAACCGGCGGCCAGCGCCGTATAGGCCGAGCCCAGCGCCGAGGCCCTGGCGCTGACGCCTATGTTAAGGAAATCGGCGCCGCTCTCCAGCGCCTGCACCAGTTTTACGGAAGGCATAAGCAGGAAGGCCGCCGCGAGCAGCAGCACGTAAGGACGGCACAGCCAGTAGATCAGGCTGTTGAACGCGTCCTTTTTCGCCCCTCCGTCCAGGAATTTCATAATGCCTTTACCTTACCACCGCGAACTTGCCGGATTTTTTAAGCTTGGCCGCCCCGCTGCTGACCTCCGCCAGGTAATAATAGATCCCGCTGGTAAATTCCCCGGCCAGCTCGAGCTCGTAGGCCTGCGCGCCTGCCACCGGCGCGGGCGCGCCCGCGTAATTGGTTTCATAGACCAGTCTGCCGGAAACCGAGTAAACCTTAACCGCGGCCTTATCACCGGCGGAAGCCGCTATGTGCAGTTTGGGCCTGGCGCCGGCCAGGGCCGGGTTGGGGAACACGTAAACCTCGCCCAGGGCGAAGGCCTGCGGCGCCGCCGTCGGGACGGCTTCGGACACCACCTGGTAAACCGAGAAATGCGCTACGTCGGCGCTGACCAGTTTGTCGGCCTTGGAAACCACGGAGGGCAGGACCTCCCACTCGCCGGCCGCCTGGTTCCAGTACGCCACCTTCAGGTTGTTCTCGTCCGCGCCGGCGGGCAGGCCGGCCGCGTTATAAGGCAGGGAGATCGTGACCGGCTTGGCGAACGCTTCGCCGTGCGGGCCGAATTCGAAAGACTCCGAAGCCGCCGCCAGGCCGCGGGTCTTCATGCCCTTCGAGCGCTTCTCTTTCTCCGGCGCCGCTACGGCGTCGGTATCCTCGGGGGCCGCCGTAAGCAGCAGGTCCGCGTTGCCTTTGAAAGCGCCTTTGGGGATATTCACTTTAACGCCGCCGGCGCCTTTGCGTTCGCCGGCGCGCGCTTCCATCAGCGCGGAGAACAGTTTCTTGCTGGAGAGGCCGCGGTTCATGCTCTCGCCGCTGAAGGCCCTGCCGTCCGCCAGCAGGCCCTCCACTTTAACGGAGAACTCGCCTTCGGGGATCACCTGCGCCACTTCCTGCCGGCCGAACTTCAGCATTAAGTAGCTGACGCCGGCCATGCCGGAGAAATCCGCGCTGTCCCCGCTATGCAGGCTGGCGGTCCATTTCGGGTCCGGCAGTATGGGGGCGATGGCCTGGCCGTTAATAGCCGAGATCTTAACGCTGGCCGGAACCACCGCGGCGGCGTCGGCTTCCGGCAGGCCTATAATGACGGTCACCCATTTGCCGTTGGCCCCCTTATTAATAGAAGAAGGATTCAGCTTAACGAAAGCCCGGGGCTCGGCCTTGAGCTTGGCGAAGTAGATGGAGTTGACGGGGGTTTCGATGTAGGCCAGCCCGCCGCCCAGGGAATAGAGGTAGTCCGGGGTAGCCACGGCCGCCAGCGAAAGCAGGTTCTGCGGCAGGGCCTGCAGCGCCTGCCAGTCGCCCAGGGCGCCGTCGGCGGAAATAGGCGAGAAGTAAACCGAGTTCACCACGCCCCCGTCGAAACCGCCCAGCAGGTAGACGCTCTTCTCCGTGTCCACCAGCGCGAACAGGGCCAGCTGCGCCGGCATGGCCGGCTGCGCCGCCCAGGCGCCCAGCGTGCCGTCGGCGTTGATAGCCGCTCCGTAAACCATGGAGGAGATAGCGCCGGCGGGAAGGCCTTCCTCGCCGTACATCCTGGGCGCGGCCGAGCCGCCCAGCACAAAAAGCTTGCCCGCGCGGGTAAAGGACTTATGGCCGAACAGCGTGGAAGGCAGAGGCGTCTCGTAACGCCACTCGCCCAGGGCGCCGTCGGCGTTGATAGGGGCGGAATAGGTCAGGGCGGTAGCCCCGGTATTGCGCACGCTGCCGCCGGTCACATACAGCCTGCCGCCGTAGATCGCCGCGGCGTGGGCCGCCACTTTCTGCGGCATGGGGGTGGTCGGCTGCCAGCCGGTGAGGGTGCCGTCCGCGTTGACCGCGGAGAAATACGCCACGTTGCGCGGGCCTAAAAGGTTGGTGCCGCCCAGAACATAGAGCCGGCCGTTATAAGAGGCCGCCGCGTGCATGCCCAGGCCCAGGAACTCGGGCATGGGGCTGGCGGCCTTCCAGGCGCCCAGGGTGCCGTCGGGATTCATGTCGGCGCAGTAATAGATGTTGTTGATATAACCGGAGCCGCCGGTAACGCTGCCGGCATCGCTTATGCCGCCGGCCACGTAGATGCGGCCGTTAAGGGTTACCGCGGTGTGGGAGAGCAGGGCCTGGGGCAGCGGGGTGGTGGCCTGGAACTGGGCGTAGGCGCGGGGGGCCAGCAGCATCGCTGCCGCCACCAGGAAGTTTTTCGCCGCTGCGCCGATCATAAGGTCCCCTTTTTAGAATAAAAATACCGAATAGTGAAAGCCTATATATACAATAGACTCACTTATTCGGTAGCCTAGCCGGCAAGAGACCAACACTGATCGTTCGGCAGCCCGTCTGGCGTATAGACACTTGGTCTCTTTAGCCCCGCGGCTTTGCGCCCCCGGCCTTTCGTTCCGGGGTTGCTATTATCGTTACTATGGTATAGCAGACAAAACCCGATATTTCAAGGGCTATTTTGTACACATCGATTTCTAGCTTTAAAGGGGTTGAGATAACGCCGGCGAGGTAGTGGTCCGCGCGCGCAAGTTATTGTATATTATATAGGTGAAAATCCGGTATTGCTTCATCGTGAGCCTCCTCATGGCCGGCGGCTGCCCGCTACAGGCCGGAGAAGACGGCGGCATGCCCGGGGCTTTCCTGACGCTGCCGGCCGGGGCCAGGGGCGCGGCCATAGGCGCGCCGTATTCTTCCTGGCCGGGAGACTACTCGTCCATCTTCTGGAACCCCGCCCAGTTGAGCAATACCGTAAAGCCGGAGCTGGGCTTCTCCAGGACCGCCCTTTTCGAGGACACTTCCAACACTTCCGTAAGCTTTGCCTGGCCGCATAAAAAAGAACGGGCAGCCGGGATCGGCTATATACGGCAGGCCAGCGGCGGTTTCGAACGCCGGAACAGCCCTTTCGACGCGCCTTCTTCCTTCGACATAACCAACGACGCTTTCTTCGCCTCTTTTTCAGCCCTTCTCCCCCCCGCCCGCTACGGCCTGCGCGGCGGCCTGTCCGTGAAGGCCGTGCGTTACGCCGTGGGCGACGTTTCGGCCTGGGGCACCGGGGCGGACGCCGGGCTGCTGGCCGAGCTGCCGCGCGGCCTGCGCGCCGGGGCCGTGATCAGGAACCTGGTCAGGCCGTCCCTTAAACTCGTTTCGGACGGCATCACTTTTCCCTCGGCGCTGGACCTTTCTATTTCGGGCGAAAGGCGCCTGGGAGAGATCTTCTCCGCCACGCTGGGCGCCGGGCTGGTAAAATACGAAAGGCAGACCGCCAAGCTGTCTCTGGGCGCGGAAGTGCTTTACGGGCGCAGCGCGGCGCTGCGTCTGGGGGTCTCCGGCACGGGTTTCTCCACCGGTATGGGCCTGCGCGCTGGCAACTATTCGCTGGATTACGCCGTGCTGATGCACGAGGTGGCCCCGGTACACACGCTGAGCCTGGCCGTTAAGTTCGGCATTTCATCCGACGAGCTGGAAGAATATATCACCCGCGGCATAGGCCGCTACAACCGTGAAGACGCGGCCAAGCTGGCAGCCGCCTACGCCCAGCAGGCGGAGCTGATGCGCAAGGACGGCAACCTGGTGCAGGCGATAAAGACCCTGGAAACGGCCAATCTCTGGGACCCGTCCAATGCCGAAATAGAGAACAAGATAACCGCTTACCGCGCCGAGATGGACGCGGCCCTGACCCGGCAGGCGGTGGAGCGCAACCTGGCCATGGCCGACCGCTACCTTGCCAAAGAAGACCTGCTGGCCGCCAGGGAATACCTGGCCAGCGTGCTGGACCTGGACCCCGCCAACGCCGGCGTGCCCGCGCGCATAGCCGAGATAGACAAGAGGCTGGGCGAAAGGGAGCAGCGCAGCCTGGCAGACGCCAAACTGCGCGAAGCCGCCGAAAGGTCAGCAGCGCTGCTGAAAAAAGCTTCCAACCACCTGCGCAGGGAAGAATATACCGCGGCCATAGCGGCCGCCCAGAAAGCCGCGGCGCTTAACCCCGAGGACGCGGCCGCCGCCAATTCCCTTATGCGCATAGCCCGGCAGGGGCTGGACATTTCGCTGCGCACGCGCCTGAAAGAAATTGACAGGCTTTGCGAGACCGGCGACTACGCCAAAGCCATGAAGATCCGCGCCTCCGTACTGCGCGACGACCCCGCCAACAAAGAAGCCGAACAGAAGGGCAGGGTCTGCGTACCGGCCGATACGCATAAACCCGGGGCGGACGAGCAGAAGAAAATAGAAAAGCTTTATTACATGGCCGTGGACGCCTACCTGAAGAACAAGCTCCCGGCGGCTTCGGCCCAGGTAAAAGAGATCCTGACCCTGGACCCGGGCAACGAAGCCGCGCGCAAGCTGGAAGGCAAGATCCTCTGGGCCGAAGGCGGTGGCGGCAAATGAGAAAAACTGCCCTGATACTTTTATTGTCCGCCCTGTGCGGGCCCGCGAACGCGGCCGAAATAAACGGCGGCGACTGGCACGGCGCGGACCTGAACCCGGCCAATTACGACATCCTGCGCGGGACTTTCACCAATGTCGGCAATTTCAACGTAGCGGCCAGTACCACGGTATTGGTAGCCTCCGGTGAGCGGCTGGCGGTCTACGCGGCCACGGTCACCATAGCCGGCCATCTGAACGCCAGCGGCAGCGGTCTGCCCGGCGGCGCGGCTGGCGGCCCCGGTCTGCCAGGTTCCGACGGCTTCAGCCCTGTAGTCAACGGGGCCGGCAAGGGCGCCCTGGCCACCTACGGCGGCGGCGGCGGCGGCCACGCGGACGCGGACCTGGACGGCATCAGCGGCGGCCAGGGGCGACCGGCAGGCGGCGGCCTGGGCGGCACGGTATACGGTTTTAACCCTTCTTTGGGCATTCCCTTTTCCGTAGCGGACGCCTACCTGGGTTCCGGCGGCGGCGGTGGCGGCGGCGGCGGCGCGGCCGAAGACCAGAGCGGCGGCGGCGGGGCCGGCGGCGGCGCTATTTATATAGAGGCCGGCTACGCAATAATTTCAGGCACCGTAAGCGCCAACGGTTTGCCCGGCGGCGTAGGCATAACCACTTCCGGCGGCGCTTTAGCCGGCGCCGGCGGCGGCGGTTCGGGCGGCGGCATAATTATTAAGTCCGCCGGCGCCCTTAAACTGTTAAACGGCAGCCTCTCCGCTTCGGGCGGAACTGGCGGCTCGGCCATTGACGACGGCGCCGGCATCCCGAACCCAGGCGGCGGCGGCGCCGCCGGGCGCATACGCCTTATGTATAACAGCGCTGATTTTTCCGGCGTAAGAATTTCTACAACCGGAGGGACCGGCGGCATATCGCAGTTCGGCGCGGGTACCCCGGCCATGCCCGGCTCCTACGGCACAGCGGGTTTCGGCCTGTTCCCTTCCTCCCCCGCTGCTTTCACGGTAACCGATATTTTCAAGACCTCTGCGGCCTATGCCTGGACCGGCAAAGCCGGCGCGGCCTGGGGCGGCTATATTTCCGGCTATCTGCCAGCGGCGCAAACCGTCAAGGAATTCAGGCTTTACTCTTCCACCACGGCAATTCCCTTCACGGCCTATTACACGGGCTTCTCCGCCGCCGATACAGAGAACACCAAGACAGAAACAGGCCTGCAGCCGAACTCCGCCATAGGCAGGATGCTCTCCGCCTATACGGATTACGGCGACAGCGCGCCTTCAGCTTCGGTTTCGTTCATAACGCGGGCCGCAGATCCGCAGGGAGCGGGCTTCCTGTCCGCTGCCGCCGGGTCGGTAACTTTTTACTGGTCCTCCGGCACCGTGGCGGACGGCTTTAACCCGGCTTACACTTCATATGAAATTACCCGCTCCAGCGTGCCCGCTTTCGCCGCCGCGGCACATACCGCTTTTACTACGGGCATCTCCTCCGCGCCCGCGGGGTTGATGCCTAACACCACTTATTATTTCCGCGCACGCGCGCTGGGGCTGAACGCGGCTTATACCGACTACACGCAGGAATTCTCCACGCCCACGCTGGCCATGGACCCCGTGTCGCCGGCCTTTACCGGCGTTTTCATCAGCAGCGTGCTCTTCTCCTGGAGCGGCGCGCAGAACCCGCCGGGCACCTTGTTCCTGGCGCAAGTTTCGCAGGACGGTTTTCTCAGCGTTAAAACCTCCAGCGAAACGCTATCATACAGCGCGGCTTTCGAAGGTCTGGATCCCGGCAGCATTTACGCGCTGCGGGTGTGCGCCGTTAACCACGCGCGCCGCCAGACGGCCTTCACGGCGATAATTTCCACCACCGCCGGCCAGTTCACCACCCTGGAAGCCCCGGCCCGCCCCGAGCCGCCCCAGCCGGCCTCCGCTTACACTTACGACGGCACCACCGTCTTCACCTGGGCCCCTCCGGCGGGCACTGTGCCCATCTATAAATACCTGCTCGATATCGGCACAACTCCCGGCGGCAACGATTTCCTTGCCGGGCAGCAGGTGCTGGCTTCCGGCCCCCTGTCCTATGCCGCCGCCGCGCTGGTTTCGGGGAAGACTTATTACGCCAGGGTACGCGCCAGCAGCAGCGCCGGCGTGCTGGGAGAGTTCTCGCTGCCCGGCTCCGGCGTGGCCGCCTGGGCGCCGCAGGCGCAGCCCGCCGTGGCCAAACCCTATAACTGGCCCAACCCCTTCAACCCCCGACAGGCGTCCACCAGCATCGGCTTCAGCCTGGCCGCCCCGGCCAGGGTAACGCTGACCATCTACACGCTGCAGGGCCGCAGGGTACGCGAGCTCTCCGGCTCAGAGGGGTCAGCGGGCAACAAGGTATGGACCTGGGACGGCAGGAACGGCGAAGGCCGGGTGGTGGAGCCGGGCGGCTACCTGGCAGTGATTAAAAAAGATTACGCCGCCGGTTCCGATACCCAGCGCTTTAAGATCGCGGTACTCTACTGAGAAGCCAATGAAAAAATTCTTCAGCAAGCTGTCGGTAAAACTCTGCATTTTCTCCTCCGCCCTGATCCTGGCCGTCATAGGGGCCATGTCCCAAAGGATCATGGACGAGGCCCGCAATTCGCTGCTGCTGGAACTCGGGGTCAGGACGGAAGCCTTCGCGCAGACCTCCCGGGAAGCCTTTACCCCGGCGCTGGACATCTTTACCCTGCACCAGCGGGTAAGCGAGATGGCCAAGGAAAAGGCGATAAGCTCCGCGCTCGTTTTTGACGCCTACGGCAAGGCGCTTTCCCACTCCGACCCCGAAAAGATAGGCGAGCAGGACCTTTCCGCGGAAGCGGCCCGCGCGCTGGCCGCGGGCTCCGCTTTAACGCAGGAGCTGCCCGCCAGGGACGGCAAGTCCTATTACATTTCAGCGCCAATCAACATGGGCAAGGCGCGCCTGGGTACCGCCGCCGTGCTGGTAACCCATCAATCCCTGTCGGCCGCGCTGAAAGGCGCCAGGAACAGGCTGCTGCTGCTCTCCGCCGCGGCCCTGCTCATAGCGCTGCTGGGCACGGTGCTGATCGTTAACTGGTTCACCCGCCCCATCCCGCTGCTTTCGCGCGCCGCCAAGGCCATCGGCGAAGGCAAACTGGACGCGGAGGTGGGCTGGCACGGCTCCGACGAGATAGGCCTGCTGGCCTCGGCTTTCGACGACATGGCCAAAGGTCTCAGGGAGCGGGACCGCATCAGGCAAGTGTTCGGGCGCTATGTTTCGCGCGACGTGGCGGACACGCTGCTGAAGGACACCGTGGAGCTGGCCGGGGAAAGACGCGAGATAGCCGTCCTCTTCGCCGATATCAGGGATTTCTCCAAGCTGAGCCTGGAGATGAGCCCCGAGCAGACGGTTTCCATGCTCAACGACTATTTTTCCAGGATGACGCAGGTAGTGCAGACCTTCGGCGGCAGCGTGGACAAGTTCATCGGCGACGGGCTGCTGGCGCTTTTCGGGGCGCCGGTGCGCCTGGAAGGCGCCGCCGCAAAAGCGCTGCGGGCCGCGGTGCGCATGAGGGATTCCGTGGAAGTCTTCAACGCCGAGCGCAAGCTCAAGGGCCTGCCGCAGATACAGGTCGGGCTCTGCGTCACTTTCGGCCCGGCCGTAGTGGGCACCGTGGGCAGCGAGGACAGGGCGGAGTACACGGCCATAGGCCCCCCCGTGAACCTGGCGGCGCGGCTGGAAGGGCTGAACAAGCGCCTGGGCACCACCATCATAGTCTCGCGCGAAGTGCGGGAGAACCTGGGACCGGAATTCATCTTCAAGGAACTGGGCGACCACCCGGTGCGCGGCTGGGAAAAGCCCGTGACCGTCTACGCGCTGCTCGACGAGCAGCGCCCGGCGCGGACGCTTTGACGGGATTCAGGAAGATCAGAACGGCTTGAGGCAGTCCGGGGAATCGTGCGCGGGGTCGTTGACCACGTCGGAAACCCGGTAGCCGTGCATGAGGGCGGAATCGTAGGCGCGCAGCAGCGGCAGCAGGGTTTCGCTGTCTTTGAACTTCGGGTCCAGCCAGAGCGCTTCATGGCGCTTCTCCAGGATCACCGGCATGCGGTTATGCACCGTGCGCACCAGCGCGCTGGCGGCGGCGGTGATTATCGCGTAAGTTCCGGTCTTCTCCTCGTAAACTCCGGCCATCCCGAACAGGGCTTTATCCCTGAGCTCGAAGCGGTAGGGGACCTTGGTCCCGGCGGAGCTCTGCCATTCGTAGAAGCCGTCGGCCGGGATAAGGCAGCGGGTGCGGTAGAAAGCGGCCCGGAAAGCCGGGCGCGAAGCGATGCCCTCGGCCCGCGCGTTTATAAAACCTTCCCTTTCCTGGGGCGCCGCGGGAACCGGCCGCGTCTCCTCCGAAAACTTCTGCTCCAGGGTATTTCCGGCCGAAAAAAGCGGCGTGGAGGCCCCCGGGCCGGCGGCCCCGTAGGACCAGGCGGGGATAAAGCCCCACTTCATCAGCTTCAGCCCGCCGTGACAGACCACGGGCGCCTGCGCGCCGGGGGCGATATTGTAGCTGGGCTTGCAGTTGAAAGGCGGCGGCTTTACGCCGAAACGTTTGACCGCCTCGGCCAGTTCAAGTGTCTGTGAATATCTGCCGCACATAATTTTCCTTTTAAGCTCCCCCGGAAATTATACTACTTAGGCTTGGCTCCCCCGAGCGGCACCGAGAAGCGGAAAACGCTGCCGGGCCCGGGCCCCGATTCCACCCAGATGCGCCCACCGTGGGCCTCTACCGCCAGCTTGCAGAAGGCGAGCCCCAGGCCTTTGCCCGCCCATTTCCTGGGCGCCGGGTCCTCTATCTGCACGAATTTCTCGAAGATCCTCGCGTGGTACTCTTCCGGTATGGCGGGGCCCCGGTTCTTCACGAAGAACTCCATGCTTTTCCCGCCGGGTCCCTGTTCCGCGCCGATCTCGATAGCGGTCCTGGGCGGGGCGAACTTCAGCGCGTTCACCAGCAGGTTCTCCAGCACGCGGCGCAGCAGCTCCCGGTCGCCGTAAACCTCCGCCGGCAGGGCCGGCGCCCGCACCCTTATCCGTTTGCCCTCGTGCGCGCCGGCCATCTTAAGCGCGCCGGCGGCCTCGCGCAGGAGTTTGTCGTGGCGGAAGAAACCCGACCTTAACGGCACCTTGCCGTCCTCCAGGCGGTTTATGTCCAGGATATTGGACACCATGCGGTTCATCTCTTCGGCCAGGGTGTTAAGGATGGCGAAGCTTTCGCGCTGCTCCCCCGACAGCCTGCCTTTGAGGCTTTCGCTGAGCAGCTGCCCGGCGAGTATTATCGAGGACAGCGGGTTCTTCAGGTCGTGCACGATGGTGTGGGTCAAAAAGTCCTTCATGCCGGCCAGCTTTTCGCGCTCGGACGCCGAAATAGCCAGCGCCGCGAAATCGGCCACCGCCCCCAGCAGGTTCTGCTCGTCCGGGCCCCAGGGCGCGGCCCTGCCGAAGCGTTCGGCGGAGATCACTCCGGCGATCTTCTGCCCGTTGGAAATGGCGACGCACAGCATCGAGGCTACGTTTTTCGGCTTTATATAGCCCTCGCGCAGTTCGCGCACGCGGAAGTCGGCGCGCGCGTCGTCTATTACCAGCACGCGCTCCCGGTCCAGCAGCCGGAAGAAAGACGGGTAGGCGGAAGCCTCCAGCGCGGCGCCGGAGGAATGGGCGCGGGAAGCCCGCTCGTACGCGGCGGTGCAGGCCAGGGCGCTGTGGTCCTCGTTGAACAGCCAGACCCCCACCCTGTCGGCGCCCAGCGCGGAAGCCGCCGTCTCCGCGGCCTCGCGGAAAGCCCCGTTCACGTCGGCCGCCGCGGCGCCCCGCCCGCGGCCCAGCTCGGCCAGCGCGGCGTTCTGCGTCTGCAGCCGCTCCTTGGTGGCGCGCAGTTCGTTCTCTATGCGGCGGCGCTCGGTCATGTCGCTGAAAGTTATCACCGCGCCGGAAACCTCGCCCCTGGCGTACATGGGCCGGGCGGAATAGCGCACGTAAAAGCCGGTGCCGTCGCGGCGCCACAGCATTTCGTCCTGAACTACGCTTTCTTTTTTCTCGGTATAGGCGCCGTACATGGGGCAGTCGGCCAGGGGATAAGGGCTGCCGTCGGGGCGCTTGTAATGGATAAGCGAGTGCAGGTTCTTACCTTCCAGCTCCCGCAGTTCCCAGCCCAGCATGCCCTCCGCCGCTTCGTTCATAAAAAGGATCCTGCCGCGGCCGTCCACGCCGATTATCCCGTCGCCGACCGAGCCCAGTATGAGCCTGCGGAATTCCTCGGATTTGCGCAGGGACTCCTCCGCGGTCTTCTGCGGGGTTATGTCGTCCAGGCAGAGCAGCAGCTGCCTTTGGCCCCCGGCTTTCAGGATGGCGGTGGAAAGCAGGAAATAAGTGCGGCCCCCGGCGCTGTTATTCAGCTCCGCCGGCCGTCGCAGGACCGGCCTGCCGCCGCGCATGGTGCCGGAAATGGCCCGGCGCACGGAGCAGCTGCCGCAGAATTTACCGCGGCCGCAGCGGCCGCCTTTCGCGTTCACGCAGCGCAGCACGTCGCCTATCAGCCGGCCCGGGTGGGACGCGGCGTTGGTGCGTATAACTTTCAGGTCTTTGTCCAGCAGCACTATCAGCACCGGCGTCCTGTCGAAGATGGCCTTCAGCTCGGCCGTGCGCTCCTCCACCAGCCGCTCGAGGCCGGCGCGGTAAACCTCAAGCTCGGACTGCTGCTTGAGCTTGGCGGTGATGTCGTGGGCTATGCCCTCCACGGAAATTACCCGGCCGCGCTCGTCGCGTAAAGGCACCTCCAGCACCTCTATGGTCCGCCTGCCGCCGTCGGCGTGACGCAGCTCTACCTGGTAGGCCGGCTGCTGCCGGCCCTTTATGCTCTGGCTGGTATGCTTTACGACGGTCTTGTTCAGCGGATTATCCGTCACATAACGCAGGTAATGCTTGAGGAACTGGCGCTGGCTGTAGCCCAGCACGTCTTTTATGGAAGGGCTTATGTAGGTAAAGACCCCGTCCAGGCCGTGCTGGTAGAAAAAATACTCGCCGCGCAGGCCCTCGACCAGGCGCCGGTAGCGCTCGCGGGCCTCGTCAAGGTCGCGCGCGGCCTTATCTCTTTTCAAGCCGCCTTTGGCGATCCGGATCTTTTTCAAAGTTTTAACCCCGTCTTCCCCATATACGGCAATTATCCCAAATAAACGCCAAAAAAAACACCTCCTGTTAGTTACAGGAGGCGTTCTTAATAAAGGCGGGGCTTTTAAACCGCGGCTTTAAGCCTGGCGATGCGCTCTTCCAGCGGCGGGTGCGTGGCGAACAGCGAGAAGAAACCTTTGGGCTTGCCGGAGATCTTCAGCGTGGCCAGAGCCTCTTTATTGGTGAGGTCCGCGTAAGCCACCGTGCTCTGCAGGGCTTCCAGCGCCTTTATCATATTGGTGCGGCCGGCCAGCTGCGCGCCGCCCTCGTCGGCGCGGTATTCGCGGCGGCGCGAGAAAGCGGACACCACTATCATCCCCAGCACGCTCAGCGCCATCTCCAGCAGGAAAATGACCAGGTAGCTGGGGCCGGAGCTGCTCTCGGAATCCCTGCCCCGGTTGGCGATGAAGAAAGCTATCACGCGGGCCAGGAACATGACAAAAGCGTTTATGATGCCCTGTATCAGCGTCATGGTGACCATGTCGCCGTTGGCCACGTGGGCTATTTCGTGGGCCAGCACGCCTTCCAACTCGGCGCGGTCCATGCGCTCCAGCAGGCCGGCGGAAACGGCCACCAGCGCGCGGCTTTTGGTGGGCCCGGTGGCGAAAGCGTTGACCTCGGGGCTGGGATAATAGCCGACCTCGGGCATCGCAGGCAGGTTGGCGGCCCGGGCCAGTTTATGCACGGTGCGCACCAGTTCGCCCAAGCCGGGGTCGCGCGTGTCCGGGTCTATCACCACCACGCCCATCATCCACTTGGCCATCACGCGGGACAGCCCCAGGGAGATAAAAGCGCCGCCCATGCCCCACACCAGGCAGAACAGCATGAGGTTCTGGTAATCTATGCCGCGCGCGCCGAAATAGGCGCCCACGCCCAGGATGCGCATGGTAATGGACAAGGTCGCCAGGATGAGGATATTTACCGCGAGGAAGAGGAAAATTCTTTTACCCATTCTGAACATAAGGCCTCCTTAAGACCGGGCTGCGCCTATATTTTAGCAAAACGGGGCGGGTTAAAAGCCCGCGCGCTTTTTGCTATTATTTAGGCATCGGGGAGGAGGATACATGAAAATCAATATAAAGCTTATTTCCGCCGCGCTGCTGCTCGCCGGGACCGTAAACGGCTGGGGCGCCGGCAAAAAGATCGTCTGCGTGCTGGACCTGGAGGATAAATCCAACCACCACGGGAACTGGCAGAACATAGGCACGGGGGTGGCCGAAATGATGGTGACGGCCCTCTCCGAAACAAAAAAATACACTTTGATAGAGCGCAACAAGCTGGAAGCCGTTATGGAAGAGCAGAAGCTGGGCGCCTCCGGGGCGATAACGGCCCAGACCGCCGCCAAGATAGGACGCCTGCTGGGCGCCCAGTACATCATAACCGGCGCGGTGACGGAGTTCGGCATCAAGGATTCCAAGATAGGCGTGGGCGGGCTTGAAAAAGTGCTGCCGTTCGGCGGCGGGGCCAAGCTCTCCAAGACCAAGGCGCGCGTGGTCATAGACGTGCGCGCCATAGACACCACCTCGGCCCAGATCACGGCCGCGGCCAAAGGCGAGGGCGAGAAATCCAGCGCCGAATTCTCCGGCGACGTCAGCATAGCCCCCAGCTTCGACTTCGGCAAAGAGGGCTTCGACGAGACCATCCTGGGCAAGGCGGCCCGCAAAGCCGTGGACACCGTGGCGGCCGAGCTCTCCAAGAAGTTCGAAGAGGCCGGCGGCGGCTCGGTCAAGATCATCAAAATAACCGGCAACCAGCTCTATATCAACTCCGGCGGCTCCGACGGCGAGAAGACAGGCCATGTCTACGGCATCTACCGCATAGGCGAGGACATGGTAGACCCCGACACCGGGGAGTCCCTGGGCGCCGAGGACGAGAAGATCGGCACGGCCAAAGTAGTGAAGGTCAGCCCCAAATTCTCCATAGCCGAAACCAAGACCGCCGGCGTGCAGAAAACCGACATCCTCAAAGACGACAAATAAGCGCCGCGCAGGCCTGAAACCCGGGGAGCCTCCTCCCCGGGTTTTTTTATTGCGCGCAGCCGATGCCCTTGACAACCCTTGACATGTCAACTAGACTATAAACAAGATCGCTATGAAAAGACTTTTGCTGCTGCTTCCCGTATTGCTCCTGGCGGCGCCCTCAAAGGCGTTCGCCCAGTCTTTCTCACAGCTTTCCCAGTCCCCGGGCGCGGGCGACACCCAAATACCGGAGCCAGCCTCGGCGGCGGCCGCGGACGAGAGCCAGGCAGCCGGCCAGTATATAGATTTCCTGGTAAGGCCGCCCGCGGAGCATGCCCCCGGCGCCAAGCTATTCAATCCCGTAGACGGCCGCCTCAAATCCGCCGGCAGGAAGGCCGAAGAAGAAAACAGCCCTTATCTTGAGAAAGCCAAAGCCGGGCAGGAGGCCGAAGACATCCCCTATCTTAAAGAAGCCAGGGCCGAAGCGGCGGCCCAGGGCCTGGACCTGGCGCTGGTGCTGGCCGTCATCCAGAAAGAATCTTCTTTCGACCCGAAGGCGCGCAGCGCCGTGGGCGCGGTAGGCCTTATGCAGCTGATGCCGGACACCGCCAGGTGGCTGGGGCTCAAGGATACCAGCCAGCTGACCAAGCCGGCGGTCAACATAAAATACGGGGTGAAATACCTGAAATTTTTGTGGGAGAAATTCTCCGAAGCGGCGCCCGCTGATATCTCGGCCGAGGAAATGAAGACCAGGACCTCGCAGATGGCCATAGCGGCTTACAACGCCGGGCAGGGCAACGTCAGGAAGTACGACGGCGTGCCCCCGTTCAAGGAAACCCGGTATTACGTGAAGAAAGTCACGGAATACTTCAGCTACTACGAAGGGCTGCTGGAAAGCCTTTTAGAGTAACTGCCCGCTCCCCCGCGCCAATGTCAAAATTCACCGCCATAGACTTCGAGACAGCCGACTACGGGCGCGACTCCGCCTGCGCCGTGGGTTTGGCGCGCGTGGAGAACGGCCGCCTGACAAAGACCGCCTACCGCCTGATACGGCCGCCGCGCCAGGACATGCGGTTCACCGACATCCACGGGATAACCTGGGAAGACGTGGAGAACGAGCCGGTTTTCGGAGAAGTGTGGCCGGAATTAAAGGAGTTTTTCGACGGGATAGACTTCATCACCGCGCACAACGCGCCTTTCGACAAGGGCGTGCTTTACGCCTGCTGCGCGGCCGCCGGCCTGGAAGCCCCCGCGCAGCCCTTCGTCTGCACGGTAAAGCTTTCAAAGACAGAGCTCGGCATGAAGCCCGCCACGCTTTCCCACGTCTGCCACCACCTCAGCATACCGCTAAAGCACCACAACGCCCTCTCGGACGCGGAAGCCTGCGCGAAAATAATGATAACGGTGGAACAGGTGCGGGCCGAAAAAGCCGCGGCTTAAGCGGCCGGCGGCGTCCAGTCGGTAAAATCTTTTATCAGCTGCTGCGGGATCCGGCTGGGGCGGCCGGTCTTGTAGTTTATCCACACCCACATCGTGCGGCCCTGGCAGACCAGCTTGCCGTCCGATTTCCTGAAAATCTCGTAATGGCGCTCGGAGGAGGCGCGCTCGGCCGTCTCCACCCAGGTGCGCATCCGCACCGTCTCGCCGGGCAATACCGGCAGCAGGTAATCTATCTCGTGCCGGCGCACCACCCAGCCCTCGCCCATGGCGATGAGGCGCTCAATAGCCCAGCCAACCGCGGCGGAATGCCTGGTGGCGGCCGCCATCAGCCAGTCCAGGTAGACCTGGTTGTTCACATGGCCCAGCCCGTCTATCTCTTCGGGCGTCACCGCGTGTTCGTATTCCATCACTTTTGATATAGCCATACCCTATTTTACTATATATTGATTTTGCCGGCCCCGGGCCGGGTTTTTTGTCACTCCGCGCATTTATGGTAGTATTCCCGAATGATCTCAAAAAAGACCGTCATCCACCTGCTGGCTTTCACGCTGGCGGCCGCGCTCTCGCTGAAGCTCAGCACCGTCGGCTGGTATTTTCTGGCGCCGGCCTACTCCGGCCGCAAAGCCGGGCTCACCGACGCCGCCAAACTTAAAAAGACCGTGACGGTCCTGGCGGAGGAGATAGGCCCCAGGGACCTTTTCAACAACAATAAGGCCCGGCTGCGCCTGGCGGAGGATTATATAACCCTGCGCCTGCGCGCCGCTGGCTACAAAGTGGAATTCCAGGAATATTACTCGGCGGGCGTGAAGGTCAAGAACATCATAGCCTCCAAGCCCGGGCGGTCGGCCCCGGGAGAAATAATACTGGTGGGCGCGCATTACGACACCTTTAATAACCCGGGCGCCGACGACAACGCCAGCGGCGTGGCCGGCCTGCTGGACCTGGCCGAATACGCCGCAAAACGCGGCTTCGCGCGCACGGTCACGTTCGTGGCTTTCGTGAACGAGGAGCCGCCTTTCTTCAAGAACGAAGGGATGGGCAGCGCGGTCTACGCCTCGGCCGCGGCGAAACGCGGCGACGACATAAAGGCGGCGCTGGTGCTGGAAATGATCGGTTATTTCACCGAAAAACGCATCTCTCAGCGCTACCCGCCTTTCATCGGGCCTTTCTTCCCCAGCAGGGGCAACTTCATGGCGCAGATCTCCGACTTGAGATCGCGGGCCCTGGCCGCGCAGGCCGGCAAAGCTTTCAGGGGTGCCTCCACCCTGCCGCTGCGCACGGCTGTGCTGCCTGCTTTCGTGCCGGGCGCGGACTATTCCGACCACCGCAGCTTCTGGCGGGCCGGTTACCCGGCGGTGATGTTCACCGACACCTCGTTTTACCGGACGCCCCATTACCACAAGCCTTCAGACCTGCCGGAGACGCTTAACTACGAATATATGGCGGCTTTCCAGGACGGCATGAAGGCCGTCCTGGACGAGCTGGCGGTCAGCGATCAGCGTTTGGCGAAAAAATAAAGGTAAGCGGCCGCGAGTATCGCTATCAGCAGCGCGCCCAGGCGCGCCAGCTTCACAAAATCGAACGACAGGTTAAAGCTCAGGTTCTTGACCACCACGTACCTGGAGGCCGGTTTGGCCTGACCGGGCACGGCCCCGCAGGCCGGGTTGGAACAGTAGGCTTTCCCGCCCTCTATCTCCGCTCCGCATTTAGGACAGCGCATCAGCGTTTCTCCGGCAGGATTTCCAGCCAGTAACCGTCAGGGTCCTCTATGAAATAGATGCCCATCGCCTCGTTCTCATAGCAGATGCAGCCCATTTTTTTATGCAGCTCATGCGCCGCCTTGAAGTCGGCGACGGTAAAAGCCAGGTGGATCTCGTTATCCCCAAGGTCGTATTTTTCCTTCCTGCCGCGCAGCCAGGTCAGCTCCAGGCCGTGCGGCGTAACACCGTCGCCCAGGAAAACCAGGACAAAGCTGCCGTCGGCCGCGTTCTTGCGGCGGGTTTCGGCGAGGCCCAGGGCTTCCTTATAGAAAGCCAGGCTTTTTTCCAGGTCCAGGACGTTCAGATTATTGTGCGAGAAAATAAATTTCATGCGTAAATATTACAAAATCCCGCCTGCCGGCCAAAACTACCTCTGATTTCAGATTGGGCCTTGACAAGTCAAGGAACGCCTGTTAGACTACTAAGGTAGTCCTGTTCTTTTCGGTGCGCCGCAGTTGCAGTTCGGTTGGTGTGGGTCCCGGTGAGTTGCCCGGCCCCGGCGCTCTCCCGGTCCGCGGCCCGCTTTTGGCGGGGCGGTTTCCGGGCGCCCGGTTCGCGGTCCCGCCTGTGGCGGCGCGTTCTCCGGGCGGGCGGTACGGCCCCTGTGCGTTCTCGGGCCTTCCGTCCCCGAAGTTCCGGCCTCCGCGCCGGATGACAGCCCCCGCAACTGCGGGGGCTCTCAATTTAGACCCTTTTATTTTATATGCTTATAGCGGAGAGGTAAATCATGAGATATTTCCTGATACTGCTTTTAGCGGCCTTCGCCGCCCCGGTCAGGGCGCAGAACACCCCGCCCCCCGTCGCCGATAAAGACATCAGGCTGCAGACCCCGGAGGAACTTACCCGCACGGCGGCTTCGCTCGAAGAGGCCGTCAGGCTGAAGCCCGCGGACGTGGACCTGCAAGTGAAGCTGGGGTTCACCTACACCCGGCTCGGCAAGGCTGACGAAGCGCAGAAGGCTTTCGAAAGCGCCGCGGCGCTGGACCCCAAAAAAGCCATAGCCCATTACATGCTGGGACTGATCTACGAGAAGAAAGAACTCAAAGACAAGGCTGTAGCGGCCTGGAAAGCCTGCCTGGCGAGCGCCGCCGAGCCGCGCCTGCGGGAAACGGCTTTGAAGCATCTTAACAACCTGACGGCCCGCTGAACATGAATAAATATTTTTTCCTGCCGGCCCTCCTGCTGCTGTCCGCCTGCGTCACCCCCAAAGTGGCGTTCAACCCGCGCGCTGATTTCTCAGGGGTCAAGCGCGTGGCGGTGCTGCCCTTCAACGGCCCCAAAGGCGACCTGGCCGCGGACCTGATGACGCAAAGCCTGCTCGAGCACGGCGCCGACGTGATAGAGCGTCAGCGCCTGGACGCCGTGATGCGGGAGCAGTCCCTCTCCAACTCGGGTTCTTTCGACCCGGCCACGGCCAAACAGCTGGGGAAACTTCTGGGAGTGGACGCGCTTTTTGTGGGCACGGTGGCGGAGAGCACGCCGCAAAGCTCCTACATAGTCAGCCAGTCGAAAGACCCGCTGATCACCAGCGTAACGCAGGTAGGCGGCGGCACGGTTTACTCGGAAGGCTCGGTGATGGGCATGCCGAATTCACAGCTGCTCAGCACCACCGCCAACGTTTCGCTGCTGTCGCGCATGGTGGACGTGCAGACCGGCTCCATCATGTGGTCGGCGTCCATGACCTATGAAGGGTTCGACGTCTCTTCGGCCATGTCGGGCATAACGGACGCGTTCATCCGCTCCCTTTCCCCCATCTGGCCCGGGCTTTATAAGCCGAAATAGCCGCGAGGCGTGAAAAAGCCGGGCCCCTGCCCGGCTTTTTTTATTTTAGACGCGCGGACCGCTAATCCATCAGGCGCTTCTGCCCCTGCAGCTCCCGTATCTCCTGCACGTCCTGGGTAAACTCCATGCAGCCCAGGTAGTTCTTCTGCTCGTCGCGCAGAGCGAAGAATTCTATAAGCATCTTGTGCTTGGGCTCGCCCTTCACCACTTCCATGTCTATCCAGAAGGAGGCTTTATCCCTGGTGCCGGCCTTCATTTCGCCGATAAGGCGCTCCACCATGGCCAGGCTCTTCTCGGGGTGGCACTGGCGGAAGTTCATGCCGATGGCGGTCATGGGGCGCCTGAACAGGCGGGTCTCATGCTTGTTCCAGCCGACCACCTCGTCTTTGGCATCTATCACCGTCAGCTCGGCCGGAATGGCCTCTATCATCGCTTTCACCATCTCCGCGTTCATCCTGTCAAAAAGCATGGTCCCTCCTGTTCTTAAAACGTCCTTAAATTATAGGAAATGCCGCGCCGCATTTGTTCAACCGCTGAATTATTCATATCATAGACCCATGAATAAAAATGAACTCGACCTAGCCGCCAACTGCATGGCCAAATACGATATCCTGCTGGCGAAACAGCAGCCGCAGCAGACCACTATAGATACGCCTGAAATATTCCAGGTAATAAACCCCGGCCTGCCGACCGAATCCCACAACACGGTTTTAAGGACAAATTTCAGCAAAGAGCAGGCGAGCGCCCGGATAAAGGAGGTAATAGCCAGCTTCAGTAAGCTCGGCCTGCCTTTCCGCTGGGCGGTCAAACCCGACAGCCGTCCGGAAAACCTGGCCGAACTGCTGCAGGCAGAGGGCCCCGTGGAGATAACGCATGCCCGCGGCTTCGCCGTTTCCTGCGCTGACATAAAGCCCGCCCCTGGCGGCATCACGACAGAGGAGCTTTCCGCGGCCAATCTCGAAGAGTTCATCCTGGCGGCCTCTGAATCTTACGAAGCCTCCGAACGGCGGATGGCGAACGCCCTGAATTTGCTGAGCAGGGAAGCGCTTAAAAATCCGAACCCTGATTTGATCCATTTTCTCGTCCGGCTTAACGGCCAAGCGGCGGGTTTCGGGCGCCTGCGGGTAATAAACGCCGACGGGGTCTCGGCCGGCTATATAGGCGCTTTCGGCGTCAGGAAGGATTTCAGGAAACGCGGCGTTTTTACCGCCATCCTGGCGCGTTTCGCCGAGCTGCTGAAAGAGCGCAGCATCCCCGTGCTGCTCTCGCAGGTCAGGGAAGAGACCAACGCCCCGCTGCTGCGCAAGCTGGGGTGGCAGGAATTAGGGCTGACGCATTATTACTATTTCCCGGCGCAACCGGCGAAGTAGGCCTTTACGGACAAAAAAAAGCCCCGCTCTCTTGAGCGGGGCTTTTTTTATAGGGCAGTTTACTGCGGGGTCTGTATGTTCAGCACCAGGCCCTTCTCGTTGAAGCTGAAGCCGGTCAGGTGCAGCTCGCCCACCAGGCCGCCGGGGATGAAGTGGTTCATCACCTTGGAGGAGATCTGCGCGTGCAGGGTCCAGGCCGCCTTGTCGTAGCGCAGTTTGATGACGTCCTCGGCCTTCATCGGGATCTGCTTCTTCTTCAGAAAATCGCCCACAGCGGAGTAGGTGCCCTTTATCAGCACGTCCATCACCTGCACCATGATCTCTTCTTCGTTGATGGCCGGCATGGGGGCGGCTTTCAGGGAGGGCTCCATGGAGGCGTGCAGCTGTATGCGCTGTACGCGGATGGCCAGTTTATCGGTGCCCGCGAAGGAGGGCTTCAGGGTCAGCGTGGGGATCACTATGATGCCGCCCTGGTCGATCTTGATATTGCTGACGCGCAGGAACTCGCCGTACTTGAAGGCCACGGGAGCGTTCTTGTCCATGATGGTCAGGCGTCTGTCGGAAGCGGCCACTTTTTCCACGCCGTTCTTGATAGTGGCGTAGGGGATGCGGATGTTCATGTCGATGCCGATGAGGTCGTCGACGCGCTGGGCCTGCGGGGCCGGCGCCCGGAAATCCGTCTGCGCCGCGCGGATGTCGTCGGCGCCCATGCCCGCCAGGTCGAAGGCCGCCGCGTTGCCGGCCAGCAGGACCAGGGCTATCAGGTTAAGAGTGAGTTTTTTCATAAATTTTCTCCTTTGTACCGCGATCACAGCTCGAAGCCCAGGTACATCATCCCGTTGTTTATCTTGAGCTTCTGTATCACGGCGCCCTTGGCGAAGGAGGGCATGAAAGCGCTGTTCTTCAGGACGATGCTCACGGTCTTATCGTCCAGCTTGGTGGCGGTCATCACCTTGGCCAGCTCGGCGTTGGTGGTCAGGGTGTCGGTAATGGAGCGGATGACCTTGCCCTGTATCCAGTTGTTGATGAAGCCGGGGATGCCTATACCGTAGGCTTTGTCCACTTCCACGCGCTCCACACGGACCTTGATAGTGTTGGCGGCGGTGAGCTCGGGGAGGATGACAGCCTTGAAGTAGACGTTGGGCTTGCCGAACACGTCGCGGGCGTAGATCTTGCCGGCCACTTCCAGGCGGCCGTCGGCGCGGAACTTAAGCCCGCCCTCGTGGCCCTGGGGGTGGAACTCGAAATCGCCCTGCTTGGTGAACTGGAAGATGAAGTTGTCCAGCAGGCCGTCCGAAACGGCCAGGTTGTAGCCGGGCAGCTGGGCCGCGCTGGCCGAGCCGCTCTTCACGCTGAGGGCGAAACCCTCGGCGTCGAAGGTGAAGTTGCGCAGGCTGATGTTGGTGATCAGGTTGGGCATCAGCGGGGCGATGAAATTGGGATTGACCGAGGCGCGCAGGGTCCAGCTGCGGCGGTCGTAGGAGAAGGTCAGCACGTCCTTGGCCTTCAGCGGCACTTTGTTCTTGGCGAAAGCCGCGTCCATGCTCTCCAGCATGCCGGTGGTGAGGTTTGTCATCACCATTTCCATCAGGCCGTCCTTGTCCAGCTGCTGGGGCAGGGCCTTGTTGGGGCCGAAGGCTATGTCGGCCTCTACCTTTACCACCTTTATGGAGAGCTTGTTCTCGCCTTCGAAAGCGGGCCTGATGAGCAGGGTGGGCTCCACCTCTATGCCGTTATAGTCCACGGCCACGTTGCTGAAGGCGATGTTTTCGCCCTGCTTGAAGAGGATGGGGGCGCCGGGGTTGATGGGCCGCATCTTTATGCCGGGCAGTTCCTTGAGGCGGGAGCTAAGGGAGCTGAAAGGGAGCTTTATGGTCAGGTCCAGCACCGGGGAGGGCAGATTGGGGGACTTGTCCATGCCGAGCAGCTCGGGCCGCACCGGGACGGGAACGGCCTGCAGGTTATCCTGCGAAGCCTTCAGGTCCGAGGCGCTGAGAGAATTGAGATTGAAGTCTCCGGCGAAAACCGCCGTGGAGAGCCCGCCCGCCGCTATTACCGCAAGGATGATCTTTTTCATATTTGCCTTGGTCATATTCATAGTCTAACAGCCGCAGGCAAAAACCGTAAGTGTCTAAGGGCCTAGGCCCCTGGGCCCAAGTGGCCCCCCCTAGCGGGGCCCAGGCGCGAAATAAATACGAAATATCCGGGCTTTATAATTTATTCACAGGTTAAAGGGGCTATAAACATGAAAACACTCGGAAAGGTTTTGCTTTGGATAGCGGCCATAGGGATATTGGTAATGCTGCCGGCCGCGGGCAGCAGGCTGTTCAACGCGGTAACCGGCAAACTCAGCGATAAAGACCCGGCCCCGGTAGAGCTGAAAGACATCGGCGGCGCCCCGGCAGGCGCAGTGACCGCGGCTAAAGCGGTACCGGAGGAGGACGCCGAAGCCGCCAAAGAGCGCTACCTGGAAGGCCTGAAATATTTCAAAGAAGAAGATTACGAAAAAGCCCGCGAGGAATGGGAAGCCGCCGCCAGGCTGGACCCCAACAACATAGAAGCCCGCAAAGGCCTTAAGCGCATAGACGCCCTCCTGAACAAACCATAACCGGATTGATCCCGCCCCCCCCAATTAAAAACCCCGGGCTCCCCCGGGGTTTTTCTTTATCGAGGCGAAGCCTCGATAGGAGGCGAGACCTCGATAGACTTTTAGCTGCGGCGTTTGTCCATGAAGGCTTTGAGGGCTTCGGCCATGGAGCCGGCCGGGGCTTCGTCGCGGCGGGGGCGGTTGTCGGGGCGGCGGTCCCGGTTGAAACCGGGGCGCGGGCCGGCGGCGGCCTGGGCGGGTTCCTGCCGGGGGCCGCGGGACTCGCGGGGCCCGACCATGGGGTTGGACTTCATGGAAAGAGCTATGCGGTTGCGCGGCAGGTCCACGTCCAGCACGGTCACGTTCACGCGCTGCCCCACCTTCAGCACCGCGGCGGCGTCCTTTACGAAAGTATCGGACAGCTCGCTGATGTGGATCAGGCCGTCCTGGTGCACGCCGATGTCCACGAAAGCCCCGAATGCGGCCACGTTGGTGACGATGCCGGGGAGCTTCTGGCCGGGCTTCAGGTCCCCTATCTTCTGGGCCTCGCCGAAAACGAAGGCCTCGAACTGCTTGCGGGGATCGCGGCCGGGCTTGGCCAGTTCGGCCACTATATCCTTCAGCGTGGGCTCGCCCACCCCTTCGGAAATGTATTTCGAAATATCTATTTTCGCCCGCAGGGCGGCGTCGGTTATCAGGTCTTTGACCTCGCAGCCCAGGTCAGCGGCCATCTTTTCCACTATCTCGTAGCGCTCCGGGTGCACGGCGCTGGAGTCCAGGGGATTCTTGCCGCCTGAGAGGCGCAGGAAGCCGGCGGCCTGCTCGAAAGCCTTGGGACCCAGGCGGGGCACTTTCTTAAGCGCCGCGCGGGACGGGAAAGCCCCGTTGGCGTTGCGGTATTCCACTATGTTCTTGGCCAGCGCGGCGTTCAGGCCCGAAACGTAGGAAAGCAGTTCGCGGCTGGCGGTGTTCACTTCCACGCCCACGCTGTTCACGCAGCTTTCCACGGTGGCGTCCAGGCTTTTCTTCAGACCGCCCTGGTCCACGTCGTGCTGGTACTGCCCCACGCCTATGGACTTGGGGTCGATCTTGACCAGCTCGGCCAGCGGGTCCATCAGGCGGCGGCCTATGGAGACGGAACCGCGCACGGTCACGTCCTTGTCCGGGAATTCTTCGCGCGCCACCGGGGAAGCGGAATAGACGGAAGCGCCGCTCTCGTTGACCATCACTATGATCACGCCTTCCAGCTTGAGCCCGCGGGCGAACTCCTCGGTCTCGCGGCCGGCGGTGCCGTTGCCTATGGCGATAACTTCGGTCTTGAATTTAGCCGCCAGCTCTTTCACTTTCGCGGCGGCGGAGGCCGCGGCGCCGTCCCCGTTGTGCGGGTAGACCACGTCGTCGTGCAGCAGCTTGCCGTTGGCATCCAGGCAGACCAGCTTGCAGCCGGTGCGGAACCCCGGGTCCAGCGCCAGGATGTTCTTGTGGCCCAGCGGGGAGGACATGAGGATCTCGCGCAGGTTGCGGGCGAAAACGGCTATGGCGTCGGCGTCGGCGCGCTTCTTGGTCTCCAGGCGGGCTTCGCCCTCCATGGACAGCGCCAGCAGGCGGTTGTAGGAATCCGTCACGGCCTCTTTAACCTGTTTGCCGCAGGCCCCGCCGTTCTTAACGAACAGCGGCTCCAGCAGGGCAATGGCTTCTTCGGCCTCCACTTCTATGCGCATGGTCAGGAAGCCCTCGGACTCGCCGCGGCGCATGGCCAGGATCCTGTGTGACGGGGCCTTGGCGGCCGGCTCTTTCCAGTCGAAATAATCTTTGAACTTGGCCCCCTCCTCCTGCTTGCCTTCCAGTACTTTGGAATGGAACACGCCCTTTGCGGAGAAAAGCTGGCGCAGGCGGGCGCGGGAGGTCTCGTCCTCGCTGACGCGCTCGGCTATGATGTCGCGGGCCCCGGCCAGGGCTTCCTCAGCGGTCTTCACGGCCTTCTCCTCGCTGATAAAAGCGGCGGCCAGGGCGGCGGGGTCCTCGGCGCCCTGCAGGTAAACCTGGTCGGCCAGCGGTTCCAGGCCTTTCTCCTTGGCTATGGTGGCGCGGGTGCGGCGCTTGGGGCGGAAAGGCAGGTAAATGTCTTCCAGTTTGGAGAGGACTTCGGCTCCTTCCACTTTGGCTTTCAGTTCGGGCGTCAGCAGGTTCCTCTCGGCCAGCGATTTCAGGATGGCGGCGCGGCGCTCGTCCAGTTCTTTCAGCTGGGCCAGGCGGTCCTGGATCTTGCCCAGGGCCACTTCGTCCAGGTTGCCCGTGGCTTCTTTGCGGTAGCGGGAGATAAAAGGGATGGTGGCGTCCTCTTTAAAGAGGGCTATGGCCGCGGCCACGCCGGCGCCGTTAAGGCCGAGTTCTACCGCAATCTTGGAAACATACATATCGCTCATTTAGTCCTCCGAAATTTATTACGCCGGTTAATACGTATAGGATATAAAAAAGCCGGCATTAAGGGCCAATAAACGGAGTGAAGCTATCATTCAGAGACGCGAAAAAGCCGGGGAAGGCCCCGGCTTTTATCGACGGACGATAGGTTACTTCACGGGCACTATGACGTAAATGCCTTTGCGGGTCTCGGGGTCGGCGAAGCAGGCCTGGTCCAGGTTCTCGCAGCCGTCCGAGCATGCCCAGTTGGGCTGCGTCACCACTTCTATGTGGCCGCTCTTCGCGCTGAAATCGCAGACGCCTCTTTCGTAAACCAGGATGCTGCCCACCGGCACGGCCATTTTGTCTTCCGGGGTAGGGATGCGGTAAAGCTTAAGCTCGCTGAGCATCAGCTCCTTGTTGAGGCCGGCCCATTCGGCGAAATCGGCCGCGTGGTCCGGGCCTATCTTAAGCTGCGCCCACTGCTCCGGCCTTATCACGCCGGCTTTCTCCATGTGGTAGGAAACATACTCATAGCACTTCCTGTCGAAATAACCGAGGTTGCCGGCGGCGGCGGCCTGCGCCAGCAGCGCGGCCCTTTCAGGATCGAACTCCGGAGCGGCAAGCCCGGTCCTGGCGGGGATCCCGGGAACGGCTTCGGCCAGGAGAAGCGGAGCCGACGGCTCAGGCATCTCCACGGCTTTAAGCTCGCGCATGCTGCCCATGACGGAGTTTACCATGCAGGCGAAAGGATCGCCGGCGCAGTTCTGTTCGGCGGCAAGGTTAAGGACCGGGGCGGCCAGGGCCGCTAAAGTCGTGATGAGAAGTATTTTTTTCATATATCGTTCCTCATCAATAGCATACCCCCCGCCCCTGGTTTTGGTAAGCGCCCAAAGACCCTGTTGTCCATAGGTCTAATGGCCCGGCACTACATCAGCCCTTTCTGCTTGAAACTCATGAAGGCCTCCCGCGTGACTATTACGTGGTCCAGCACCTCTATGCCCAGGAGTTTGCCGGCCTGGACCAGGCGCTTGGTCAGCGAGAGGTCCTCGTCCGAAGGCTCCAGGCAGCCCGACGGGTGGTTATGCGCCACGATGACGCTGGCGGCCAGGTTCTTCACCGCCGGCTCGAACACCTCGCGCGGGTGCACCAGGTTGTAGTTGAGCGTACCTATGGAGACGATGTCGCGCTTTATCTCCTGGTTGCGCGTGTCCAGGTAGAAGACGATGAAGTGCTCCTTCTTCTGGTCGCGCACGTCGCGCAGCTCCTCCCAGATGTCGCGCGGCTTAAGGTAGATGCCGGCTTTTTTGCCGTTAAGGAAACGGCGCCCCAGTTCGAACGCGGCGAGGATCTCGCAGGCGCGGACCGGCCCGAGGCCCGGCGCGCCGCGCAGTTCACCGAACCCGGCTTTGGCGATATCCATCCCGCCGAACTTCTTTAAAAGCTCGCCCGCCAGGTCCAGCACGTTCTTGCCGCGCGCTCCGGTGCGCAGTATTACGGCCAGCAGTTCCTCGTCGGCCAGTTTCTCCGGCCCGTAGCGCATGATCTTTTCGCGCGGGCGCTCCACCCGCGGCATGTCCTGTATGGCTCCGGCTCCTTTCATAAGGCCCCCTTTCTCCCAAGCGTTAAAATAGCATAGCAGGCCATGGCGTCAGCGTAGTGTCGGGATGGCGCGCGAGGTATTTAGTTTTTTTGCTTTCATTTGAAAACATTCGTTGCGCGTGAAAAGAACTTTCCCGCTTTTCGCGGCCGCAGGCAGCATCATGGCCGCCGGTCGTCACGGAGCAGTGATGAGCGGCCGCCGCCTGGCCCTTTGGCATTAAAATTGCTTTATTAATATTGCGGCAAAACCAGGCAGGAGAAATCTTATGAAAAGACTGATCTTCATCCTTATGGCGGCGCAGCCTTTATTGGCCGCCGAGACGCCGCCGCAGGCCGCCGACCAGGCAGCGGCGGACCCTTATCTCTGGCTGGAAGAGAAAGACGGGCAGCAACAGCTGGACTGGGTAAAGGCCCTTAATAAGGAAACCCTGGATGAGCTGCAGGCCGACCCCCTTTATAAAGACCTGTATGAAAAGGCCCTCGCAGCCGGCAACTCCCCGGCCAGCATCCCCTCCGCGCACATGCAGGGGGACCAGGTGGTTAATTTATGGCAGGACGCGCAGCACGTCAGAGGCGTCTGGAGAAGGGCGCCACTCGCCGAGTACCTGAAAACGGACCCAGCCTGGGACACCCTGCTGGACTTGGACCTGCTTTCAAAAGATGAAAAGGAGAACTGGGTTTTCAGGGGCGGCGTCTGCCTGCCGCCTAAAAACAGGTTCTGCATTGTACGGCTGTCGCGCGGCGGCAAGGACGCGCTGGTGCTGCGGGAATTAGACACCGTAAAAAAAGCTTTCGTGGCGGACGGTTTCCGCCTGGAGGAAAGCAACAGCGGGATAGCCTGGTTGGACAAGAACACCCTGCTGCTGGCCGAGGCGCTCGGGCCGGAGTCCCTTACCGCCTCCGGGTATCCCCGGGTAGTGCGCAAATGGCGGCGCGGCACGGCCCCCCAAACCGCGCCCGTGCTGCTCGAGGCTAAAAAAGAGGACATCGAGACCGGCGTCAGATGTCACTTCCGGCCGGAAGGCAAAGCCTGCATCGTTAACAGAAAAACCTCTTTTTACGAGAGCGAGCAGTTCCTGCTTTCAGGCGACAAAACACAAAAGCTGCCGCTGCCGCCTGACGCGGAGGTCAAGGGGCTCTTCAAAGGCAGGCTGCTCGTGACCCTGCGCAGCAGCTGGGAGCTGCCAGGCCGCACCTTCAGGCAGAGTTCTTTGGTGGCCGTAAGCCTGTCAAAAGCCGGGCTGCCGGCCGCGCAGGCGGACCCCGAGCTGGTCTTTGAACCGGGTCCGCGCGTTTCCATCAGGTACGTTTCCTTCACCAGGAACGCCGTGCTGCTTACGCTGCAGGACAACGTAAAAGGGCGCGTGATAAAACTGACCCCCGCCGGCCGCGGCTGGAAAACGCAGGAGATCCCCCTGCCGCCCAACGGCACGGCTTTGGTGGATTCCTCGGACAATTTCAGGGACGATTTCCTGCTGAGCTACCAGAGCTTCCTCGTTCCCGAATCCATTTTTTATTCGGCGGACGCCGGCAGGGCCATAAAGCAGGGCCCGCGCCAGTTCGAAGCCGCCGGCCTTGAAAGCGCGCAGCGGGAGGCGGTCAGCAAGGACGGGACCAGGATCCCTTATTTCATCCTTTACCCGAAAGGCATGAAGCATGACGGGAAGAACCCGACGCTGCTGACCGGCTACGGCGGGTTCAAAGTCCCGCTCGGCCCCCTCTATTCGTCCGCGATAGGGCGGCTGTGGCTGGAGCGCGGCGGCGTGCACGTGGTGGCCAATATCCGCGGCGGCGGCGAGTTCGGCCCCGAGTGGCACAAGGCCGCGCTGCAGGGCAAACGGCAGACGGCTTTCGACGACTTCATAGCCGTGGCGGAAGACCTGGTGAAGACCGGCGTAACTTCGCCGGCGCGCCTGGGGATAAAAGGCACCAGCAACGGCGGCCTGCTGGTAGGCGTGATGGCCACGCAAAGGCCGGACCTGTTCCGGGCGGTGCTGTGCGCGGCGCCGCTGCTGGACATGCTGCGCTACACCAAGCTGCCGCCCGGCCCGCAATGGGTGGGAGAATACGGCGACCCGGCCTCCCCCGAGCTGGGACCGGTGCTGGCCGCCTACTCGCCGTACCAGAACATCAGGGCAGGGGTAAAGTACCCGGAGATCTTTTTCTTCACGTCCACCAAGGACGACCGCGTTCACCCGGGGCACGCGCGCAAAGCCGCTGCCAGGCTCAAGGAATTCGGCAACAAGATCTACTACTACGAGAATACGGACGGCGGACACAGCGGCGCGGCCAACCTGACGGAGTCCGCCAGGAAGTCCGCGCTGGAATACGTGTTCCTTTCCCGCAAGCTTATGGATTGACGAAGGCGGCTCAACGCCTTACGCAGGTGGTCACTTTTCCGCCCGCGGCGTATTCCTGCCTCGCCTTCGCCTCGAGCGCGGCGCTGTCCTTGTCTTCGGAAACTCCGGAGTCGCAGGCGAAAACGACGTGCCGGGCCTTGTCCTTGCCGAACAGGAAGGAACTTTTATCGGGGGCGGAGTAATCCAGGATTATGCCCAGCTTGCGCAGCGCGCCCAAAGAAAGGTCGGCCCGGCCGTAACCGGCCAGGTAGGCGTTAACGGCGGCCAGCGAGGAGAACAGCTCTTCGCCCAGCGGTTTGCCGTCGAAGACCCTGCCGTAAGCGTACCGGGCGGCGCGGTACCCCTCTTTCGTCTTCTCCACGAAAATATCGCTGTCCTGCTCGAATTGAATTATCACGCCGCGGTGTTCGGGGGCGAAAGCGATGGGAGCGGCCAGGTCGGTATCCGCAAGCTTTGTGAAGCCCGTTACTTTCAAAAGACTCCTGGGCAGTTTCCCGAAAGAGGCCGTATCCACGAGAAAAGCGGAACCGTCCGCGTTCTCCACCTCTACCAGCGCGTGCCCGCTGGAGGGAGCGGAGGCGTTGAAAGAACCTATGGCCCGGGCCTTGAAGCCGGGATAGGCGGTTCTGAACAGGCGGAAGAACACCCGCTCTGCCTCCACGCAGCCGTTGAAAGTGCCGTAGCCCAGCGCCTGGGCCGCCGTCCATTCGTGCGGCCCGCGCTCTATGGGCTGGTCCGGGGCGTATCTTAGCGCGCTGTTCATGAAAACCAGCACGTTGCCGACCGCCTCCGCCGGCCCGGAGGCTGGCAGGGTCCGGAGGAACTCCGCGGCTTTGGCCATTACCGCGGCAAGCTCCTCCCTGTCGCTGAAAAGGGCGCGCCGGCGGCTTTCAAATTCGTCCAGCAGGGGCCGGTTTTGGCCGGTCACAAAAGCGCCGGGCGCCGGCTCCGCGCAGTAAGCCGGCCCGGCCGCCAGCAGAAGGCCCGCCGCCAGTAAATATTTTCTATTCATACGAACTAATATACAAAATAGGCCTGGCACGGAGAAAAAGCCGGGCCTGAAGCGGAAAAGACAGCAGCAGGCATTTTGAAAATTGTATTATTGACCTATCAGGGGACACTGACATGGAAATTAAACCTTTCGAAATTTACGCGCCGGTGCGCAACACCATAAACAAGGCCCTCGGCGTGGTCGTCAAAGTGGCGGGAGAGAACATAACGGTGCAGCCGCCGGCCGGCGACCGCATGACCTTCCGCGCCCAGTACCTGGCCCCCGCCAGCGAAGCCGAGACCGCCTCCCTGCTGGACCTGATCACCCGCCTGAAGGCAGAAGAGGAGAACCGCGCCAAAGCCAAGACCATGAAAGCGGACCCCGCCCTGATACGCGAGGAGTTCGAAAAATTCGTACGCCACATAGAGGTGCGCTACCCCAAGTCCGCGGGGACCTTCCGGGAATTCTGGGCCGAATTGATGGCCGCCGCCGGCGACCTGCCCGGGCAGACCTGGGAGATGAAGCCCAACACCGCCAAAACCCCGGGACCCGTGCTCAAGATCTTCAACCAGGCCACACAGAAATGGGTGTACTGCCTTACGCTGCTGGCCGGCTGGGGGCTGCGGATGGAAATTAAAAAAGAATTCCTGCCGCCGGGAATGGAGCACCTTTTTCCCATAGACCACGCCATGTTCGGCGCGGGCCGCGCCGTGGAGCTGATCTACCGGGATTTCACCCCCGAAAAACGCAAACCTTACGCGGACTGCGTAAGAGCCATCTACGCCGCGGTGCAGAAACCCGAAACCCCCGGTTAAAGTTACCCCCGGCCGCCTTGGCACAGGCAAAGCCTTGACAATCAAATACCATGTTGTAGACTATAATACGCCCCAGGACGCTGTCCGCTCCGGGCTATATAATATGAGAACCATAAAGATATTCTTAACGCTGTTCATGGCGGCGGCAGGCGCGGTCAGCGCCGCAGCGGCCGTCCCTTGGGACGAAGACCGGCCCGAGTTCAAGTTTTTCCAGGAGAAAGGCCATTATGACGAAGAGGCCTGGGACAAGCTGCCGGCTGAAGAACAGGATAACGCCCTTAAGACCGTAAAAGAAGCGGCGCTGGAGCGGCAGGCCGCCGTGCGCAAAGATTACGCCGCCGCCAGCCGCAAGTGGGACGCGCAGCAGGCCCGCTATTACGCGGACGCCCTCAACAACAGGGAACTCAAAGCCGTCTACCTCTGGGTAGGCAGCGCCGAGGGCCATGAACTGGCGCACAAAGCCACGGTGGTGCGCTCCATGCTGGACAAGGCCGCCGCGGAAGGCATTAAAGACAGCGACGCCCAGGCGCTGGCTCCTTACCTCACGCCCGAAGCCATAACCCAGCTGCGCTCCATGAAATTCGCCGCCGACCTGGCGCAGAAGCAGAAGGCGGGAATAAAGGCCAAAGGCCCGGGCAGCCAGTCTACGGCCAAGCTGGATAAATTCGCCGCCGGCGCCGCCTCGAAAATGGACGCCGGGAAACTCTCCAATTTATACACCGGTTCAAAGGCTTCTGGTGATGCGGCGGTGGAACTGTCCGCCGGCGCGCTGAAAGCCGGGGGCAAGCTGCCCGGGTCGGCCGCGCCCAACGCCACGGCCGCCAAGACCGTGAAATATATCCCCCCGGCCGCCCTGGACGAGGCCAATAAGGCCAAGTCCACCGCGCTTACCTCCGACGCCTACGGGGTCACCCTGGAGACGACTGAAGGCACAAAGACCTTCCGCAAGACCGCCGACGCCGACGCGGCCATCAAGAAACTGCCGCCCGGTTCAGTGAAAAAGATCACTTTCTACGGCCACGGCTCGCCTGGCATGCAGATGGTGGGAGAGGGCTCCTACGACTCAGGCTCGGCGGCCGAACTGCTTAAAGGAAAAATGGCCAAGGGCGGGGTGATCCAGTTCGCGGGCTGCAACACGGCCTCCATAGGCGGGGCCACGCTCAACCCCGCGGTCGGCATCTCCATGGTGGCGCGGCGACTGCTCTATTTCAGCCTGCCCTATTTCCAGGACAGGGCCGACGGCGTCCCCGCAGCCCAGGCCAAGGAACAGTGGGAGAAAGGGTGGAACGCGGACCTGGCGCAGGAAACCAGCATGGGCGTTAAAGGCGCCATAGTCTGCGGCTACCGCACTTTCGGCCTGGTGCCCGGCCGCCTGCCCGGAGTTACCGCGCTGCTGGGCAACCAGGAAGCCACCACGCCCGGCTATGTGGCCGGTAAAAAAGCCTGTTACCAGGACGGCAAAGAGGTACCTGTACCATGACCGATCTGTACTATATACTTGAAACCATACTGCTGGTGGCCGCGCCCTTTGTGCCGGTGGCGGCCGGGGTTATCCTGCGCCGCAAGTTCCCGGCGGCGGCCGAAGGCGCGCCGCCTCCTACCCCGGGGCAGAAGGCCGGGCGCCTCGTAGGCAACCTGCTGCTCTGGTGCGGCATAGCCGGGCTGCTGTTCATCGTTATAGTGGTGCTGAACTTCAAAGGCAAGATCTAAGGGACGGGGGACGCAATGAAAATAGCGCGGGCGGCCGCGCTATTTTTATTTGCCCGGGGCGGCGGCCTTACTGCGCGGCTACGGTCTTCAGTTCCAGGATCCTGTCCACGCGGAACATGCGGCGCCCGCCGCGCATCAGGCACTCAGCGTCCAGGCCCGTAAATTTCTTATTCATATAGCTGCGGTCGCCCACGGCCAGCGGCTTTATTTTGCGCCGGCTTTTTTCGTCGGCCGCTTTCAGGTAGGTTATCTCCAGGCAAAGCCCGTCCTTTATCGCCCGCTCTATCAGCTTGATCTTCTCGGGCAGCGGCATGGCCTGTTCGCTGGCGCCGTACTGATGCCCCGTCACGTAGCGCACTATGCGCCAGTCGGTCATCACGTCCGAAGGCCGCACCGCGCGGGCCAGCGACAGCCCCTCCAGCGCCGTGCAGCGGCTGAGCGCCACGTAGGTCTGGCCGGAGGCGAAAGCCCGCCGGCCCAGGTCTATGATCACCCGCTGGAAAGTCTTGCCCTGGCTTTTATGGATGGTTACGCCCCAGGCCAGCTTCAGCGGGTACTGTCTGAAGGTGCCGGCGGTCTCCGACTTTATCTTCTTCGCTTCCGGGTCGAAGGTGAAATGAAAAAGTTCCCACGCGTGCGGCTCCACCGGCTCCACGGAGCCGTCGGCCAGGCGCACGTGGATAACGTCCGGCTCGCCCGCCGGCCCGCGCATTATGTCCTGCACGGCGGCCATGGTGCCGTTCACCCAGCGGCCGTCCGGGTCGTTGTTGAGCAGCATCACCTGCGCGCCGGCCTTCAGGTGCAGCTCGTCGTCGGCGGGGTAGGAGTCGCGGGTAAAAGCCCCGGTTATCTCCGCTTTGTAAACGTGGGAGCGCCCGTCTATGGCGCGCAGCCGTTCGTTGTTTATTTCCGCGGCGTCCGCGTTGGTGGTGAGCAGGCGCACTATCAGGCCGCGGCCGCCGGTCTCCACGTCGGCCCCTACGCGGCGGTTCAGCCGCTCCAGCTGGGCCGGGCTTACCCGGTTGTTCCTGATGGCGTTGAGGATCTCTATAAAACCCTGGTCTTTCTGGCGGTAGATCTTTTCCAGCTCCAGGTATTCCAGCCCCGTATTGGCGAACACCTTGGCGTTAAAAAAATAGGGGCCGGGATAATAAGAGGAGAACAGCCCCCGCTCGGCGCCGGTCACCACGGGCGGCAGCTGGTAAAGGTCCCCGAACAGTATAAGCTGGGCCCCGCCGAAGGGGCGCCCCGGCTCGCGCCCGTTAAGGCGCAGGAAGGCGTCCACGCAGTCCATCAGGTCCGCCCTTACCATGGAGGCTTCGTCTATCACTATGGCGTCCAGCGCCTGGTAAACCTCGGCGTCTTTTTTGCGCGCCCTTTTCACCTTGTCAGGCGTGGTGCCGGGCTTGAAGCGGAAAAAGGAATGAATGGTCTCGCCGCCCACGTTCAGCGCGGCCACCCCGGTAGGGGCCAGCACCACTATTTTCCTGGACGTATGCGCGCGGAAATACCTGAGCAGGGTACTTTTGCCCGTGCCGGCCTTGCCGGTTACGAACACATTATGGGTCCCGTGCTGCAGCAGGTGCAGGGCTTTAGAGAATTGCTCGTTAAATTCTATTTCTGTTTCTTCCATCGCGTTCAGCTATTTTAACATTTACCCGCGGACAGGGACCCGGACGCTTCCGGCCATATTCGGTCAAAAAGGCTTCATATAGGCCTTTAGGCCTATACGCGCATAGGCCTTTTGGCCCTTGAGCAAAATCAATGTTGGCGGTAGAGTGTATATAGTTGCTGTGTAATCCCCGGAATTGGCCGGGGAGCATCCACCTCCGGACCTTAATCCGGATTCACCACGGCAGGACCGCAGACGTTTAGCGGAGGTGGATATGCATCACGTGAACAAGAACTCTCCAGCACCCGCAGCCCTTAAAACCGTTATTTCCTTTTTATTCCTTATTCTATCCGTATTCCATTTTGTCCCCTCCGCAAAGGCGCAGGCCTTCACGCAGCTTGTAGAAGCCGCGCCCTCCGTAGAGGTTCCCTACGCGCCCGTCCCCCAGAACGCCACGCTCTTTACCCCGGCCCCGGGGCTTAACGTTTACTTCCTTAATGTCGGCCAGGGCGACTCTATCTATATAGAGCTGCCCGGCGGCGGCAACGCGCTGATAGACGGCGGCCCCTATAAAGCCGCCGACGGCCCCCTGGCCAGGTTCCTGGCCGATAAAAAAGTGACCAGGATCGACCAGGTAGTGCTTACCCACCCCCATAGCGACCACTACAACGGCCTTGAATATGTCTTCTCGAATATGACCGTCGGCAATTTTTACGACACCCGCATGGACAACAAAGGGGCCACCGGCGACAATACCCTGCGCGCGCAGGTGAAAACCCTGGGCGTCAACACCGTTTATCCCGCGGCCGGAGACCGGCTGGACTGGAGCGCCCCCGGGGTGGAGGTAAAGGTCTTTAACGCCTGTTCCGCGCCCGGGCTCAGCTCCAACAGCGACGCGCTTAACAACTGTTCCATAACGTTCAAGCTTTCCTACCGCGGCGCCTCCCTGCTTTTCACCGGCGACACCCAGGACGACGCCGAAGCCAGGCTGGTGGCGGCCTACGGGGCCGAGCTGAAGGCCGACGTGCTCAAGGTCGGGCACCACGGCAGCAAGTATTCCTCCACCGATATTTTTCTGAAAGCCGTACGGCCCGCCAAGGCCTACATAGAGGTGGGCAAGAACAATTACGGCCACCCCACGCAGGGCGCGCTGGAGCGCCTCAGGGCCGTGGGCGCGCAGATCTTCCGCACCGACCTCGACGACACGCAGGCCTTTTCCGTGGCCGGCTCCGCCGAACTGGTGGAACTCCCGGCTGAATAAGCCGCGGGGTTTTGGCGTTATCATGCAAATAGCTTAGCAGACGAAGGCGACACCCTGGTGTCGCCTTCTTTTTTACCCCCCCGCCGCTTCAGGGCGCAAAAAAAAGACCGCCGGGCAGCCGGCGGTCTTTCTTACGCCAAGGGACTTAGAAACCTATGATAAGCTGGTCCACCGCGGTGTAGTTGCCGCTGTTGCGCAGCGGGGTCACGGGCGCGTCCACCGTCATGTCGATGAACTCCGGCTTGTCGGTGAAGACTTCGCCGGCGTTCGCAAGGCGGCCGGGCAGCACGGGGATGGTCTGCGTGACGCAATGGATGGAGCCGCCCGAGGTGATGCTGTCGTCGGAAGGCACGGGCACCACGGTAACGCCCGCTATGCCGGCTTCGTAAGCGGCCTTGGCGGCGGCTTCTTCGGCGGAGTGCCCGCCGTAAGAGGGAATTATGGCCACCTTGTTCACGATCAGGGAGTTGGTATAGGTGTACCAGGTGCCGTAATTCTCCCAGCCCTTCACGGTTATGATCTTGTAGGGCTCGCCGTCGGCGGCTTTGCGGCCGGTGAAGTAGGCGATGGCTTTCTCGGAATTGGACTTAAAGGGCTCGGTGGCGGCCACGGACACCAGCACGGTGTGGTCGTTGAGGAGCTTCATGAACATGTCGATGTGGCCGGTGCCGTCGGCGGGTTCGCCGGGGTAGCCGGAATAGTCGAAGGTGATGATGTTCTTGACCTTGAAATAGGTCTTGAGGGCCGCGTCCACCGCGGACTGGCTCATATTGGAATTCCAGACGTAGGTGCGCTTGGTCATGAACAGGTTGCCCTTGCTGTCCACCATCACGTTGCCGCCGTCCAGGATTATGGGAATGCCGAAAACGTCGATCTTTTTAACCTTGCCCAGCACGGCAGGGACGGCGTCGTCGTTGCGGCGGTACTGGTAATGGCGGTAGATGGAGTCTACGATGCCGGGGCGGCCCTGGCCCGCGGACAGGCCGAAGGGGCCGTAGTCGCGCACCCAGACGGTGTCTACGGGAGCGGAGATCCTGGTATAGCTGGCGGGAGGCACGCCCTGTATGCTGGCGGGGCCGGCGACGGCCCAGATCTGCGCTTTGCCGGGGCCGGTAACGGCTTTGGCGATGCCGTTGAGCATGCCGGTATAGCCGGCCCAGCCCAGCACCACCGCGCCTACCGGCTCGTATTCGGCCGGGATGCGGAAATCCGCGGGAGTGGGGCCCCTGCGGGAAGGCGCCATTACGGGCGCTTTGCCGTCGGCCTTTTCGCGGCCGGCGTCTATCCAGTTGGGAAGGGGTTTAGCGAGGTCCAGGGCGAAAGCCCCGGTGGAAAGGATGCTTAAGAATGACAGAGCGAGGAAGCCGTTTATTTTTTTCATTCAGATCCGCCTTATGAGTAGCCCAGACTTTTAAAAAATAAGCCGCAGTCGATAGTTCTTATAAAGATTGTATCTTTTGAATTAAAAGGCCGCATGAGACCTAGGGCCCAGGCCCCGATAGGCCCTACGGCCCGGACAGGGCCGCCAAGACTGGTTCTTTTAAGCAGGCGGGCGCTATTTCACGTGCAGGGCGCCCACGTATTTATTGAAGCGGGAACAGATCTCGGCCTTGGAAAGCCGGCCCACGCGGTTAACGCTGAAATCTTCCACGCTGAAAGAGGACATGACGGTGCCGTAGGACATGGCGCGGCGGATCACGTTAAAATTCTTCCAGTCGGGGGCGGCGGCCAGGTAGCCCATGAAGCCGCCGGCAAAAGTGTCGCCGGCGCCGGTGGGGTCCACCACCTTCTCTATCGGGTGGGCGGGCACGGAGAGCACGTTGTCCTTGAAGAACAGCATGGCGCCGGCGTCGCCGCGCTTGACCACTATGCCGCGCGGTCCCATCTTCATGATCAGCCGGGCCGCCCTTATCAGGTTGTACTCGCCGGTCAGCTGGCGGGCCTCCTCCTCGTTGACGAAGAGCATGTCCACTTTCTTGAGCAGCTTGAGCAGCGACTTCTTCTTGAGGGTTATCCAGTAATTCATCGTGTCGCAGGCCACCAGGCGGGGCTTGCCCATCTGTTCGAGCACCTCGCGCTGCAGGTCCGGGTCTATATTGGCCAGGAACAGCACGCCGCAGCGGGCGTGGTCGGCGTTGAGTTTGGGCTTGAACTGCTCGAACACGTTGAGGTGGGTGGCTATGGTGGTGGCGTTCTTGAAATCCTGGTCGTACTTGCCCTTCCAATGAAAAGTCTTGCCGGGCAGCACTTCCATGCCCTCCAGGCAGATATTGCGGCGGCTGAGGAAACTGCGGAAGGGTTTGGGGAAGTCCTCGCCTACCACGCCCAGCATCTTTACGGGAGAGAACTGCGAAGCTGAAAGGGAGAAGTGCACGGCCGAACCGCCCAGGGCCTTTGTAGTACTGCCGTGGATGGTCTTAACGGAGTCTAGCGCCACGGAACCGACTACCAGAATTGTATTCTTCATAAGTTGTAAAAGCAGCTCCCTTGTTTCGCGGCGCGGACGCGCGCGGGCCAGCAAGACTAATAATACCAAAATTAAATGACGCGGTCTAAATCCCGCCGGAGCGGCCCGGCGGGCTACTTGGGGGTCTTATCCTTGGGAGCCGGGGGCTCTTTTATCAGCTTTACGCCCAGGTTGCCCAGGCGCGCCCCCGCGCCCATCAGCACGAACACCAGCATGAAAAAGAAGGACAGGTTGGCCGCCTTGTTGATCTGGGGCGGCATGGGAATGGTCACGGCGGCGCCGTTAGGCGAGGAGACGTTGAGGTCGCCGGCCAGGGCGAAAGGTTCGGGGAACGGCAGCCCGCCGTAGAAGCTGGCCAGCGCCAGGCCGGCGCCTCCCGCTATAAAAGCGGCGCCCAGCAGCAGCAGCAGATAGCCTGTTTTCTTGTCCATGCCGGTCGTCCTGTCAGGCGGCGGCTTTTTCTTTGGGGGCGGTACAGCCCAGGGCTTCCAGGGTTTCGCGCACTATCAAATCCGCCCACTCTTTGCGCAGCTCGGTAGTGGGGGCGGGCAGGGTGCGGTGCTCCACCTTCAGTTCGGCCAGCAGGGTGTTGAGGCGGTTGTAGATGTCGGCCTGGAATTCCAGGCTGTCGGCGTCGCGGATGCCGTCGGCCATCAGCTCGCCCACCATGGGCAGCTTGTAGATGACGTCGTAAGGGAATTTTTCGGAGTAGCCCTGCAGGAACTCGCGGATGAAGGGGTTGGTGCCGCAGCGGCGCTCCATGTAGGCCAGGTTGTCGAACACGGAGCGGTCGCACACCACCACCTGGTAGTTGCGGATGATGGCGCGCAGCTCCTCGGTGATATGCTGCATCATGATGTACATCTGGGCGGGCAGGGTGGTGCTTTCGTTTATCGGGATGCCCTGCTCGAAGGCGGAAGCGGCGATCTCGGAGAAAACCTTCACTTTGAGCCCGCGTTTCTTGAGCTCCGCGGCCACCTCGTAGCACAGCGTGGTCTTGCCGGTGCCGTGGGTCGAGACCAGGGATATCTTGTAAGGCCGCTTTTTCGAGTGGGGCATTTAAACTCCGGGAAATTCAGATTTCTTTTATACTACACTTTTTAGCTTCGTACGGCAAAAATCACGGCGGCGGCCCTCCGCGCGGGCTTTGGCGGCCCTGCGCGGGCGGGGCCTACAGCCAGGGCGACAGGCGCCCGGCGATCTTGTCCATCAGGGTGGGTTTATAGTCAAGGATGCGGCGGCTTTGCGGCAGGTCCGCGTCGAACAGCTCGCGGCCGATATAGCCGGCCAGGGCGGGGTCCAGCACCACCACGTTAAGTTCGTCGTTGTTCTTAAGGCTGCGGCTGTCCAGGTTGGAGGAGCCGAAGCTGCTCCAGACGCCGTCCAGCACCGCCACCTTCTGGTGGGCCATGCGCCCCTGGTATTCGTAGATCTCGGCGCCGGCGGCGAGCAGGGCCGGGTAGTAGGAGCGCGAGCCCTGCAAAGCTATTTTTTTATTATTCTCGCCGGGGAAAACCAGCTGCACGTTCACCCCGCGGCGGGCGGCGGCGCAAAGCGCGTCCACTATTTCAGGGTCGGCGAAATACGGCACGGCCACCCTTATGGACTTCTGCGCCGTATAAAAAGCGCGCAGGTACATGGCCTTTATATTGCGGTCCTGGTTGCCGCGGTGGTAAACCACCCTGGCCTCCACCCCGCCGGGTACTTCCTTGAGCGGCGGGTAGAGTTCCTCCCCGGCCCGCGTCGTGCCGCCCACCTCCGCCCATCTTTCCATGAAGGAATCCTGCAGCCTGGCCACGGCGGGCCCGGTTATCAGCGTCTGCTGGTCATGCCAGTCCACCTGGTAATGCCCGCCGATGTTCATCCCGCCGGTAAAACCCGTGCGGCCGTCTATCACCATCACCTTGCGGTGGTCGCGCCCGCCGGTAAACCGCGCCGACTCGTGCGCCCGCGCCTCGGCGCCGTTCTCGCGCAGGAAGGCCAGCAGCTTCTGGATCTCCTCGTTCTTTTTCAGGCCGGAACCGTAATAATCCACTATCAGGCGCACCTGCACGCCGGCTTTGGCCTTGGCGGCCAGTTTGCGGGCCAGGCCCCAGCCTATCTCGTCCGCCTGCAGCTGGTAGATCTCTATGTGGATGGATCTTTCGGCCGCGTCGAGGGCCGCCACGGCGGCCGGCAGCACGCTGGCGTCTATAAGGAAGTCCACGCGGTTAAGCCCCGAACTGCGCGAGCCCGTGACCGCGTCGATATACGCGCCCAGGGCGGCCCAGTCCCCGGCTACGGTGCCGGCCAGGTGCTTCTGGACGAGGGCTTTTATGGGTTTGGTGGCGGGGACGGCGTTATGCAGGTTATAGCGCCTGACGTGGTAATACATGCTGTCGAAAGAGGCGGCGTCGGGGGCCGACTCCAGCAGCCGGTAGATGGAAGCTTCCAGGTCTTGCTGGGCGTAATCGGGGCTTTCTGAATTATTCAGGCCGGGGCGCGAGCGCTTGACCAAAGTTTTAAGCATGGCCAGCCGCTGCCCGGGCGTGCAGGCGGCCATTTCTTCGGAGGTCAGCGCGGTTATGGCGCTTTCGGAATCGGTGTCGACGGCGGGCGGCGGCAGGGCGGCGGGAACCGCCGGCAGCGGCACGGCGGCGGAGCGGTCAAGGGCGAGCTCCCCCGCCTGGGCGGCCAGGGCGCCGTAGGCGGCGTCCTGCGCGGCGGCGTGGCGCTGGGTGAGCAAAGGGGTCAGGATGAAGATCAGGAAAAGGCGGTTGCGGAGGGAGTTCTTATTCATCATGCCATTATTATCGCTTTATGCCGGCAGGGCCCAATAGAGACCAAAGGGCCGGAAAGAAAAGGCATTGGACCCAACCCGGGGTGGGTCCTAAAGCCCGTTATTTCAATAAAGGGCGCAGGGCGCGCAGGTCGGCGGCGAATTGGGGATCCTTAAGCAGGTTCTTGTAGAGAACCTCTGCCAGGGCTTTGCCGGCGGCTATATCCGAGGGGTGGTGCACGCCGCCTATAACGCGGAAAAGCCCGGCTTCGTCCGCGCGCGCCAGCAGTTCGGCCCGGCGGGCCGGGACCAGGTCGGCGAGGATAAGGGCGAACAGCCGCGCCATGGTGGAATGGCCGCTGGGATAGGCGAAACCCTGCACCTGGGGCAGGCAGGGCTTTACGGCGGCGTCGCGCACAAAAGGCCGCGGGCGTTTATAAACGTCTTTGAGGTATTTGTGGGCGGCCACGGAATCCTCGCCTACGTTCCTGAAAAAACCGGTAACGGAAGCCGGCGTGGGCGCGGCGAAAAGGCCCAGCTTGCCGAAGAAAACCTCGTAGGAATGGCTCATCTCGGCTTTGGCGCGGGCGCACTGGTCGGTTGTGCGCCGGGCCTGCCAGTCGAAAATTATCCGGAAATCTTCTTTATCCTGCGCCGAGCCGTCGGCCGGCGCCGCGGGCACGGCCCGCAGGTCCAGCCCGGCCATGGCAAGGTAATGACCGGCGGAAGCAGCCTTTTCGGCTGTGACGGCTGGCGAAATTGGCAGCAGTGAAACCGGCAGCTCTGTACGCGCCGGCAGGCCGTAAACAAAAACCGAAGCGGCCGAGGCGGAATTATCTTCCGGGGCGGCGGCATTGACGGTTATAGGCAGTATTAAAAGGGCGAGCAGCTGTAAATAGCGAAAGGGATACTTTTTAAGCATAACTCTATTATAAAGCGCCGGCCTGAAAATTTAAAGAGGCAAAGGACCTATAAGCCGCCAGGCAAAAGGGAAGCCCGCGAGGCTCACCTCGCCTTAAAAAAGAAAAGGCGGCGCAGGGCGCCGCCTTTCTTTGGGCCGGTAAGCGGTCAGTTCCAGGTCAGGTTCTCGAACAGGGGCGCCACGCGCTGCCAGGCGGCGCCTTCGCCGGAAGGGCCCGGGGCATCTGTTTTGGCGGCGTAATAAGCGATGGTGCTCATGCCGAAGCTGACCGCGTTGTTCATTTCGGAATAGGCGATCTTGAAGAAGCCTTCTTCGCCCCAGCCGGTGTCCCAGCTGTTCTTCACTATGAAATATTTTTCCGCGTCGTTATAGCCCACCAGCAGCACGGCGTGGCCGCCCAGCTTCTTGCCGGTGGTATAAGAATAGACGCCGGACTTGTAATGCATGAAGTCCTCGTAAACCATGAAGGCCGTGGGCAGGGGCCCGTAATTCGCAAGGGCGGTCTTAAGGGCGGTCACGTTCTTGGAGACCGAACCCCAGTTGCCAACCTTGTAGGCGGAAGTCTGCCACCCGGCGGCGGCCGAAGCGCAGGAGCCGTCCAGGGCGGTATAGGGATAAGCGGCCTCCGGCGGCAGGCCGGTCTTTTTAAGGAAAGCGGCGGTAAGGCGGCCGCCGTTGCAGGAACCGGCCCCGCTGCAGGAGAGCATCACCTGCTCGGAAAGGTCCAGGTCCGCGCCGGGGGTGTTCTGCTGGCGCAGTATATAGGACTCAAGTCCGCCGGTCATGGCGAAGGCCCAGCAGGAGCCGCATTTTTTCTGGTTGCGCGGCGCGGTGACGAAATTGCCGTTGGCGCTGCGCCAGTCCAGGGCGGCGGGCAGGTCGGCCAGCTCCGTCATGGGTACGGGGTCGGCGTCTATGGGCTGAAAATCGAAGCCCACCAGGTACTGCCAGTCCTCGCGGCTGAGGCCGGACACGGCGGTTTCGCCGGCTACCCACCGGGCGCCTTTTGCCGTGATGGCTTTCTGTACCTTGGCTATCTGCTCTTTCACCTCGCCCGAGGCCTGGGCGGAGGAGGAAGCGGCTATAAAAGGAAGCGAAAGAAGGGCCGCCAGCGCGCTGACGAGAGCTTTGTTTTTCATTATTATACCTCGGACTTGTAAGGAGAATTCTACCGCTTGGCTTGAGGGATGTCAACGGCAGGCCGCAGAACGAACAAGGGCAGTTCGGAGCGGGTGAAGAGGCGCAGGGGCGGGCCCCAGGTGCCGGCGCCGGAAGTTACGTAAATGCTGAAGCCGCCCGCCCGGTACAGGCCGTAGAAATATTTAAACAGATGCCGCTCCAGCGGGCCGAAAGGGAAGATCTGGCCCTCATGCGTATGCCCCGCCAGCCCGAGCCCGAAGAAGTGAAAAGGGTTTTTCATGAGTTAACGGCTATTCCACCCACTGCCGGCCGCAGAGGTTCTTGAACGGGCAGACCGCGCAGGGGGTTTCGTCGGGCGGCGGGCTGAAAGGCAGGTCGATATCCAGTATTTCCTCAAGCAAGGCCGTGATGGCTTCCTTGTAGGTGCCGAAGAGGGCGGCCTTGTCCGGGGTTTTCTTATAGCGCTCTTTATAAAGGGTTTCCTCGGCGATATTCTCGGCGCCCAGCAGCATCAGCGAGGCGTCCATGCCGGCGGCGCTTGTGATATTATGCCCGGCCATGTAGGCCAGAATATAAAACGGCAATTGCGTGGATTTCAAAGTGGCGGACCAGTCTTCGCGCAGCCCCAGGTCGAACTTCTGCCAGTTGGGCACGGCGGCGCGCACGCCGGTCTTGTAGTCCAGGATGTGGATGACGCCGCCGCGCTCGTCCACGCGGTCGGCCCTGCCCTTGAGCCTGATCAGGCCGTGCCTGGTCGGCAGCTCGGCGGTTAGTTTGGTCTCGCAGTCCAGGATGGTGACGCCGGCCAGGTGGTCGCGGTGATAGTCCAGGATGTCGCCCAGGCGCCGCTGCACCTGTTTCTTTATCAGGTATTCGAAGCCGGCGTTATGGCCTTTCAGCCGCGCGTCGAAAACTTTTTCGGACTCTTCCTTGATCAGGCCGTAATCCTTCTCCGTTATGTGCAGCGGGCGGCCCAGGCGGGCCTTGAAGAAATTCTCCAGCACCTCGTGCACGATGGTGCCGATGTCGCGCTGCTCGATGTCGTCCGAGATCTCGTCCTTCTCGCTCAGGCGCAGGGCATAATGGTAATAGAACCGCAGGCCGCAGTTCAGGTAGGTATCTATGGCCGAAGGCGAGAATTCCCGGGCCTTCAGCGCGGCTATCAGCTGCGGGGTCTTGTTTATCTTTTTGGGCCCGGCCTGGGAGAAGTCGACGCGCAAATGCACCTCGTTCACCGCCGGGGGGTTCTTCTGCCGCTCCAGGTCCCAGATGAGCTTTTCCACGAAGGGGCTGCGCTCTTTGTCGGCGGCGTCCTTGTAGAAGATATGCGCCTCTTTGGCGCCCGAGACCAGGGCGTTGAAATAATAGCGCGAGAGCGTCTCGCGCGTCTTGTAGGTGGACAGCCCCAGGCTTTCCCGCACGAAATGGGACAGGATGGTGTCCTCTTTGCGCGCCGAGGGCAGGATGTCGGCGTTGGCGTCCAGGAAATAGACGCGGTCGAAGCGCAGGCCGCGGGTTTCCAGGAAGCCCAGCACCTGGAGGCCCTTCAGCGGCGTGCCCGGAAAAGGATAAGTGGCGCCCTGGATGAAGGTCTTGAAGAATTTAAAGTAACCGGCCGCGCCGTCGAAACTTTCCCCGGCCAGGCGGGAATTCTTCAGTTCCAGGATATGCTCTATGGCCTTTTCCACGAAAGGCGCCCAGTAGGGGTGCAGCGGCGCGGTGCTGTTCTCGGAGAGATGGGAGAGGAAGGCCAGCAGCTTGCCCGAGAAGTCGGCGATGTCCTTTATCTCCTCGAAAGGCGTCACCAGGGCCTTGTGTATGCCGGCTATATGAGCCTTGACGTCCGCCGGGCCCAGGTTCCTGCCGTAGTCCTTCAGCTTGGCGGCCGCTTCGCGCAGCAGCTCCGCGTCGTCCTCTATTTCTTTGAGCTTGACGTACTTGTTCACGCGCCCGGAAAGGCGCTCCTCCACGGTCTGGAAGATGACGCGGCCCGGCTCCGCGGCGCCGCCCAGGAAGATATTCTTGATATAAGGGTGGAAGACGAACTTTAAATAATTAGGCGCGAAATAACCAGCCTCGCCTTTCTTGTCCAGCAGGTCGCCCAGCGCGTCCAGCAGGGCGTAGACCGGCGTGGCGGCCAGCGGGTAGCCCATGGAGACGTTGTAATCCGGCACTCCGGGCAGCACGTTCTCTATAAGCGGAAAAAGGGACTGCGCCTCGGGCAGGACTATCACGTCGCCGGCCCCCGGGGCCTTCAGCACCTCCGCCAGCTTGAAGAGCTCCCCGTGCGCGTCCGGGGCTTTGTAGAAGCGCAGCTTTGGCCCGGGCCCGGCGGCCGGCTGGCGCACTTCGCCCAGGAAGGCGAACCGTTCCTCCAGGCCGGGGCCGGGCTCCAGCAGGATATGCGCGCCGCGGCCCGCCAAATGCTTCAGCACGGCTTTCTCGGCGCCGGTCAGCGCGAAGAAGCCGGCGAAAATAATATTTTCGTATTTGGCGCGGTCCAGCTTTTCTATTTCTTCCGCCACCCGGACGTATTTTACCGAGCGGGTCAGCAGGCCTTCCTTGTCCAGCTCCTCGTAGAACTCGCCGTAAAGGCGGCTGAAGCTTTCCAGTTTTTTTATGAAGGCGGCCGAGCGCAGGTCTTCGGGCAGGAGGGAGTCGTAGCCGGACAGGTCCTTGCGCGTTTTCAGTTCTATTTTAAGCTCTTCGAAGTCCCCGGTGAGTTTAAGCGCCCAGGGCAGGAAGGACTCCAGCGTAAGATCACCGGGCTCGCGGGCTATTACGCGGCACAGTTCCTTTTTAAGCCGGCCGTACAGCACCTCGGCCAGGTCCAGCGGGGAAGCGGCGCGGCCTTTGATCCCCAGTTCTTCGGCGGCCAGGTCCATGAACCCGTCCATGGACGTGATGACCGGCGCGCGCAGGGCGCTGCCGCGCTGCTGCGCCAGGTACTTGCGCAAAAAATGCGCCGGCCGCTTGCCCGGGAAGATCACCAGGTTGTCGGCCAAAGAAGCGGAGGAAAGCAGGATCTCTCCGGCTTTCTCCACCAGGCTTTCTTCAGTACCGATGACGCTGACTTTCATCAGTACAATTAAAGTATAACTGAAGCCGCGCGTAAAGCCGGCTGCACCCCGCCCGGCTCCGGAGAACGGCTTTTCAGCTTCAGGCCAGCAGGCAATTCTTGCCGGTAAAGGCTATGTCCACCCTGGCTTTGCGGCGGCTGCCGCTGGCCTTGGCCTTGTAGGCGTTGCGCGTAGTGTTCACGTAGGCGGCTATGGCTTTGGCCGTTTCCAGGGCGCCCTGGCGCGGCGCCAGCCTGGCCACGGCGTTCACGCCGGGCACTTTCTTCATGCTGCCGTCGCGCCCTTTGAAGCGGAACGACGACAGCCACATGTTCACCGTGCCGTCCTCGCCTTTGCCGGTGGCCACGCCCGAGATCTCCGCGGTGACCGCCTTGCCGCCCACGGTGGCCATCCTGGACGTCACCATGGCCCGCTGGGTCAGGTCGTAGGATACCGCCGTCAGCGCGGCTCCTCTTTCCAGCTCGCTATCGTTATAATACCCCGGTTCTTCATTTTTCATGTTCCCCCCATTTTAAACGACCCGGCCCCCCAGCCGTGCCGCGGACTTCAGCGCAAGCGCGCGGGGCCGCCGAGCAGCCCCTTGAGCTCCCTGAAAAGCCCGTGGGCTTCCCTGAATTTCCCGCTGACTTCTTCTATACTGCCGGCTATAGCTTCGGCATTTTCAAAATCCAGCCTGGCGGCTTCCAGGTCGCCGCCGTGCGCGTTGCGCAGGCTGCGCAGCACATAGGCGATAGAAAGGTATAAGGCGTTCTTCTCCCCGTCCCTGGCGGCTTTGTTCCCGCCAGGCCCGCCGCCGTCATCCCGGCGCACCCGGGCCAAGTCGTCGATGGCATTGTCGTATTCGCCTTTTTGTATATAGACCGAGCCCCTTATGCCGTAATACTCTATGTTATCCGGCGCCAGGCGTATCGCCTGTGAAAGGTCCCGCACCGCCCGTTCAAAGTCTTTTTCCGCTATATAGGCCAGTCCCCTTTCGCGGTACAGCTCGCCGTCCTGCGGCTCCATTTCTATGGCGCGGGTGATCAGGTCCACGGCCTCAACGGCCTTGCCGCCGTCCTTGGCGAGCAGGTGAAGCCCGATAAGGCCGGAAAGCCTGGCAAAAATAGCCCTGACATCGCCGTCGCTTTCGATGGCGTCCTTAATTATCCTGCTATTGGCGGCGTCGTCCATGGACTTCCCTCCAAATACCCGGAATGCCGGAGAAAAACCGGCAACGGCAGATAACCCGGCCCGCAAGGCCGCGTTTGAACCGCATTGTGTTTTTTACTTCCCCCCGAACTGCCGCTGCTCCGGCCGCGGGCCCTACCCCGCACCGGATAAACTTACTATATAGCTTTTTAGCGCCCGACTCAATAGCAAAATGTTACAGGCGCCTTGTTTGCCGGGCCAGGACCGCCGGCAGGGAATTTTTCTCCGCCGGCTCAGGCCTTTATGACGCCCAGGCGCTTCAGCTCCCAGAAACATTTGATGGTGGCGGCAACGTCGGCGGCCGCGTTGTGCGCCGCCTCGAAGCCCGTCTGGAATAATTTGCGGTGCAGCTCTTCCAGCTTGGGCCACTTAAGCCCGTACGGGCCGGGAATGGCGCAATACTGGGTGGAGCTGTGCATGGTGCAGACGCGGGTTTTGGCCGGCAGGGTGTCCGGCAGGCCGTTGCGCAGGAATTCCGCGCCCATGATCTTCTCGTCGAAGCTGATATTGTGCGCTACCACGCAGTCTGCCCGGCCGAGGGCTTCATGGAATTCCTTAAGCACGGGCAGGAGGTCCCGGCCTTCCCTCAGCGCCCGCTCGGTGGTAATGCCGTGGATGCGCGCGGCCTCTTCGGGGATGGTGAAGCCTTCCGGCTTTATTATGAACTCCCCGCCGGCCAGCTTCTTGCCTTCGGCGTCGGCCAGCAGCCAGGCCAGCTGTATCATCCTGGGCCAGTTGGCCAGGTCGGTCACGGGCGCTTTCCAGTTTTTGGGCAGGCCGGTAGTTTCAGTGTCGAAAAATAGGTACATGTCAGACTCCCCAGAGTTTAAGGACTTCCCGCTCTTCTTCGGCGGAAGCCACTTTTTTGAAGCGCGCGCCGGAAACGCCGTTAACGCGCCCCTGGCATTGGGGCCAGGTGATATGGCGTTCCACCTGCCCGCCTACCAGGCTGAGGTAGAAACCGCCCTTTTTTTTTGATCTGGAAGAAGAGGATTTGGAAACTGCCGAGGCGTCCCGCAGATGTTCGGGGCCGGGTTCCAGCAGCGAATAACCGCAGCCTACCGCGGGGCCGTCATACAGCGCCAGCCGCTCGCCTTTGGAAAAGGCCACCGCTATTACGTCGCAGCGCTCGTTGAGTTCGTGGCCGGCGTGGCCTTTAACGTGGTGCCAGGCCAGCCGCCTTTTGCGGTCCTGCGCCAGCGCGTCAAGGCGCTCCCAGAGGTCCCGGTTCACTACCGGGCTGCCGGCGGCCGTCAGCCAGCCGTTGCGCTTCCAGCCCCGCATCCACTTGGTAACGCCGTTGATGAGCAGGGCGGAATCCGTATAGAGCTTTACCGGCTCGGGCCGGTCCCGCACGGCGCCCAGGGCCGCTATGGCCCCCAGCATCTCCATGCGGTTGTTGGTGGTGGGGCGTTCTCCGCCGCCCAGTTCGCGCACCGAGCCTTCCGGGAAGATGATGACGGAAGCCCAGCCGCCCGGCCCGGGATTACCCGAGCAGGCGCCGTCGCTGTAGATGAAGATGGTCTCCTTCATCGGGGTGGCTCCGGTATCGTTATCTGACTTTTCTGGCGAACTTATCTTTCAGCTTGGACTCGATGAACGTGCCCAGGCCTTTGCCGGCGAGCGCCAGCTCTTTCATCTTGCTGACGTTCTCGCTGCCCGCGCTCTGGTTGGAATAGATATATTTCGCGTGCGTGGTGAACCCGATGGTTACGGAATCTTTTAAGAGCTTATAAGTCGCGACCGTGGATTTGCCGCCAAGGTTCTTATACTTTTCCGTCGCAATTATCAAAGGTTTCTTAGCCATATATGGTGATCCTCTTTTCGCTGTTCTAATTTCAAAACCCAAGCCTAAAAGGTACCTGCTACCTTTTCTAAAACCCCGGACAGTCGAATGTAAGGGAGTTTCGGGCCTGCTATGCCTATATCTTAACAAATCCCGCTTACCCTGAAAAATAAAAAAGAGCGGGCCCGTCGTGCCGCCGCCTCCCCGGAATACGCTCCGGCAAAAAACGGCCTATTTAGCCCCGGGAGCGCCCCCCTGAAAGCCAAAACCGCCGGGGAAGGTCCCGGCGGCTTCGTTTAAGGCTTGCCGCCTATTTAGGCAGGTACTTCTCCACCACGGAGATCTTGGTCACCGCTTCCCCCCTGCCGCCGTCCTGCGGCACCACCGAGGCCACCCGGCAGCCGGCCGGGGACATGACGAAGTCCGTGTCGCCGCGCACCAGGATGCCCTCTATCAGGTTGGTGCCGGCGTTGAACACCGCGCTGCCGGAGTTGCCGCCGAAAGTGTCCAGGTCGGCCTTGAAGAAATACTTGGGCGAGGCGTCCCGCACTTTGGCGCTGCCCGCCACCTTGAGCGGCAGGCCCACCGGGTGGCCTATCACGAACAGTTTGTCGCCTTTGGCCGGCTTGGCTTTCTTGTGGATGGGCAGCGGCTTGTGACCGGTCACCTTCCGGTCCAGCTTGATCAGCGCAAAGTCGGGCCCGGGCCCGCCGTTGAACACGCTGGCGAAAAAGCCGGGGTCCGTGTCCAGGTCCTGCTTTATAATGCTCTTGCAGCCGTAAACCTCTTCGGCCGGCACGGACTGGGGATATTCGCCTTCTTTTTTAAGGGCGTAGCCGAATACGAATTTGGCGGTGGCGCACTTGGACGCGTCGGTCACGCAGTGGCCGGCCGTCATGATCACGTCCTCGGCGACCAGCGTGCCGGAGCAGAAAGCGCCTATCGGCTGGTCCGCGAATTTTTCGCCCGGGCAGAGGCCGGCGGCCAGCCCGAAGGGCACGACCTTCAGCTTGGCCTTACCGCCGGCAACGATGATGTCCTTGTCTTCCCAGAGCGAAACCACCGAATCGGACAGTTGCTTCATGGCGGCGCCGGCCGCGTAATAGTCCAGGCGATCGTCGGAGCCGTAAATGGACTTCTCGGCGAAATTCTCCGGCTGTCCCGCGGGGACAGGCACCGCCGGCACGTTCGCGTCCGAACCGGAACCGAGCAGTTCGCTCAGGGCGCCGTCAGAAACCGCGTCGCGCAGGTCGCCGGGGATATGCGCGGCTTTCGGCGCGAAGACGTAATACACCGGGGCAAGAACAGCCAGCAGCAGTACGAAAGGTTTTATTTTCATAGGCTCCTTCAAAAAAATACCGACAGCTTTACAACTAAAGTATACCCCGCCGGGCCGGCGCGCGTAAGGGCACATCGGCCCAGCGCGCATTGCCCCTTAAGGCCTATACTGCGTCAGCTCGCGCAGGTACCAATCCTCCACCTCTTTGCGGGCCCAGGGCGTATTACGCAGGAAAATCAGGCTGGATTTCACGGTGGGGTCGTACAGGAAACACCGCACCGGAATGCGCTGTCCCAGCTTGCGCCAGCCGTGCCGCTTGACGAGCTGGATGAGGATGGCTTCGAGCGTAACGCCGTGCAGCGGGTCGCCGGAGCTTTTGGCGGGAGCGGGTTTAACGCCGCATTCGGCTATGGCCGCGGCGTAAGCGTTCTCCGAGCAGCACTTGCCCAGCGGGTTTTTCTCTTCGCATTTGCACTTCGGGACGGCGCCGGTTATCTCTTTGATTATGGCGGACCAGCGCGTAGCCCTGGTTTTTTTGACGGCCTCCAGCACCTGTGCCCTGGTAACGCCGGCGCAGTAGCAGGCGTAGACGGGCTCCGCCCCGGTCTTGAAGTAAACAGGCACGGCGACGTCCTCCTGTTTAAAAACGGCGCCTTTGGGGTGAAAATAAACCACCGCGCAATCTGCGGCCCTGCAGATCAGGTACCTGTCGAACGGGGCGGCAAGACCGGGCTTCAGCATTTTCCGCACCGTATCCCCGCCCGCGATATCGCCCGCTTGCCCGCAAGCGGGGCAGGCGGGAGTGTTCCCGCTCACAGGCTTGCCGCAGCAGGAATCCCCGCACGCTTCTTTGCTCATACCTCAATTCTACCAAACCAGCGCCCACCCAAAGCAAAACCGCCGGACTTTCCGGCGGTTTCACGGGCCCCGGAAGAGGCCGCCGCCTTCTATATGTTCTCGACGAACTGCACGCTCACGCCGTCAGGGTCCTTGATATAGAAGAATTTAATATTGGGGGTAGGCTGATAAGGCCCGCCGGTAATTTCCAGTTCTTTTTCGTTTACGAAGTCGAGCATGTCGTCTACCGACTTAACCTCGAACCCCAGCGAAATTCCTTCCGGGTCGGCCGCCACCTTGTGGTTCGCCCCGCAGACCAGTTCCACTTTGGTCTCGCCTTCCCCGAGGAAGCAGATCTCTATCCCGTCGCCGGTCGTGAACCTTTTCCCCAGGGGCAAACCGACCACGTCCCTGTAGAAAGCCACCGACTCTTCCATGTCCTTGACCCCGAGAGTTACCCAGCAAAATTTCATGGCTTTTCTCCTTCGCCGCCTGAGAGCCGGCGCTCATTATTCTAGCAAAACAAAACGCCGGGACCGCCCGGGCAAAATTGCTATAGTTCCAACACATTACGCCGCACAGGAGATAATATGGGATTATTCGACAGCCTTTTCGGATCCAGCAACGGCCCCGAAGCCGAGGCTTTCTCCATGAGAGTCGAGACGGTATTCGCCATTACCGGGCGCGGCCTCGTAGTGACCGGCAAGGTGGAAGCCGGGGCCGTCTCCAACAACGACACCATCTATTTCATTACCGCGCAGGGCAAGCCGCGGTCCTGCCGCGCCGACGTGCAGCTGGACGAGGAAACCCATCCCGGAGTGAAGACGGCCTCCGCCGGCATGAACGCCGGCCTGCTGCTGCGCGGCCTCGAGACGACCGACATCGCCGAAGGCGCCCTCATCACCGGCCGCCCCCGCTGAAAAGCCGCGGTTCTTTCTTTATTTCTTTTCAGCTTTCGCGGCCGGAGGCGTGAACGCCGCCGGCACGAACACGACGTCCTCGGCCTTAATTTTCCCGGGATACAGCTCCACCAGCGCCTCTTTAACCGCCTTCAGCTTCTCTTTAGGCAGGTCGGCGTCATGCAGTATGCGCGCCTTCATGCCGCCGGCGGTAAATTTAAGGACCTCGCTCTCTTCAGTGGTCCTCTTTTCGTCGCTGGCCGTCTGCATCTGCACCGAGGTCTGCTCTTTAGCTTTATCCTTGCCGTCCTTCTTCCCCTCTTCCTTAATGACGATCACCTTCTCTTCTTCCACCTTGGACGAAGTCCTGTGCAGTTCGCCTATCCCGCCCTTGCTGGCCTTCTCCGCGCTGCTTTTAACCTCGATCGTCATCTCCAGGAAGGCGTGGGCTTTCCCGGCCCCCAGCAGCGGATCCAGCACATGTTCCTGGATCTTGGCCTCGGTCATGGCGTTGATCCGGTAGGCCGTCCCGGCCGCATCCTCCCCCCGCGCCGCCCCGGCCAGCCCTCCCACCATTGCCGCGAAAATAAAAAATCCTGAGTATTTCATATCGCTCTCCTTAGCCGGTTCAAACCCGATCGCCTCTATTCTGCGCGGCGGGACCTTTATCGTCCCCCCGCAGCCTCGCGGCCAGGCGCCAGAACGAAACCAGGCTTTATCTTGTAAATTGAGAGCCCCCGCGGACGGGGGCTCTTCAATTGGCGCACAGGCCAGGGTACTTGTAAACCGCGACTGAGACCGCGTAAGGGGCAGACCGGGGAACCAGGCAGCGCGTTAGCGCCGAACCGAGAACCGGAACACCCACCCGGGAGCAGGTTGCCGCCGCGAAAGGCGGGCCGCCGAACCAGGACCCCGGCAACCGCGCCCCACTTAGGTGGGGGAGACGGACCAGGGAACACCCCGTAGAACGCGCGCCAGCAACCAACCTCGAACGCCGACGCCGCAAGACGCCAAGCCAAAAAACACTGGCCGCGAACCGGGGGAAACCGCGCCGGGGGCCGGGGCAAAGCCCGAAACCCGCAACCACCGAGATCAGCTCGACCGCACACCGAGACCGCCGACGCATTTAAAAGATCAGGACTACATACCGAGTATAACAGCAACTCCTTGACTTGTCAAGGGGTAATCTTAAAATATTTTATTTTCTTATTTTCACGTCGAGCTAAATCCCGTTCGCCGCCTATTTTTTTCCGGCAGCCCTTCCCCCGCATTTTTTTATTTTCAAAATTCCTCCCTTTCACCCTCCCGAAGATCTCCGGCAATCACCCGGCAAAACTGTTATTACGCCACCATCACGGAGGGGACTGACGAGGGTATGGGTTCGGCGGGCCCTCACGGAGGCCGAGGCTTGCATAGCGACGAGGCCGAGTGAGGAGGGCGGCCACGGTGTGGCCGACCCGGTGCCCGCCGGGCCCATACCCTCGGCAGGCTCCGACTGGGCTTCTCGCGGCCCACCACCCAAAGCTAAACGCGCACTATATAAAATTGAGAGCCCCCGGGAACGGGGGCTCTTCAATTGGCGCACAGGCCAGGGTACTTGGGAACTACGGACCACGTAAGGAGCGAACCGGGAACCAGGAGGCGCATTAGCGCCGGAGACCGAGGGCCGGAACACCCACCCGGAGGCAGACCGCCAGAAGACGGAGCGCCGAACCAGGACCCCGGCAACCGCGCCGCCCGAAAGGGCGGGAGACGGACCAGGGAAAACCCGGAGAACGCAAGCCTCGAACAGCGGACCAAGCGGCGCCGCTAAAGCGCCAGACCGGAGAACACAGGCCGCGAACCGGGAAAAACCGCGTCGGGGCGGGCAGGACCCGCGGACCGGAAAACCTCAACGCCGAGATCAGCTCGACCGCACACCACCGAGAGCACCTCGACTACACCGCCGACGCATTTAAAAGATCAGGACTACATACCGAGTATAACAGCAACCCCTTGACTTGTCAAGGGGTAAATAAAAATAAATTTAAAATTAATATCCCCGGCGCCTTTCCACGTCGGGCGGCGCGGCCCGCCGGGATCAATTATTCCCGGCTCCGGCCGCCGGCAGCTGCCAGGAGTTCAGCAAAGCCAGCAGCATGGCGGCCACGATCGGCCCGAAGATCACGCCCAGCACCCCGAACATCCGTATCCCGGCGAAAATTGAAATGAGCGCCAGCAGCGGGTGCATATCCCCGTGCCCCTTCATCACGATAGGCCGCACCACGTTATCCATAAGCCCCGCCACCACCGCCACCAGGCCCATCAGCGCCAGCATAAAAAGCGCGCCGTTGAAATACAGATAAACCGCCCCCGCCAGGCAGACCGGCAGGCTGCCCAGGATGGGTATCCAGGCGAAGATGAACGTAGCCCCGCCGGCCAGGAAAATAGCCGGCACCCCCAGCGCCCAGAAACCCGCCATCACCACCAGCGCCTGCGCCGCCGCGGCCGCCGAAGTCGCCCACACCGTGGAAGCGGCCGTAGCCCTGAAAGAAGAGATCAGGCGGCCGCGCAGGCCGGCCTCCATAGGCACCCTGCGCATAAACCAGTTAAGAAAAGTTTCCCCCTCGAAAAGCAGGAAGAACCAGGTAAGCAGGGAAATAACCACCTTAAGCAGCAGGTCCGGCAGGGCGGCAGCCTGCACCAGGATCATGCGGCTCAGCGCGCCGCCCGCGCTCTGGGCGAACTCCAGCCCCTTGGCCTGCAGGTCAGCCGGGCTGTCTATAACCCATTGCACCGGCTTCAGCGCCGTAACCGCGGCCACCGCCGCCCTCACGAATTCCGCGCCGCGCTCGTCGGCCAGGTAAGCCGCCAGGGCCACGGCCTGCTTGACCGCCGTGACCGCAAAAACCGCCAGCGGCCCTATGATAGCCAGCAGGATCACCGCCATGGACAAGCCCGCCGCCAGCTGCGGCCCCAGGCGTCTCTTTACCAGCGCGTTATAAAGCGGCCGGCTGAGGATGGCCAGCAGCAGGCCCATCACCAGCGCTATCAGGTAAGGCCAGATCATGCCCAGGAACAGGAAAAGGAAAACGGCCAGCAGCACCAGCAGCGTAGTACCCGGATCTTTCTTGTCGTTCGTCATTTATAACCTCGGTGGCTGAATAAGCTCAGAACTCCGCCTCATCCGATACCGCGGACGGCGCAGGGATTTCCGGCGCGCGCCCGGCGACGGCGTCCAGGAAGATCCTGCCGTATTTCTGCACCCGCTTCTCCCCCATCCCCTTGATCTCCAGCAGCGCCTCCGGGGTCCGCGGCTTCACCGAAGAAATTTCCAGCAGCGTCGCGTCCTGGCAGATAACGTACGGCGGGATGCCCGCCTTGTCCGCCAGCGCCCGCCGGATAGCGCGCAGCCGCTCGAAGAGCGCTTCGTCCGAAGCGGAGAAATCAGCGCCCGCCTTCTTCAGCGCCTTGGACTTCTTCTTGCCCGCCTTGGGCGGCACCGGCAGCCCCAGCCGCACCGCGCCTTTGTCCTGGCACAGCGCGCGGCCCGCCGCCGTGATCCGCAGCAGCGGGTATTCGCTCTCCTCCGTCACCTCCAGGAAATCCTGCACGATAAGCTGGTCTATCCAAGACCTCACCGCCGGCTCGCCCGCCTCTTTCAGCAGGCCGAACACCTGAAGCTTGTCGTGGCCGTTGCCCGTCATGCGGTCGTTAGGCCGCCCCAGCAGCAGATTCACCACGTAGCCCGTGCCGTAGCGCCCCTCGGCCCGCCACGCCGCGCTCAAAACTTTTTTAGCCGTCAGCAGCGCCTCCGCGTCCGACAGCCCCTTGGTCTCCCCCAGGCAGACGTCGCAGGCCCCGCAGCCCCCTTCCCCGCGCGGCGCCACCGGGTAAGGCGCGCTGAAATGCTCGGCCAGTTGCCCGTGCCGGCACACCGGCGCCACCGCGAAGCGCCCGATGTCGCGCAGCTGCTTCTCCAGCGCGCGCTCGCGCTCAGCGGAAAGCGTGACGTCTTTCTTGGCCATCCAGCGGTGCATGGCCAGGTCCGCCGCCGAGAACAGCAGCGTGCAGTCGGCGGGCTCGCCGTCGCGCCCGGCGCGGCCGCTCTCCTGCTGGTAATGCTCCACCGAGCGCGGCGTGTTGGCGTGCACCACGTAGCGCACGTTGGAGCGGTCTATGCCCATGCCGAAGGCGATGGTGGCCACTATCACGTCCAGCCGCTCGTTCACGAAATCGTCCTGCGCCTGGCGGCGCTCCTCGGCGTTGAGCCCCGCGTGGTAAGGCGCGCAGGAAACCCCTTCCTTCTTAAGGTTCGCGGCCAGGCGCGTGACGTCCTTGCGGGTCTGGGCGTAAACTATGCCGCCCTCGCCGGGGTGGCGCTTCACCACCTCCAGCACCTGCCTGGACTGGTCCCGGCGCGGGAAAGCGCGGTAAACAAGGTTGGGGCGGTCAGGGTGGCCGATCAGGATCTCGGGCGAGCGCAGCGCCAGCTGCGCGCGGATATCCTCCTGCACCACGGGCGTAGCCGTGGCCGTAAGCGCCATGCGGGCCGCCCTGGGAAAAAGGTCCAGCGCCTCCGTCAGGCGGCGGTACTCCGGGCGGAACTCGTGGCCCCAATGGGACACGCAGTGCGCCTCGTCTACCGCGGCCAGTATAAGCCGGGGAGCTATCAGCTGGTAAAGGTCGCCGGAGAGCAGGCGCTCCGGGCTGACATAAAGCAGTTCAGTAACGCCGCTGGAGAGGTTCTGGTAAGCCTCGCGCTTGGGGCCGGCCTTCAAATTGGAATGCAGCGCGTCGGCGGCCAGGCCGGCTTCGCGCGCGGCGGCCACCTGGTCGTCCATCAGGGCTATCAACGGGGACACCACCAGCACCAGGCCCTTTCCCATGGCCGCCGGCAGCTGGTAGCAAAGGCTTTTGCCGCCGCCCGTAGGCAGCACCACCAAACAGTCCCTCCCGGCCAGCGCGGCCTCTATAGCCTCTTTCTGCAGAGGTTTGAAGGCGCCGTAGCCCCAGCGTTTTTTAAGGATTTCCTCGGGAGTCATCTTATATAGTATAGCAGGAGAAAGCGTCAACGTGCTGACGCGTCGGTTTTTGGCGTTTCTGCCGCGGCGCCGATGTAGCCGCCCGGCGGGCGCAGTTCGATGGCGAGCTTGGCCACGACGAAAACGCTCATTATATACAGCATGCCGCCGAACGAGCCGGAGAGGCCGGCCCCGGCGGCCAGGGTAAGCTGCATTATAGCCAGCCTGTGAAAAGGCTCGTTCACGCAGTCGCCGGGCCTGGTCCTGCGAAATTCACCGCTGGCGAGATAATCCGCCGCGAAAGCGGCGCCGTGACCCAGGAACAGCGACAGCAGCCCCCATTTCAGGCTTAAGAGCGGCGGCACGCTGGCGCCGGGATAAACAAGGACCAGCGCCAGGTAAAGAATAAGTCCGTTCAGCGCCATGAACATAATGAAAGGAAAAGCGAAAAAGAGGGAGATCAGGATCTTCCCGATAAAACCCAGGTCCCCGGCCAGCAGCGGCAGCGTTTTCAGATGCGGAGCCGACTTGAGCATTTCAAAAGTGACGGTTTTGTGATACGGCACCGGCGCCGAGGCGAAAAAGACCTTCAGGACGGTAAAAAATCCGACGATGGCGGTCTCGATCCAGTAAAGCGCCAGGATCTCGGTTACGCCCCAGTAGCCGAGCGCGACCAGGACCAGCGGCAGCAGGTTGGCGGCGACGATAGCCCAGATAGAGAACCTGGATCTCACGGCGGCCCCGCCTTTTCCGGCAGCTTCGGGCCGAGCTTCAGTTTGTAAAGTTTTATCGCCAGGTGTTTTTTAAAACCCAGCCTGTTGTTTATGGCCAGCATGGGCGCGTTGGAGTCGGCGTTGCCTGTCGCCACATGTTTTACTCCGGGAAATTCTTTCCTTATATGCAGCAGCATGCTGGCCTTCAGGAGTTTCCCCAGCCCCCGGCCTCTGTACTGCTCGCGCACGCCGGTAAGCATCTGCGTCGCCTTGTGCCCCGCTTCCGGCAGGTACATCATCTCGGTCAAGCCGCTTATTTTTCCGTCGCTTTCCCTGGTGAACATCGTTATCGGCGTATAGCCCTGGGCTATTATTTTCTGTTCCGAGAAACGGATCATCTCCGGGGTATAGACGAACTTCCCCTCTATGTCGCCCTGGGGGGCCTGGGCGCTGGTTTCCGTATAGGCCGCGCTGTAATCCTCCAGGTCCTCCCGGGGGATGGTTTGCACGGTTACAAGCGCGGTGGCCGGGTTCCTGCGGGCGCCCTCTTCGGCCCAGGCCTGCGCCATCTTCCAGTCGACGTCCTTGAAATTCAGCCGGTTCTCCGCGTTCTCAAGCGCTACGGTGGCGCCCAGGCCCGCCAGGAACCGCCCGCCGGATTCCAGCACCACGGGGGTGAGCAGTTCGCTGATGGCCGGCTCCAGCGCGGCGGCCTCTTCTATCACGCGCTTCAGCAATAGGCGGCCAGCGCCCTTGCCCCTGTATTTTTTCGAGACGGAGAGCGTAAGGTGGGCGAAATGCTTATTGGTCTCATACGTGGGACTTCGGGGGGTTTCCACGGAAAGGAAAGCGAACCCCGCGGCGGCGGCGTCCCCGGGGGAGAACATAAGGAACATGCGGGCCTGGCGGTACGGGCTGGCCGCGGAAGAAATGAAGACCGCCTTTCTTTTTTCGCGGGGCAGCAGGGGTTCTTCCGGGTCGGCCTCGCGCAGGATCTCGTCCTTGTGCCGGAAATAGGCCTCCCAGTCCGCGTCCGAAGCCGCCAGGAAATCGAATTTAACTACGTTCATGTCCATTCCCGCGTTCCTATTTGCCGGAGACCGTCACTCCCCCGAAGGAGAGCCACGGGTAGACGGCGCTGCCGAAATCCACCCGTTCTTTGGAGATACCCCTGATATCCATGAACATCTTGGGAATATTGCAGGAGATCATGGTCTCGCTGACGGGATAGAGGATCTTGCCGTTCTCGATATAGTAGCTGTTCTTGGCCACGCCGGAGAAATCGCCGCTTTCGTTGGGGTTGTTGCCGGACACGCGCGTGACCAGCAGGCCTTTCTTTATGGGGGCCGCCAGCTCTTCCAGCGTTTTATCGCCCGGCTCTATCACGTCGCAGCCGGCGGAGCAGGAAACCCGCGGCAGGCCGGTCTTGTTGGCGCCGTAAAGGCTCAGCAGGAAGGTCTTCAGCACGCCGTTCTCTATTATGGTCGTGTTCTCGGCCTCAAAGCCGTCCGGGGTTACGAAGTAGCCGTCCACGATCTCGTAGGAGACGGGCCGGGAATGCAGGGTGAAGCCCGGGGAAGCTATCTGCCTGCCCAGCTTGTCCTTGTAGACGCTGCTGCCGGAGATCAGCGAAGCGTCGCGCAGCGCCATGGCCGTTATGAACTGCAGGAAGTTTATCAGGCAGTCGGGGGTGACTATGATCTCCCCCTCGAACTTGCCGTTCAGGGGTTTCGTGTCCAGCTGCTCGGCCGACTGGCGGAACAGCGTGTCGATGGAAACCCGCCCGATCAGTTCTTTTTCCATCTCGCGGGAAGTGAACCCGGAATAATTGAACGAGGAGGTTTTTTTGCCGTCCTGCGACAGGAAAAAAACGGAGCCGTCGTAATACCCGGTGGAAGAAGTGAAGTCCACGCCGTTGGAGTTCAGGAAATACTCGGTCTTGCGGTTGAAGTTCACGATAGCCTGCACCAGTTTAAGGCGGGGGTACTTCGCGCGGGCCTGCGCCAGCAGAGCGGAGAGCCTGTCGTACATGGCGCCCAGGTCCGGCGCGGCCAGGCCGCTCTCAAAAACTTTGGCGGGCTGCGCGGGGGCGATATCGTAAGCCGGGTCCGAAGGCGAGGCTTTGGAGAATTCCACCGCCGAAGCCGCCGCTTTCTCGATCTCCGGCCTGGCGCAGCCGTTAAGCGAGGCGGTGCCCCTGCGGCCGTCCTTGATGGCCGTGAACTTTATGGAAGTGTCGTACCCCGTGCGCAGCAGCGAGAGTTTGTCGCAGTCCACGTTGAACTCGTGCTTCTCGGTGTTGGTGAGCACGCACTGCGCCTTGTCGGCGCCGGCCTGCTTAAGGCTTTCCAGGCAGAATAAAGCGGTGTTCTTGTCGGACATGTCAGCGCCCCCCTATGTTGATAAGGCATTTTACGGCCGGGCCGCCCATGGCGGCCGGGATGCTCTGCTTCTTGCCGCACATGCCGATGGCGGACCAGCTCATGTCGGAAGAAAGCATGGTGACGGTCTTGAGCAGTTCGAAGGCCACGCCGGAAACCGTGGCTCCCCGCAGGGACCTGGCGAACTTGCCGTTCTTTATTTCGTAGCCGCCCATCACCCCGAAAGTAAATTCGCTGGTGGAGTCGGCCTGGCCGTTGGTCCAGCCGGCCAGGTAATAACCGTCCTTGACGGAACTTACCATGTCCGCCAGCTTGTCCTTGCCCGGCAGTATAGCCGTATTGCGCATGCGGATAAGGGGCTCGTCCGAGAATTCCGAGGCCCGGGCGTTGCCGGTAGGCGCCGCGCCGAAATGCGCGGCCGACTCGCGGTTGTGCATGTAGGAAGTCAGCACGCCGTCCTTTATGATCACGGCGTCTTTGGCCGTTACGCCTTCGTCGTCCACGTAGACCGGGATATGGCAGGGCCTGCCCAGGCAGGTATGCGCGAAGTCCGTCAGGTTCACCATGGGGCTGGCGACCACCTTGCCCATCAGGCCGGCGGAAACGGAACCGCCCAGCACCAGGTCCGCCTCGGTAGTGTGGCCCACGGCCTCGTGCGCCAGTATGCCGGCCAGGTCGGCGTCCAGGATGCATTCCTTCAGGCCGGCTTCGGGGTAAACGCCTTCGGCGCTGCGCCTGAGCTTCTCGTAGATCCCGTCCACGAAGGAGAACAGCGCGGCCGGCTCGCTGAAAACGTCCTCGAAATGGCCCACGCTGCAGACATAGTCCGAAGCCTGCACCGGGACGCCGTCCTTTTCGGTGAACATGACCACCCTTAAAGTGGAGCGCGGCGTCATAGAGTAAGAAGAAGAGCCGTAGGAATTAACATAGGCCTTCTCCATGTCCAGGCCCTGTATGCTTACGCGCCGGCCTTTAAGGGCTTTATATTTCCCGGCTATGTAGCCGTCGATCTCGGTGGCGAAGTCCACCAGTTCCTTCTGGCTTTTGCGGTTTTTCCTGGTCGAGAGGTCGTGCACGGCGCTGCCGGGCAGGGAAGGCAGCGGCGGCAGGCCTTTTTTAAGGCGTGAATCCAGGAACTCGGCGTTGCGGGCGGCGGCGGCCAGCACTTTTTTAACTGTTTCGACGTCGGCCCCGGGGGCGGAGGCGAAGCCCCAGGCCCCGTTCCTGTAAACCCTGGCCGACAGGCCGCCGGCGGCCGTTTGGCCGTTAGCGACCAGGTTCCCGTTCATCAGGGAGATATTGGCGTTCCGGTTCTCCTGCAGGCGCAGCTCGCTGTAGCCGCCCAGCAGGGCCGCGTATTCTTTAAGGTCTTTTTTCATTCTCAGTCTCCCGGTTTAACCTCTACTATCTTTTGCAGGTCCACGTAGGCCAGCGCGCCCTTGGCGGGCCTGCCGTACACTTCGGAAATTATCGCCAGGTAATTCTTCATCTGGGGCGCGTATTTTTTCATGTTCTCGCGCCCGGTCTTGAAGTCCACCACGGTCACGGCGTCTTTTTCTATTATCACGCGGTCCATGCGGAACAGCGCGCCGTTCCTGTCTATAAATTCGGCCTCGGCCAGGACCTGCCGGCCGGGGCCGTCGGCGAAGAAATTCGCGGCCTCGGAGTTGCTGAGGAAAGCCAGGAGCGTCTTTACCAGCCGGACCTTGTCGAACTTGAAAGGATAGCCGGGGCTCAGCTCGTCGAAAAGGGCGGGCAGTTCCCGCTCCGGGTCGGACGGCCCGGTGACGCGGGCCAGGATAGCGTGCGCCAGCTCGCCCTCGGCGGTGTCGAAGGAGCTGCCGTAAGTGGGCTTCAGCGCGTCGAAGCGCTGCTCGGGACGGGCGGCCGCGCCGGGCACCTCCACCGGTTCGGAGGCCTGGCGGGCCTCCGGCTTGCGCTCCGCGGGGGTGCCGGCCTCGAACGGCGCGAAGAGGTCCTGCAGCCTGGGCTCCGGCGCCGCGGTCTTGCGGGCTTTTTTTATCACCAGGTTATAAAGTTCGTGGCGGGCGCGGGTGGAGATCACGTAGAGCACGTTCAGGTCCTGCACGTTGGCGTCCGTCCTGCGGCCCTCGTACACCGGCCGGAGCTTCACCGACTGCTCGGCCGCCGCCTTGGTGATGTGGTAGACGTGGATCTCGCCGTCCTTCTCCTCGAAATACATCGGGTCGCTCTGGCCGCGCTCGTCGTACATCAGGTTGATCACCACCGAGAAGCCCAGGCCCTTGGATTTATGAAAGGTCATCACGCGCACGGCGTCCAGGTATTCCGGCAGGGCGATGGAGAACAGCGCGGCCTTGTCCTCGTCGGCCCCGGAGGCGTACTCTATGAAAGAGCGGGGGCTGGTCACGCCGCCGGCTTCCAGCGCGCTGACCGCGTCCAGGAACCGGGCCAGGAAGGCCTGCTCTGAAGGGAAATTGGCGAACAGCCTGAAATCGTCGCAGACCACCGAGACCAGCTCGTACAGCGGCAGGTAGCCGACCTTGCGGAAGGCTTCGTCGAGGTATTTGTCCCAGTATTCTTTGTACCTGGCGTGGTTGCGGAACGCGGCGTAAAGAAGGGCGCCCGGGGCCGTTAAGCGGGAATTAAAGACGAACTCCGTCAGTTCTTCGCGCGGCAGGCCGGTAAGCCTGGTGAAGATATCCCCCGTTATGAAGGCGGAGAAGGAAAGGTCATCCGACGGGGTTTCCAGGAACTTCAGGCAGGCGATAAGCTCGGCCACTACCTTGCGCTTGCGTATGTCCAGGGAGCTCAGCGAGGCCACGGGGATGCCGGCGCCGGTCAGCCACTCCACCACCGGCTCAATACGCTTGTTCTTGGCTACCAGGATGGCGATCTCGCCCAGCGGGTAGCGCTCGCGCGCGGAATTCACGGCTTTCAGCAGCCAGTCTTTCTGCGGCTCGGCCTCGGAGAGGTCCTCAAGCTCCAGCACGCCGGTCTTCACATAGCCGAGCTTCAGCCTGTCGGGCCGCGCGGCCTGGGAATAAGCGGTAAGCTCGGTCAGGTCCTGGCCTATCAGCTCGGGCACGCGCTTGAGCTTTTCTTTAAAGAGGGCGTTCACGTAGTTCAGCACCTCGCCGTCGGAGCGGTAGTTGACGGGCAGGTTCACGTACTTCAATTCGCCGCCCAGGGAGTCCAGCGAAAGGTTGGCCGCCTCGGCCTTTTTGCCCTCGGCCTTGTCCAGCAGGTCGCGCATGATCTTGTAGTCCGCGTTGCGGAACATGTAGATGGCCTGCTTGATGTCCCCCACCACGAACAGCGAGCCGTTCTTGGAGACGGCTTCCTCCACCAGCGGGCGGAGGACGTCCCACTGCAGGCGGTTGGTGTCCTGGAACTCGTCGATGAGGAAGTGGGAGATGCGTTCGCCCAGCTTCAGGTAGACCTCGGGCACGTTCTCGGCGTTGATATAGGCGGAAAGCTTCTTGGCGATGTCGTTGATGTGAATGACGTCGGTCTTGCCGCGCTTGACGCGCTCCAGCTCGGCCTTGAAGCGGTCATAGATGCCCACGTAAGGGTGGTAATAAGCCGCGGCGTTCAGCTCGGTCAGGGCTATCACCAGTTCGTTCAGGCTTGCGAGGTCTTTTTCCCAGCCGGCCGGCAGGCTTTTCTTTTTAACGCCGCTGAAAATGCCGTAGTCGAACTTATAGGCCGCCAGGAAGTCGGTGAGGTTCTTCGCTTCCAGCGCGGCCAGGCACTTCTCTTTGAACAGCCCTTTGTCGCCGTAATGTTTTACCAGGCCGGCGCAGAACTTCAGCGTCTCGCCGAATTTGGCCTTGAGCAAAGCCTCGTGGTCCCCGGCCACCGCCGCCAGCACGCCCGCGGTCTTGCCCTCCTGCGTCAGGAAGCTGTTGAAATTGTCCTTTACGCGCTGGGCGGGGTTCCACGGGTAGGAGCCGGTCTTGGGCAGCACGGCCAGGAATTTATCCACGACCTCGGCGGGCAGGTCCGCCTTGCCTATGCGGGCGAACATGGCGTACAGCGCCAGGTCTATGAGTACGTCGTAGGCCATGGTGATCTCCGCCTTCAGCGGCAGTTTCAGCTCGTCCACCGAGGCCGCCATCACCCTGGCCAGGAAGCTGTCTATGGTCTGGATGTGAAAATCCGAGTAGTTGCCGATGACGCGCTCCACCAGGTCCCCGGCGCGCTTATGGACCTCTTCCCGGGAAAGGGAGACCAGCGCCAGGGTCTCGTCCATTTTTTCGCAGTTCTTATTCAGCGCCAGGTCCTTCAGCCACGCCAGGATGCGGGCTTTCATTTCCTTGGCGGCGTTATTGGTGAAAGTGACGGCGAGGATGCCGGAAAGGTCGTTATTGGGAACTTTCTCCGAAAGCAGGAACTGCACATAGCGCTGGGTAAGGGTATAGGTTTTGCCGGAGCCGGCGGAGGCGCTGATCAGGATGGCGTGCGGGAATTTAAGGGTTTTATCCCCCTCCAACACCTGCGCTGCGGTTGCCGCGGGCTTTCCCATAAGTCAATTATAAGATATTAAGGCGACGCCGTATTGACGGGCCGCGGCCCTTAAACAGCGAAGGCCCGCGCGGGCGGGCCGGGCAACAGGGCGGAGCGGATCAATATTTGGCGAGGGCGGCTTTATAGACTTTCCACAGTTCCGAGGTAGGGTGGGTGGGCTGACCGTAAGGGCTGCCGGGCAGCGAGGCCCAGGTGGTGTTCAGTTTGGCGAGGGCGGAAGTGAAATTCTCATAGACGTTGGATTTGAGCACCCTGTTGTAGGCGCCGGCGCGGCGGATGATCTCAAGCGCCGCTTTTTCCTGGCTGGGCGGGGTGAACTCCGTAAGGCCCAGGCCGGGGGCCAGGCCGTCCCAGGTTTTAGAAAGGAACTGGTAGCGCCCGGCGGCCGTAGAGCACAGTTTGCCGGCGCAGATGGCTTTGCGGGGATGGTCCGCGTAGCTGTTGAAGGTGACGAAGGTGAAAATATAATTATAACGGGCCTTGGTGCCCTCGGCGAAAGCCAGGGTATCCATGAAGGCCCTCACCGTCCTGGGCAGCTCCCAGGCCCCGCCGGCCGAGCTGGAGGAAACGTCGGTCATGTAGAGATAGCCGCGGGTGATGGCGCAGCCGGGCAGCGGCGCGGCCAGGGTCACGGTCATATGCTCGCCCTGGAAGCCGGGTTTGGCCTGGGTTTTATAAAGGGCATTAGGGGCGAGGGCGCACCGGCCGCTGCCTTCGGCCAGATCGGCCGCAAGGTCGGTGGAAGCCTTGAGGAAAGCGGTGTTATTGCCTATATAGAAAAAATCCTCGGCGGCCCTGTCCTTCCTTTCCGAGGGCCATTCAAAACCGGGTTCTTTATTGTCGGGGGGCAGGTACTGCTCTGCTTCCGCCAGGGCAGGGGCGGCGGGGACGGAAGGCAGGGATAAATTTTTATCGCCGGCGTAAGCCGCCAGCAGTTCGTCAAAGGCCTGCGCCGAAGCGCAGACGGGCGCCGCTATCGCAAGCAGGGTAATTAAAGCGGCCCGGTTCATCCTTTCCATTCCCATATTATGGCAGGCGGCGGCGCGGCCTTTAAGTGCCCTTGGGCCCTGAAAAAAATAGGCCCTAAGGCCTATTACCGGTACCGCGGCAAATTGGAGAGTCCCCGCGGATGTGTCAGGGGGGTCCGCGGGGACTCTCGAAAAAAAATGGCCGGTTAAGGCCGGCAGGGCGGGCGCAAAAAAAAGCATTCTCCCGTTCCCTCGGTTAAACATATAAGATAATCCCTGGCGGTGTCAACACCACAGGGTTTGTCATATTAAACCTTGTGGACTCTAGAAAGAGGTGCCGGTTCATTGCAAAAATATAAGCGCCATCATGAAAATAAACATCTACGCGGCGCTTGGGACCTCCGTACGGGGTCACCGCAAGCGCCTGAACTGGTCCCAGGAGGAATTGGGGGACCGGGCCGGGCTGCACCCCAGCTATATAGGCCAGATAGAGCGGGGCACTAAAAAGATAAGCCTGGCCACGCTGGCCAAGGTGTCAGCGGCCCTGATGGTGAAAGCCGCGGACCTGCTGGAAGAGAAGGCGCCGAAAGTACGAACCACCACCTGGGAAACCAGGATCATAGGGATAATCCGCAATAAATCGTCAGGCATACAGAAGCGCACCTACCTTACAATACGCGCCGCCCTGGCTCCTGAGCGCAAAAGAAAGTAAAACATCGCTATTCCCCTATAAAAATGAGAGCCCCCGGGAAACGGGGGCTCTTCATTGGCACACAGGCCGGACCGCATAGACCGCAGACCGCACCGCCTGAGGAGCGAACCGGAGTACCGAGAGCGCCGAAAAGCGCCGGGACCGGAACACCCGCCCGGGAGCTGTTGCCGCCGCTGTGGGCGGACCGCCGAACCGGGACCCCGGCAACCGCGCCGCCCTAAGGGCGGGAGACGGACCGGGGAACACCCCGTAGAACGCGAGCCGCAAACACCGAAACTGCGCCGACGCCGCAAGAACGCCGAGCCGGGAACATGGCCGCGAACCGGGGGAAACCGCGCCGGGGCCGGGGCAGATCCCCGAAACCAACCCAACCGAACCGCTCACACTGCCGACGCGCTGTATAAAGACCAAGGCTACATTTGAAGTATAACAGACGCCTCTTGACTTGTCAAGGCCCAGGCCAAAATAGCTTAAAAAAACTTCCGCGCGCGTTTATTCCGGGCGCCGCCAACAGGTGTTCCAGCAGAAGAAAAGCCCCCCGGTAACGAGGGGCCTTTCTTTTTATGCCGGCAGATCCAATTACGGCTTTACGGTAAAATCTTCCAGCTTGCCGAAGCTGTAGCCCCTCCGGCGCAGCTCGGGGACGGTCAGCTCAAGGGCCGCGAGGCCGGGCCATTCGGGATGATTGAAATGCATTATGACCACGGCGCCGTGGCGCGCGCCGGCCAGGATATTGCGCTGCATCTTTTTAGCGGACTGGCGCATGGCGTCGCCGGAGAGCACGTCGTAGCTGACCACCTCCATGCCCAGGCGGCCGGCCACCTTCATGGAAAGCTCGTCGGTATAAGCGGTGGCGGAACGGAAGAACAAAGGGCGGCGGCCGGTAAGCCCGCTTATTTTCCTGGCGCCCAGTTCCATCTCGTCTATAACGTCGCCCAGGTCCCTGGTGCCGTGCACGCCGTACTTGGTCTTGCCCTCGGTGGAGCAGAGCCGGTGCATAAGGCCGTGGTTCTCTATCTCGAACAGCGGGTCCTTGGCCAGCCCGGCGAAGATCTCCTTGTTCTTCTCTATCCAGATCCCGGTGACGAACAGCGTGGCCGGGATCTGCTCGCGGCGCAGGTAGGCTATGAGGGCGGCGTCGTAGCCGCTGTGGCGGCCGCCGCAGGCGTCGAAGGTAAGCGCGATGACCTTCTGGTCGGGACCTTTTCCGCCGGGGGTGCCGCGCTTTAGGAATTCGCTGAAGCGCCCGGCCTTGACGTCCCGGAATTCCGCCATGATGCGTTTCTTGAAGGAGTTATATTCGGCCGTATAGTAGGATTTGAAGACGTTGCGCTCGTCGCCCCGCGGGCGCCTGGCGGCGGACGCCTGGGCCGTCAGGCACAGAGCGGCAAGCGCGGTCACGATGCAGAGACGAAGAAGCATGCTTCTATTCTAGAAAATTATGGCGGCATTAACGCGACAGCACGGTGTCGTGTCGGCCTGCTATGCTATGGAAGGGATGAAGAAGTTTCCGGGTATATTCGAGGAACACGGGGGTTTTATGAAATGGACCGTTAACGAGTGGGTTGCCGAAAGCTACAGGGCCCGCAAGGTAGGCGCCCTGACCGCCTATATTTACCGGGCGCTGAAATGGCCGGACTTTTACACCAGCGGCGCTCCGGCTTACGAAGTTAAATATGGCGGGGCCACCATAGCGCTGATACGCTTCGAGGGCAAGGGCGCCACGGTAAAGTCCCTGGAGGCGGCGGCCCGCTTCCCGGAGATAAACGACCTGGACCTGGTGGAAATAGCGCTGTGGGTAAGCAAACTGAGGGGCGCCTGTTCAGGCCTTAACTGATTCCGCGCGGCGGCGTATTTCGCGGGTGAGGCCGCGGAAGATGTAAGTGTGCACCGGGTACAGGGAGTACCAGTAGAGGCTGCCGAGAAAGCCGCGCGGCTCGAAGTAGGCCGTCATGCGCAGGATAGAGGAGGTTTCGCTGCGCGGCTTGGCTTCGAACTGCAGCCAGCCCTTGCCGGGCAGCTTCATTTCCGCGCGCAGCAGCAGCATGCGGTCTTCGATCACGCGCTCCACCCGCCAGAAATCCAGCGCCTCGCCCTGGTGGATGATATCCGGGTGGCGGCGCCCGCGGCGTATACCTACCCCGCCTATCAGGCGGTCCTGCAAAGCCTTAAGGCTCCACAGCCACTGCCCGTACAGCCAGCCGCGCTGCCCGCCTATACCGGAGAACACCCTGAAAACTTTGTCCGCGGGAGCGTCCACCGCTATATAATGGTCCTGGAGTATCAGTCCCTCCGTGTCTATAAAGGAACAGGGCTTGGCGTAATGCGGTTCGTAGGCGGTAGTCCAGGAGGTTTCCACATTGTTCTCGGTTATGCGCATCAGCGCGTACTGCACGGCGGTGCGGTAATCCAGCGGTTTGATCCCCGGGAAGAGCCGCAAAGCCTCGTCCGAAGAACAGACCACGTCGTTGCGCAGGCTCTCCAGCAGGGGCTTGGCCAGCACGCCCGGCACCGGGGTGATCAGGTCTATAAGCCGCGCGCAGAACGCCGGCGACCAGAAAGCGCAGGAAAAAAAGAAGCGTTTAAGGCCGCGGGTTTCCGCGTAGATATCCATGAGCTCGCGGTAGGTATGCACGCTCGCGCCGCCTATCTCCACTATCTTCCCGTCGGAAAGCGGGTTCTCCAGCGCCTCCGCCAGGTAGGCCAGCACGTCCCTTATGGCCACCGGCTGGCAGCGCGTGCCGCGCAAACAGCGGGCGCAGGGAATAAGCGGCAGGCGCTCCACCAGGTAGCGGATCATCTCGAAGGAGATGCTGCCCGAGCCCACTATGATGGCCGCGCGGAACTCCGTGACGTTCAGCCCCGCCGCGCGCATGATCTCGCCCATGCGGTGGCGGGAATGCAGGTGGTGGGACAGGCTTGCCGCGTCCCCCCCCAGCCCGCCGAGGTAGATTATTTTTTTTACGCCCGCCTCTTTGGCGGCGGCCGCGAAGTTGCGGGCGGAGGTTTCCTCGAAAGCCTCGAAATCCGCGGTGTCCGCCATGGAATGGATAAGGTAATAGGCCGCGTCCGCGCCCTGCAGGGACTCTTTAAGCCCCTGGCCGCAGAAGACGTCGCCCTTGAAAATGTCCACGCTGCCCGACCAGGGCCGGCCCGCCAGATCTTCCGGGTGCCGGGCCAGGGCCCGCACGCGCAGCCCCTTGGCCAGCAGCCTGGGGATAAGGCGGCCGCCGATATAGCCCGTGGGGCCCGTGACAAGAATGGTTTTCATTTAAACCGGCAGGATATTGCGTTCTTTGGCCCAGTTGCGCAGGAAATCCACGGCTTCGGCTTTTATCACCGAAAGCGGGCGCGTCAGCCTGAGCTGTTCCAGCACGTGCCTGGCGGAAATTTTCTCGTTCGAGCCCGCGGCGCTGTAGAGGGCGGAGATGACGGCCTGCTCTATTTCCGCGCCGCTGAACCCGGCGCAGCCCTGCGCCAGCGCCGGCACCTCGAACAGCGCGGGGTCCAGGCCGCGTTTTTCCAGGTGTATCTTCAGTATCCCCTCGCGCGCGGGAGCCTCGGGCAGATCGGCGAAGAAGATCTCGTCGAACCGGCCCTTGCGCAGCAGCTCGGGCGGCAGGCCGTTGATATCGTTGGAAGTGGCGGCTATAAAGGAGCGGTCTTTGCGCTCCTGCATCCAGGTCAGCATGGTGCCCAGCACCCTTTTTGACACGCCGCCGTCTATCTCGCCCGAGGAGGAGGCGAAGATCTTTTCTATCTCGTCTATCCAAAGGCAGACCGGGGCCAGGCGCTCTACGGTGGCCAGAGCCTTGCGCAGATTCTCCTCGGTCTCGCCGATGTACTTGGAATAAAGCCGGTTCAGGTCCAGGCGGTAAAGCGGTATGCCCAGTTCCCCCGCGATGACCTTGGCCGCCAGGCTCTTGCCGCAGCCCTGCACGCCCAGCAGCAGCAGGCCTTTCGGGGGCGGCAGCGGGCCGTCCGTGAAGAAGGAATGTTTCCGGTCGCCCACCCAGCGCTTGAGGCTGCCGAAGCCGGCGATGGCGGCTGACTGCTCGGCGCCGAAATATTCCAGGATCCCGTCCCGGTCGAAAGCCTCTTTCTTGAATTTCTCGACCACCGAGATATCGCCGGCGTCAAAACAGTTGTCGTTGAGCAGGCAGAGATTGAGGGCGTTGCGGACCTGCTGCAGCGAAAGGCCTTTCAGCGTTTTGATCACGCGCCGCAGGGCTTCGGGAGGCATGTCCACGTCCAGGCGCGCGGAGGTCCGCTTAAAATCCCCGACCACCCGGTTCAGCTCCGCCATTATCTGTTTTTCGTCGGGATACCCGCCGGAGATGCGGGCGGCGAGCGGGGCTATGTCCGGCGGCAGCTTCACCTCGGCGCCCAGCAGCGCCACCGTGGTGGGCGTGCCTTTGATATGGTTCAGCAGGTCCTTAAAAAGCCTGGCCGCGGCGGCGTCGCCGAGAAACCGGTCCAGGTCGGAGAAAGCGAAGAGGGCGCTGTGGGGCTCTTTTACCAGGTCGCCGGCCAGGCGCAGCATGGCCGCGGGGTCGCCGGATTTATAGAAGGAATTCTCATTATTGCCTATGCGCAGCCCTTTGGTGAAAGACCAGGTATAGAACGCCAGGGACTGGTCCCGGGCCACGCCGTTGAGCTGGTTGAGGACGTAACTCTCGTCGATGGTATCCACCAGCACCAGCGGGTAGCGGGATTTGATCAGGAGGGAGATTTCTTCTTCGAAATTCATTTAGAGAGAGATGAGCGGGGAAACATAGCCGGCGGATTAGGTCGCTGCGCTTCATCCGCCGGATAAGGAACACTGCGCTTAGTCCGGCAGACGGTCACAAGTCTTCGGGCCGCCGTCGCGGCCCTCAGCTTGCGACCCCGCCTCGCCGCTGCGGCCTGGTGGCCTCGCGGCTCCGGCTTTCGATTCCTGACGCACGCCATGATTATGGCGTGCTCCGGGCGCATTGCCCGAAATTATATGCGCCCGGCAGGAATCGAACCTGCACTAGAAGCTTCGGAGGCTCCTGTGATATCCATTTCACCACGGGCGCGTTAAGAGAACAAGACCGCTTTTACACCGCGAAATACATTATACCCTTTAGATAAAAGGGCTACACGTGCTTTTTGGCTATTTCCAGCAGCTGGGCTTCAAAAGCAGCGAGGTCGGCAGGGATCTCCCCGCCGCCCTGCGCGAAGTCTTTGCGGCCGCCGCCGGAGCCGCTTATGACGTCCGCCACGACTTTGGCTATGGCGGAGGCGTCGGCCTTGACGTCGCCGGTGTGGGTGATGATAAAAGAGAATTTGCCGGCGGCGCGGGAATAGATGAAAAGCAGCGTGGATTTCAGGTCCTTCTTTATCTCGTCGGAGATGCCGCGCAGCTCTTTCATCTCCAGGGCGCCGGCGTCATAGACCATGAAGCTCGAGCCGGAACCGTCGATGCCCTCCGCCAGCATTTTGCGGCCTTCTTTGGACGCCGCGGCGGGCGCCGCTTTGCCTTTGCCGGCTTTGAGTTCTTTCAGGTTCTGCAGCAACTGGTCCACGCGCGCCGGCAGTTCGGACGGCGGTACCGACAGGCGGGCAGCCAGCGTCTCCGCCACCCGGGCCAGGCCGGAGAGGTAGAAAACCGCGGCCGGGCCGGCCACGCCCTCTATGCGGCGCACGCCGCGCGAGACGGAGGAATCCTTGAGTATTTTTATCACCAGCAGTTCTCCGGTGCGGTCTATGTGCGTGCCGCCGCAGAGTTCCAGGCTGTAGCGGTCCCTGGCCGTCTCGAAACCGCCGCGGTTTATCAGGATGAAGCGCGCCGGGTCCCGGTACTTCTCGCCCAGCAGCGTGGTGGCGCCGAACTTGGCGGCGTCGGCCAGCGGGCGCTCGGCCTTGGAGACGAGGTAATCCTCGCGCACGGCGGCGTTGGCGATGTCCTCTATGCGGGCGAGCTCTTCCTTGGTGGGAGTTTTGGAGACCGTATAGTCGAAGCGGAACCGGACCGGGTCCACTTCGGAGCCGGCCTGGCGGGTGGTGTCGCCGAACACCTGCTTGAGCGCGGCGTTGATCACGTGGGTGGCGGTATGGTTGCAGGCCGTGCGGTACCTGTCCCCGGAAACGCGGGCCGAGACCTTCATGCCGGTCTTAAGCCCGGCGTGGGCGCGGATAGCGTGGAAATAGACCTTCTCCACCGGCTTCTGCGTGTCGGTCACGGAGGCGAGTTCGGCGCCTTCGAAGACCAGGGAGCCGGTGTCGCCGGCCTGGCCGCCCGACTGGGCGTAGAAAGGGGTAACGTCCAGCACGGCGTACCCCTCGGCGCCGGCGGGCAGTTTCTCCGCCATGTGCCCTTTCTCGTCGAGCAGGGCGATCACTGAGGCCTCGGTCTCGGTAACTTCGTAGCCCCTGAACACGGTGGCGGGCAGTTTCTCCTCGGCGGTCTGGAAAATGAAAGCGTTCTTCTCTCCGGAATCCTTCCAGCCGGCCTTGGCCACGCTCTGCGCGGCCTTGCGGGCTTCGTGGAAGCCCTGCTCGTCCACCGGCACGCCTTTCTTCTCGGCCAGCTCGCGGGTCAGCTCGAACGGGAAGCCGTAGGTCTCGTAAAGGCTGAAGATCTCGGCGCCGGGTATCCCCTTGGGATGTTTCACCAGCAGGTCGGACAGGAACTTCTCTCCGGTCTCCAGGGTCTCTATGAACCCCTGCTCCTCGAAGCGCAGCGCCTCGCCTATCTGCTTGGCGGCGGCTTCCACTTCGGGGTAGACGCCCTTGAATATAGAGAACACGGCCGGGGTAAGCTTGTGCAGGAAGGGGTCCCTGGCGCCCAGCATGCGGCCGTAGCGGCTGGCGCGGCGGATAAGGCGGCGCAGTACGTAGCCGCGGCCTTCGTTGGAGGGAATGATGCCCTCGGAAATCAGGAACGACGAGGCGCGCAGATGTTCGGCTATGATGCGGTAGGCCGAAACGTTCTCTGGAGAAGCCTGGTACTCCGCCTTGAACAGGCCCTGGGCGCTTTCTATTATCGGGTAGAACAGCGAGGTCTCGAACGGGGACTCTTTGCCCTCGACGATGAAGGTCAGGCGCTCCAGCCCCATGCCGGTGTCTATGTTCTTCTTGGGCAGCGGGGCGTAAACGCCGCCGGGCTGCTTGTCGAACTGGGTGAAGACGTGGTTCCAGATCTCGATATAGCGGTCGCAGGAGCAGAAGCCCGGACCCTCGCAGCCCTTGTGGTCATATTGCGGGCCACGGTCCCAGTAGATCTCCGAGCAGGGGCCGGAAGGGCCGGTGTCGCCCATGGCCCAGAAATTATCCTTGTCCCCCAGCTCCAGGATATGGGAATGCAGCTCCGCGGGCAGGATCTTTTCCCAGATCTCGCGGGCCTCGGCGTCGCGCGGGGCCACGCCGCCTTTGTAGATGGACGGGTACAGGCGCTTGGGGTCCAGCCCCATGTCCTTGGTCAGGAATTCCCAGCCCCAGGCTATGGATTCTTTCTTGAAATAGTCGCCGAAGGAGAAGTTCCCCAGCATCTCGAAGAAGGTCATGTGGCGGATGGTCTTGCCGACGTTATCTATATCCGTGGTGCGGAAACTTTTCTGGCAGGAGACCGCGCGCTTCATGTCGGTCTTGAGGCCGAGGTAGTAGGGTTTGAATTGCACCATGCCGGCCGAGGTGAACAGCAGCGTGGGGTCGCCTTCGGGGATCAGCGGGCTGGATTTGACCACGGGGTGGCCCTGTTTGGCGAAAAAATCCAAAAAACTTTTGCGTATCTGGTGGCTTTTCATGGCTAAAACGTCCTTGATCCTTACCTTAAATCAGTTAATAATTATACAATTTTGCCCCGCCGGCAAGCCGGCAAAGAAAAGGCCCGGCAGGTTTCAGCCTGCCGGGCCTTAATAAACCGCAAAAGCGCGCGGTCAGCGAGAGGCCTTGCGGAGGACTGAAAGCAGTCCCTTGGCGCGGTTTATGGGGATGGCGAAGCCTATGCCGGCGAATTCCCCGGCCGGGGAATAGCTGGCCGTATTTATCCCTATGACCTCGCCGCGGAGATTCAGCAGCGGGCCGCCGGAATTGCCCGGGTTGATGGCCGCGTCCGTCTGGATCACCTCCAGCCAGGTGTCCTTGCTTACCGGGAGCTTCTGGCCGGGGGCCGAGATCACGCCCACGCTTACGGATTGGGCCAACCCGGCCGGGCTGCCCACCGCTATGGCCCATTCCCCGGCGCGCAGCCCGTTGGAGTCGCCGAGCTTCGCTGCCACCAGCCCCTTCTTCCCCTCGATCTTGACCAGGGCCAGGTCGGCGGCGGCGTCCTCGCTTATCACGCTGCCGCTGTAGCTTTTCCCCGTCTCGCCCGCGAAGGTCACGGTGATGACCTCCGCCCCGCTCACCACGTGCGCGCTGGTCAGGAGATAGCCGGCCGGATCCACCACCACGCCCGAGCCGGTGTTGGGCACTTGCCGCCCGGTATGCAGTTCGGGCCTGCCGGCCCGGTGCGGCGCCGTCGGGAAAAAGTACTGTTCCACCATCTCTTCGGGCTCGCGTTCCAGCGGGGAACCGGCGTCCGCCCCGCGGCCGGCGGTGATCGCCGCCACCGCGGGCTTCACCCCGGCAGCCGCCCGCACAAAAGCCTCCTGCAAGGTCGGCGCGTCGGCCGCTACGGCCCGCGCGGGCAGGGCGAGCCCCGCCGCCAGCAGTAGAAGGAGAGCGTGGTCTTTCATCTTAATACCAGAGGAAACCGAGCACGCGCTTGATCGAGCCGATCATGCTGTCGGAGTTATGCCATTCGTCCAGGCGCAGGTCGCCGCTCTGGAATTCCTTGTAATATTTGCCCTTGTAGATCTCCTCGTAAACCGCGTCCAGGTTGTCCTTGGTGTCCAGGCCTTCCTTGGCCTTCAGCGCCTTCAGGTGCGCCACCGCCGCCGGCCCCTTGAGCAGCGCCTTACGCATCTCTTTCGCCTCGGCGGGCGTCATATGCTCGGCGGCGCGGTGGGCTTTCTGCGGGCAGATCAGGATCATCACCGACTTCTTCATCTCGTGCTCGGTCTTGTTGGAGAAGAGCGACTGGATGATGGGGATGCTCTGCAGGAACGGCACGCCGCTCTTGGACTTGGTCGTCTCGTTCTCGGACAGGCCGCTCAGGATCAGCGTCTCGCCGAACTTCATGATGGCCGTGGCGTCCACGGAAGTCTTGGAAGTCTGGGAGAAAGTGTCGAAGCCCAGCTTCTCGCTCTTGGATTCGATAAAGCTGCGGTCGGCATGCACCTTGAGCTTGATGGTCTCATTGTCCACGAAGGTGGGCGTGACCGACAGGTTGATGCCCACCGGCACGTCCACCAGCGACCCGTCGGAATTGTTGCTGTTGAGCTGCACGTGCAGCACGGCGCCCGAGTAGAACTGGGATGTCTGGTTCTCCACGGCCAGCAGCGAAGGCCGGGCCAGCACTTCGGCCTTGTTCACGCCGTCGTTCCAGATGTTCAGGTTGTACGTCATGTTGCTCAGGGCGAAGGTCGGCGCCACCGTGGTGGAACGGCCCGACGTGCCGCCCGAGCCGCGCGCGTTGATATATTTGTACGCGTACAAAGTTCCGGTCAGCGTGGCCTTCAGGCCGGCCAGCAGGTTGACGCCTTTGGACTGGGTGCGGCTCTCTTCGGTGCTGAGCAGCACCACGTCCACCAGGGTCATCTTGGGCTCGGCTTCGTCCAGCTTGGTGGCGGGGCTGAAAGGCGCGGGCGCGGGCCCGGGCGGGACCCCCTGCATTGAGGCGTCGTTGCTGTCGTCGTAGTTGTCGTCCTGGCCGGCCACGTCCAGCGGCTTGCCTTCCGCCTGGACCGGGGCCTTGAAGACGCCGGGGCCGGCCGCCTGGACCAGGGCGGGGTGCTGCCGGTGAAAAGCCTTCCAGTCGTCGACACGGTTCCTCAGGTAGGAGGTGGTCCATTCCTGGACCGCGCCGCTATTCTTTTTGTCGGCCTTCATCCCGGTAAGCGCCTGGTACTTCAGGAACCCCTCTTCTGCCCCTTTAAAGTCCCCTTTGGCGGCCCTGGTCAGCGTTACCAGGCGCCAGCCCGAAGGGTTCAGCGGCTCGCGGGCCGCCGCTTTCTCCGCGGCCCAGCTCGCCGTGTCCAGGCTCTGTTCGTAATAGGAAGCCGTGGCCAGCGCTCTCAGGAATTCCGCGTCCTCGGGGACATAGAGCAGCGCGTAGGAGAACTGGTTCTGCGCGTCCTTGTAGCGCTTCTGGGTGAAGTAGACGTGGCCCAGGAAATAGGAGGCCCAGTAATTATCCGGGTCGAAGCGCAGCGCCGTAGCGTAGCCCGACTCGGCCAGGTCCAGCATAGCCTGGTCGCCCGACAGCGAGCTGAGGTGATAGGCCAGGGCGTTCAGGAAGTGCAAATTCCCGCTCACCGGGTCTACCCTCAGACCGGCCGCGAAGCTCTTGCCGGCCTCCGCGTAGCGGCCCTTGCGGAGCTGCTTGATCCCGTCCCGGATGGACGCGCTGATCTTGCTGCTCGAGGGGCTGCGGGCGACGTCGTCCAGCATCCGGTCTACCGAGGGGTTCAGGGGCACGCGCCGGGCCGTTTGAGCCGTGGACGCGCAGCCGCTGAACGCGGGGGCGAGAAGCAGCAGGCTGAGGAGCGAGGTGGTTATTTTTTTCATTTTGTAAGTTCCAGTAAGGTGCTGTCGTTGGGTACGATGTTGCAGTCCGCGATGCCCGCTTCCAGGTCCTGCGTGGATCCCTTGGGCGGCGCGGGCAGCGTCATGCAGGCGTTCCTGGGCTCGATGAAGAACTGGTCGGCGTTGGCCGACTTGGCGTTGATCCGCCAGAACATGTCTTCGCCGCGGTCGCAGGCCCTGAGCGCCAGGGTGGTGCTCTTTTCCTGCGGGTAGACGCAGGCGCCGGTCTCGGTATGCACCAGCCGGATGTCGCCGTCCACCTCTTCGATGTAGTTGAACTTCTCGCTGCCTTCGCCGCATTTATGCGCGTAGAGTTTTATCTCTTTTTTGTCCGGCGTGATCTGCAGCGCGTTCTCCGCCTGTTCCACCACGTCCAGGCACAGGCCGTTGGCCGCCCTCACCATGGACTCCACCTTGTGCCAGGTGGGCTTCTCCGCGTCGGAGATGTCCCGGAAGGTCTGGGAGTCGGTGCCCAGGCAGCTGGTCCACTTGGCGAAAGCCGACTCCGGGTTGGCGTCCTCTTTGTCGAAGTGCAGGCATTTCTGCGAAGCGCGGTTGACGATCTCCTCGTAGAACCCGTCCGCCGAGATTATCTTCCACTGCTCATGCAGGTCGTCCGAGTCGCACTGGGCCAGGATCAGCGGCTCGAAGCCGTCCCGTTCGTCGCCCTGGCGGGCCTTCAGGCAGAGCCCCTTGTTCTTGAGCTCCACGTAGCCCGCGGCGTCGTCCTTCAGCGCCACCGTGCTCCACTGCTGCACGTCCGCGTCCTTGCAGGGCAGCTGCACCACGCTCAGGCCGTCCTTGGAGACGGCCAGGCAGAGACTGCTGTGCCCGATGGCGAGGTAGGTGTTCTGGTACTGCAGGCTGTTGGGCATCAGGTCGCTGACGTCCATGCCCTCCACCAGCTTCAGGTGGTCGTCGGCCTGCTCCGCGAAGGCCTTCTTGTACTTCGCGGTGCCGTTCTCCAGGGAAGCCAGCACGGCTTTGTACTTCTCCTCCTGGGCTTCCACGGCCTCGCGCACCTTCTCCTCGGAGTCGGCGATCTGCGTGGCGATGTGGGAGTGCACCCACTTGGCCGCCGACGGCGAGAGCTTGCTCAGCGCGTCCTCGGTCAGCTTGTCCATGGCCAGCGCCGGCAGCAGCGCGAAGGAGCCCGCGTCGAACTGGGCGTTCTCCTCGTTGATCGGGATCTTTACCGCGAAGAACTCGTGCATCGGGGCGCCGGCCAGCTTGAACTGCATATCCAGCACCAGCGGGTCGTTGTGGGTGACCATGTCCTTCAGGTCGCCCACGATATAGGTCTTGTCTATTTCCAGCGGCATGCTGGAGATCGCTTTCTCCAGGACGGTCTCGAGTTCTTTCATCACGAAGTCTTCCACGTCCTCGGCCACCTTCACCACGGCCTGTGCCACGGAAAGCCCGGCGCGCTCGATGTCGCGCTCGGCGATCAGGGCCGCTACGCGGGGGTCCAGGTTGGTGGCGGCCGCCACCACTTTCTTGGCGGCGTCCAGGGATTTCTCGGCCACTTCGTAAATGACCCAGGTCGAAGCCGCGGCTATGCGCCAGCCGGGCGAACAGGCCCAATGCGTCCAGCGCGAACCGCAATGGTGGGCCTGGTGGTTCTCGTGGTCGTGCTGGTCGGACAAAGAATCCACGCGGCGCTTGGCGGAATCCAGGGCGTCGTTGGCCCGGTCTTTGGCTTTCTGGTCCTCTTCTTTGAGTTTCTGGATCTTGGCGGTGAGCTGGTTGACCTTGTCCATCGCCTCGTTCAAAGCTTTACCGTCGGCCTCGAACTTGGCCTTGGCGGAATCCCGCAGTTCTTCCACGCCGCGCTTCACTTCGGCCTTCATCCACGGCACCAGCGTGGACTGGAACTCGCCCACCACGCTGATCCCGGCGTTCTTGTCGAAGGTGCCTTTCTTCAGGTCGAAGCCGTCCATGGTGATGGTCAGCAGCGCGTTGCCGAAGGCGCCCAGCTTTTCCGTTATGTCGAAGGAGAAATGCGGCGGCTCGATGTCGATGGCCACCTTCTGGGGCGCGCCCAGCAGGGTCACGTTGGCGTTGATGACGTATTTGGGGACCTGGTTGACGGAAATGTCGATGGTATTATCCGTGAACTTCAGAACTTCCAGGTCGATGTCGCCGATAGCGCCCTTGATCCTGAGGCCGCCGGGCCCGCCGGCGCCCGTTACCTTCCCCAGATTCTTGTTCATGAAGAAGAAGTTGCCGGCGAAGGCGAAGCCCTCGCTTACCAGCCCCAGCTGCGGGTCGCTGGCGCCTGGCGTGGCGAAGGCCAGCTGGGCGTTGTCGATCTCGAAGTAAGGCACCGGCAGCTTGGCGATGCTGCCCGCGGGCACGCCCATCAGCGTTTCCGTTATCTCCATCAGGGCCGGGATGCTCAGCGGATTCACCTTGCCGGCGAAGGCCACGCCGTCGGGCAGGCCGGCCTCCAGCGGGACTTTCACGCTCATCGCCAGGTCCACGTCCACGCAGTCCTTGGACTTCAGGTCGTGGCAGTTGCCGTACAGCTGATCGCCGGCCAGGCCGAACTGCACCTCGCCCACGGGCGTTATGGCCACGTCCATCTTCAGGTTATTGAGGGTCAGGCCCTTGATGCCGAAAGGCTGCTTCCAGGGCCCGGTCTTCTCGCCCAGGATCTTTACCCCGGCGCCGGCCTCGCCGAACTGCAGCTCCAGTTTGGTGGCGAAGTCGATGGTCTCCTTGCCGGCTTTCACCTGCATCGCGGTGCTCAGGCCCGCGTACAGGTCCGCGCCCGCCCACTGGATGAAGTAAGCCGGCGGCACTCCGGGCTTGAAGGTCATGATCTTGCCGGGCAGGCCCTTGGCCGCGCCCGCGCTCTCCATGCTCAGCGACAGCATTACGCCGGCCTGGCCCTGGAATACTCCGGTGACGGCGCCCATTATAATGGCGTCGTCATGCACGCCTATGGCGTTAAGCCCTTTACCCACAATGCCCATCGCGTTGGGGTCGAACTCCGCCAGCAGGCCTATGCCGTCGGGCAGGGTGACCGGCGCGTTGGATTTACCGAGGATGCCGTCGAACATGTCCCTGGCGATCACGCCCAGGCTGTTGCGGTCGGCGTTCTTCAGCCCTTTCTCGGAAAGGATCAGCGCCGCGTTGGGGATGGTCATGGCGGCCAGCGGCTTGATAGCCTTGGCAGCGGGCAGCAGCTCGGTGATCTTGAAGTTCTTCTGGTTGATGGCGAAGACCCAGTTGGGCGTCGCGGCCGCGCCGGCGTTGAACATGTAGGCGTTCACCTTGTTCCCGCCTATCACGGTCTTGGCCTCTATGCCGTTGACCGAAAGTTTCAGCTGGTCCAGCTCGAACTTCTCGCCGGAGGGAATGTTCTTGCCGCCGGGGAAATCGGCCAGGCGGAACTTGCCGTCCAGCTCGAAGTAATCCAGCGAGATCTTGCCGTCCGCGCGCTTCAGTTCGGCGGTGACGGCCACGTTCTTGCCGCCTATCAGCGCCGTGGCGAAGAAGCCCAGGCTGCTCTTGGCCTGCGCGTCCTTGCCGTCCAGCGCGAACTCGAAGCCGCCGTCGGCCAGGGTCAGGCCCTGGATGCCGAAAGGCTGCTTCCAGGCGCCCTCGTAAAGCGCCAGCAGGGTTAAACCGCCGCTCGCGCCTTTGTCCAGGCTCACCAGGGCGTCCAACTTCTCGCCGATGCCCGCGCCGACTATGTCCACTTGGAACTGCACGGACACGTCCAGGTCGCCCTTAGGCTTGGAAGCGGCTATGGCCGCGGGCACGCGCGCCCACAGGCTGCTCTTGTTCCTGGCGTCGCCGCCGATGTTAAGTGTGACCGGTCCTTTGACGGTGACCATGCCCGCGATGGCGGGGAGGGTAGGCAGCGGGAGATCTATGCTCAGGTCCAGGCCGGCCAGCATAACCTGCTTGTCGGCTTCGGCCAGCGCTCCGCCCGGGGTCATGCCTTTAAAGGTATTCTGGGAAACCGTGCCTTTGACGAACACGCTGACCGGCGGCAGGCCGACGGTCTTGAAAGCGTCGGCGAGCTTGCCGGACTTGGCCGTGGCGATGGTGGCGGCGAAATTCACGCCTTCCGACAGGTTCATCGACGTGTTAGCCGGCCACGCTACCAGTTTGGGCAGGTCGCCGGGCAGGTCCGCGGCCGTAACCGCACGCGCGGGCGAGCCCGCGGGCTGCACGAGGAACAGCGCCTTCTCCAGGAAGAGGTCGTTGACCAAATGTCCCTGCGCCGCCGGGATGAAGGTGGCGGCCGAGAGCGTGTCGAAGAAGACGGAGACGTAGCCGCCGTCGTTATTCTGGTTGGCGTGGGCGATAACGTCCACCTTCACGCCGTTCAGTTTAGCCTCGGCTTCCACGCTGGTGCCGTCCAGGCTGATCTTGTCCACGGCCACCGCGTTCACGGCGGGCAGGCCGGCCAGCGGGGCGTAAATATCCGCCAGCACCATGCCGTCCGCCGTAACGGTGGTCACGGGTTTGTCGTTCCGGGTGCGCACGAACTTCACCGCTTTGCCGTTCAGCGTGCCGGCTACCTGCACGGCCTCCGGGCTCACGCTGACCAGATTAAGAGCCAGCGCGTCGAAAGCCTTAATGCCGCCCGCCTCGGGGACGATGTCCTTGAGCGTAAGTCCCTCGCCGGTGGCGGTGAAAGCGGTCGCCGGGCCGAAAGCCCGCGTCACGGAAACCTTCTTGGCGCTCAGCTTGCCCTCCACCACGATGGAGTCCGGGGTATAGGCCAGGCTGTCGAAAGCGAAAGCTTTCAGGAAGGGGACGTCAGCCGCCTCGGGCACGAAGTCCGCCAGCTTCAGGTCGTCGCCGGTCACTTTAATGCTCTTGGCAGCGTTGTCACGCACGGCGGCCACGTTCTTGCTTCTCACCGTGCCGCTCACGGTCAACGTAGTATCCGTATACTCCATGCTCAGGAAAGCGAACGAGTTTAAGAGCGGGATCCTGGCGGTCTCCGGGATGAAGTCGGCCAGCTTAAGGCTGTCGCCGGTGGCGGTTATGACCTTGGGGGAGAAGACCCACACAAGTTTCACCGCCTTGCCGTCGATGGTCCCGTTCACTTCGATCCTGTCCGGCCAATGGAACAGGCTGCCGAAGGTGAACCACTTCAGGGCGGGCAGGTTCAGAGAGAACGGCACGCACGCGGGCAGGCTCAGGCCCAGCCCGGTCATCTTGATCGAGTTGTCGGCGAAAGTAGTGGTTATACCGACGGGCTTGCCGTCGACTTTGCCGGCGATGGAAGCGTCGGTGTCCGAGCGCTGCACGCTGTCCAGCGCGAAGGCGCTCACGCAGGGCACCTCGGCCGCCTCGGGGATGAAGTCCACCAGCGTCAGGTCGTCGCCGGTCACCATGAAATTCGGGGAATTCAGCGTCTTCTTGACGTAGACCGCCTTGTCGCCCACCTTGCCGGTCACGGTGACGTCGGTAAGCGTCGAGAGCAGGCTGTCGAACTTGAAGTTATTCAGGTAAGACCACCCGGAAACCTGCGGGACGAAGTCCTTAAGGAGCAGGTCGGCGCCCGTGATCTTGAAGGTATTGGCGTCCAGGTCGGCGTCCACGCTCAGCGCTTTGCCGTCTATGTCGCCGTTCACCAGCGCGCCGTTGGGGCGCTGCTGCACGCGGTTCAGGTCGAACTTCTGCAGGTAGGGGAGATTCCTGGCCGCCGGCACAAAGTCCGTCAGCTGCAGCGCGGAACCGGTCAGCGTGAACATCTTGGTGGCCAGGTCCTGCACCACCGCGATGTTCTTGGCGTTCACCGTGCCGGCTACTTTAATTTCGGTCTCGGAGTAATCCAGCTCCAGGAAGGTGAAGCCGTTCAGGTAAGAGATCTTGACCGCCGCCGGGATGAAATCCGCCAGCTTGAGATTGTCGCCCTTCACCGTGAAGGTCTTGTCCGCCAGGGTATGGCTGACCGTTACGCCTTTGCCGTTCACGCGGCCCGCCACGGCGATGCCGTCGGCCGTATGGGTAAGGCTGTCGAAGGCGAAGGTGTTGAGGTAGGTCAGGTTCTTCGCGTCCGGTATAAAATCGGCCAGCTTCAGCGCTTCGCCGGTAACCGTGAAGATATTGCTGGTAGTGTGGTCGTCTATGGTCACGGCTTTGGCGTTCACCTTGCCGTTGACGATGAATTCGTCGGGAGAACACTTGACCGTGTCCAGGGCGAAAGTATCGAGGTAGGTAAGCTGCGAAGCTTCGGCTACGAAGTCGGCGAGCTTCAGGTCTTCGCCGCTGATGAGCAGCGCCTTGTCGCCGGCGCTTTTCTTCACCAGCAGGGCTTTGCCCCGCACCTTGCCGGACACCGTGGTGTTGCCGGCGGCGTAATCATATTTTTCGAACACGAAATTATTGAGCGAGGCCAGGCTGGACGCTTCGGGGACGAGGTCGCTGAGCGTAAGCCCTTCGCCGGTGAGGGTGAAAGCCCCCGCCGGGCCGCTTTCGACGGTAACGTTCTTGCCGCTGACGCGCCCGGTCACCTGGGTAGCCGTCGGCGAGCGGCCGGCGCTGACGAATTCGAAAGCGTCGAGGAACCGCACTTTGGACGCTGTAGGGATGAAGTCGGCCAGCTTAAGGCCGGTAGAGGTTACGGTGTAGGTTTTGGGCGCCGCGCCCTTTGTAACGGTAACTTCTCCGCCGTTGATGTGGCCCAGCACGGAGAAACCGGCCGGGGCCTGCTCCAGGCGCAGGAAGTCGAAAGCGGCGAGTACGGGCAGAGCGGCGGCTTCGGGGAGGAAGTCCTGCAGCTTAAGGGCGTCGCCGGTTACGGTGAGGGTCTGCCCCGCGCTGTCGGAGACCACCGCGGCGCTCTTGCCGCCGATGGTGCCGTTGACGGTAAGGGAACCGGGCGCCCAGATAAGGCCGGTGAAGGAGAAGTTGGCGAGCACGGGCACCTGCGCCGCCGCGGGCACGAAGTCGGCCAGTTTAAGGCCGGCGGCTGTCACCACGAAAGAAGTCTTGTCTCCACCGCGGGCCACGGTGACCTTCCTGCCGTTCACCGTGCCGCCGACGGCCATGCCGGCCGCGGGGGACTGGTAGTAGCTTTCGAAGGCGAAGTTGGAGAGATAGGTGAAGGCGGAGGCTTCGGGGTAGAAATCAGCCAGCACCAGGCCCTGGCCGGTGAGGCGCAGGGTATTCTGGGCGGTATCGGCGGTCACGGAGATCTCGCGGCCGTTCACAAAGCCCTTGATCTTGAGCTCCGTGCCGTTCTTGGCCAGGCTTTCGAAGGCGAACTGCTTGTAGAGCGGCAGCTGCCCGGCGTAAGGCAGGATGTCCCGCAACGCCAGGTTGCCGCCTATGACCAGGAAATCCAGGCCGGCTTTGGTTTTGGTGAGCATGAGGCCCGGCAGCGGGGGCTTGTTATAGTTGGTGAAGTAGGGGATGACGCGGGCGTAGACCTTGTAGGCGCCGGCTTCCTTGTAGACCACTACGTCCAGGCTGGCCGAGGTGGCGTGCAGCGCGCCGATGTCCACCAGGTCGTCGGAGGTGCGGGATTCGGCCTTGGAGGTCAGGCTGGCCGCCGGGGCGCCGTCGGCCGCCTGCGGGTCGAAGGTCAGCGTGCCTTTCAGGTCCAGCTCTTCGCCGCCGAGGGACAGGTCGAAGTCGTAGGTCAGCTGGTTGCCTTTGTCGTAGACGAGCTTGTCCAGGCCCAGCGCCGCGAAGAGCGGGTCCGCCGCCAGTTTCGCGCTCAGCGCTTTCCACTGGTCGGCGCCCCCGGTCATTTGCCGGTCGGCTTTTACGCGGTTTTTAAATTTGGAGAAAGGATCCGGGCTGTCTGTCTGGGCTGAAACGTCCTGGGGGAAAGGCAACAATAAAAAAAGGAAAGAGACGGAGATTGCCAGAAAATTGCGCATTTAGCACCTCGTTGGGAATTCTGCCTTAATAAGATGACCTATTATACAATATCAAGGCCAAAAGGTCAGAAGCGCGCAGGCGAAGGGAGCGTTTTCCGCACGCCGACCCCTAAACTGATACTATTACAATTCAGTGAGAAGCCGAAAACGAGTTGACTTGGCAAGTCGATTTTTTTTAATTTGTATGTTTAAGGGCTCTGTCCGGCTGAAAGCCGGCTTTTTCCGGTCCCGGTAAGAATAAAACTGCACGGCGCGGAGGTTTCATGAAATATTTGTTAACGGCGAAGGCCTGCCTGGCGGCCGCCTGCGCGCTGCTGCCCGCCGCCTCCGCGGCGGAGGACTGGAAAGTCAGCTCTTCCGTAAATTATGACACGGGCAAGTACGGGACCAGCGACAGGACCGATTCCGTCTACATCCCTTTCACCCTCAAGCGCTATTACGGCTACGCGGACCTGTCGGTGACCGTGCCCTGGCTGCGCCAGAGTTCTACCGGCCGGGTCACCCGGGTGGGAGGCAGGCCGGCGCGCGCCGCGGGAAAAACCCAGGCGCCGGCGGGTTCCTGCGAGTCCGGCCCCGGGGACATACTGGTGCGCGGCGGCTACGTGGTCAAGGAGGAAGGGCCGCGCTCTTTCGACCTGTCCCTGGCCGGGCTGCTGAAACTGCCCACAGCCAACGAGCATAAGGGCCTGGGGACCGGCGAACTGGACGAAGGCCTGGGGCTGGAATTAGCCAAGAAGATCTCGCCGCGCTTTACACTGCTGGCCGACGGGTATTACACGATCATCGGCGACCCCGCCGGCATAGATTACAGCAACCAGCTGTCCTTCGACATAGGTTTTTCCCGGCCGGTGGCCGCCGACCTGACCCTGACCGTCCTTTATGAGACCCGCAGCGCGCTGCTGGACGGGAACTCGGACCCCAGGGACCTCAGTTTCTCCCTGGACTACAAGGCCGCCGACGGCAACCGCTATTCCGGCGGCCTGCTGCTGGGACTTTCCGACGGCAGCCCGGACGCGGGGCTGAGCGCCGGCGTGAGCCGCCGGTTTTGAGCTTGAAAAACGAGTGAGGCAAAAAAACCCGGGTCAAACACCAAGCAAGGGACCTGCGGCGCGGCTTTTAGTCCAATATGCGGCACAACAAACATCTTTTTCACCTTCTCCTCCCCCTCCTCCTGTGCGGCTGCTTTCCGGCGGCCTGGAAGACCGCGCCGGCTAAAAAAGAGGCTCCGGTAAGGCTTTCCGAAGAGAACACCAGGAAAGTGGAACAGCTGTATTATAAGGCCGTAGGCGCTTACACTAATAATGAACTGGCCCTGTCCCTGAAAAACCTGAACGAGATCTCCGCTATCCACCCCTCCTATCCGCCAGCCCTGGAGCTACGGGAAAAGATCAGAAGGATCTCCGTCACTAAGCCATGAAACCGGGCAAGCTCCGCGAGACGGCCATAAATGTCTCGCTCATCATCACCTCGTTGGTCGTGCTGCTGATCCTGGGGACCGCCAGCCTCATTCTTGAAGACGCGCGCAATTCCGTCTACGAGGATATGCGCGTGCGCGCCGGGGTCTTATCCAAAAGGGCCGGGGCGGCCATGTTTCCCAGGGAGGACCTGTTCGTGCTGCACCTGCTTGTGAACACCATGATGCTGGAGCCTGTCATAAAGTACGCCGCGGTTTCCGACAAATCCGGAAAGATACGATCCCATTCCGACCCTGAAAGCATAGGAGACAAGGACGACAGCCCCGAAGGAACGGCGGCCAGGAACGCCAAAACCCCTTTGACGCAGATCTTCAAAGGCGGCGACGGACAGGACTATATGTATTTTTCGGAGCCCATACTGGTCGGGACCAGCCGGGTCGGCACCGTGGCCGTAGCGGCCAACAGCGAGACCATAGAATACCGCCTGGCCCCCGCCCGGCACAAGCTGCTGCTGATCTTCCTGGCGGCGCTGCTCACCATAGCGCTGCTGTTCGAGATGAGGGCGCTGATACGGCAGGAGCAGAAGGCCGCCGCGCTGAAATCAGCGATGGTGCACGCCGTCAGCCACGAGTTCAATAACGCGCTTACCGTTATAGACGCGGCGGTTTTCATGCTGGAGGAATCCGAGCCTGAAAAGAGCAACGCCGCGAGGGCGGGACTGTATAAAGCCCTCGACTACGAGCGGGGCTCCCTGAGGCGCTTTGTAAAGAACGTTCTGAACGAAGCCCGGATGGAAGCGGGAAAGTTCACCGTGGACAAGAGGCCGCTGGCGCTGCGCGACCTGGTCCGTTCCTCCGCGGCGGCCATGGAAGAGCTGATGAAAAAGAAGAATATCTCCTTTTCCCTGGACATGCCTCCGGAACCGGCCATAGTGAGCGCCGACCACGAGGCGCTCGCGCTCGTTATCTCCAACCTGGTCGGCAACGCCGTTAAATATACCCGGGCGGACGGCAGCATCAAGATCAGGCTGGCGCCGCACGCAGAAAAAGCGGGCTATGTAACTTTTTACATAGAAAATTCCGGCCGCGGCATCAGCGCCGCCGACATCGAGAAGATCAAGACCGAATTTTTCAGGACAGGCGAAGGCCGGGAAGCGGCCGAAGGCTTCGGGCTCGGGCTCAAGGTCTGCAGCGACATGCTGCTGCTGCACGGCAGCGCGCTGGAAGTTAAAAGCGAAGCCGGCAAGAATTCTTGTTTTTACTTCTCCCTCCCCATAGAAAGCGGGCCGGCGCTGAAAGCGGAAGACGGCCGCGCCCTCCGGACATAAAAAAGCCCGGAAGGCTCTCCTTCCGGGCTTTCACACCGTTAAACTCTCCTCAGCCTTTGAACGCCATTATGCCCAGCTGATAGCAGGCGGCCGAGATAGCCGCCGCGGCCGGGATGGTTATGATCCAGGCCCAGACTATATTGCCGGCCACTCCCCACTTCACCGCGCGTATTCCCTTCAGCGTACCCACGCCCACTATGGCGCCGGTTATGGTATGCGTGGTGCTTATGGGCACGCCTATGGCGGAAGCGCCGAACAGCACCAGGGAAGCGCCGAACTCGGCGCAGAAACCGTCCACGGGGCGCAGCTTGGAAAGCTTGTTGCCCATGGTCTTAACTATGCGCCAGCCGCCGGACATGGTGCCCAGCGCTATCGCCGCGTGGCAGGACAGCACTATCCACAGAGGTATGTGGAATTCCGTGCCCAGGTAGCCGGCGCTGAACAGCAGGCCGCCGATGATACCCATGGTCTTCTGCGCGTCGTTGCCGCCATGGCCCAGGCTGTAGGCCGCGGCGGAAAGCAGCTGCCCCTTGCGGAACAGGTGGTCCACCTTGGTCGGCGTAGACCGCGCGAACAACCGGTAAACGATAACACCCAGCAGCAGCCCCAGCAGCATGCCCACCACCGGCGAGATGACGATGAAGGCGACGGTCTTTATTATGCCCTTCATAACCAGCGCGGTCGGGCCGGACTTTACGAGGGCGGCGCCGATAAGCCCGCCCACCAGCGCGTGCGAGGAGCTGGACGGTATGCCGAAATACCAGGTTATGAGGTTCCACGAACAGGCGCCCATGAGCGTGCCGAAGATGACGTAACTGTCCACCTGGGCGATATCCACTATGCCTTTGCCTATAGTTCCGGCCACGTGCAGACCGAAGAAGGCGAAGGCGATGAAGTTGAAGAAAGCCGCCCACATGACCGCGTACTTGGGGGTAAGCACGCGGGTGGCGACGATGGTAGCTATGGAGTTGGCGGCGTCGTGGAAGCCGTTCAGGAAGTCGAAGAACAGCGCCAGCCCCACCAGTAAGATTATAGCGATCAGCGTGCTATCCATGTTTCACCAGGATGGACTCGATAACCTTGGCCACGTGTTCGCATTTATCCAGAGTGCCTTCGGCCACTTCGTAGATCTCTTTCCACTTTATCACCATGATGGGGTCCTTCTCGGTCTCGAACAGGTTGCTGATGGCCTTTTCCCGGACGGCGTCGCCCAGGTTCTCCAGCCGGTTGATCTCTATGCAGTGGTCCAGCACGCGGCGGGCGCGCTTGGTGTCGTGCATGTGCTTGACGGCGTTGGAAAGGGCGACCGAGGACTGGTCGATAAGATCGATGAACTGGGCGAAGTATTCGTCGGCGGGGTCCAGCTTGTAAAGCCTCATGCGGCCGGCCATGGCGTTGAGCATGTCCATCACGTCGTCTATCTGGTTGGCCAGCGCGTAAATATCCTCGCGGTCTATGGGCGTGATGAAAGTGCGGTTCAGCATGTCGGTGATCTCGTGCGAGAGCGTGTCGCCTTCGTGCTCGAGGTCGTGGATCTTGCGGGCGGAGTCTTCGTCCAGTACGCCGTTCTTAAGGATGGATTTGAAATACCCCGAGGCCTTCACCAGGTTCTCGGCCTGCAGGTTGAGGTAGTCGAAGAACTTTACTTCTTTGGGTAAGAAATTAATGGCCATGTTTTTCTCCTGCCGCGGATTTGACTGCCCTTATACTTTAAAAAAAGCGCGTGAAGGCCGTTTAAAGCCCGTGTAAAATATGTGTAAAGAAGTTTTTGGACTATTCCGGCAGGGTGAACCAGAAGGAGGAACCGCGGCCCTCGGCGCTTTCCACGCCCGTGGAACCACCGTGCATTTCCACCAGGTGCTTCACTATGGAAAGGCCGAGGCCGGTGCCGCCCAGCTCCCGCGAGCGGGCCTTGTCCGCGCGGTAAAACCGCTCGAAGATCCGGGGCAGGTGAGCGGCCGGGATGCCGGAGCCGGTATCTTCCACCGAAACCTTCACGCGGCCGCCTTCTGAAGCGGCCGAGAGTTTTATCTCCCCGCCCTCCCTGTTGTATTTGGCGGCGTTATCCAGCAGGTTTATCAGCACCTGGGATAGCTTATCCTTATCCGCGCTGACCGTAAGCCCGGCGGGGACGAGGTTCAGGAAGGAAATTTTCTTTTTAGCCAGGATGGGCGCCAGCCCGCCCGCGGTCTCGTCCGCCAGCGCCTTCAGATCTACCGGGGCCCTTTCAAGAACGGCCCGGCCCGATTCGGCGTAAGAGATCTTCAGCAGGTCGTCTACCAGGCTGTCCAGCCGCACCGCCTGCTCGCAGATGCTGCGCGCGAAGCCGGGGCCGTGCTCTTTGTCTTCCATGGCCCCGTTAAGCAGGGTTTCGGCGCAGCCGCGGATGGCGGTAAGCGGGGTCTTAAGCTCGTGGGAAACATTAGCCACAAAGTCCCGGCGCATGGCCTCCAGTTTGCGCGGCCCGGTGATGTCACGGGCCACCAGGACGCAGCCGCGCACGGCGCCTTCCTCTATTATAGGCGAGGCGCTGACGGCCAGCACGGTCCCGGGAGCGGCCGAAGGCTCTATCTCGAAAGAAACAGGCTTGCCGCTGGACAGGGCCTTGATGGCCGCCGAGGACAGCTCCGGCCCGCCGGGCATGCCGGACAGGCGCACCCCTTCCGGGTCAAAGCCTTTAACGCCCATAAGCTGGCGCGCGCGCGGGTTTATGCGCGTTATGATGCCGGACCCGTCGGTGACCAGGATGGCTTCCGACATGTCGCGGAAAGCCGCTTCCAGTTCCAGCCGCCGCAGTTCGGCCTCCCGCATCTTCAGGCCGATCTCTTCGGCCATGTAGTTGAGGGTTTCGGAAAGTTTTTTCAGCTCGCCGGAGGACCCTACCGGGATGCGGTAGCCGAAATCCCCCGAGGCGAAACGCTTGGACCCCGTCACTATCTCCCCGAACTGCCTGCCGATGAGCAGAACCACCAGCCAGCCCAGGGCCAGGACGAGAACCGCGGAAAGGGCGAGGACCAGCGCGACACTGCCGCCAAGTTCCCCGGCAGCCTGCCGCTCGAAGAAACGGCGCAGCAGGAAGGCGGCGGCGGCCAGGGCGAGCAGCGCTCCCAGCACATAGGAAAACAGCATCCTGAATTTCAGCGTGGAAAAAGATCTCATTTGCTCTCGAACCTGTAGCCGTAATTCTTTACCGTCACTATGCGGCGGCCCTCGATCCCGAGTTTTTTACGCAGCGTGCCTATATGCACGTCCACGGTACGGGTCTCCACCTCGAGCGACGCGTCCATCCCCCAGGCTTTGGCCAGCAGGTCCTCGCGCGACAGCATTTTCCCCCCGGCGGTCATCAGGGCCTTCAGCAGTTCGAATTCGCGGGCGGTAAGGTCGGCCGGCCGCCCCTTCACCAGGGCCAGTACGCGGGAGCAGTCCAGTTCCAGGTCGCCGGCGCGGTAAACCTGCAGGGCCTCGCCCAGCAGGGCCGCGCGCCGCAGCACGGCTTTCACGCGGGAGATGAGCTCTTTGATGCTGAAAGGCTTGGTCACGTAATCGTCGGCCCCCATTTCCAGGCCTACCACCTTGTCGGACTCTTCGCCCTTGGCGGTCAGCATTATTATGGGGATGGAGGCGGTCTTGGCGTCCATTCTTACCCGGCGGCAGACTTCCAGGCCGTCGAGGCCCGGCAGCATCAGGTCCAATATTATCAGGTGGGGACGCTCCTTGGCGGCCAGCAGGGCGGCGGAGGAACCCTCGTGGGCCAGCACGGTGCGGAAGCCCTCTTTTTTAAGGTTATAGTCCAGCAGGCGGGCTATGTCCTTTTCGTCCTCTACGATAAGTATCTTCGCGTCCATTTGTGAATATGATAGCAATACTTGGGAGCGCCGCGGAACAGGCACGGGCAGGCGGCTGTTTTTTATTATAATTCCTTATATGGTTTCAAAAAGGTCGGCAACGATGAGCTTGTGGAACAAGGTGATGGCGCACGCGCGGGCGCACCGCCTGTTCGCCGACCGCGACGCCATCCTGCTGGCCGTCTCCGGCGGGCCGGATTCGGTGGTGATGCTGGATTTCTTCGCCGCCCAGGCGCGCGGCCACCGGCTGCGGCTGCATATCTGCCACATCAACCATAAGCTGCGCGGCAAGCTGGCCGACGCGGACGCCGCTTTCGTAAAGAAACTGGGCGCGCGGTACGGCATAGAGACCTCGGTCCTTTCCGCCGACGTCAGGAAGCTGGCAAAAAAACACGGCACCAGCCTGGAGCACGCCGCCCGCAACGCCCGCTACCGGCTGCTGTCAGAGACCGCTTTAAAACAAAAATGCTCCCTGGTGGCCACGGCGCACCATTCCGACGACCAGGCCGAGACCATCCTGCTCAACCTCCTGCGCGGCACTGAACCCAAAGGCCTGCTGGGCATACCGGTAAAGCGCGAACTTTGCCGCAAGGGAAAGATCCGGGTCGACCTGGTGCGGCCCATGCTGGCGGTTTCCCGCCGCGACATAGAGGCGTACCTGAAAGCCCACGCCCTGCCGTCGAAACAAGATCACACCAACGACGACGAATATTACACCCGCAACTGGATCCGCAAAACCCTGCTGCCGCTGATGCTCAGGAAACAGCCCCGCCTGCGCGAGCACCTGGCCGAACTGTCCCGCAAGCTCGCCGTCGCCCTTTTAAAGTGACCCGCTTCGCGAACGGTAAGTCCGGGGACAAAAAGCGGGAAGAGCAGCTGTTCTCCCCAGGCGCCAAGACAATGAAACTGGCTTTCATCATAACCTCGCCGGCAACCCTCAAACACGACTGGTACCGCGACCCCCTCTACCAGAAAGTCGGCGTGCCGAACCTGGCCGGTTTCCTGAAGAGGGCCGGCTTCCCCGAAATAACGCAGTACGACTTCAACAACCAGGTGCTCAAGGTCTACAAAGAAAGCCCCGGCCTGGTAAAACTTATCAGCTACTCGGACCGGGAGAACGTGCGGCGTTTTTTAGAACGCGGAGACTCCGCGCTGGAGAAGCAGACGGCGTTCCTGCTGGACACCCTGGGGATAGAGCGCCAAGACTTCTTCGGGATCTCCATAAATCATTTTCTCGGCGACGAAGGCGAGATAGCGCTGGGGATAAACCTGGCGCAATGCCTGGCCAAGGCGCTCAAGCAGCGCTTCCCTGGCTGCGTCATAGCCCTGGGCGGCCTGCAGAACATGTCCTTGCCTTTCCAGCGGGAGGCCTACAGCAGGATACTCGAGGAGTGCCCTGCCTTCGATTACGCCGTCTGCGGCGAGGCCCACCTGGCCATGCTTTATATCTGCAGGGCGCTGGAGAAGAAAAAGACTTTCGCCTCCGCGGCCCCCGGGAATTTCAGGACCGTACAGGTGGGAAAGTCCCTGCTGATAAACGAGATAAAAGGCGAGGCCCGCGCGGAGGTGACCGGCCATTATTTCGAGCCGCTGCCGCCCGGGGAGACCAGGAATAAAAGCGTGCCTTTCGGCCTGCCGGCTTACGACAAGGCCAATAGCCGAGCCTACGCCTATACCGGCGAGGAACTGCGCAAGTTCTACCACCTGCCGGCCGGCTGCGCGAAACTTCTGGCGCCCGCCGACAAGGACACTTTCCTGCTGCTGCAGGCCAGCTTCAACGAGGGCTGTCCCTTCGGCTGCTATTTCTGCGCCGGAGCGAATACGAAGTTCTTCTCCCTGGGGATAAAAGAATCCGTAAGGATGCTCAAGCGCATGAAAGAGGAACTGGGCTGCCGCCATTTCCTTTTCTACGACCCTAACTTCAACCCCACCCCGGGCTACGCCAAACGCTTCCTGGCGGAGATCATAAAAGCCAAACTGGACATCCGCTGGAGCGACTGCTTCAACCTGCGCAGCCTGGACCGGGAAATGGCGGCCATGATGCGCGAAGCCGGCGTGATAAAGATCATCGCCGGCGTGGAATACCCCACCAGGCGCATGCTCAAATACATAAACAAAGGGCTTTCGGTCGAGACCATCTACCGGAACCTGGAAGAGCTGCACAAGGCCGGCATCTGGAACCACGTGCTCCTGATCACGGGCCTGCCTACGGAAACCGAAACGGACGTGGCGGAAATGGAGGACTGGATCAGGGCCACCAAAGACATGGTCAATTCCTACACCGTGGGGTCTTTTCACATGGCGCTAGGCTCGCCCTTCCAGAAACAACCGGAGAAGTTCGGCTTCAAACTGGGACAGCCGCTGTCGCTTTACTGCCAGGACTCCTACGACGAGCAGAACGGCCCGGGCTGGGAGGAGAAATCGCGCCTGAACCTGGATTCCAACCGGCGCATAGTGCAGCTGATCAACGCCCTGAAGGGAACGCCCAAATATACCGGCGCGCGCATGGACGACTCGCACCTGCTGATGTACCTTTACCGGACGCTGGGCCACAAGAACAAGAAGCTCATAGAGAAACTTTACGAGGCGGCCTTTACGGTAAACCCGCACGCGGAGCGCGCCCGCGAAGGACTGCGGCTTGGCCTGGAGGCGCCGGGTTCCGCGCTGCGCGCCCTGCTGGCGCGGACGGGGCTGAAGATGGAATTAGGGCCCGCCGGCAGGGAAACGGTGGAATTCAATTTAAAGAAGGGCGGGGCCTCGCTGCGCTGCGCGCTGCAGGCCAGGAGCGAGAACGTCCTGCTTAACCCGGCCCCGGGCCGCGTCCACGGCGGTCATTTCATGCTGGAGTCGGGAGCTTCCTCCGGGCCGGCGCGGGCGCTGTCCGCCATAAAAAAACACCTCGGCGCCGTGCTGACGGCCGCCGAGGCGTGGGACCAAAAACCCTGACCGCTCAGACCCAGCGGTGCTGCAGTTCCAGGAAGCCGTTTGCGGGCAGGTGGCGGAAGTGGGCGGGGCGGTTCTCGTAGAAAACCCCGCCTTCAGGTTTTTCAATAATAAACTTATAAGAGATGAGCTTGCCGGCGCTTTCTTTGACCGGCAGGTTGCCCAGCCACATATTCTCGTTTATATATTCCAGCGGGAAGGCCTTGGCCAGGTCCCAATTGCCCAGCTCGGGGCAGTTGCCGGTCACTTTCACGCGCTGGCCGTACGCCGTGCTGAAGCCGTTGAGGATAAAACTGATCTCCATCCCGGCCCTGGCGCGCGGCGGCTCGGACCAGGAGAATACCATGGAACTGTCGCGCCCGGCGCGCAGGCCCGCTATGCGCCCGCCTTTCACGGTCACCGCCGCGTCCGATAGCGCGTCCTTATGCACGCCGTCGGGCAGCTCTATGTTCTCCAGCGTTAAGGTCGAAGCGGGGCCGCGGTTGAAGACCGCCAGGCAGCAGCTGCCGCGGTACACGCGGGTGTAGGCGTAAACGTCCTGCGAAAGGTATTTGCGGCGGTGGCTGCCGCTCTGCACGGCCCGGTTCTCGCGGCGCACCTTGGCCAGCCTGCTCACCAGCTGGAAAGCCGGCGTTTGGGTGCCCCAGTTCTCCATCATAGGCCGGTTATACGGGTCGGCACCGCCGTTAGTGTCGTTATGCAGGTACTGCTCGGTGCCATAATAGACGCACGGCGTGCCGCGGCAGGTAAGGATCAGCGCCAGCGCCATTTCCATCCGCGCCGGGGTGGCGCCAGAAGACATGAACCTGGGCATATCGTGGTTGTCTATGAAGGTCACCAGGTGGCGGCAGTCGTCGAACAGCGTGTCGCGGCCGAAGACGCGGTCAACCAGGTCGAACCCGGTGTCGGCGCCGCGGGCCAGGCAGTCCTCGAGCCCGCGCTGCAGGGCGAAGTCCAGCATTCCCATGCCGCTCTTATTGGCGAAATGCACGGACAGGTCGTCGTAGCAGCCGCCCTGGAACCATTCCCCGAAGATGAAAAGGCCGGGGCGGTGGAAGAGCATGTCGGAGACGAATTCCTGCCAGAACCAGAGCGGCATATGCTTGACCGTGTCCACGCGCAGCGCGTCCACGCCCTTGTCCAGCCAGAGCTTCATGACCTCTTTGATGTAGGTGCGGTAGCCGATATGCGCTTCGTTGAAATCCGCCAGCCCGCAGAGCTCGCTGCCTTCCACCTGGGCCTTGTTGCCCCAGTCGTGCACGCCGCCGTTGCGGTGGTACCAGCCGAGTTTGTCGTCCTCGTAAGAGGTCAGCATTTTTCCGTCGTCGTAGATGGCGCCTTTGCCGGGGCAGCCGCCCATGTCGGGGCGCTGTGCGGGGCTGGAATGGTTGCAGACGATGTCGAGCACCAACCGCATGTCTTTGGCCTTCATGCTTTTCACCAGTTTGTCGAAAATGGTGTTGTCGGAGGCGAAGACGCGCACGTCTTCGGGGGAACCCGCCAGGTGCTCGTCGAGGCGCTTGAAATCCTTGGCCCAGTAGCCGTGGTAGCCCGCCATGCCGCGCCCTTCCACGTCCACCAGCCCGTCTATCTGGTCGAACAGCGGCGTCAGCCAGATGGCCGAACAGCCCAGCTCCTTTATGTAGTCGAGTTTCTGCAGGACGCCGTTCAGGTCGCCGCCCCAGTACTTGAACCAGTCGCCGCGCGCGGCGTCGTAGGTGGCCGGGTTGCGGCCCCGGTCGTTGTCGGAATTGCCGTTAAAGAAACGGTCTACCACCGCGAAATAGATAACGCTGTCGCTAAAAGGTCTCATAGTCCCCCCCCGCGGCTGGTTTTTTTATGGTTATAGTTTTAAGCCGCTTTTCGCTCCGTAATCCCCGAACATGGGCATATCGGTCACTTCGTCGATGGCCTTGTGCAGGGCGGCCAGGCTGAACGGCTTCTTCAGGAAGCGCAGTTTCGGATCGGCCTGAGCCAGCGCGGCCCCTTTCCCGGTCTCGAGCCCGCTCCACAGGATAAAAGGGGAGCAGGCGTATTCGGGCATGGCGCGGGTCTTCGTGTAAAGCTCTATGCCGTCGAAACCAGGCATATTTATGTCGGAAATTATAAGGTCGGCGCGCAGCTCCTTTATTTTTTTAAGGAGCTCGGGGCCGTTGGCGGCCAGGATGACCTGGTGCCCCTCGTGTTCCAGGTGCGGCACCAGCATCGCGAGCAAATTCTGGTCGTCGTCGGCTATAACTACGTTCATCTGTCCTCCCCCTGGAATGCTATCCGCGGCGCGCCTCTTCGATGAGCGGCTGCGGGTAGCCTATGGGCAGCACTTTTATCAGCCCGGTGTTCTTCTGGGCGTGCGCCGCCATCAGGCCGGTCTTGGCGAAGCCCAGCGTCAGCGTGAGCCTGGCGATAATAAAAACCCCGCTGTGGTGCCCGGTGTCGGGGCTCAGGCCCGAAGGCAGGTCCACCGCTATTATCGGCCGGCCGCTCTTGTTCATCAATTGTATGACCCGGTGAACGGGGCCGGTAGGCTTGCCCACCCCGCTGACGCCCAGCAGCGCGTCCAGCAGGAGGTCGGCCGCGGAGAACGCCGCGGGCAGGGCTTCCAGGTCCTCTTTACGCGTCATTTCCACCGGCACCCCCGCCTCTTTGGCGGCCTGCAGATTTTTAACCACCAGCTCGCCGTAGCCGGTCTCCTTGGGCGGCAGGATAAAAACCCTGACCGCGGCCCCGGCCTGCTTCAGGTAGCGGGCGGCCACCAGGCCGTCCCCGCCGTTATTGCCTTTGCCGCAGCAGACGGCGATCGACAACCCCGCCGGCTGCTTGCCCAGTTCTTCCGCGGCGAACTTGAGCGCCGCCTCGGCCACGGCGCGCCCGGCGTTCTCCATAAGGGTCTCTGCGGCGACGCCGTGCTCCAGCGAAGCCTTTTTGTCCAGATACTTCATCTTCTCCGCCGTAACTACGGGCAGGCCGTCGAATTCTTTTACTTGCGGTATTTTTGACATAAGGGCGGGCGAAAAACCGGCGCCTACATTATCAGCCAGAACAGCCAGATCATGCCGTAGACGAGCCCGGCGAAGAACAGCAGGAAGATCCCGCCGTAAGGCAGCCAGACGGACAGCAGGGCCTTGTTGACCGAGACCGTATAAAGCCGGCGTATCAGCCGCACGCGCGCGTAGATGACGGCCAGGAAACACAGGCCGAACCACAGGAAGCCGTTCAGGACCTTTACGCCGGAAAGGAAGCCCAGCGGCACCAGCAGCGCCAGCAGGTAGTCGGTGCAGCCGAAGGCGAGGAACAGCCTCGCCGCCCTGCCGCGCCCGTTCGCTCCGGACGGAGCCGCGCAGGTCAGGTCCATGAACAGGTGGATCACGCCGGCGAAGAAGAAATTGGCGGCCAGCACGAACAGGTACGCCGACAGGAAAGAGAAAACTCCCGGCGGAACGGCTCCCTGCATACGCAGGAACATGAAAAGCCCGAGCGTGCCGGAGAAATAACCCAGGAGTCCGGCGCGGCCCAGGCCCGCGGGCCTTTCAGGGCCCGTGATCGTTTCGGGCCGGTCTATCAGCGCCTCAAGAGTGTTTATCGGGTTCATGTCAGCGCCCGTACCAGCGGTATTCCAGGCTGGGCCCGGTTTCCAGCGCGTCCGCCACGGCCTTGGTCCCCAGCAGCTGCAGCCTGCTGTCCACCAGCGACATCAGCTGCTCGAAGGGGGCGGATTCCCTGACCACGCGCGGATTCTTGCCTATGCCGCCCAGCTCTCCGGCGGCGTCCAGGGCCTCCTGCAGGTCCCCCAGTTTGTCCACCAGGCCGAGGTCCAGGGCCTGCCGCCCGGTGTAGATGCGGCCGTCGGCCAGCGCCTTGGTCTTTTCCACCGTCATCTTGCGGCCTTCGGCCACCGCCGCGACGAACTGCTCATACGAATCGTCGATCATCCCCTGCAGCAGCTTGTGCTCTTCCGTGGTCATCTCGCGCATGGGCGAACCGATGTCCTTGAACTTGCCGGACTTGATGGCCTCGCTCCTGACGCCGACCTTCTTCAGCAGCCCCTCAAGATTAGTCACGCTGAAGATGACGCCGATGGAGCCGGTTATGGTGCCGGGATGCGCCACTACCAGGTCGCAGGCCGAAGCCACGTAGTAGCCGCCGCTGGCGGAAACCTCGCCGAAGCGGGCCACGAAGGGTTTTTTGGTCTCGGCTTTGGCGCGCTTTATGGCGGAGTAGATCTCCTGCACGGAGCCTACGGATCCCCCGGGAGTGTTTATATCCAGGACTATGGCCTTGACGTCCTTGTCGGCGGACAGAGAGCGGATGCGCTTGGAGATCTGCTGGCTGCCGCGGTCCCAGGAACGGCTGGAGCTGCCCTGTGAAATGGCCCCGTAGATCTCCACCACGCCCACGGCGCTTTTTTTAGACTGCCGCAGGCTGGAGGAAAGCTTGGACATCTTCAGGTCCTTGCTGCCGGCCTTTTTAGCGGCGTCGGCCTTTGTGATAAGGGAAAACGCCGCGATAAGGGAAACCGCGTAAAGCGCGGCCACGACCTTAAGCCAGAAACCCGTGCCCCCGGGCGCGGCGGGCGGCGCGGGAACCTGCGCCGGAGCCGGAGCCGGCTGGGCCGCGGGATTGACCGGCACGCTGTTGTTTTGTTCTTCCATTTAGTCCTCCAGACCGAAATAAAAATCCGGCCGGCTAGCTCTTGCCGGCTTCCGCCACGCGGTTTCGCCCGCTTTCCTTGGCGGCGTACAGCGCCTTGTCGGCCGCGGCCACCAGTTCCTCGGGGCCGCGCCCGTCCTTGGGAAAGTGCGCTATGCCTATGGAAACGGTAAGCCGCACCTTTTCAAGGCCCTGTGAAAACACCTCGGCCTCTATGCGGGCCCTCACGGCCTCGGCCTTGCGCAGCAGGCCGGCCGAATCGGCGCGGGGCAGCACTATGCCGAATTCTTCGCCGCCGTAACGCCCGACGAAGTCCGTTTCGTAAACCCCTGACTTCAGCAGCTGCGCCACCCGCTTGAGCACGGCGTCGCCGAACTGGTGGCCGTAGGTGTCGTTGAGGCGCTTAAAGTGGTCTATGTCGGCTATCATGAAGCCCAGCGTGGTCTTGAACGCCGAGGCGCGCCGGATCTCCTCGCGGATCTTTTCGTCCAGGGCGCCGCGGCGCCACAGGCCGGTAAGGCCGTCGGTAAGCGACAGCCATTCCACCTGGCGGAACAGGATCACGCGCTTGAGCGCGAACGAGATATCGGACGCGAACCTGGACGCGCTATCGGCGGCGGCCGGGTCCGCGCGCACGACGATCAGGCCCAGGGGCGCCCCGCCGGCGGCCACGGGCGCCAGCACCAGGCCGGCGGCCGCTGCAGTCTCCTGAGGGAAGCCTCCGGCCAGGGCCGTCAGTTCCGCCAGTGCGGGCAGGGCGGAGCCTTTGGCGGCCTGCGCGAACAGCTCCATCTCCGCCACGCCGCCTGAACCGCCGGCCATGTAGAGCGCGGCTTCCTCGGTCCCGAAATAGTCGGCCAGGTACTTGCCCAGCTGTTTGGCGGCGGTCTGCGGCTCCACGGTCTCGGAAAGCAATTTTACGGCGGAATAAATGGCCAGGGATTTTTTCTCGCCGGCCGCGTTAAGGCTGGCTTCGCTCTTGATGGCGGCAAGCTCGGCTTCCAGCGCGGCCGCCTTTTTTACGGCGGCCTCCAGGCCGGACCTGTCCGCCGCGTCCGAATGGCGCCCGTTGAGCAGCACCGAGTGGGCCAGCGCGGCCGCCACCCATAAAGCCAGCGCCGCGAACGGCGCCCCGGCGGAAATTTCTCCCGCCAGCATGAAAGAGCAGAAAATAAAAAGCAGCAGCCCGGCGGCCAGGCCGGCCCAGCGGTTGAGGCGCCCCAGGAAATAGGAAAGCACCGGGGCGGCGGCCGCGGCGGCTATCCACAATTCAGGCCTGTTCATTCGAACACCACCCTGTTGCGGCCGCCTTCTTTGGCTTTATACAGGCGCTCGTCCGAGGCCCGCACCAGCTGGCTGGCGGCGGCGCCCTCGGAGGGAAATTCGGCCACGCCGAAGCTGGCGGTTACGCGGGACGGCCGGCCGCCGAAATTAAAAGCCCTGGCCTCGAGCGAGCGGCGCAGCCCCTCGGCCACGGCGGACGCCTGCTCTTTGCCGGAGCCGGTTATTACCAGGGCGAACTCCTCGCCGCCGTAGCGCGACACGAAGTCGATGTCGCGCACGCCTCCGGCGAAAACTTCCGCCACGGCCTTCAGGACCGTGTCGCCGGCCTGGTGGCCGAAATTGTCGTTGTAGGATTTAAAATGGTCGATGTCGGCCATGATTATGGAGAACGGGACCTTGGTGCGCGCCGAGCGCAGCACCTCTTCCTGCACCCGGTCCTGGAAAGCCCGGTGCGTGTAAAGGCCGGTAAGCCCGTCCTTTATGGCCAGTTCGTTGACCTTGTCGAAAAGGTAGATGTTCTCCATGCTGACCCCGGCCAGCGTGCAGGCGAGCTCAGCCCCGCGGAGGTCCTCCGACTTGAAGCGGTCCGGAGCCGCCGCCGACGCGCGCACGAACCCGACCAGCCGGCCGAACAGGTAAAGCGGCAGCGCCATGAAAGAGCGCTCCTGCGGCCCGAAAAGACTCCGGTTAAAGCGGCTGTCGGCGTCCGAGTTGCGCACCAGCAGCGGGATCTTGCGCTCCGCCACCCAGTTATCGGCGAAATCGCGCGGGGCGCCGGTGCGCAGTTCCACCGAGGCGCCCGGGAAATATTCGCGCAGCAGGGTTTCAAGCCGGTCGCGCACCTCGTCGGGGGCCGAGGCGGAGCCCATGTCGTGGAGGGCGGCGGCCAGGGCGCCCTTGTCCCTTATGCGGGCCAGGGTGCTGTCGAGGTGCAGGCGGTAGCGGGCCAGCTCGTCTTCCAGGTTCTTCACTTTTTCCAGCGCCGCCGCCTCCTGCGCGTACAGGCGCTCGCGGGCGGCTACGCGCGAGGTTTCAAAATGGGACAAGGCGTAGAAAAGCAGCCACAGGCCCAGGGTTTCGGCGATGGCCCCGGCCATAAGGTACAGCGAATCCCCCTCCGGCGAGAGATTAGGCAGCAGGAACCCGGCCACGGTGACCAGGAAAAGGAAGATGTATTTTATTTCGCGCTCGCCGGACCAGGAGAACCAGAGGAACAGCGCCCCGCTGGCGGGGTAGACCCAGAGGAAATGCGCCGGCCATAGCCAAAGCGTCCAGCCGACGGCGCCGACAATGGCCGCCGGGCCGGCAACCTTGGTAAAAGCGTTGGGCCGCGTCATGTCTGAAATTTTACAATAAAACACGGGTATATATACGGGAAGGACTGATTTATGAAAAATATAAATATGTTTTCCACAAAATGCGGCGCCGGGGCTTTCGCCGGCCTGGCCGCTTTATCCGCCGCTCTCCCAGCCGCGCAGGAATTTATCGGCCGCGGCCAGTTCCTCCGCCGACAGCGGCTGCAGATACTCAAAATTAAAACGCTTCCCCTTGAACCAGTCATAAACCTCTTCGGGGATCATGTTCCGGTTTTTGCGGGAGAGGACCACGACCCGCAAACCGACGGCCGCAAGATTATTGGCGCCGGGCAGCTTCAGGGCCCTCCTGAAATTTTTCTCGGCCAGCGCCAGGCGGTCCGGGATGGGAACGGAACTCCAGCTGAACCAGAGCACGTACGTCCCGGCCAGCAGATACGGCGTTGACTTGTCGCTAAGCCGGCCGCTGCCGAGGGCGGACATGGCGGAAGGGCCGGGAAGATCGCGCCGGACCTTCCCGCCGAATTCCCGCCCCAGCAGGCCGGCAAAGGCGCCGGACAGAAGCATATAGCCCCCGGCGTCAGGATGCACATGGTCCACAAAAAGGTCGCTGCCGGGAAGGCCGTCAGCGGAACGCCCGGCGAACAGCTTTTCCGCGTCCAGCAAAGGGATGCCGTATTCTTCGGCCAGGCCGCGGATCACTTCGTTCTGGGAAGGTTTTGCGCGAAAAGGCAAAGGGTCGGTCTCCAGCGCCTTAAGCAGATGTTCTTTAGCCGCGGCCGGCTTTCCCATGGACTGCAGGCACCTGCCCAGCCGGTACTCCAGGTAAGGCAGGAGCGAAGAGGCCCCGGCGTCGGAAGCCGGGTCTTCCGCCAGGCGCGAATACTGCCGCGCCGCTTCTCCGTATCTCCCCGCCAATTCCAGCCCCAGCGCCCGCTCTATCCCGGGGGTCAGCCTGCCTTCCCCGGGCTCTACGCCGGAGATATTGCTCGCGAGCGTGGAAACGATCGGCACCGCGCCGGCGTCCAGGGCGGCTTCGATGGCCGCGCGCAGGTAATGCTCGTAGTGGGCCAGGTCCCTGACGCCGTAAAAAAGAAAGCGCCGCTCCAGGCGCAGCGCCGCCTCGCTGAAAAGAAGCGAGTGTATCAGCACGCGCCGCTTGAAAAGCTCATACGCCCGCTGCGGCAGGGCGGCGCGGGCATACCCGAGAATGTTCTCATTGTGGCCGGAGTAGATAAGCAGAGCGGCGGGGGCGGCGCGGTTCCTGTACTTCAGGGCCCTGATGGTTTTTATAGCCTGCGGGTACACGGAATTCCCGCCGTAAGCCAGGTTTATCACGCGCAAATTCCGGCCGGCAAGCGTGTGCGAGAACAGCAGGGAAACGATGGCCGGCGGAGATCTGTAGAAAGGGGACCCCTCCATGCTGGACTCGCCCATGGCGTACAGTTCAAAGTCGCCCTGTCCTTCGGCGAAGCGGGCCGAACCGAACAGGCTTAAGCGATACAGGCCTTCCGCCAGAAGGGCCAGCGCGGCAAAAGCGACAAAGAAAGCCAAAAGCAGCGCCGCGGCTGACCGGAACCGGCGCACCAGTATTTTTTTCACCCCTATATTGTAGGAAAAACCGCGCTTACGGGATATGTTTACGGCAGAGGGAGTCCCTTTTCCGGACTTTGGCATATTTCCCCGCCAACCTGTCACCATAGGCGCCTATAAAAATATATAATATAGGACACCTTAAAAAAATCCCGATCTAATCCCGAAATTCGCAGCGCACGGAGAACAGCTTGACCGCTTCAACGACAGGGACCAAAACGCAGCCTTTTCTGCCTTATTCGCCGGAGACCCTGGCCGCCATACAGGACCTGACGGCGCCTTTCTCCGCTGCCGGCTCCGAAAGCCTGGCCTTAACCCCCGGGCTCAAGCCCGGCACCCCCGTAATGCCCGCCTGCGCCCCGGAAAACCTGGGCGATCCCGCTTTCCTGCGGGCCCACGGGCTGGGTTACGCCTACGTCGGCGGCTCCATGGCCAACGGCATAAGCTCCACTGAACTGGCCGAGGCGTTCGGCCGGGCCGGCATGCTGGGCTTCTACGGCGCCGCCGGCCAGCCCATCGCTGAAGTTGAAAAGGCCATAGACCGCCTGCAGTCAGCCGCGGTGCCCAATTTCGGTTTCAACCTGATACACAGCCCCTCAGACCCCGCGCTGGAAGCGGCCCTGGTGGACCTGTACTTAAAACGCGGCGTGCGCCTGGTGGAGGCTTCGGCTTTCATCGGCCTCACCCTGCCGCTCATCCGCTACCGCACCGCGGGCATACGCCGCAACGCCGACGGCGGGATAGAGACCCCTAACCGCGTGATAGGCAAGATCTCGCGCACGGAAGTGGCGACGCGCTTCTTCTCGCCCCCGGAGGAAAAATTCCTGAAGGAGCTGGTCTCCCGCGGCGAGCTCACGCCCGAACAGGCCGAGCTGGCCTCCAGGATCCCCGTGGCGGAGGACGTGACGGCCGAAGCCGACTCCGGCGGGCATACGGACAACCGGCCGCTGGTCAACCTGCTGCCCACCATCCTCGCCCTGCGCGACCGGCTGCAGGAGAAATTTAATTACGCCGTTGCCCCGCGCGTGGGCGCCGGCGGCGGCATAGCCACCCCCGAAGCGGCCGCCGCCGCCTTCATGATGGGCGCGGCCTACGTGGTGACCGGCTCGGTCAACCAGGCCTGCGTGGAATCGGGCACCACGGACCTGGTGCGGAAACTCCTCGCCGGGGCGGAGCAGGCCGACGTGGCCATGGCCGCCGCGGCCGACATGTTCGAGATGGGCGTGCGGGTGCAGATCCTCAAGCGCGGCACCATGTTCGCCATGCGCGCCAACAAGCTTTACGATCTTTACCGCACCTGCGGGAGCTTCGAGGAGATCCCCGCCGAGACCAGGGCCGTCATCGAGCGGGATTATTTCCGCGCCTCCTTCGGCGAGGTCTGGCAGGGCACGCGGGACTACTTCCTGCGCAAAGACCCCGCGCAGGCCGAGCGCGCCGAACGGGAGCCGAAGCATAAGCTGGCCCTGGTGTTCCGCTGGTACCTCAGCCAGTCCTCCCGCTGGCCGCTGGCCGGGGACGAGAGCCGCAAGCTCGACTACCAGATCTGGTGCGGCCCCGCCATGGGCGCCTTCAACGAATGGGCCAGGGGCTCCTTCCTTGAAAAACCGGAAGCCCGCGACGCCGTTACCGTCGCCTATAATTTACTCGCCGGGGCGGCCGCGCTTACGCGCCTGCACGCCCTGCGCTGCCAGGGCGTGGCCGCCGACAGCCGGCTGGCCCGCCAGGCCCCCCGCACCAGGGAGCAGCTGTCTGCGTTCTTTCGCAACTAGAAACAAGGCCGAACGGCCGCCGGACAGGGTCCGGGAAACGAGGATACTATGAGCGTAAAAGAAAACTCAGTCCAGTCACCGGTGGCGATAGTCGGCATAGGCTGCCTGTTCCCCAAAGCGGAGAACGCCCGCCGGTTCTGGGCCAACATCAAGAACGGCGTGGACGCCATCACCGACGTGCCGGCCTCCCACTGGCTCCCCGAAGATTATTACGACAAGAATCCCAAAAGCCCGGACCGCACCTACGCCCGCAAGGGCGGTTTCATCCTGCCCGTGGACTTCGACCCGTCGGAGTTCGGCCTGGCGCCCAACGCGCTGGAAGCCACCGACAGCGCCCAGCTGCTGGGCCTGCTGACGGCCAAGATGGCCCTGCAGGACGCGGGCTACGGCCCCGGCCGGGATTTCGACCGCGGCCGCGTCAGCGTTATCCTCGGCGTCACCGGCGCCCTGGAGCTGGTGATCCCCCTCGGCGCCCGCCTGGGCCACCCCAAGTGGCGCAAGGCCCTCTCCGAGTTCGGCATAACCGGCGCGGACGCCGAAGCCATCATCTCACGCATGCAGGAGGACTACGTCCCGTGGCAGGAAAGTTCCTTCCCCGGCCTGCTCGGCAACGTGGTCTCCGGCCGCGTGGCCAACCGCTTCAACCTGGGCGGCACCAACTGCGTGGTGGACGCCGCCTGCGGCTCCTCGCTGGGCGCGGTGCACATGGCCTCCATGGAGCTGGCCACCAGGCGCTCCACCATGGTGGTCACCGGCGGCGTGGACTGTTTCAACGATATTTTCATGTACATGTGCTTCAGCAAGACCCCGGCGCTGTCCGCCGACGGCAACGCCAAGCCTTTCGACGCTTCCGCCGACGGCACGGCCCTGGGCGAAGGCCTGGGCATGATGGTGATGAAGCGCCTCGACGACGCCGTTAAGGACGGCGACAGGATCTACGCCGTGCTCAAGGGCGTGGGCTCCTCCTCCGACGGCAAAGGCAAGGCCATCTACGCCCCCAGCGCCGAAGGTCAGGCCCGCGCGCTCAGGAACGCCTACTCCGTCACCGGCGTTTCCCCCGACACGGTGGAGATGGCGGAAGCGCACGGCACCGGCACCACCGTCGGCGACGGCGTAGAAGTGGACGCCCTCACCGAAGTTTATCGCGACAGCAGGAAGGAAGGCACCTGGTGCGCCCTCGGCTCGGTGAAATCCATGATCGGCCACACCAAGGCCGCCGCCGGTTCGGCCGGCCTCATCAAGGCCGCCCTCTCGCTCTACAACAAAACCCTCCCGCCCACCATTAAAGTAACCGCGCCGGTAAAACAGCTGGCGGCCGGAACTACCCCCTTCTACCTCAACACCGAACTGCGCCCCTGGCTGCCGAAGAGCCACCCCCGCCGGGCGGCCGTGAGCGCCCTGGGGTTCGGCGGCGCCAATTTCCACGCCGTGCTGGAGGAATACTCCCCCGTTAAGGCCCAGCCCGACTGGGACGGCGAAGTGCAGATCGCGGCCCTCTCCGGGCCCGACGCAGGAACGCTGAAGACCGAGCTGGCCGGCTGGGCAGGGCTGCAGTGGAACGACCTGCGCGTTAAAGCCATGCGCTCCCGCGCTGCCTACAAGGCCGACGGCGCCGCGCGCCTTACCTTCGTGCTGGAGCGGGACTCCGACTATAATAAAGTCATAGCTTCCGCTCTCTCCAATCTCTCTTCGCAGCAGGCCGCCTCCTGGACCACTCCCGACGGCGTGTTCTACGCCTCCGGCGCGCCCGAAAAGCTGGCCGTGCTGTTCCCCGGCCAGGGCGCGCAGTACCCAGGCATGCAGCGCGATATAGTCTGCCGTTTCCCCGCCGCGCTGGATACGCTGGCCGCGGCCGACAAGGCCTTCGGCGGCGATAAGCCGCTCTCCGACTTCATCTATCCCAGGTCCGCCTTCACCCCGGAGGGCAGGCAGGCCCAGGCCGACGCCCTGCGCGACACCTCGGTGGCGCAGCCTGCGCTGGGCGCGGCCGCCCTGGGCGCCTGGCGCGTGCTGGCCGGCTTCGGCCTCAAGCCCGACGCTTTCGCCGGGCACAGCTACGGCGAACTGGCGGCGCTCTGCGCGGCCGGCGCCTTTGACGCTGCCTCACTGTTCTCCCTGTCCAAACTGCGCGGCTCCCTGATGGCCGCCGGCTCCGGCGACCGCGGGGGAATGCTGGCCGTGCAGGCCGGCCTCGCCGACGTGGAAAAAGTCGTTAAGGAAGAAAAGCTCGACCTCATTATCGCCAACAAGAACGCCCCGGCGCAGTTCGTACTGTCAGGGCGCACCGAAGAAATAAAGCGGGCCGCCGCAGCCTTCGCCAGCCGCGGCCTCAAGAGCACGCAGCTGCAGGTCTCGGCCGCTTTCCACAGCCCGCTGGTGGCCGGCGCGCAGAAAGAGTTCGCCGCCGCGCTGGAGAAAGTCAAATTCGACAAGCCGGTTGCCGCCGTTTACGCCAACAAGACCGCCGAAGCCTACCCGGAGAACCCCGGCAAGGCGCGCGAGATCCTGGCGTCGCAGCTGGCCTCGCCTGTGGAGTTCACTGCGATGATAGAGAAGATGTACGCCGCAGGAACGCGCGTATTCCTTGAGGTGGGCCCCGGCTCGCGCCTGACCGGCCTGGCCTCGGCCATCCTGGCCGGCAAGCCGCATACCGCTTTCGCCCTGGACGCCTCCGCCGGCAAACGCTCCGGCATAGCCGACGCCGCGCGCGCGCTGGCCCGCCTGGCTGCGCTGGGTTATAAACTGGACCTCGCCGCCTGGGAGAACGGGGAAGCCGGCGTGAAGGACGTGCTGGAGAACAAGGTTTCCAAGCTTGCCGTTAAACTTACCGGCGCCAATTACCGCTCCCCCCGCCCCGCCGGTCAAAAGCCCGCGCTCCGCAGGGTAGTCGCCGCCCCGGCGGCCGCGCAGGCACTCACCGGAGCGCCGGCCATGCAGCCTGCCCTGCAGGCCTACGCCTCCGACGCGCTGCGCATTACGCAGGAAAGCATGGCCGCCCTGCAGAAGATGCAGGAGCAGACCGCTATCCTGCATACCCGTTTCCTCGAGGGACAGGAAGCCGCCCAGCGCTCCTTCCAGACCCTGCTGGACCAGCAGCAGCAGTTCTTCGGCGGCGCGCCGGCCCAGCCGTGGCCCGCGTACCAGCCCGCCCCCGCCCCCCGCGCTGCCGTCCCGGCGTACCAGCCGGCACCGGCCCCCGCCCTGCCCGCCCCGGCCGCGGCCGGGCCCGACGTCGCGAAAGTGCTGCTGGATATCGTTTCGTCCCAGACCGGTTACCCGGCCGAATCGCTCAACCAGGATATGGACATGGAGTCCGACCTCGGCATCGATTCCATCAAGCGCGTGGCCATTCTCTCCGAGCTCCAGGAGAAACTCCCCACCGCGCCCCGCATTACGCCCGAGCAGCTCGGCTCCATCCGCACCCTGCGCCAGGTGGCCGCCCACCTCAGCGCCGGAATGCCCGCGGTCCAGGCCGCGCCCGCGCAGCCGGCCCCCGTGGCGGCCGGTTCCGAAGTTTCCAAAGTATTGCTCGAAATAGTCTCGGCCCAGACCGGCTACCCGGCCGAGTCGCTCAACCAGGACATGGACATGGAGTCCGACCTCGGCATCGATTCCATAAAGCGCGTGGCGATACTCTCCGAGCTGCAGGAGAAGTTGCCTTCCGCCCCCCGCATTACGCCTGAACAGCTCGGTTCCATACGCACGCTGCGCCAGGTGGCCGCCCACCTCAGCGCCGGAATGCCGGCGGCCCCCGCGCAGCAGGCCCCGGCAGCGGCGGGTTCAGAAATTTCCAGCGTACTCCTCGAGATAGTCTCGGCCCAGACCGGCTACCCGGCCGAGTCGCTCAACCAGGACATGGACATGGAGTCCGACCTCGGCATCGACTCCATCAAGCGCGTGGCCATTCTTTCCGAACTGCAGGAAAGGCTGCCGTCCGCCCCGCGCATTACCCCGGAGCAGCTCGGCGCCATCCGCACCCTGCGCCAGGTGGCGGCCCATCTCACGGCCGGCGCGGCCCCCGCGCCCGTCCCGGCCCCCGCCGCGGCGGCCGCAAAAACTTTCGAGAGCGAAATAGTCCGCGAAGTGCTCAAGACCGCGGAACTGGACCTCTCCGCTCCCCGGCAGGCGGTACCGCTCGACAAAAAACTTCCGATCTGGGTTACCGAGGACGGCTCTGCCCTGTCGGCGGCAATAGTTAAAAATCTCGTGGAACGCGGCCACGCGGCAAAGACGGTTTCACTCGATGAAACGGCCGTGCCAGGCACCGGCCTGGCGGGCCTGGTGATAATCGCCCCCGCGGTAAAGCTCGGCAAGAAGGATTTCTGGAACGGGACCTCGGAAGCTTTCCTGAAAAAAGCTTTCAGCCTGACCCGCGCCGCCGGCCCCGCGCTTAAGGCCGCCGGCAAAGCCTCCGGAGCCGTCCTGATGACGGTCTCCCGCCTGGACGGCGCCTTCGGCATCTCGGGGCTCAAGTCCGAGCAGGACCCTGTTTTCGGCGGGCTGGCAGGCCTGGCCAAGACGGCCGGGCACGAGTGGCCTGAAGTTTCCTGCCGCGCGCTGGACGCCGCCGCCGACTGGACCCACACCGTCTCCGTGGCGCAAGCCGTGGCCGACGAGCTCTTCTGCAAGGGCCCGGCCGAGCTGGGCCTTTCCGATACCGGCAGCAAAGTAGTGCTGCTGAGCCGCTCGGAACAGGTCAAGGGCGAGGATTTCCCCCTGGCCAAAGGCGACGTAGTGCTCATCACCGGCGGGGCGCGCGGCGTCACCGCCGAGGCCGCGGCCGCCCTGGCCGCCGCCTGCGGCGCTGCCCTGGCCGTGCTGGGCCGCAGCCCCCTGCCTGCAGCCGAAGAAGGCTGGCTGGCCGCCTGCGGCTCCGAGAACGATATAAAGAAAGCCCTGCTGTCGCGCAACCCGGGCATGGCCCCGAAGGCGGCCGGCGAGCAGTGCCGCAGCATACTGGCCGCCCGCGAGATCCGCGCCCAGCTCAACCGCTTCGAGGCCGCCGGCTCGCGCGCCTCCTATTACTCCGCGGACATACGCGACGCCAAAGCCGTGGGAGAAGCCCTGGCCAAAGTCAAGAAAGAGCTGGGCCCCGTGCGCGGCCTGGTGCACGGCGCCGGCGTACTGGCCGACAAGCTGCTGCTGGACAAGACCGACGAGCAGTTCAGCTCCGTGTTCGACACCAAGGTGGTCGGACTGCGCAACATATTAACAGCGCTGGACCTGACGAAACTTAAAGCGCTGGCGCTTTATTCCTCCTCCACCGCGCGCTTCGGCCGCGCCGGCCAGTGCGATTACGCGATGGCCAACGAAGTGCTCAACAAGACGGCCCGCCTGCTGGCGCGCCGCCTGCCCGACTGCCGCGTGGCCTCTTTCAACTGGGGCCCGTGGGACGGCGGCATGGTTAACGACGGGCTCAAGGCCCTCTTTGCCAAAGAGGGCGTGGGTGTGATAGGCCTCGAGGAAGGCGGCAGGTTCCTGGTCAACGAACTCTCTCTGCAGGGCGGCCCGGCCGAGGTGGTAGTGGTGGCCAGGCCCAAAGCCCCGGCCGCGACCCCGCCGGTCTCCGGCCGGGCGCTCGCGCGCGCTTTCGACTTTTCCGTCTCCGTGGCCGACAGCCCTTTCCTGCGCTCGCACGTCATCAACGGCAAAGCGGTGGTGCCGACGGCCGTGATAACCGAATGGCTGGCCCACGCCGCGCTGCACGGCAACCCGGGCCTGCTCTTCCACGGCTTCAACGGCCTCAAGATCTACAAGGGCATACTGCTGGAGGGCGGGACCTACCGGGTCTCCGCTCTGGCTGGAAAAACCTCGAAGCTTAACGGCCTCTTCGCCGTGCCGGTCGAACTGCGCGGCCCCAACGGGGAACTGCACGCCGGCGCCGAAATAGTGCTGGCCGCCGCGCTGCCCGCAGCCGCCGCTCCGGCGCCCGACTTCCCCCTCAAGCCTTACCCGCGCACCGCGGACAAGGCCTACGGCGAGATCCTTTTCCACGGCGAGGACATGCGCTTCATCCGCTCGGTGGCGGGCGTCTCTGAAAAGGGCATAGTGCTGGACGCCGCGGCCTCGCTGCCGCCGGCCTCCTGGATGCGCAGCCCGCTGCGCGACCGCTGGCTGGCTGACCCCGCCGCCCTCGACGCCGCCTTCCAGGGTATGATCCTCTGGACCTTCGAGAACTCCGGCGCCTGCTCGCTGCCCAACTCGGCCGCCGCCTACCGCCAATACTCGCAGTTCCCCGGCGGCGGGGTGCGGATCTCCGCGCGCGTGACCCGCAGCGCCGAGCACGCCTGCACGGCCGACATAGATTTTACCGACGACAAGGGCGCACTGGTGGCCAGGCTGGAAGGCTACGACTCCACCGTGGACAAGGCCCTTAACGCCGCTTTTCAGAAGAAGGAGCTGAGCGCGACCGCCGCCTGATGAAAGAGATTCAGCCCATAGCGATAGTCGGCGCCGGCGGCATTTTTCCCGGCGCGGCCGACCTCCCGGCTTTCTGGTCCAACATAGCCGGAGGCAGCTGCTCGGCCAAAGACGCGCCGGCCGGCCGCTGGATCCTGCCCGGCGGCGAAGCTTTCGACCCGCAGAAAGGCGCGCCGGACAAGGTCTATTCCCTCAAGGCCTGCTTCGTCGAGAATTTCCGGCTGGACACGGGCGGGCTGGACCTGCGGGAAACCTTCATCGAAAAACTGGACCCCGTTTTCCACCTGGCCCTGCACGCCGCCCGGCAGGCCGTTCTGGACGCCGGAGAAAAAAGAATAAACCGTGCCCGCACGGGCGTGATCATAGGCAACATAGTACTGCCCACGGACGCCGTCTCCGCGCTGTCGCTGGAAACCCTGCTCCCCGATTTCGAAAGGGCGGTGCTGGGCAAACAGCTCACCAGCCTGAAATCCAAGACCGATCCGCTCAACCGCTACCCGGCCGGCCTGCCCGGCGCCGCCATAGCCCGCGCCCTCGGCCTCTCCGGCGGCAGCTTTACTCTGGACGCGGCCTGCGCCTCTTCGCTTTACGCCATAAAACTGGCCGTCGACGCCCTCCGCTCCGGCCGCGCCGACGCCATGCTGACCGGCGGCGTTTCCCGCCCGGCCAGCCTCTACACGCAGATGGGTTTCTCCCAGCTGCGCGCCCTTTCCCCTTCCGGCCGCCCCTCGCCTTTCGACGCCGCCGCCGACGGGCTGGTAGTGGGCGAAGGCGCCGGCATGTTCGTGCTCAAGCGCCTGGCCGACGCCGTGCGGAGCGGCGACAAAATTTACGGTTTAATAACCGGCATAGGCCTCTCCAACGACATAGGCGGCAGCCTGCTGGCCCCCAACACCGCCGGCCAGCTCTACGCCATGCGCTCCGCCTACCGCCAGTCCGGCCTTTCCCCTTCGCAGGTGGACTACATAGAGTGCCACGCCACCGGCACTCCCACCGGCGACCCGGTGGAGGTGGAAAGCCTCAAGACCCTCTGGGGCGAGCGCGGCTGGAGCGAGGGCCAGTGCGCCCTGGGCTCGGTAAAATCCAATATCGGCCACCTGCTCACCGCCGCCGGCTCGGCCGGCCTGATGAAGGTGCTGCTGGCCTTCCAGAACAAGACCCTGCCCCCTACCGCCAATTTCTCCAAGCCCGGGCCCAAAATAAAACTGGCCGATTCGCCTTTCCGCGTGAACAGCGAGGCCGCCGACTGGGCCCAGCGCGACGGGCGCACCCCGCGCCGCGCCGCAGTCAGCGCCTTCGGCTTCGGCGGCATCAACGCCCACGTACTGGTGGAGGAATACTCAGGTTCCTACACTCCCGCCCTGCGGCAGGCCCCGCCCGCGCCGCCGGCGCCGGTGGCCATAATCGGCATGGAAGCCCGCTTCGGCGCCCTGGGCGGCCTGCGGCAGTTCCAGGAGGCCGCGCTCGGCACCTCGGCCGCGCCGACCGGCGATCTGCCGGGAGAACGCCTGCGCGGCCTGCCCCCCGGCAAGAAAGGTTTTTACCTGCGCGAGGTCGGCGTGGCGGCCGACGCTTACCGCATCCCCCCGAAGGAACTGGAGGAGATGCTGCCGCAGCAGCTGCTGATGCTCGACACCGCGGCCCGCGCCATAGCCGATGCCGGCGGCAAAGGCCTGGAGAACGCCGGGGTCTTTATAGGCCTGGGGCTGGACCTGAACACCACTAATTTCCATTTCCGCTGGGCCCTGGCCGACACCGCCCACCGGTACGCGGCTGAGAAGGGCTGGAAACTTTCAAAAAAAGAAGAGACCGACCTGCTGTCGGCCCTGCGCGAAAAAGCCGGGCCGGCGCTCTCGGCCAACCGCACCATGGGAGCGCTGGGCGGCATAGTGGCCAGCCGCATAGCCCGCGAATTCCACGTCGGAGGCCCCAGCTTCACTATTTCCAGCGGCGAGACCTCCGGCCTGCGGGCGCTCGAGACGGCCGTGCGCGCCCTGCGCGCCGGCGAACTCGATACCGCCCTGGTCGGCGCGGTCTCCCTGGACGGAGATCCCCGCGCCCTGAACGCCGCGGACGCCCTGCGGCCTTTCGCGCCGCAGCCCAAACCTTTCGACACCGCCGCCTCAGGCACCGTGCAGGGCGAAGGCGCGGCCGCCCTGGTGCTCAAACGCCTGGACGACGCCGTGCGCGACGGAGACCGCGTCTACGCCGTTATAAAGGGCCTGGGCTTCGCCTCCGGCGGCGGCGTGGACAAGCCCGCCCCCACCCCGCAGGCCTACGCCTCGGCGCTGCGCGAGGCCTACGCAGAAGCGCAGGTGGACCCGTCCACTATCGGCTACCTGGAAACTCACGGCAGCGGCATTCCCGCGGAGGACGCGGCCGAAGCGGAAGCCCTCACTGATTTTTACGGCGTCTCCGCCTCCCCGCTGCCCTGCGCGCTGGGCTCGGTGAAACCGGTAATAGGCCACACGGGCCCCGCCTGCGGCCTCGCCGGCGTGGTAAAGACCGCCCTGGCCCTTTACCAGGAGATACTCCCGCCGCTGGCCGAAATTTTTCCTCTGGCCACGCTGGCTCGCGCTAAAAAAAGATTCCACATTCCCCCGGAGCCCCAGTACTGGCTGCGCAACCGGGCCGAAGGCCCGCGCCGCGCCGGCGTCAGCGCCCTCGGCCTCGACGGCAACTGCGGCCACGTGGTTTTAGAAGGCCTGGAGCAGGCGGCCGGTGATCGTCCTGCTATAGAGCGCCGCCAGCCGCTCGGCGCGCGGGCCGAAGCTCTTTTCGCGGTAGAGGACGACGACGCCCGCGGGCTGCTGGAAGGGCTGGAAGACCTGCGCGCCTGGCTTTCAAAGCAGGACCAGGAAGTCAACATCGAGCGGCTGGCCCGGAGCTGGTTCGCCCGCGCCGGCGCAAGGTCGGCAAAAAAACGGGCCTGCGTATTGCTGGCCCGGAACGCGGCGGAATTGCTCGCCCTTCACGCGGAAGCCGCGGCCGCGCTGCGCGGCGATCCGGAAAAACCGGTTTTCAAGGACCGCGTCTATTATTCCCCCGCCGGTTTGGCCCGTAAAGAAAATCTCGCCTTCGTTTTCCCCGGCTCCGGCAACCAGTATATCGGCATGGGCCGCGGCCTCTGGACCCAGTGGCCCGAGATCATCCGCCGGCTCGACGCCGAGAACGGCTACCTGCGCGCCCAGATGGTGCCGGAACTCTTCGCCCCCTGGCGCCTGACCTGGGAACCGGGCTGGCAGGCGGAGACGGAACTGCGCATAGTGGATGACTACAATTCCATGATCTTCGGCTCCGTGGCCCACGGCACGGCCGTCAGCGACCTGGTGCGTTCGCTGGGGATACAACCGGCTATCGTTATAGGCTACAGCCTGGGCGAGACCGCCGGGCTTTTCGCCACCCGCACGTGGACCGCGCGCGACGAGATGCTGCGCCGCATCAACGAGTCCAGCCTGTTCGTCAGCGACCTGGCCGGCCCCTGCGACGCCGCCCGCCGCTTCTGGAATCTGCCCAAGGACGAGAAGGCCGACTGGGTGCTGGGCGTGATAGACCGCCCGGCCGAAACGGTGCGCCTGGCCCTGAAAGGCGCCGAACGCGCCGCGCTGCTCATCGTCAACGCCCCGCTGGAATGCGTGGTAGGCGGCTACCGCAAGGCGGTAGATTCACTGGTCCAGGGCATGGGCTGCGTGTTCCTGCCGCTGCAAGGCGTGTCCACGGTACATTTCGCCGCGGCAAAGCTGGTGGAGAAGCAGTACCGGGACCTGCACCTTTTCCCCACCGACCCTCCGCCCGGCATCAAATTCTACAGCGGCGCCTGGAAAAAGCCCTACGACGTGACCCGCGACAGCGCGGCCGACTCGATCGTGGCGCAGGCCGTGCACATCCTGGACTTCCCGTCGCTGGTAAAACGCGCCTACGAAGACGGCGCCAGGGTTTTCGTGGAGCTGGGACCGCAGGCGTCCTGCACCCGGATGATAGACAAGATCCTGGCCGGCCGGCCCCACGCGGCTCGGCCCGCCTGCGTGAAGAACCAGGATGAGATTGGCACCATACTGCGCCTGCTGGCGCGGCTGCTGGCCGAACGGGCCCCGGTAGACCTGGCGCCCCTCTACGGCCTGGAATCCCGCGCCGCCGCGCACCAGGACGTCCCGCAGAAAAAAACAAGAATTAAAGCCGGACTTTCCGTTCCGGCCCCCGACGCGCTGATCTGGCGGCCAGCGACTGTCGAGGCCGCCCCGCAGACTCCTGCCATGAGCTCCTCCCCCGCGGCCCCGGCCAGGCCCGCCCCCGCGCCCGCGCAAGCAGCCGCAGCGCCGGCGCAGGCCGCCATCGCACCGGTCTCCTTCGCTCCGCAGGCGCTGCCCCAGCATGCAACCCTTTCCGCGCAGGGGGGCCCGGCCTATCTGCAGAATTTCGCCGCGGCTAACGCGGCCAAAGCCAACGCCCACGAAATTTTCCTGCGGCTTTCCAAAAACTTCACCGAGCTCCAGTCCAGGAACATAGCCTTCCAGGGCACCCTGGCGCGCGCCCTTGGCGGTCAGCCCGGCGCGGTGCTCCCTATGCCGGTCGCCCACTCCCCCGTCACTCCCGCGGCCTCGGCGATCGTTTCCGGCAGCTCCGCCCCGGAAAAAGTTTTCATGAACCGCGAGCAGTGCATGGAATTCGCCGTCGGGTCCATCGCCAAGGTACTCGGAGAAAAATTCGCTGCCGCCGATGCCTACCCTACCCGGGTGCGCCTGCCCGACGAACCGCTGATGCTGGTGGACCGGATCCTGAGCGTGAAGGGCGAGCCCGGCTCCATGACCTCCGGCAGCGTGGTCACCGAGCACGATATCCTGCCCGGCGCCTGGTACCTGGACTGCGGCCGCATTCCCACCTGCATAGCGGTGGAGGCCGGCCAGGCCGACCTGTTCCTCTGCGGCTACCTGGGCATTGACGACCGCACCAGGGGCAAGGCCATGTACCGCCTGCTCGACGCCGAGGTAACAGTCCACCGGGCCCTGCCGCTGCCGGGCCAGGTGATCCACTACGACATCAATATAGAGCGTTTCGCGCAGAACGGCGACATCTGGCTCTTCTTCTTCAACTATGAAAGCACCGTGGACGGCGAGCCGTTCATCAGCATGAAAAAAGGCTGCGCCGGCTTCTTCACCCAGGAAGAACTGGCCAAGGGCAAGGGCGTGGTGCTGACAGCCGAGGAACTGGCCCCCGCGCCCGGCAAGGCCCCCGCCGGCTGGACGCCGCCCGCGCCTTTCGACAAGGAAACAGAATCTTATTCCGACGCGCAGCTGGACGCGCTGCGCGCCGGGCGCTACGCCGACTGTTTCGGCCCGGCCTTCGCCGGCCTGCCGCTCGCAAAACCGGTGGGCCTGCCATCGGGCAGGATGCGCCTGGTGGACCGTATACTGGAGCTTTCCCCCCGCGGCGGCCGCTACGGCCTGGGCCGCGTGCAGGGCGAGATGGACATACACCCCGACGACTGGCACCTGGTCTGCCATTTCGTGGACGACCACGTGATGCCGGGCACGCTGATGTACGAATGCTGCCTGCACACGTTCAGGGTGTTCCTGCTGCGCCTGGGCTGGACCGCCGAAGAAGGCTCCTGCTGGTACGAGCCGGTGCCCGGCGTCACCAGCCGCCTGGAATGCCGCGGCCAGGTACTGGGCTCCACCAAAAAAGCGATGTACGAGATCGTGGTCAAGGAGATCGGCTACCAGGCCGACGGCACCCCCTACGCCATAGCCGAAGCTTTCATGTACGCCGACGGCAAGCGCATCATCCACATCCACAACATGTCCATCCGCATGGGCGGCGCCACGAAACAGAGCATAGAGGCCCTCTGGTCCGCCGCCGCTGCCCCGCCGCAGCCGGTCGCCCCGAGAGCGGCCCTCTTCGACAACGCCAGCATCAGGGCTTTCGCGACAGGCAAGCCTTCCGAGGCTTTCGGCGCCAGATACAAGCCCTTCGACGACGCCCGCGTCATCGCGCGTCTGCCCGGCGACCCCTACAAGTTTTTAGACCGCGTGGTGAAGATAGAGAACTGCGCCCAATGGGAGCTCAAGGCCGGCGGCTATATAGAGGCAGAATACGACGTGCCGCCTGGCGAATGGTACTTCAAGTCAGGCGCCCAGGGCTCCATGCCCTTCGCCGTGCTGCTGGAAGTGGCCCTGCAGCCCTGCGGCTGGCTGGCCGCCTACCTGGGCTCCGCCCTGACCAGCCCCACGGACCTGTCTTTCCGCAACCTCGGCGGCACCGCCGTGCAGTACGCCGAGGTAATGCCGGACGCCGGCATCCTCGTCACAAGAATCAAGATCACCAAAGTGTCCCAGTCCGGCGGCATGATCATCCAGGACTACAGCATGGAAGTCCTCTGCAAAGGCCGCACCGTCTACAAGGGCGTCACCCAGTTCGGCTTCTTCTCCAAAAAGTCGCTTTCCGAGCAGCTAGGCGTGAGAGGCGCCGCCCGCCACACCCCCGCCCCGGCGGAACTGGCCCAGGCCGCCCCCTTAAGCCTGCCCGCTCTGCCCGGCCTGCCCGACGAAAAACTGCTGATGCTCGACTCCGTGGAAACCTGGCTCCCCGCCGGCGGCCCCAAAGCCCTCGGCTTCATCCGCGGCCTCAAGAAAGTAGACCCAGCCGAGTGGTTCTTCAAAGCCCACTTCTACCAGGACCCCGTCTGCCCCGGCTCCCTCGGCCTCGAGTCCTTCGTCAACTTAATGAAAGCCGCCGCCCTCAAACGCTGGCCGGACCTCCCCCCCGGCGCCCGCTTCGAGTCCATGGCCCTGGGCCAGCAGCACCAGTGGATCTACCGCGGCCAAATTTCCCCCAAAAACAAAGAAGTCACAGTAGAGGCTTACATAACCTCCGTAGATGACGCCACCAGGACCCTCACCGCAGACGGCTTCCTGATCGTAGACGGCCTGGTCATCTACCAAATGAAAGATTTCGCAGTGAAACTGGTTTAACCGCAGTATTTTTAGGTGCCCGAGGACGGCGCGGGTACCGGGTTAGCAAAACCCTGCCGGAGGTCCGAGCTTGCGTAAGCGCGAGGACCGAGGCGGGGAGTGGCGAGCACGGTGTGCGAGACCACGTTTTTGCGTTCCGGTACCCGAGTCGTCCGAGCAAAAGCAAAAATTGTTTTTTTGGATTTCAATGAAATACAACAAAGTCTTCATCGACGCCATCGGTTATGAACTCGGGACCAACGTGGTGACCTCCTCCGAGCTCGAGAAACGCGTACAGCCTATGCTGGACGCCCTCCACATCCCCCAAGGCCAGCTCCAGGCCCTCACCGGCATCCGCGAGCGCCGCTGGTGGGACCCCGGCTTTCCCCTCTCCGAAGGCGCAGCCCGCGCCGGCCGCAAAGCCTTAGCCCACGCCGGCCTCCAGCCTGCCGACCTCGGCGCCCTCGTCTACGCCGGCGTCTGCCGCGAGCACAGCGAGCCCGCCACAGCCACCGCCGTAGCCGCCCTCCTCGGCACCGGCCCCCGGACCGCCGTCTACGACCTCTCCAACGCCTGCCTCGGCGTCCAGAACGGCATGCTAGACATCGCCAACCGCATAGAGCTAGGCCAGATCCGGGCCGGCCTGGTAGTCTCCTGCGAATCCTCCCGCGAGATCAACGACAGCATGATAGCCGAGATGCTCAAGGATAAAAGTTTCGAGAACTTCCGCCTCTCCATAGCCACCCTCACCGGCGGCTCCGGCGCCGTCGGCGTAGTCCTCACCGACGGTTCCTTCCCCGGCGCGCATCGGCGCCATAAGCTCCTGGGCGGCACCTACCGCGCCGCCTGCGAGCACCACAAACTCTGCGTCTGGCACCGCGACCACATGTTCACCGACGCCACCGCCGCCCTCAAGCACGGCACCGCGCTCGGCCGCGACACCTGGAAGAGCCTGCTGGCAGAACTCGGCCTGCGCGCCGAAGACTTCAACAAGACCGTCTGCCACCAGGTCGGCTCCACCCACAGGAAGAGCATCCTCGAAGCCCTCGGCATCCCTGAAGAAAAAGATTTCCCTACCTTCGAATACCTCGGCAACATGGGCACCGCGGCGCTGCCCGCGGCCGCCGCCATAGCCGACGAACGCGAATTCCTGAGGCCGGACGACACCGTGGCTTTCCTCGGCATCGGCAGCGGCCTCAACACCATCATGATGGGAGTAAAGTGGTAATGATAAACTACCTGCCCGACGGCGTCACCCCCGAACTGTACCCTTTCACCGGCAAGTTCCTGACCCTCAAGAACGGCCTGCGCCTGCATTACCTCGACGAAGGCGCCGGCAAGCCTGTGCTGATGCTGCACGGCAACCCGTCCTGGTCCTTCTATTACCGGAACCTGGCCCTGGCCCTGCGCGGCACCAACAGGGTTATAGTGCCGGACCATATAGGCTGCGGCCTCTCGGACAAGCCCGGCGACGACCGTTACGATTACACCCTCCAAAGCCGGGTAGAGGACGTGGAAGCCCTGCTTGACGGCCTGGAGCTTAAAGAAAAGATCACGCTGGTAGTGCACGACTGGGGCGGCATGATAGGCCTGGCTGTCGCCGCGCGCCGGCCCGAGCGCATAGAGAAGCTGGTGATCCTCAACACCGGCGCCTTCTTCCTGCCCGACGGCAAGACCTTTCCCCCGCCCCTGCGCCTCTGCCGCACGCCCCTGGGCGCGCTGCTGATACGAGGTTTTAACGCCTTTGTCCGCGGCGCCGCCTGGGTAGGCTGCAAACGCTCCCGCATGCCCACCGCCCTGCGCGCCGCCTACGCCGCCCCCTACAACAGCTGGGGCGACCGCATAGCCACCTTGCGCTTCGTCGAGGACATACCGCTGGCGCCGGGGGACAAAGCCTACTCCCTGGTGGACGAGACGCAGAAAAAGCTGGGGGCTTTCGCGAAGGTCCCGATGCTGATCTGCTGGGGCCTCAAGGATTTCGTCTTCGATTCCCATTTCCTGGCCGAGTGGGAGCGCAGGTTCCCGGTTGCCGAAGTCCATTCCTTCCCGGACTGCGGCCATTACATCCTCGAGGACGCAGCCGGGGAAGTTATCCCGCTTATTAAGAGCTTCATCGCCCGGTAAACCAATGCCAGAACCGGAAAACATCTCGTCTCTGATCGCCTCGTGCGCGGCCTCCATGCCGGACCGCCCCGCCGTCATAGACGGGAGCCGTACTATTTCTTTCAAGGACCTCGAAGCCGAGGTGGCGCTGCTGGCGGCCGGGCTGGCCCGCGCCGGCATAAAGCCCGGCACACGCGCCGCCCTGATGGTCACGCCCTCCATAGAGTTCGTAGCCCTCACCTTCGCCCTGTACCGCGCCGGCGCCGTCACCGTACTGATAGACCCCGGCATCGGCCTGGCCAACATGAAACGCTGCCTGGCCGAGGCCGCCCCGGAAGCTTTTGTCGGCATCCCTAAAGCGCAAGCGGCCCGCCTGCTGCTGGGTTGGGCTAAAACCTCCCGGCTCAATATCACCGTCGGCCGCTCCTGGTTCCCGGGCAGCAGCACCCTGGCGGATATAAGAGCGCTCGGCGCCGGCGCCCCCGCCCCTGACCCGCGCGCCACCCCCGCCGCGGCCTCCATAAACTTTACTTCCGGCAGCACCGGCGCCCCTAAAGGCGCGGTCTATACCCACGCCATGTTCGCCGCGCAGGCCGCCATGCTGAAGGATTACTTCAAGATAGCGCCCGGCGCCTATTCGGTGCCCACCTTCCCCCTCTTCGCCCTTTTCGACGTGGCGCTGGGGCTCACCATCGTTATCCCGCCCATGGATTTCACCAGGCCCGCCGCCGTGGACACGGCCATGCTCTCCGGCCTGATCAATAAACACAATGCGGTACAGCTCTTCGGTTCCCCTGCGCTCATAGACGCGCTGGGGCGCTATGGCGAGCGGAGCGGAGCGGCGCTGCCCTCGCTGGAGCGCGTCATCTCCTGCGGCGCGCCTGTCTCCGCCGCGGTAATAGCGCGCATCTCTAAAATGCTCAAACCCGGCACGCCGGTATCCACCCCGTACGGCGCCACCGAGGCGCTGCCGGTGGCCTGCATCTCCGGAGAGGAACTGGCTTCGCTTAAACCGGCCCCCGGAGTCTGCGTAGGCTATAACTGGCCAGGGGTGGACACCTTCATTATTAAAATTTCCGACGAGGCGATCACCGGCTGGTCCGACAGCCTGGTCCTGAAGGACGGCGAGATAGGCGAGATCGTGGTCAAAGGCCTCATAGTGTCGGCGGAATATTACGGCCGGCCGGAGAGCGACGCGCTGGCCAAGATCCGCGGCGCCGGGAGCGAACTTTATCACCGCATGGGCGACGCCGGCTGGCGGGACGCCGCCGGGCGCCTTTGGTTCTGCGGGCGCAAGAGCCATCGCGTGACCACGGCGTCCGGAACTCTTTTCACCATTCCCTGCGAAGCCGTTTTCAACGCCCACCCCTCGGTGCGGCGCAGCGCCCTGGTGGGCACTGGCCCGGCCGGCAGTCAAACCCCGGCGCTCTGCGTAGAACTTGAAAAGGGGGCCGCTCCCGGCCCCGCCCTTACTAGCGAACTGCTGGCCCTGGGCGGAGCCAATGAGCTCACCAAAAATATAAAGACCGTCCTTTATCACCCGGGCTTCCCGGTGGACATACGCCATAACGCCAAGATCTCGCGTGAAAAGCTGGCAATCTGGGCCGCGGCGCGGACGGGCACGCGATGAAAGCCCTCGTCACCGGCGGCGGAGGTTTCCTGGGCGGGGCCCTGGTGCGGCTGCTGCTCTCAAAAGGCGCGCAGGTCCGCGTGCTGGCGCGGGGCGACTACCCCGAGCTCAAAGCACTGGGCGTGGAATGTATTCAAGGCAGCGTAGCCGACGAAGACGCGTCCGGGCGGGCCTGCCTGGACCGCGACACTGTTTTCCACGTCGCCGCCAAGGTCGGGATGTGGGGCCGCTACGAGGATTTCTATGACGCCAACGTGCTCGGCACGGCCAACCTGCTGGCGGCGGCGAAAGCCTCCGGGGCGGCCCGTTTTATTTTCACCAGCACCCCCAGCGTGATCTATCCCGGCGGCGGCCGCGACGTGAGCGGCTGGAACGAGAGCGCCCCCTACCCGGCTAAATACGACTCTTTTTACGCCGAGACCAAGGCCCGCGCCGAACGGCTGGTGCTGAAAGCCAATGCCACACATTTCTCCACGGTCTCGCTCAGGCCCCACCTGGTCTGGGGCCCCGGCCGCGACCACATGATAGCCACCATAATAGAGCGCGGCAGGGCGGGCCGGCTGCGCCGCATAGGCGATTTCAACAAGCTTATAGACGTCACATACATAGACGACGCCGCCAACGCGCACTGGCTGGCCGCGGCGAAGCTTTGCCCCGGCGCCGCCTGCGCCGGCAAAGCCTATTTTATTTCGCAGGGCGACCCGCGGCCCAACTGGGACGTGGTGAACCTGATACTGGCCGCCGCGGGGGGCCAGCCGGTCACGAAGACCCTGTCCTACGCCGCCGCGCGCGCCGCCGCCGCCGCAATGGAAACCTTGTGGCGCCTGGCGCGCGCCCGCACGGAGCCGCCGCTTACCCTTTTCGTCCTGCAGCAGCTTACCACGGCCCACTGGTTCGACATTTCCGCCGCCCGGCGGGACCTGGGCTATTGCCCCGGGATACGCATAGAGGAAGGCATGCGCCGCCTGGCCGAATGGCTGAAGCATAACACCCGATAACCCGGCCCACCTCACTGGTTATAAATTAAAAGCCGTACGCGTGAGCGTACGGCTTTTAAATTATGGAGGTGCCGGGATTCGCACCCGGGTCCGTGAACCGCTTGTCAGAACCGCTACAGGCTTAGCCCTGAGTTTGTCTCGGCCGGCGTAAGTTCAAGGCGACAACGCACGGCCAAGTTCCGTTTAGTCTTTTGCCTTCCAGGGACGAAACGCGCCCCAAAAGACAGCATCCCGCATTGTAACGCTCTACATTCCGCGCGGGCGGCAGTCTGCGAGCGAGGCACACTTAAGCGTGCGCCCAGGCCATCTCGTTGGAGTTGGCTTTTGTTGTTTTGACCCTGTTTTACATGGCCTGGTCAACCATGACCTGCTGATCTGACAAAACAAGTTAACGTCGAACCTATTCACCCCCGTCTGTCGCACCCCGCTCGCACTGCACAGCGATCGGGGCGAATAACGCCGGGCCTTTAAAAGGTACAGGCCCGGTGCGACACAAGGAGGGCTCTGCCCTCCGTTTCATCGTCGCTTGCTTACTGCGCTTCGCTTGTGCGCCGCGCTGAACCACCCGAAGATGAAATCTCCTTATTGGAGCTGTACCGCACCCCTCATCCGGGGATGAGGGCGCGCTTAAACAAAAGGGTTCTCAAAGAGCGATTACTGCTGGCGTTACTTATATTCTAGCACGGTTTCCCCGGAAAAGACAGGGACTAAAGACCCAGATGGGAACCCCGCAAGGCGGCCATAATACCCAGCCGGACGTGGGCCTTAATATCAGCATTAAAGGGGTCCAAAGCCTCAATCGGAAAAGGGCGTATTCTTTATAGGATTGAGGTATGGGAACGAACGGAGGGACAATGAAACAAATACTTATCTCGGCTGTATTGCTGTTTTCCTGCTCAGCGGCCCGCGCGGCTGAAGCGGACCATTTCTCCTTGCGTGAAGGCCAGATCGCGGAGATAACCGCGGAAGTGAACAAGCTGGCCAACGAGGGCCTCGGCAAAGCGATCGAGGACCTGAACGCCTCCGGCGGCTGTGCCGATACCAGGGAAAGCGAAGAATTGCTTTACGAACGGCTTACGGACGTTTTCTCCAACCATAAGAAAGGCCAGCTGGTGAACACCATCATCAGCGGCGACATCCCCCGCACCGTTATCCCCCTCAAGGAATCTATATACAGCGAGTGGAGCATCTGGAACGGCTTTCTGCTGGGGCGCAAAGGCGCGGCCAAGAGCCCCCTGGCGCTGTTCCCCCTTATAAAGATAGGCGACACGGTCGTGGGCGTGGACAAGCTTGAGCACATGTTCGGCATGGGGCTGCGGTATTTCAAGAAACATTACCTCGAAGAACGCCCGCTGGTCAGCGTCCTTAAGAGCGGCATTTTCAGCGAGAAGACCTTCCTGGGCGGCAACATGCTGGCCACCGGCGTCTTCTCCTACGCGGACCTGTCCGCGAATTTCAACGGCATGCGCTTCTGGAACCACATGCTGCAGAAGCGCGACGACGTACTGGGCGCGCAGCACAACGCCGGCCCCTACCTGGCCTGCCAGGGCGGCAAGTGGGTAAAGAACGAGGAGCGCCCCATAGACTTCCGCACCTACGTGGACGCCTCCATGCAGGAGAGCATGAACTGCTCCAAGTTCGCCACCGAGGGCGGGGCGCAGAAGTTCCAGGCGGCCCTGGCCGCCATGCAGACCAAGGACAAGAGCCGCATCTTCACCTGCCCGGAGAACCCCGGCCTGATGGACCAGACCATCAAGAAGTACGAAGTCGAGATCGCCGGAGACAGCCACGGCAGCAAAGTGGACCACTGGATCATCAACCGCGAAGGCAACGGCAGGGTTTCCTACTTCAACGAATTCTAAACCCGGCACGCGACCGCAAAAAAAAGGCGGCCCCCTAAAAAGGGGCCGCCTTTTATTTTCCCGCCGGGGTTCAGCCGCCCAGGGCCGCGGCGGCCAGGGAGATATCCGAAAGCGGGTCGTCCACGGAAATTATCTTTATGCCGTCCCCGGCCCTGGAAGGCAGGAAGGAAAGCCGCGCGCCGAAAGCCTGCCGCCAGGCGGCTATGACTTTAGGCTCGACCTTGGCCCCGGGCAGGAAGAAGATCTCCAGGTCCTCGCCGCGCTGGGTGACCGCGCGCACCGACTTGCGCGCCAAAACCTTTTTCAGGCGGATCAGTTCCACCAGGTTCTTAAGCTGCGCCGGCGCCGGGCCCGAGATATCCTCAAAATCCTTCAGCAGGCCGGCCAGGTCTTTTTCTTTGGCGTTGAGCAGCTTTTTATAGAAATTCAGGCGCTCCATGTCGTCGCCGACATAATCTTCCGGGATAAAAGCCGGCACCAGCACGTCGATCTTGGGCTCCGGCAGTTCGCGCGCGTCCGCGCGCCCTTTTATGCGGTCTATCTCGCCGTTGAGCAGCTTGATGTACATCTCCAGGCCGATGGAATTTATGAAGCCGTGCTGCCGCAGGCCCAGCAGTTCCCCCGCCCCGCGTATCTCCAGGTCGCGCATGGCCAGGCGGAAACCGGACCCCAGCTCCGTGAACTCCTCCAGCGCGGAGAGGCGGCGCACGGCGTCCTCGCTGATGGGCGCGGGCTCGTCGTTGCCCTCGGCGCGGGCTTTCAGCAGCTGCGCCTTCTGCTTCAGGCGCTCGGCCCCGGTCTTCATCCAGCCCGGGTAGAAAAGGTAGCAATAGGCCTTCTGCTTTTCGCGCCCGATGCGGCCGCGCAGCTGGTAAAGCTGGGCCAGCCCCATCTCGTGGGCGTTCTCGACCAGCAGCGTGTTGACGCTGGGGATGTCCAGGCCGGATTCTATGATGGTGGTGGCCATCAGCACGTCGTACTTGCGGTTCAGGAAGTCCCACATGGCCTTCTCCACCGCGTCGGCGCGCATCTGCCCGTGCACCACCGTTATGCGCAGCTCCGGCATCAGTTTTTTCAGGTAGGCCTTGCGGCTTTCTATGGTCTGCACGCGGTTGTGCACGTAATAGACCTGCCCGCCGCGCGCCAGCTCGTAGGTTACCGCCTCGGCGGCGCTCTTTTCGGTGAAGGGGCGCACAAAAGTGGAAATAGCCTGGCGCCCTACCGGGGCGCTCTCTATCACCGACATGGATTTAAGCGAGGACAGCGACTGGTAAAGCGTGCGCGGGATGGGCGTGGCGCTCATCAGCAGGCAGTGCACGCCCTTGGCCGCCGCCTTTATTTTATCCTTATCCTTCACCCCGAAGCGGTGCTCCTCGTCGGCCACCATCAGGCCCAGCGCGGCGAACTCGACGTCCTTCTGCAGCAGGCGGTGCGTGCCCACTATGATATCCACCCTGCCGCGCGCCACCTCGGCCAGGATCTTCTTCTGCTCGGCCGGCGGCACAAAGCGCGAGATCACACGGATATTCACGGGGAACCCGGCGAAGCGCTTGGAGAAATTCCTGAAATGCTGGTCGGCCAGGATGGTAGTGGGGACCAGGACGGCGGCCTGCTTGCCGTTGGCCACGGCCCGCATGGCGGCGCGCATGGCCACCTCGGTCTTGCCGAAGCCCACGTCGCCGGCCACCAGGCGGTTCATGGGCATTTCGCCCTCCAGGTCGGCCAGCACCTCGGCTATGGCGCGGGCCTGGTCGGGGGTCTCGTCGAAAGGGAAGGAGGCGGCGAACTCGTCCTCGAGGTGGCCGCCGTGCGGCAAGGCCGCCGTCTTGGACGCGGCGCGCTCGGCCTCCAGCTTTAAAATATCCAGCGCCAGGGCCTCCACTTCCTTCTTCACCCGGCCCTTCATTTCCGTCCAGGTCTTGGTGTCCATGTGGGACAGGCGCGGGGCCTTGCCCTCGGAGCTGATGTATTTCTGAACGCGGCTGAAATCGTGCAGCGGCACCAGCAATTTATCCCCGCGCGCGTACTCCAGGTACAGGCAGTCGGAATCCTCCACCTGCTCCCCGTAGGCGTTCCTGAAAAAAGCCTTTTTGATGCCGAGGTAGCGGCCCACGCCGTAATCCTCGTGCACTATAAAATCCCCGGTCTTAAGGTCCGTCCACTTGAAGAATTTGTTTTTCGGCTTTATGGAGGCCGGGTCGAAGCGGTAGCGGCGGCGGAACAGCTCGGACGAGGTTATCACGGCCGTCCGGGAGGGCGCGTGGACGAAACCCTCGTCGACGTAACCCGTGACGATGGAGACCAGCCCGCCGGCGCCCTCGTCGGTCAGGGACTCGGCCAGGCGCTCCGCTTCGCCGCGGTTGATGCAGAAGAGCCTGGCGGTCAGGCCCGTTTTCTTCAGGCGCTTCAGTTCCCCGGCCAGCAGTTTTATATCCGAGTTGAAATTCAGGTTGGAGGCGGCGCCGAAGTCCTCGGCCACGCCGCTGCCGGACAGATCGCCGAAAGCGTAGACTTCGCCGGCCTCCGGCGCGGCGGCCTCCGGGAGGGCGGCGTCCAGGAACAGTTTCCAGCCCGGCCCGGCGCAGGACGCCAGCGGGCGGCCGGTGCCGCTGAAAATATTAGGCGGCACCTCTGCGTTTACCAGGAAATCCGAGGTGTGCTGCGTGTCTATCTCGAAGTAGCGGATGCTGTCGAGCTTCTTGTCCGAAAAGAACAGCCGCACCGGCTTGTCGGAGCCGGGGGCGTAGAAATCCACCACCGAACCGCGCGCCGCGAACTGGCCTTTTTCCTCCACGAAGGAAGTGCGCTCATAGCCGGCCTTTATGAACAGGTCCAGCGAAACGCTGCGTTCGTAGGTATAGCCCTGCTTGAAATCGAAGCGCAGCGAGGAATAAGCCTCCCCGGCCATCAGCGGCTCGGCCAGCGCTTCCGGCGTGGCGAGGTGAATATAGTTGTGCCCGGGCTCCGGCGAGTAGAGGGCTCGCATAGCCCTGGCCCGCCCTGAGCTGTCCGCGCCCCAGAGGCAGGCCGTGAAAGGCGGCAGCCCGGGCAGCAGGCCCGAGAGGGAATTGAAAGCGTGCAGCCAGGAAGAGAGCGCCTCTTCGCCCGAAGCCGCGACCAGCATGTTCGACGGGGCCTTCTCATAGGCCTTGAGCGCGAACCAGGCTTTGGCGCTTATATTGGGGACGCCCCTGATAACCTTAACAGCCATTGTCTTAATGATATAATTTTGTGATATCAGCGGGACAGTTGTCGGGTGTGAGTTTTATTTTTTTATGCTCAAATGGGTTGAAATAGATCTGAAAGTAATGGCCGGCAACGCGCGGGCCATAAAAAAAGCGCTTAAGCCCGGCGTTCTGTTCATGGCGGCGGTAAAAGCCGACGGTTACGGCCACGGGGCGGCCGCGGCGGCCAGGACAGCCCTGGCGGCCGGGGCGGACTGCCTGGGCGTGCTTACCGCCGAAGAAGGCGAGGCGCTCAGGGGTGCCCTGCCCAAAGCTTCCATCCATTTACTGGCGCCCTCACTGCCCGAAGAAGCGCCGCTTATAATCAAGAACGGCCTTGTTCCCACCGCCGATTCCCTCGCTTTTATAAAAGCCCTGGACCGGGCGGCAAAGCGGCCGGCCCCCTATCACCTGGACATCGACCTGGGCCTGGGCCGCTGGGGCGTTAAGCCCGAAGCCGCCCCGAGCCTGCTGGCCGGCGCTCTCAACCTGAAAAAAGCGAAATTATACGGCCTCTCCGCGCACCTGGCCTACAGACCCGCCCAGAACATGACCGAGGCGGAGGAGAAGCTGGCCTCTTTCAGCGAACTGGCGGCAAAGCTCTCCGTGCGGACGCCGGGCCTGAAGGCGCACGCGGCCAACAGTTCCATCCTCTGCGACTTCCCGCACTGGCAGCTGGACATGGTGCGCGTAGGCAACCTGCTGTACGGCATCTACCCCACCGACGTTTATAAGAAGAAAAAGCAGGGCCCGCCGCTGCCGGGCCTGGGCCGGCCGTGGCAGTTCTACGCCAGGATAATTTCCGTAAAGAACGTGAAGAAGGGAGACTCCCTGGGCTACGCCGCGGAGTTCACCGCCCCGCGCGCGATGCGCCTGGCCACCATCCCGGCCGGCTACTCCGACGGGCTCACCATGGAGCCTACCGAAAACCACATCCGCATTACCTCGGGCTTTCAGTATTGGGGCGTTATAAACGGCAAGAAAGCTTTCTTTACCGGCAGGACCGGCATAGTGCACACCCTGCTGGACGTCACCGATATCCCGGAGGCCGTCCTCGGCACCCCCGTGGCCCTGCACGTGCGCCGCACCGCCGCTAACTCCAGGATCCCCCGCATCTACAAATAACCGCCCGGCCCAGCCGGCCGATCGGAACGCAAAACCGCGGTCTCGCACACCGTGCTCGCCGCTGCCCGTCTCGGCCCTCGCGCTTACGCAAGCTCGGGCCTCCGACAGGCTTTTGCTAACCCGATCGGCCGGCCGGGCCAGGATATTCGCAGCCGCTCCTCCATATAAAAGAAGAAACACAGGCGCCACTTTTCAGCACCGGACCCCGCGCTTTTATATTGGTTCAGCTGTTTGGTTTTTAAGAGGCCGATGGTTCGGCCAGGGGCAGCAGGATGGTTATGACCGTGCCCTTGCCGGGCTCGGAGGAAATGGACAGGGAGCCGTTCCAGGCTTCTACGGCGGTGCGGGCGTGATGCAGGCCCAGGCCGGAGCCGCCGGCCTTGCCGTGGGTTTCCCCCCGGCCGCCCAGGCGGGCCAAGACCTCTCCGGGTATGCCCTTGCCGTTATCGCGTATCGTTACTTCGGCGGAACCGCCGCTCCGGGCCAGGGCTATGGCCACCAGGCCGCCGCGCTCCAGCGCCTCCACTGAATTATTAAGAAGATTGGACAGCAGGCGCCCGAACTCCACCGGGTCGACGCGCGCGAACAGGCCGCCAGGCTCCGGCCCCAGGTCCGCGGCCAAGGTCACATCGGGCCGGTCGCGGTACTGCAGGCGCTTTTCCGCGACTACCGGGCCTATCAGGCCGGACAGCAGCCGCGGCTCAAGCGGCCCGCCCTCGTGCCGCGCCCCCGGCGCAGCGCCCTGCCGGTTCTTCTCCAGCAGGCCGCTGGCGATATCGCGGATGCGCCCGGTCGCGCCGCTTATCAGCAGGCGTTTGTCCTCCGGCAGCTGTGAAACGTCCGTCAGCGCGGTATCCAGGGCGGCCAGCGGGCTGCGGATATCGTGCGCCACCTGCGCCGCCAGCGCGGACAGCGCCGACAGCCGCGCCTGCGACCGGATAGTGCCGTAGGCGGTCTGCAGTTTTTCCGCGAACAGCTCCGCCTCGTAGATGGCGACGCGGTACGCCGGCCGGCCGCCCGCCGCGACCCCGGCGCTGACGTTCTCGAGCAGGAGGTACAGGTCCTCGGAGAGCCTGAACGCCAGGAGGTTGGCCACCGACCAGAGGCCGAAGAAGATCAGCAGGATGGAAGTAAGCTGGAAGGCGTCCTTGCTGGCGAAGACCCGCATGAAGGACAGCGCCAGCAGCAGCGCCAGGTTGAAAAGCAGGACCAGCAATACCAGCCTGACCCTGGCGCTGTTCCACCTGGCGAAAGGAGCGCTGCCGGAGGAATCGTACGCTTGCGCGGCCAGGATCACGAGCAGGCCGCAAAGCCAGCCGTATTCCTGTATCGGGATGCCGGAGACGACCGCGCTCATGGCGATGTAGTAGCCTATGGCGATCGAAGAGACCGAGAGCAGCGTGATGCCGTGCGTCATGCAAAGCCAGTACCTGGACCTGGCCTTCATGCCCAGCAGCAGGACGAGCGGGAACACCGCGGATTCCGCCAGGCGGTTGAGAACGGCGTTAGCGTAAAAGAATGGATGGACGTGGTTGCCGGAGCGGAAAAACGGGACTAGCAGGTAATGGATGGAGATGAAAGTGATGACAAGGGCTGAAACCAGCAGAATGGCTTTTTCCGCGGTCTCCAGTTCCCTGAGCGCGCGCAGGTTGCTGTACAGGTAAGCCGCGGTCATGAACCGGCACAGGGTATAGAAGGCCTCCTGCGCCATAAAAGCCCAGGCGGGGAAGGCCGTGACGACGTGGCCTGTCAGGTAAAAAGAGTCGCCGGCCAGCAGCGCCACGGCGGCCACCCGCCACCAGCGGGCCCCTGTGTCCTTATGGCGGAAAGCGAAGAACGCGATGAACAGGTCCGCGAACACTTCCAGCGGCAGGATGAACCGGCTCCAATCCGAAAGCAGGGAGAGGCCTATGCCGCCCGCGAGCGCGAGCGCGGGCAGCAAAGCGATAAAACGGAATTTTTCCCGCGTGAAAGCGCCGGCGGCAGGGTCCTGGTCCGGCAGGGCGAAGGTTTTATTATTATTCATGCTCGACACGGCGCCGGGGACGTCCGGCTTCCGGCTACCGGGCCCCGTCAATGCTGAACGTCGCAGAATTCTTTAGGTTCGGTGCCCTTTATAAAGGCCTCGAGGATCTTTTTCTTGCAGGTAGGCAGCGCCAGTTTCCCGGTCTCCTGGTCCACGGTCACGAACACGATGCCGTCCGGCACAGGGAAATCGCGCACCGGCTGGTCTTTCAGCACCGTCTCCATGATCTCGGTCCACCACGGCACCACCGTGCCGCCGCCGGTCCAGTCCTTCATGGGCAGCGACAGGAAATCATCGTAGCCCATCCAGGCGGCCGCGGTCAGGTCGGGCGTCATGCCTATGAACCACATGTCCTTGGAGTCCTGGCTGGTGCCGGTCTTGCCGGCTATGGGCCGCTTAAGCCTGGAGGCGTGGGAACCGGTGCCGCGCTGCACCACGCCTTTCATCATGTTCACCAGCACGTAGGACAGCTGCGGCGAAAAACTTTCGTTCTCCTCGGGCACGGCCTCCTCCAGCACGCGGCCCTGGCTGTCGGTCACCCGCAGCACGCCGAAAGGGGCCACGTGGATGCCGCTGTTGGCGAAAGTGGAAAAAGAACTGGCCATCTCCAGCTGGGTCACCAGCGAGGTGCCCAGGCCGATGGAGGGCACGGCCTCCAGGTTGCGCTTGATGCCGGCGCGGTGCCCCACGTCGGCCACCATCGTCGGGCCCACCCGCGTGACCAGGTAGATGGAGGCCAGGTTCCTGGACAACTCCAGCCCGCGGCGCAGCGTTATGCGGCCCTGCGTTTTCCCGTCGAAATCGCTGGGCACCCAGATCTTGAAATCCTTGTTGCCCACGAAGGGCTGTATGGCCAGGTCGATGGCGTACTGGTCCGTGGCGCCCTCCAGCAGGCGCCAGTCCTTGCCGTCGTAATAATAAGCCATCGGCGAGTCTTCCACGATGCTGGCCGGGGTATAGCCGTTCATCAGCGCCGACATCCAGACCATGGGCTTGAAGGTGGAGCCGGGCTGGCGCGCCGCCTGCGTGACGCGGTTGAATTTGCTGTCGCGGTAATTGCGGCCGCCTATCATGGCCTTTATCGCGCCGGTCCTGTTGTCGAGGATGACGAAAGCGCCCTGCAGCGTGACGGAGGCTTTCTCCACTTCGGAGTCCTGGTCCTTGGCTTTCGCCTCCTCGGCCGGCTTGTTCTTGGCGGCGTCGGCGTCGTACCTGGCCAGGTATTTCTCCATTATGTCTTCCGCCGGCACCTGCATGGCCAGGTCCAGCGTGGTATAGATCTTCATGCCGCCCTTCCAGAGCTGGGCGGTGCCGTAGCGGGGTTCGAGCTGCTGGCGCACGTATTCCACGAAATACGCCGCGTGGCTGGCGAACAGCGTGGACTTTTCGGTGGGAATGGGCTCCGAGGCGGCGGCCAGGGCCTCGTTCTCGCCTATAAAATGCTCGTCCTTCATGCGCTGCAGCACCAGGCGGCGGCGCTGCCTGGCCTTTTCCAGGTTGTTGAACGGGGAGAACCGCTCCGGCGAGGGGATCAGGCCGGTGAGCAGGGCGCACTCGCCCAGCGTCATCTCGGAGACGTCCTTGCCGAAGTAAAGCTTGGAGGCCGACTGCACCCCGTAGACGCCGTTGCCGAAATAGATCTGGTTCAGGTAAAGCGTCAGGATCTCGGACTTGGAGAAGTTCCGCTCTATCTGCAGGGCCAGGATCATTTCCTTGAGCTTGCGGCTGATGGTCTTCTCGGGCTTCAGGAAGATCAGCTTGGACAACTGCTGCGTCAGCGTGGAGCCGCCCTGCGCGCTGCGCCGGTGCAGGATGTCGCGCAGCAGGGCGCGCATGATGCCCCTGGGGGAAATGCCCCAGTGCCGGAAGAAGTTCTGGTCCTCCATGGCTATCACGGCGTTCTGCATATCCACCGGGATCTTGCTGAGCGGCAGGATCGCGCGTTTCTCCACGGAGAATTCGGCGATGATCTGGTTGTTGATGTCGTAGACGTAGGTGGTAAGGGACGGGGTGTACTCGTCCAGCTTGTCCACGGAAGGGATATCGGAAAGGACCTTGCGCATCATCAGCGAGGCGGCGAGGATGAGCACCGCGGAGACCGCGCCTATAAGGTATACGGTCTTCAAGACCAGTTCGCGGGCGGAAAGCCCGTCCAGGTAATCCAGGAATCTTTTAACGAAATCCATAGATTGATTATATAAAAAGAGGGCTGGCAGTAGTTAGTCTCCCCGCGATTGCCCGTTAGAACCCGAAAATGATACATTTACACCATATGAAAAGACTTTTACCCCTCGTTCTGACGGCCCTGGCGTTTTCCTCCTGCGGCGGGCAGGACGGGAAAGTGGTGGCGCGGATCGGGTCCGAAAAGATCACCGAAAATTATCTGCAGGAAAAGTTCATGGAGATCAGCCCCGCGGCCCAGGCCTACCTGGCCACCAAGCCCGGCCGCAGGCAGTTCCTGGACGTGCTCATACACGAGCGGCTGATGCTGCTGGCCGCGAAAAAAAGCCGCGTGGCCTCGGGCGACGATTACAAGGCCCGGGTAAAACAGAAAGAGGCCGAGATGCGCGCCACCCTGGGGGAATACAAGGATTTCATGCTCACCAAGATGTGGGTGGAGGATATGCGCGCGAACGAGCTTAAAGTTACCGACGCTGAAGCCGAGGAGTATTACCAGAAGTACCCCTACAAGGTGACGCTGGCCCATATCCTGCTGCCCAGCTACGAAGAAGCGGAAAAAGTCATCCGGAAGATCAAGGCCGGGGCCGATTTCGACCGGACCGCGAAAGAATTCTCCCTGGACAAGGAAGCCGTGCGCCTGCCGCCGGTGATGTACGGGGAATTCATGCCGGAGCTGGAAGACATGGCTTTCAAGATGCGCGTCGGCGAGATTCAGGGCATAGTGAAGACCCCGCTGGGCTTCCACATCCTGAAGAAACTGGCCCAGGACAAGGGCGAAAGGGAGCCCTCCCTCGACAGGGTGCGCAAGATCCTTGAAAAAAAGAAATTCGACAGTTACCTGGCCAAGTTCCAGGAAAAAGCCAAGGTGGAGGTCCTCGATGAGAACTATAAATAAACTGGCGCTGGCGGCCGGGCTGTGCGCCTGCGCCCTGAGCGCGTCGGCGAAAGTCGTGGAAGAACTGGCGGCCAGGGTCAACAACGAAGCGGTCACCATTTCCGATTACAACCGGGCCAAGGAAGCCCTGGCCGAGCAGTACGCCGCGGCGATGCCGGACTTCTTCAAGCAGCCCAACGCCGGCGAGCAGCTGGCCAAAGCCGCCCTGGACAAACTGGTGGACGAGGCCCTGCTGCGGCAGAAAGCCGAAGCCCTGAAGGTAAAGGTTTACGAACGCGAGCTGGAGAACGGCGTCTCCGAGATCCGCAAGCGCTTCGGCCGCGCCCCGGGCGGGGAAGCCCTGCCCCCCGAAAAAGCCGAAGCGGCCTTCCGCGAGGAACTCAAGAGGGAAGGCGTGACGATGGAGGAGTTCAGGGAGCGCATCCGCAAGCAGCTGATGGTGCAGAAGCTGGTGCAGGACACCGTAAGGACCCGCGCCAAGATGCCCGGCGACGCCGAGACCAAAGCTTACTTCGACAATATCAGCCTGGTCCTTAACGGCGAAGAAGCCGCGATAAAAGGCCTCAACGAGGAAGACATGCAGGACCTGCTGGCCGTGGCGGGCCGCTTCAAAGAGCTCACCTCCGAGCGCCTGCGCCTGCGCCACATCCTCATAAAGGTCAAAGAAGGCGCCGCCCCGGAAGAGAAGAAAGCCGCCCAGGCGAAAGCCCTGGCGCTGCGCAAGGACCTGGACGGCAAGCTCGACTTCGACGACGCCGTGATAAAGAATTCGGACGACAAGGAAAGCGCCGCCCGCGCCGGGGACCTGGGCTACGTGGTCAAAGGCATGCTCCCCGCCGAGGTGGAGACCGCCGCCTTCAAAATGCAGGTGGGCGACAACTCCCAGCCGGTGGAAAGCAAGTTCGGCTGGCACATCCTCCGCCTGGAGGAAAAGCGCGCCGCGCAGAAACTCCGGTACGAGGCCGTCAAGGACGACCTGGAGCAGGTGCTGTCGCAGAACTCCTTCGCCTCCGAGCTCGGCTCTTACATAAAGGACCTCCGCAAAGAAGCGAAGATCCAGATCTTCCTGAACGAAAAAAAATAGCGCGGGGAAGAAACTGAAGGCCGCGGAAGGCGCTGAAAGCTGAAGATCTTTCACTTCCCGGCCTTCATTCTTTTTCAGCCGGAGACAGGATACAACGTGAAGCCATCCATACTGATAACTGCGGGAGACCCCCTGGGCATAGGCCCGGAGATCACGGTAAAGGCCCTTAAAAGCGCCGCCGTCAGGCGGGCCTGCAGCCCTTTTATAGCCGGCGATACCGCGGCCCTGAAGCGCGCCGGCTGGACCCCGGCGCTGGCCCCGCTGCTGCCGGTGGACGCCCGGGGGCTGGACTTTTCCCGGCCCCGCCCTACCCGGGCGGGCGGCAAAGCTTCCCTGGAAGCCGTGCTGCTGGCGGCCGGCCTTATGCAGCCCGGTTTTTTCAGGGCGCTGGTCACCGCCCCGATCTCAAAGGAAGCCTGGGAACTGGCCGGAGCGCCGGCCCCGGCGCACACCGACTTGTTCCGGCTCCTGGAAAAGAAAGAGCCGCTCATGCTTTTCTCCAGGGGCAGAATAAACGCGGCCCTGGTGACGGAACACCTGGCGATCAGGGACCTGAGCCGGAAGATCACCCGGGAGCTGGTAAAAAAGAAAGCCGTTCTTTTCAGCGGGGCCTTGGCGGCGCTGGGCCTGCGCAGGCCGGCCATAACGCTTTGCGCGCTCAACCCGCACGCGGGGGACGGCGGGGTCATAGGCCGTGAAGAGATAGAGGTACTCCGTCCCGCGGCCGCCGCCCTCAGGGCCGCCGGCCTGAACATCAGCGCCCCCCTCCCCACGGACGCCGCCTGGGCCGCGCACCTGGCCGGAAAAAGCGACGGCCTGCTGGCCCTTTACCACGACCAGGCCCTGGCCCCCCTGAAGACGGCGGCCGGCACGGCCCCCGCCGTGCATTGGACCTGGGGCCTTTCCTTCACGCGCACCTCGCCCGCCCACGGCACGGCTTTCGACCTGGCCGGCCGCGGCCAGGCGGACGCCTCAGGCATGCGGGAAGCCATCCTTTTCGCCGCCAGGCTGGCAAAAAAATAAGGCCGGCCTCCCGGGGGAGGCGCGGCCTTGCCGCAACCCTTAATTCAGTTTCAGGGCACCTGCCGCAGCTTCACGGGCAGTCCCCCGGGGATAACGGCGGCCGAGTAGAAATCGTGCTGGTCGTCGTCGCCGGCGGCCATGGCCAGCGGGTCCACCCTGTAGTCCAGGCGCAGCTCTTTGCCGGTTTTTTCTACCGTCATTATTTTAAAGATGCCGTTGGGCAATTCCGACACCGAGACCAGCACTATCACGGACTCTTTTGCGAAGTCAGGGCCGGAGAGCGGGGAAACCGCCTGCTTCAGCCCGCCCCACGCCTCCGGGTTGGAGCGGCACTTGCGGGAACCGGCGAAAGCCCACCAGGTCTCGGAACTCTTGAAGATCTTATAATCCACAGGCGCGTTCAGCAGGGTAATGCCTTCCTGCGCCGGCCCGCGCCCCAGCTCGGGCATGGAAGAAGAGGCCAGGCGCGGCTCTTTGCCCGGCTCGCCCCCCACCGTTATCTTTTTATCCAGGTCAGCGTCCTTGAGGGCTATGGGGGCAGGTTTGCCCTTATTGCCGCCGCTCAGGTCGTTGAGGACTTCCAGCATGTCTTTGGGCTTCTCCGCCACCCCGCCGAAAGATCTTTCCTTTACCAGCATGATGGCCCCTTCGGTCTTGACGGCGGCGCTGGAAAGCCCCTGCCTGAAGGAAGGGATCATGGACCCCCTGGCCCCGCCGCTATATTTGGCGGCGGCCAGCGCTTCCTGCGCCAAAGCCTCCGCCCCGGCGGCTTTTTTGCCGGAGTTCTCCTGCCCCGGCAGGTCCGCGCGCCTGCCCGCCAGGCTGCCGAAATAATTCAGCAGGATAAGCAGCGTAAAAACCACGATAAGACCGGAAAAGACGTAGATAAGCGTGCGCAGGAACTTATTATCCATAGGCCAATTGTACAATAATTACAAGTTTTCACCGTAACGGCGCCGCCGCCGCGGCCGCCCGGGAACCGCGCGACAAACTATTTAATTATTAGTTATTATTTCCGTAACAGGGTTGGGGTAGAATTTATAGAGATTATTAAAAGCATAATTCCTTTCAGTCCAGAACAGCAACGGACGCAACGGAGACAGCGCTTATGAAATATTGGGCATACGTTAATAACGAGATCCTCGGCCCTTTTGAGAAAGAAAAACTTCTTGAACTTCCTTCGTTCTCGCCCTCCCTGCTCGTCTGCCCGCAGACCCCCGTGGGAGAAAAGACCGAAGACTGGAAAGAAGCCGCCACTTACCCGGAGCTGTCGGCGCTGCTGGGAGCCGGCATGTCGGGCCCCAGGGCCTCCGCGCCTCCCCAGGCGGCCTCTTTCTCGCCCGAGCCGGCGCACGAACCGGCGCCCAAGCCCGCCCTTTCAGAACCCGCCGCCGCCCCCGTAACCCTTAAACCCCTTACCGCCTCCTCCATAGAGCCCGTGCCCCCCGCGGACCACAAGTCCGGCGGCGTCGAGATCTCCGTAAACCGCCTGGGCAAGGCGCACAGCGAACCGGAACCCGTCGGGGCCGCACAGCAGGCTACGAACGACTTCAATCCCCTCTCGCTCTCCCAGATAGGCCGCCGCGCTGAAAACCTTTCCGGGCAGGAAGAAGCCCCGGCCGCCGCGCCCTTCGAGGCCCCCGCGCCCGGCTTTACAGCACCGGCCCTCAACTCCGGCGGGGCCCCTGAACTGGAAACTTTCGCCCGGCCGTCGGCTTTCTCCGCCCCCGCGCCCGCTCAAGCGCCTGCCCCCGAACCCGCGGCGGCCGCCCAGCCGGTATCCAACGGCCTGACCCGCCAGGACCTTTCCCAGGCGATAGATCCCCTGCGCCTGAAACTGGACCAGATGGGGGAAGTCATTTCTTCCATTAAGAACCAGCAGTTCCAGCGCGATATAATGGACAAACTCGCCTATCTCGAGAACGCCGTAGGCGAAATAAAGACCTCCCTTAAGCAAGGCCAGCCCCCGGCGGCGCAAGTGTCGGTAGCGCCGGCCCAGGTAAAAGAAGCGCCCATTAAAACGATGTTCGGAGCGCAGGCCCCCGCCAAAGAGGAAAAGCCCAAAGAGGAACCCCAGCCCGCCACCAAAATAACGGATACCGGCAGCAAGCCTTCCAGGGTAGGGCCTGCTCTAAAGAAAGCGGGCCGCCTGGTCGTTACCCTGGCGCTGCTGGCCGCGGTGCTTCTGGGCGCCGTCGTCGGCCTGAAGAACTTCGGAATTTTCGACGCCACCGTATTCCTCCCGTTCCCGCTGCCTTTCGTCGGGCAGGCACAGGCCCCCGCGCCTGAGCCGGGCGCCGGGGAAATCCCGGGCGCGGAAGCCGTACCGCAGCCGGAAGCCGCCCCGGCCGCACAGGAACAGCAGGCGCCGCAGCCGGCGGAGCAGGCCAAACAGGCTCCCGCTCCCGACATCTCGCCTGAGATCATATATTTCACCCGTACCTATAAGGCGACTTCCGGCGGGCCCTCCCTTGAGAATAAGATAGCGGAAATTTCTGCGGCGGGAGGCGGCTACTACGACAGGGTGAACTGGCAGGTAAAGCAGGGCCTGGAAGGCATCTTCGAGATAGCCGCCGTAATCCCGGGCAAGAAAGGAGAGCTCACCTATACCTTTGTGGTGGATTACGGCAAAAAAACTCTGCTGCCGGCCGACGAAGGCGGCAAGGCCGCTTTCAACGGGCTGACGAACAGGCCGCAGGCAAGGCAGAAAGCCCCAAGGGCCAAGAAAGCCGCCGCCGCCCCCAGGCAGAAAGCGCAGCCCAGGAAAGCCGCCGCGCCCAAACAGGCCGCCGCGGAAGACGAATATGAGTACGTTTACGAGGACGAGGACGGCACCGAGCAGTGACCGTCGGGCCCGGATAAAGAAAAAGCCGCGGCTGCCCGCGGCTTTTTCTTTTGCGCGGCGAACCGCGGCGCCTACCTTCTGGAAGTCGCCAGGCGGCGCCGGGCGGCCATGGCCAGGACGCCGAGGTTCACCAGTTCCTTCAGCACTTTTTCCGGCGCCAGGCCGGTCTTCGCCCACAGGCGCGGGTACAGGCTGTGCGAGGTAAAACCGGGCAAAGTATTTATCTCGCAGAAATAAACTTTGCGCTCGTCTTTGGGATCCACGAAGAAATCTACCCGGGCCATGCCGGAACCGCCCAGCGCCAGGAAGATCCTCACGGTCAATTCCCTGATCCTCGCCGCCGTAGCGGCCGACAGCGGCGCCGGCAGCAAAAAATCCATCCCGTCATTGTCGAGATACTTGGCCTCGTAGTCGAAGAACTCATGGCTGCCTTTCGGCACCACCTCTCCCGTCACGCTGGCCTTGGCCCCGGAAGGGGACCCCAGCACCCCGCACACGATCTCGCGCGCGCGGTCCACGCCTTTCTCTATCATTACGGCCGTGTCGAAACGGAAAGCGTTCAGCACCGCCGGGCGCAGGCCGGCGGCGTTCTTGACCTTGGCGACGCCCACGGAGGACCCCTGGGCGACCGGCTTGACGAAAAGCGGGAAGCCCAGTTTCAGGGCTTTCTTGAGCAGCGGGCCCATCGAGCCGCGCTGGTGCGCCCGGATCACCACGTGCGGCAGCACCGGCACGCCGTCCAGCGCCGCCAATTCCTTCGAGATAACCTTATCCATGCCTACCGCCGAGGCGGTAACGCCGCAGCCGGCGTAAGGGATGCCGAGCAGCTCCAGCAGGCCCTGCAGCACGCCGTCCTCGCCGGTAGAACCGTGTATTATGGGGAAAAGCGCGTCGGGCCTGACGCGGCCGCCGCCTTTTTTAAGAAAGCTCCCGGACGCCAGGGAGGGCTCGATCTCAGGCCCTGAAAGCCGCCCGCCGGCCAGGAGAGCTTTCAGCGGAACGAGGCGCCAGCCGCCGGCGCGCGGCGCGTAGAGCGGCAGCGCTTTGAACCCGGCCTTTTCAAGCCCGGCGCAGACCGTCTTGGCGGATTCTATCGAGACTTCGTGTTCCGCCGATTTGCCGCCGAAAATTACGCCTATTTTCTTTTTCATGATGTCCTTCGTGAGCGGGCGCCGCCGGGAAGATCACTCCCCGCCGCCCTTTATTTTACTATTTGTTATTATCCCGCCGCCCAGCACCCTGTCCCCGGAGTAAAAAACGGCGGACTGGCCCGGAGCTACCGCGAACTGCGGCTTGGCGAGGCTGACGCCGGCGCCTGAGCCGGAAAGGCGCACCGCGCAGGCCGCGGGTTTGTGCCTGTAGCGGATCTGAACGGCCGACTGGAACTCCGCGGCCGCGGGCGCGGCCAGCCAGTTAACGTCCCGCACGGCGAAAGCGGAGCTGTGCGCGGCCTCGAGCGGCCCCAGCACCACCTCGTTGGTTTCGGGCCGGATCTCCGTCACGTAAAGCCGCGCGCCGCCGTAAACGCCCGTACCGCGCCGCTGACCAACGGTAAAATTAAAGAAGCCGTTATGCCGGCCTATGCGGCGGCCGGCCAGGTCCAGGATATAGCCCGGCTTGGGCTTTATGCCGGCTGTCTTTTTAAGGTACAGGTCGTAGTTGCCTTCCGTAACAAAACAGATATCGTTGGATTCGGGCTCGGAGGCCGTCGGCAGGGAGAATTCCGCGGCCAGGCGGCGCACCTCTTTTTTTGTCAGCCCGCCCAGCGGGAACAGCAGCCGGCCCAGCTGCTGCTTCTTAAGGCAGTACAGGAAATAACTCTGGTCCTTCAGCGGGTCGGCCCCCCGGTAAAGCCCGTATTCCCCCTCTTCTTTTTTGATCACGGCGTAGTGGCCCGTGGCGAGGTATTCCGCGCCCATCGAGCGGGCCAGATCGAAAAGGTAGGAGAACTTCAGGTGGCGGTTGCATTCCACGCAGGGGTTAGGGGTGGAACCGGCCAGGTAGCCGCTGACAAAATCCCCGATGACCGCCTTTGAAAAGAGACCCTGCGCGCTCTTGAAATAATGACGTATGCCTATGGCCTGGGCCGAGGCGCGCGCTTTGGCCGCGCTGTCCGCTCCGCCGCAGCACTTGACCGCGTCCCTGCGCTCCGAGAACAGGCGCAAGGTCACGCCCACCACCTCGTAGCCCTCTTTCTTAAGCAGGGCCGCGGTGACGGAGGAGTCCACTCCCCCGGACATGGCTACCACGATCTTTTTCTTCATAGTCCGGTACTATTCTATTATTTTGCCCGCGGCGGCAGGAATAAAAAAAGAGGGCCTGAGCCCTCTTTTTCGCGTCCGGAGGTTGAACCTCCGGTACAGTTTATTGGCCGAAATCGAAGCCTTTGAACAGGTCTTCCTCGGCCTGGTTGCCGCCGGCGGGGGCGCCCTCGGCGGGGGTCCCGGCGGCCGGCTTGGCGGGTTCCGGGCCCTTGGAGCCCGGCAGCGCCTGCATGCGGCCGCGGCCTTCCCCGACCGGCTGCACGATGATCTTGCGCACGCCCTCGGCGAAAGCCAGGAAGCCGGTGTCCATGCTGTAGTAAAGCCTGAAAGGGGATTCTTTCTGCTGCGGTTCGTAGGCCTTGCCCAGGTTCATCTTCTGCTGGTCCCAGCCGGGGTTATAGACCAGTTTACCGCGCACGTCCACCTCTTTGTCCACCACCGGCAGCGAGAAATGTATCTTGTAAAGGCCCATGGTATCGCTGATGCCTGGCGCGAAAGAAAGGTTGATGACGGCGTTGGCGTTCTCTTCGGGCCCCCCCTCGTATTCGCCGGCCGCCTCACCCGCGCCGGTCTTGGACTTGCCGGCGTCGGGCTGCACCTTTACGGTGACGCCCTCTATAGGGTTGCCCTGGTAATCGGTTATCACGCCCTGGATATTGCCGTCCAGGAACATCCCCATCTTGGTGGTGGAGAAGAACAGGAATTCTTTTTTGCCGGTAACTTTCTTGGTCAGCGAGAGGTCGCCCACGCGCTGGTCCGTGAAGTCCACCACTTTAAGGCTCTTGAAACCGCCGCAGCCGGCCAGCGTCTGCGCCAGCAGGAACAGCAGCGAAAGTTTTAAACCGGTCTTGATCTTTTTCATGTGATTCACCGTTGCGAGTTCGTCACTGCCCCTCTTCGGCCGGAGCCGGTTCTTCCGCGGGCAGAGGTTCTTCCGCCGCCTGGATCTCTTCCGCCGGGGCGTTCTCCAGGGGTGCGGGCGGCTGCGCGTCCGCGGCCGGGGCCCCTTCGCCCGGTTTAAGCACCGCGGGCGGACCCGTCGCCGGGGAGGCCTCGGGATAGGGATTGTTCTTTATGAAGAACACCACGCGCCGGTTCTTGCGCCTGCTGGTTTCGCTGTCGTTCGGCACGATAGGGTGGTTCTCGCCGTAACCTACGGCGGCCAGGCGCTTGGGCTTGAAATCGGACCCCAGCAGGAACTTGACCACGCTGGTGGCGCGCGCCGAGGAAAGCTCCCAGTTGGAGGCGTACTGCTTGGTGGCTATGGGGATATTGTCGGTATGCCCCTCCACGATGATGTCGTGCTTTTCGGAAAGCTTGCGCAGCACCGGGGCCAGCTTATCCATCTGCACCCGCATCTGGTCCGTCAGGTCGGCTTTGCCGCTCTCGAAAAAAGCTATCTGGCTCTGTTCCTCGAGGGTTATGCGCATGCCCTCTTTGTCCATGGCCACCTGGCCGGACATCTTGCCCTCCTTGATCATGTCCTGCACTTCCTGCTGCGCTTTCTGCATGTCCTTGTTGAGGGCGGCGCTGAGCGCGTAGAGGATGACGAAGAAACACACCATTTCCGTCATGAGGTCGGCGTAATTGACCATCCATGGGGGCGCGGGCTCTCCCATGGGGGAAACCCTTTTATCGTCCTCCGGTATCATGCCTTTTACTCTTCCCCGCATAAATTCAGGTCCTCGCTTCCTTTAAGCGGCTTGCTCCGCTTACCGCGCTATCCCTTCCGTCAGGCGGCCGGGGCCTCTTTGGTCACGGTCTTGCGCTTGTCGGGCTCCAGGTAGGCCTTGAGGTTGGCTTCCACCACGCTGGGGGTGGCGCCGCTCTGCAGCAGCAGCACGCCGCGGATGATGATCTCTTTAACGAAAAGTTCTTCTTCCGAGCGGTGCTTGAGCTTGCCGGCCATGGGCATGAAAAGCCAGTAGCCCGAGCCCAGGCCGTAGAACGCGGCCGCCAGGGCCAGCGCCATGCGGCGCGGCACCTGCGCCACGTCGTCGATGGAGGACAACATCATGATCATGCCCAGCACGGTGCCGATGATGCCGAAAGCCGGGGCGTAGGTGCCCAGGGCGTTGAAGATCTCGCGGCCCGCCTTGTGGCGCTCGCGGATAAAGTCGATCTCGGTCTCGAGCATGTTGCGGATGAACTCGTGGTCCGCGCCGTCGATGACCAGCTGCACGCCGCGCTTGAGGAAATCGTTATCGATGGCCTTGGCGTCGGCTTCAAGGGCCAGGAAGCCCTCTTTCTTGGCCTTCTGGGAAAGAGACACGAAGGTGGAAACCAGTTTGGAAGTATCCTCGCCTTTCGAGGTAAGCACTTTCTTAAGCACTTTGGTCACGCCGATGACGGAGGACAACGGGAAATTGACTAGCAGGGCGCAGAAAGTGCCGCCCATGACCATCAGGAAGGCTTCGGCGTTGATGAAAGGCTTGAAGCCCGCTATGCCCTCGCCGAGGTAGATGGCCCCGAAAACGAAGCCCATGAAAACTATGATCCCGGTAAATGTCGCTATATCCATATTTGTGTCTCCGGCAGCTACCGCTTCTCAAAGCCCTCGAACGGGTTTACGCATTTCCGCTCGGAGTAAACCACTTTTTTATACTCCACCACCTTGGCGATGACCGAATCCACCGAGTCCTTGACGATGAACCTGTTGCCCGTCGCCAGGTTCAGCACGGTATCGGGGGCGGCCTCGATGGTCTCTATGAGTTCGGCGTTGACCACCACGATCGTGCCGTTGAGTTTTTCGAGCTTTATCATTTGAATAATTATACTAATAAGTCACGGAGTTACGGAGTCGGGAAGCGGGGCCGCAGAAAGGACTTTTATCCCCGCGCCCCTCCTTCAAGACCCTGTAACCCGCGGTTACTCGGATTTTTTGCCCTTGATGGCCCATTTAAGCCTGTCGGCCAGGGAGTTTTCCATCGCTTTGTAGCGCTCCAGCTCGGCCGAGAGTTCGGCCGCCTGGGCGGCACAGGCCGCGCTCTGCTCCCCGGCGGAAGCCTGCAGGCACTGGAAGTTGGCGCGTTCCGCGTCCAGCGCGGCGGTATTTTCCTGGGCCTGGAACTCCATCTGCTGTATCTTCTGCTTGAGGAAAAGCAGCTCGGATTCGAAACGGGCGCGGTTCTCGCTTTCGGCCTTGAGGTGTTCGGCCTGAAGCTTGAGCTCGGCGGCCAGCCTGGCGGCCTCGCCTTCGGAGGCGGTCTTCTGCGCGGCCAGCACGGAGGCCTGCTCGCGCAGCGCGGCCGCCTCGGCGCCAAGGCGCTGGCGGTCCGATTCCGCGGCGTGGGCGTATTTTTCCGCTTCCGCTTTCTGGGTGGCGGCGGCGGCGGCGGAGCTTTCCTGCCTGGCGGCTTCGGCCTCGGCGCGGGCTACGCGGGCCTCGTATTCCTTCGCCCTGCCGGCGATGGCGGCCTCGACGTCCCGGGAGATCGTGACAAGGCGGCGGTTCTCGAGTTCGTATTTAAGGGCGGCGTCCTGCGCGGCGGCCGCGGCTTCGCGGGCTTCCTTAAGCTGGGAGGTATATTCCCCCTCCAGCTGGCGCCGGAGCGAGTTCTTCTCGTCCTCGGCGGAATTTTCGTATTTGCTGCGCAGCTGGGACAGGCGGGCGTCGAATTCAGCCTGGCGCTCGGCCACGGTCTTCTCCGCGGCTTCGCGGGCGGCGCTCACCGCCCTGTCCGCGGCTTCCTTGCCGGCGGCCACGGTCCTGTCCGCGGCTTCGCGGGCGATGGCCGCGGCGGCAGCCAGTTCGTTCTGCCTGGCGGCCGAGATCCTGGAAATTTCTTCCTGCTGGGCGCGTACCAGCTCGGCGGTCTCTTCGGCGTGCTTGCGGGCCATCTCGGCGGCGTAGCCGTTCTTCACGCGGTCTATCTCGGCGCGCATACTGGCGGCCATAGCCTCCAGCTCGCCCTGGTGGGCGGCCTTGAGGCCGTCGCCTTCGGCTTTCAGGCGCTTGATCTCTTCGAGCTGGGCGGCCATATTCTGGGCCAGCTGCATCTTCTCCAGCTTGAGGTGGCCGCGCTCTTTCTCCAGCACGGCGTTGATGGCCTGTACCCTGCCTATAAAGCCTTTTATCTTGACCAGTTCCGAAATGGCGCGGACTTTCTCGCCCGAAACGTCGGCGATGGTCTTTTCCTTCTCCTGCAGCTGGAACTCGAAACGCATCTGGAGCTTTTTCAGCTCCTCGTTCTTTTCGGCGTTCTTGCGGTCGGAGATGGAGCCGATATCGGACTGCAGCCGGCCTATCTCCTTCTGCAGCTTCTCCAGCTCGAAATTGTTCTTCTCGTCCCGCAGCTTGGCCTCGCTGTGGGCGGCGGCCTCGCGGGAGCGCAGCACCACGTTGTCCGATTTCAGCTCCGCCAGCTCGCGCTCCTTCTCGGGGATCACCCTTATATAGGACTCTATGGAGGCCTTCTCGCGCTCGGCGCGGGCCACCTCGTCCTTAAGCTTGGCGGCGTCGCGCTCAAGCATGGACTTCTCCATGGAAACCTTGCGGAACTCGTCCTCGGTCTCGCGCAGCTTGGTATCGGCGTACTTGAGCGAGCTGATGACCGCTTCGCGCGAAGCTATCTCTTTCTGCCACTGGGCCTTTTCGTCCAGCCAGCGGCGCTCCATCTCCTGGAGGCGGTGGATGAAATGCCCTTCCACGTCGCGGCCCTGGGTCTCGCGCTCCGACATCTGGTTCTTGAGCGTCTGCATCCAGGTCTCGCGCTCCTGGGACAGGCGGGTTTCCATTTCCTTGATCTTGGATTTGAGGGTAAGGCGCTCCTCCTCGACCTCGTGGTCGCGGCGGTCGCGGCGCATCTTCTCCTGTATATCTTTAAGCGAGGACTCCACGCGGGAAGAAAGGGCCTCGTCCTGCTGGTTCTTAAGGGTGGCCAGCAGCGCCTTTTCCTTCTCCTGGGACAGGAGTTTCTCCATGTCCGTGATCTTTTTCTCCAGCTTGTCCTTCTCTTCCTGTATTTTCCTGGCCTCTTCAGCGGAAGAGTCCTTTACGGGCTGAGCGGGCTGCTGGGGCTGGCCGAACTGCGGGAAGCCGCCGGGGGCTCCGCCGAAGCCGCCCTGGGGCATAGGGGGCAAAGAAGGCTTGCCGCCCATCGGGGGCGGGGGCGCGCCGGGCTTAAGCATGCCCGGAGGAAGCGGAGGCATCCCGGGCTTTGAAATTTTTTTATCCCTGTCGTCCATATGTGTTTCCGGCTGAGTTTTCTATACCTTTATATTCTAAAGGAAGCGGGTTTCAATTAAGTTACACAAATGTTAATTCCTAGCGACCTACCTGGGCCTTGAAGCCGGCCAGCCACTCCGTCGCGGCCGGGTCGCCCGAAAGCGAGGCGTATTTCTCGTAGGCCGCCACGGCCTCGTCCACGCGCTGCTGGGCGTAATAGACGGTGCCCAGGTACTGCCAGGTGGACGCGTCGCCGGGGTTCTGGGAGGAGGCGTATTCCAGGTACTGCAGCGCTTCCGGCAGTTTGCCCTGGTTATAAAGGTCCACGCCGGCGGACAGGTACTGCTGCGCCTGGGCGGCCTGCTCCGCGGTAGGGCCCGCGGCCGCTTCTTCCCTGGGCGCGGACATGCTGTCGAATTTGCGCTTGCGCTCGTCCGCGGAGGACATCTCCCCCCCGTCGATGATATAGACCTCCTGCGTATTGCCCTGGCGCACGTTGATCTTGCCTTCCGCCTCCAAAGCCTTGACGGCGTCCAGGATCTTCATCTGGGCCTCGTCCTGCAGGGCCGGCGTGACCTCGCCGGAATACTCCATTATTTCTTTTATGGCGTTGACGGCGCCCTGCGACATGTTGGTGAAGAACTTGTTGACGATGGCCGGGTCCGCCTTGGCCACGGCGCGGGCGATGTCCTCGTTGGACAGGCTCCTGATGATGACCTGCATGTCGCGGTCGGGGAAACCCGTGATGTCCTCGAACATCAGCACGATGCGCTTGACCTTTTCGTAGATGTCGGGCTTCTGCGTCTTGAGGTATTCGATGATATTCTTGCGGGTCGCCGGGTCGGAATCGTCCAGCATCTTGGCCAGGCGCTCTATGCCGCCCATCACGAAATCCACGTTCTCGCGGATATCCTTGTCTATGGCGTCTATCTGCTCGCGGGTGGCCTGGCGCACGGTCAGCGCCTCCAGGGCCACGCGGGACTGCATTTCTATCGGCAGCATGGACAAAGCCTGGCGGGCCAGGTCCGGCTTGATATAGCTGAGCACCACGGCTATCACCCACGGGTCCTCTTTGCGGAGCAGGAACAGGTAGATCAGCCGCTTGAGGTTTTCCTCGTTGAGGTAGGTAAAGGGCTCAAATTTCTTCATAAGGTCGTCCTCTTCTTCTTTCTTCTCGGCTTCCTTCTGCAGGAAATTCATATCGATGCTCTGGTGGCCCTCGGTCTCTTCCTTGCCCTCCTCCTCGCCGCCGCCGCCCCCGCCTTCCTCCCTCTTATCCTCTATATTGACCTCGGCGCCGGGCTTGGCCAGCAGCGCCTTGATATATTTGCGGAAGAAGCCCCAGAGCGGGCCGAAGAGGAACAATAGCAGTATAAGGAAAAGCAGCGCGTAAAGCAACGGCAGGTACACGCCGGGCCGCTTCAGGTCGTCCAGCGGGTTGACCACGTTGAACCTGGTGGGCTTGAAGACCACCGTGGGGGCGTCCTTCTTGCGGATCTTGTAGGGGATCAGGAAATCGTCCACCCGCTCGCGGGCGAGCTTTACCGCTTCCTTGGAAAGAGTGTCGTCGTGGATGACCGTCAGCTGGAAGCGGGTGATCTCGGTCTCCAGGCCGTAGCGGATCTCCTGCACGCCCTTGGCCTGCTGGGCCTGCTGGCCCGAGGCCGCCTCCGGCCGCTTGTTGTCCCCGCCCAGCACCGACTTGGGCTTGGGAATGCCGGGCAGGATGAAATCGGTATCGCCCCCGCCGCCCTGGCCGGAGCCTTTTTCCTTGTACTTCTGTATGATGCCGATGCCTTCTTTGTTCTGTTCGGCTTTCTTGGAGATGACCTCCAGCTCGACGTCCGCGAACACGAAGGATTTGGCGGGGCCCAGTATCGGGTCCAGGATCTCGTTCTTTATCTTGGTCTCGGTTTCCCGGCGCAGGGAGTCCTGGCGCTCCATCAAAGACGAGCTCATGCCGTCGGCTACGGCCGGCATGGTGGTCTGGGCCTGGGCCCCGAAGGCGGCCAGGGCCAGCAAAATTAAGATAAGCGCGGGTTTACGCATGACAATATTATTCTATCTTTACCTTATTACAGGAATGTTTCAAAAAAGTTCAAGTTTTAATTCCGCTCCGGGCGCAGGCCGGGTCGGAACGCAAAAACGTGGTCTCGCACACCGTGCTCGCCACTCCCCGCCTCGCCCTCCGCGCTTACGCAAGCGTCGGGCTCCGGCAGGGTTTTGCTAACCCGACCCGGCCCGCGCCCTGCGCTGGTGCTTAACGCACCTGCTTGAGGAAGTTCTTCACTATGGAGTTATTGGGGTTGATCTCCACCACGCGCTCCCAGATGACCTTGGCTTTCTCTTTCTGGTCCATCAGGTAGAAGGCGCTGCCCATGATCTCCAGGGCGGTCTCGTTGTTGGGCTCGAGGTCCAGGATGTCCTGAGCGCGCTTCATGGCCAGGTCGTATTTGCCGTCGTAGATGGACTGGCGGGCGTCATAGGTGCGCTGGTCTATGTAGGTGAAGATCTCGGGACCCTCGGGCTTGCGGGTCAGCTCGCTCACATTGGCCTCTTTCTCCACCATGTTGAGCAGGGAGAGCAGGCGGTCGTTCTTGGGGTCCTTGTTGAAAGCGTGGCGCAGCACGTTGACCGAGGCGCGCAGGTCTTTGCCGTCCACGTAGGCGATGATGCCGCGGCGGGTCAGGGTAGGCACTTCCTCGCCGCCGGTGGCGTCGGGCACGTAGTCGATGGCGCCCTGCAGGCGGGTCACCATGCGGCGGATCTCGGCGTTGCCGGGGTCGGCGTCCATGGCGCTGCGCAGCTTCTCCATGGCGCGGGTGAAGTAGCCGGACTTGAAGTACTGCAGGGCCTGGCGGACGATCTCGCGGACCTCGCGGTCGTGCTTGCTCTTGTTGGACTGGCCCATGCGCAGCGTGACGGAAAAGCGGGTGGTGGAGCCCAGCGCGTGCACGCCCTGGGAGATGTCGAAGCCGAGGTTCTTATACTTGATGCCCAGGCCGAAATCGGCTTCCTGGATGGCGGGGGTGCCCATCACGCCGAAGCGCAGCGCGCTCCAGTACATCAGCCAGTATTCGCCGCCGAAGCGCCAGTTGGTGGCGGAGTTCTGGGGCTTGGCGATATCGAAACCGAAGACCAGGGCCCCTTTGAAGAGGCTCAGGGCTTGGCCGAATTTAATGGTCAGGGGCAGCTTGTCGTCGGTATCTCCGGAAGCCATGGAGAACACGTTCTGTATGCCGATGGCCGCGCGGTAGGTTTTGGAGAACTTCTGCAGCATGGCGATGTCGATGGCCTTGAAGGAGTCGACGGAGGTGTCCAGGGAGCGGGTGATGTTCTTGGCCATCACGCCGAAAGCGAGCTTATCGGAGACGTCGCGGCCCCAGGAGAAGGCCATGGCCTGCTCCACGCTGTCGAAGCTGCCCTCGGTCTTGATGTCCACGATCTCGTCGCCGGCCGGATTGGCGGTGATGGAGATCTTCTCGAAGCCCACGGACTTAAGCTGGGTCATGCTGATCGCCCAGGTGCCCTTGGTGGTGGTGGGATGCGCGTAGGTGAAGAAATTAAGCGTGGTGTCTTCGAAGAGGGTGGCCTGCATGGCGGTGAATTCTTTGCGCTCCAGCAGGGTGAGGGCGGCGGGGTTCCAGTAAGAGGCGGAGGCGTCGTCGGCCACCGCGAAGAAAGCGCCGCCCATACCGAGGGACCTGGCGCCGGCGCCGTAGGACATGAAAGCCCCGGGCTGGCCGCCGCTCTGGGCCAGGGCCGAAGCCGCCGAAAACGCAATAAAAAGCCCCATGACCGGGCTGAAGCGTATTACACGCTTCAAAGAAGCCCATATAGCCAAGGGGGCAAAAGCATCAGCAAGAATGCGTTTCATCGTTTTCGGTAGTCTGACCCCCGCTCACTTAGCGGGTCTTGACTTTGCGCCGCCGGCTTTCACCGGCTTTGCTATTATCGTAACAATACGGCGTTACAAACTCGTTACAGATTTACGGCATTAATATTATAGCAGATAGAACTGGTTTGTCAAGGCCACCCCCTTGACATGTCAAGGCCGGCCCCAAACATGGTTTTGGACCGCTGGCCAAGGTGTTGATCAGCCCTATATATCCTTACTAACAACCTTGCAGGCAGGCCCCCGCCTCCCCCCGGCGCGCTTTAGTGGATAACTCCGACCTTGCGCATTATCACTTTGCTGCCCTTGGGGCTGGAAGCCTTTACCCTTACTATATAGCCGCCCTTGGAAACATAGCCGCCCAGCCCGTTGCGGCCGTTCCAGATCACGAAATTAGGGCCCAGCTTGCCGCCGTCCGTGCCGCTGGTGAAGGTAAATTCCCGCACGATATAACCCAGCAGGTCGTAGATGGTTATAGTGACCTCGGCGTTATCGTTCAGGGTGTAATTGATGACCGTCCTGCCTTCCACGCCGCCTTTGCGCAGGTCCACCGGGTTAGGGTAGTTGGACACCTTGCTGAGCAGCTCCTCGCCTACGGTAGTGCCGGCCGGCGTGGAGACCGGGGACCACTCGGAATGTATACCCGCGAAGTTCCAGCTGCGCACGCGGTAGGTATAGTACTTGCCCAGCGGCCTGGGGGTTTCGCCGGGGTTCACGGGGTCGCCTATGGTGTAGATATTGTTTATGGCGCCGCCGGTCTTGAAGCCGGGGATGGCCGCCACCGTTTTCCAGACGGGGTTGGTGCCCTCGCGTTCCTGTATTTCATAGGACATCACGTTAGACTCGGGGTCCTCGGCGGAGTCCCACTTAAGGGTATAGGCCTGGCCCGAAGCCACGCCCTTGGCCACCTGGGGCTCGGGGGCGCCGGGGTTGGTCGGGTAGGTGGTATCGATGCGGTAGATCATTATGGGCACGCCGCTCTCGCTGGGAATATAGCGGCCGTCGGCCATCTGGCCGCGCACGCTCAGCACGTAGCCGCGGTCGGACACGGTCTCGCCCCAGGCCGTATGGGGGCCCCTGAACGAGCCCTGCACGCCGCGCTGGTTGATCTTGAAAGTGCCGTCGTCGATCTTGGTCACCACCATGATCTCGTTGCCCACGTAGACGACGCCCTCGGCGGCGAAGCCGGCCGCCGAGATCACCGAGAACGAAGAGGTGTTGACGTCTATGCGGCTGGCCAGGCGGGTGAAATGCCCGGGTGACAGCGCCACGTTGGTCAGCTTGCCCGCCAGCGAGGTGCCGGCCGGCTGCCAGGCGTTCTTAATGCCGGTCGGGTCGGAGAAGCTGCCGCCCAGCGAAAGTTCATAGGCCACGGCGCTGGTGGTGGAAGCGGGGTTCCACATCGCGGTAAGTTCCGTGGTCTTGGCCGCCCAGACCGAGGGCACGGCGCCCAGGTCGGAGACCGCCAGCAGCATCTTCACGTTCTGCACGTTGTCGCCGATGAAGTAAAGCGGTTTGCCCGTGCCGTCGTTAATGATCCTGTCGGGCACATAGTCCAGGTTGCTCTCGAAGTCCAGCAGGTGGTCGCCGTCGATATCGAAGGACGGCAGGCCGGAGTTGTTCAGGCTGATGTTATTGCACTTGCCGGAGCCGTAATAGTCGAAGTTATCCGGGATCATGTCGCCGTTGATGTCTATCAGCGGCTCGCCGGCGCGGCAGCCCGCGGGCGGGTGGGTATAGTCCCAGAAGGTGGTGTCCGTCTCCGGGATATTGCCGAAGCCCAGCTTCACGTTGCCGCTGGAATCCACCTGCGTATAGGCGGGGTAGCCGTTGGAGGCCAGCATGATCGGCCTGTAGACCGGCGTCAGCGGGATGATGGCCGGAGAAATAAGGATCTGGTTGGATTCCATCGGGTAAGTGTCGGCGTAATACTGCCCGGCGGCCAGCTGCATGCCGCCCATGCCGCGCAGGTCGGTGAAGGAACCCAGCGTCAGCCCGGCCAGGTGCCCCATCGTGTCGGAGTCAGAGAGGTCGGTGCCGGAACTGATGTCGCAGGAAAGGTGCAGGATCACCGTGGAGGTGGAGATGATCAGGTACGGCAGGTTTCCGTCCTGGATGGAGACGGAGACCCCCAGTTCAAAGGTGTTGGTGGCGGAATGCACGGTGTAGCCCAGGCGCGCGTCGCTTATCGGGCTGAAAGCGCCGTCGCCGTCGTCCTTCCACAGGGCCACGCCGGCCAGGTCGCCGTCGCCGAAGTTGAAGGTGGCGCTGCTGATGCTGCCGGTCTGCTGCAGGTTGATCTGGCCCAGCGCCACGTAGTCCGTCAGCGTAGCCATATTGAACGTCATAACGGGGACGCTCTTGGTGTTCTTTTCCGCCGACTTCGGGGCGATGCTGATGCCGGTCACCGTAAGGTTGACGGCCTTGATCGGCACCAGGCTGGAGTTGAACGGGTAGATCTCGGAGTACGTGCCCTTGGGCAGCGCCTTGGTGATGCCGACGTAAACGCTGGGCGAAACGTCGTGCGGGGCGTTGACGACTATCCACGACTTGTCGCGGATCATCATGCCGACCTTGTTGGCCTTGATGGCCATTTCGCCGATGTCGTAGACCGAGAAGTACGTCTGCGGCAGCGGGCTCAAAGTCTGGACCTGCGACAGGTTGATATAAGTCTGCGTGTTCAGCGGGTTCTCCTGGTCGAACAGGTCCACCTTGCGCACCGGGGAGCGCGAAGGATGGTTGACCACCGGGGTATAGAAGTCGCCCAGCTTCTCCCCCCTCGCGAAGACCCGCAGATAGGGCTTGCCTGTGCCCGCGTCTATGCCGGAACCGTCATAAGACACCAGCTCGGCCTCCTCGATATAGAGCCGGCCCGAAACGGGGAAACCGGCGGTGGAGGCCAGCACCAGGTTGAACGGCAGGGTGTCGGTGGACGTGAAAGCGTTGAGGATGATGCTCCTCGCCTCGGAAATATTCACGTCGTTCACGTCCAGCATGTCGTTCTGGTTGGAATCCTGGTAAATGGTTATCAGCTTGACGTCGGTATTCTTGCCGAACGGCGCGTTCGGGTCGTTGGAAGCGCCGGTGCGCTGCACCTTTATGGCGCTCCAGCGGGCGTTGCCGGCCTCGGTGGCCAGGTTGAACCTCAGCATCGGGGCCTTGAGCTGGGCCTGGTTGACGCCGCCGGCCAGCACCAGCTCGTTGGCCACGTCGTTGGCGCCCAGCGCCACGTTCGACGGGATCTCCCAGACCACCATGGGCATGGTATTCACGGGCCAGGTGGTCAGCGTGACCGTGTTGGGAATACCTATGGTCACGTAAGCGGTCGAGTTGATGGAAAGCCCGGCCGTGCTGCCGATAATGGCGAACTGCGACATGTCGTAGCTGATGAAAGCGCAGACCGGGTTGGTGGTGACCACGATGGGGTTCTTCAGCGCTATATTGACGGTGCTGGACGAGAAGGACTCGTTGCCGTAGCTGGCCAGGTTCGGGTAGACGCCGGCGCCGCTGCTGGAGGTGTCCACGGAGTCCAGGATGCAGTTGTCGTTGGAATCCTTCCAGACCTTGATCAGGTCTATATCCGAGTCGTTGGCGGACCCGCGGCGGTCCAGCTTTATGGCCTCTACGCGCGCGGAGGTCTTGTCCGTGACCAGGCGCATGGCCAGCACGCCCACGTTCTTGTCGTTCTGCGTCACGCTGACGGGCGAGATGTCCTCGGGCGTCAGCGTGATGTTGTTCAGCGTCGGCAGCAGCGCGTTAAGCTGGCTCAGGGCGGGCGACAGGAACTGGGCGGTATGGCCGGAATTCTCCGGGCCGAACAGGAAGTTGGTCTCGAAGGGGATCTCCACGCCCAGGACGTCGTTCTGCGGGCTGAGCAGGACGTTGGAGAACCTGGACGCCTTGTCGATGTCCATGGAAACGAAGATCAGGATGGGCGTGGATTTTACTACCACGTAGTTCTGGTCGTTGAGCGCGGGGTCTTTCACGTAGATGGTAGCCTTGCCCACCGGGTCGTTGGCGCCGAAGCGGCCCGACCCGACGATGACATCGGAGGTATTAAGACCGGTGGCCGCGTCGCGGTCGAAGACGCCGTTGCCGTTGTCTTTCCACACCCTTACCACGGCCACGTCGTCGTCGTAGCCTACCAGGCTGGCCGGCTGCTTGCGCGACAGCTTGAGGCCCACCCAGCGCACGCCGTAGCCCGAGGTGGTCAGGGTCATCTGCATGAACGGGTAGTTGATCATGCCCTGGTAGATCATGCCGCCCAGCACCGTTCCGGAACTGTGGGTGATGATGGGCGAGTTGAAGGCGCCGCGCGTGACCAGGCTGAGCGCCCCGGCCGTGGTGCCGGCGTAATGCACTATTTCATTGTCCACCACGGCGTAGCCGGAAGAAGGCAGGCCCACCGTGGAAGTGACCACCCAGTTGGAGTCCTGCGCCACTATGGTGTTGACGTGGTCGGCCAGGCGTACGGAAAGCTTGGAGGCGGAGTAGTCGGGCGAGAAGATAGGCTCGGTCAGCACGGTCACCGTGCTGGGGCTCGAGATGATCTCCCTTACCCTCGAAACGAAGGTCAGGTTGGAGTTGACCGCGGAGAAGAAATTGGGCAGCGACAGCGCGTTCTTGCGCGGATCGTCCACGATAGGGCTGCCCTGGGGCAGGGATTCCGCCTTGAGGTAGGCGCCGAGGTAGCGCGGATTACCCAGCGCGTCGTTAGGCATGGCCGAATCGCGGATGTCGTAGGTCAGGAAATACCGGTGCGAAATGGCGCTGTTCGCGGCCTCGAGGGCCGTAATTATCCGCTGTTCGGTCCCGAAGTCCACCCTGGCGGTCAGAGGGCCGTAGATGGTATTGCCGAAAGTGCCGGACCCGACCATCACGTCGCTGCCGCCCAGGAAACCGTTATTGTCCTTGTCGTACCAGACCTTGACCACGGAGATGTCGTTGATGGCCGTGCCGTCCTGGATGACGGTGCCCGTGGCGTAAACGGTCAGCCAGCGCCACATGGCGTCGGCCACGTTGGTCTCCAGCGTGAAAGCCATGACCGGCTGGTCCACGCCCTGCTGCTGCAAGGTCGGCCCCAGTATGGTGTCGGTGGCCTTTACGATAACCTCGTCGGAATATTCGCGCACCTTACCGATCAGCGACAGCGACTTGCCGGGGGCGGTCACGCCCACGTTGGCGGTGCTCATCAGCTTGGGCGCGGCTATCATGAAATAGTCCGTGCTCCGGATGGCCATGCCGATATACGCGAAATTGGAAACGTTGGCCAGCGGGTCGATATCGTAGGTAACGAAGTAGTCCTTGGCCACGTTATAGATAGCCTGCCCGTCCAGGGCGCCGCCGGAGCCTATCATGGGCAGGACGGCCTGGCCGGAGAGGATGGTGCCGGCGGGCCAGCTGGAAGGCACCACGGTCCCCTCGGCGCCGCGGGTAAGGCCGCTGAAAGCGTTGCCCAGCACGTCCACGGTGGAATAGTAGATGACCTCTTTCAGGTCGGGGTTGGCCTGGCCGTCGTTGACGATAAGGCGGCCGGGCGCCGGCGGGAAAGGGCTGTCGGTCGCGAAGAAGCGCTGCACGTCGTACACGCGGATGACCGTGTCGGTGGACATGATGGGGGCCTTCAGCGCGTCATACGGGAAGGTGCGCAGATTGGGGCCGATCATCAGCACTTCGGTATCCTTGTCCAGACCCGTGGTTTCCAGCAGGCCGTTGCCGCTCGAGTCCTGCCAGATGCTGATCTTCTTGACGTCGGTGACCTTGTTCCACACCGGGGTGTTGCCGTTCTCGGCCGCGGTCACCCAGCGGTCCAGCTTGAGGCCGCTCCAGATGGCCGAACCCTGGGAGCCGTTGATCTGCATCGTAAGCCTGACCACGGCCTTATCCCTGTCGTCCTGGGTGACGAAAGAGGGCTTGGAGAAATCGTTGGGCTGCGACTTGTTCACGTCCACCAGGTAGACTATGTCCGCAGTGGAGTAAAGCGGCACGGTGGAGGAGACTATCGGCTGGAAAGCGCCCACCACGCCGTCCACCAGGTTGACGCCCGAGTTTTCCAGGCGGGCGCCGTGGGTCATGCTGGAGATGGCGTCGGAACCGAACTCGTAGACCACGAAATAAGAGCGGGTGCTGACGGAAATAGCGCCGTCGATGCCGGGGTTGATCAGCGGCAGCACGAAGGTGTCCGGGTCCAGGACGTCGTAGAGCGGCGGGTTCAGCGGGTCGGTGATCTCCTTGTCGATGCTGGCCGCGAAGATGCCGTCGCCCAGGTCAGGGTCGCCGCCGGAGGAGTCCAGGAACAGGCGCACGCTCCTGAGGTCGGCGCCGGAGCCGGTGCCCGTCTTGATGATCTTGAACGACTTTATGGTGCCGATGAAATTCTCGGTCCAGGCCTTGATCTCCAGGAAGCCGACGCGGCCCTGGCCCTGCTCGACGTAAGGATACCGGCCCAGGGTAAGCGTGGTGGTGCCGACGGTAGGCTGCCACCAGGCGGCGATGTCTTCGCCCTGGATCTGAATGGTGGCCGGCTGGTTGCGCACCGGCGACGTGGCGGTGGCTATCGGGAAATTGTTGTAAGCCACGCCGACGAAGGTGGAGTTGAGCACCACGAACGACGGGTTATCCAGCACCAGGGCGAAGCTGCGCGGCGTGGAGGCCAGGGTGGAAACGCGCACGGCGAAGAAGAAGTTGCGCGGCGTGTTGGAGACCAGGGCGGCGGTGGACACCTTGGCCGCCAGGTCGTCGAAGCTCCAGGCCATCAGGCCGGTGTCATAGGTGCCGCTGGACATGAAGATATCCACCGGCGCCCCGCCCAGCTCGGTTTCGCCGTCGAAAGCGCCGATCTGGCCGTAGGTCGGGTTGTCGGCGTACATGGCGACTTCCACCATGTCGGACCAGGCCAGGGTGCCGGAACTCTTGACCTGCACCGACTTCATGTAGGCCGGCGGCGCGCCGATCGGGGAGGTCTGCATGGTCAGGCGCAGCATCGGCACCGGGGCGGGCACGTCCGCTATGACGCCGTCGCCCTGGTACATGGCGTACTTGTTGATGCCGATGGACGCTTTCGCCACGGGCAGCGGGTCCTCGGGCGACATGTCCGTGGGCGTGATGACCAGGCCGGACAGCACCACGTCGGCGTTGGAGACCACCGGCATACCGCGGGCGCTGTCGCCGGTGTAGCCGTAGATGGAGGTGCTGTGGTAGTCGGTCACGTTGACCTTGAGCGTCTCCACGAAGGTATCCTGCAGCAGCAGCTCGCGCTCGCCGTGGTCGGCCGGCACGAACGTGTAGTCCGTGGTGTTGGCCAGCCAGTCGCGCAGGTCAGCGGACCCCCTGGAGTTGGTGGCCATCTTGATCTTGCCGGTATAGTAGTTGCCGTTCACCGTGTCGCCGGTGGTAATATTGCCGAACTTGTCGCGGACGCGCAGCGTGACGTTGCCGGGGGTCTGCACGCGCAGGGGGTTGCCCAGGTTATAGGCGTGGTGCAGCGTGAAGTAAGCCGCCGTGCTGGGCGTGATATACGCCTCCTGCGTTATCCTGGGGAAAGTCACGAAGTCCGCCGCGATGGAAGCGTCCGCCGTCAGGGTGGCCGTGCCCACGATAGTGTCCCAGATATAGATATTGGCGAAGCTCTGGCCCGGGAAGATGCTCAGGTCCAGCGGGTTGGTCTTCAGCAGCTTCCAGCTGGGGTTGGAGGACAGCACCGACTCGGTCGGGTCTATGCCGCCGTAAGTGGTGTTGCGCACGGCCGAGAAGCGCACCGTAGCCACCGACGAGGTGGTGGTAGTGTTCTCGTAGCGGTCTTTAAGCACCACGCTGACCACGGTGGGCGTGGTGAGATTGAGGGCAAAATCGGCGTACTGCAGCGTGGTTCCCGCCACCAGGCGGCGGGGCGTCGTGTGGAAATACACGTGGTCCGGCTGGGCGGGCACCACGGTGTAGGAGGAAACGGCCGGCAGCCAGCCTTTGGCCATCACGGTATTTATAGTGAGCTGGTGCGTCGGGTGCGAAGTCAGCGTGTCTATCAGGTAGAAGCTGGTGGCGGACTCGCCCAGCGCCATTTTGGCGGAACCGGGGTTTACCGTGAAGCTGGAAACGTCGGGAGCCGAGAACCTGACGTCGCCGGCGGAATCGGAATCCATATTGAACGAAACGCCGGCCCCGATCGCGTCCTCCTGGCCGCTGGCTACGGGGGTCGGGTTGCCGAACTTGTCCTCTATGGACATGGCGAACATCTGTGAGGTGGTGCCGGCCATCACGGACTGCCCGGCGTTAAGGCTGACGTTCACGCGGTAGGTGAAGTCGGACAGCACGTGCACCGGCTGCGTGGAGGAAGCCCAGGCCGGCTGGTCGTCCGCCTGGAGCTTTATCAAAGGCCGCAGCGTCAGGGTGGAGCCGTAAACGCTGGAAGCCGTGGTGTCCAGGTAATAGAACGTGGCGGAGTAGGAATCGATCGGGATATCCAGGTAGGTCACCGTAGAAGCGAAGACCGGCGGGAAGGCGGCGGCCGCGACGGTGGAAGCCGAGAAAGAGAAAGAATCGTTGACCAGCGAAGGCTGGCGGGTGAACGTAGAGATAGCGACCCGCACCGCGGCCGTGGCCAGGGACGGGTTGTCGAACATATCGCGCAGTTCGGCCTTGAAATGCTGCTGCACGCCGAAGTTATCGGTTATCTTGCCGGCCACCAGCGTGCGCTGCGCGTTGCCGAAAGAGACCTTGGCGATGTCTATGGGATCCACGCGCAGCTGGTGTTCGGCGTGCTGCAGGGCGCCGGAACGGGCCTCTATCTGCCAGTAGCCGGGCCTGTTGCCCTCCCTGGTATTAAGCGCGGGCGAAAGCCCGGAGTAGGAGGACGTCCGGTCATGGTAGCGGAACGAAACATTGGTCTGGTTGGGCAGGATGCTGGCCACCGGGATGAACTGGTCGTTCATGGGCCCGCGGAAGCCGTAGTCCCCGAAGGTACCGAACGTACCCATCGTACGGCCCAGCGCCGTATGGATGGAGACCTGGGCCGAAGGCAGGCTGAGGAAGACGTCGGTCTGCCCTTCCGTGGTAAGGTTATTGAAATAGTCGCGGCGTTCCAGGGTGAACGGCGCGCCGGCGCCGGCCACTTCCTGTATGCCTACCGTGGCGGCCGGCTGGCTGGAGATAAAGAGCAGCTTGGAAGGCACGCCGCCGATGGTGGTCATCTTGCCGCTGACGTTCTGCCTGGCGGCCACGTAAGTGGCGTAGGCGGCCGGCCCGGCCACGGTGGTGGTGCCGATCCAGACGCGGGCCCAGTCGCCCGCCTTGCTGGACACCCTGTAAGCCATGGGCGTGGAAATGCCGACCTGCCCGTTAAGGTCCGTGTAAACGATGGTGGAAACGCCCATATAGAGCCAGCTGGCGCCGCTCTGGTACTGCAGCGTTCCTGTGTCGCCGACCACCTCGGCGATGTCCAGGTAGGCCGGCACGCCGGAGGAGGAAATATTATTATCGAACGCGTCGGAGAGCTGCGCGGTCATTACTTTCTGCCCGCGGAGGTCGTTGGACCCGGCCCCGACCTCGACGTCAGCGTTGGGTTCGACGCGGTAAATATTGGGCGGGCCGGGCAGCACGGCCACGTTCACCAGCGGGGTAACGTTCACCATGGGGTTGAGGGTATCGTAAGCCCCCATCGTGTTGACCCCGGCCTTGCGGAAAGTGAACCAGCCGGGCAGGTCCTTAACCGCCAGGTCCGAGCGGTAGAAGGGCACCGTAGGCGCGGACAGGCTGGAATCCTGGTTGGGGTTGATTTGATCGACCATCGCGAAAGCGGCCGTACCCAGGTAAACATTGGGGCCCGTGGAGCAGTTGTTCTCGTAAATATCCCGCACTATCAGCGTGGCCGAGAACGGGAAGCCGGCCACCACCGTGGTGGAGGGCAGCACGTAAAGCATATGCGTGGGCGGGCCCGGATTGACGGCGATAGTGGAAATGCCGGTGGCGTAGGAGGCCGCGGAAGCCGCGATGGTGGCGCCTACCACGGTATAGCTGCTTAAAGCGGTGCGGGCGTCTATGGAGAACACCGCGCTGCCGTTGGACAAGGTCTGCGGGCTCGGCTTGAGGGTCTTGAAATCTCCCGGCATCGAAATTTCTACGGAGGGCATCACGGCCACGGGATTGGTATCCTGGGCCGCGGCGACCAGTTCGGTGGCCCGGTTGTAGAACTGGTCGGTGACGTAAACGCTGGCGAACATGGCGCCTGTGCCTATGGTATGGGCGGCCGGAGGCCCGGTGCGCCCGGGCCAGGAGATCATAGGGTCGCGGCAGGGCGGGCTGATATTGCACTTACCCTCGGCCAGCCCCTGGCCGGGCAGCACGACTTCCAGCCGCGTGGCGGTGGAGGAGAACACCTTCAGAGAAGCCTTGGCGGCCGCGTCGGAGCCCAGGCAGACGTCGCCGAAATTCCCCGAACAGACGTTGTTATCGGCCGCGCTTACCGGGAAAACCTTTATGGTGGACGCGCTGGTCCTGGTCACCAGGTTCATCTGCATCTGCAGGGTACCGTAGTTGAGGGCGGAGCTGGAAGTTTCAGCGTCGTAAATATCCGAGGTTACCAGGTAGACGGTGGGGCCTACGGTAAGGTCGGTATAGCGGTTCATGTACGGGTCGACCAGGTTCACGGTCACGTAGAAAGGCGTACCGGCCGTTTGCGTGGAAATAACGGAAACCTTGCCGCCGGCGGGATAGGCGCCGGAGCCCGGCACGGCGGTCTGGCCCGGGACCAGCAGCTGCAGGCCCACGGGGTCGGCCGGGCGCACCGTAAAGGTCGAGGACTGGGGATCGTCCGAAAGACCGGAGGAGCCGTAGTCCGTGGCCGTCAGGTAATGCGTGGCGGCCTTATGCAGGTTCACGTACATGAGGTCGGTATAGCCGGAACCGGTATTGATAGCCGCGGTGCTCACGGCCGGGGCGTAAGGGTCGGAGGGCGTGTTCACGCGCACGTCCGCGGGGCGCCCGGGGACCAGGTTGAAGAAGTCGTCCACCACGCCCACGGTCACGCCGAAGTCGGTGCCGGCTTTCTGCTCGCCCAGCGACCCGACCTTGCCCGTAGGAGAGCCCTGGTCGAAAGTTTCCCCCGGCATCAGCAGCAGCATGCGGCGCGGGATGCCGGCGGCTACGTTCACCAGCGTGGCCGTGTCCACGTTCAGCGTCGGGCCCCACGCCGGCACGGCGGCGACCATCTCGGCGCGGACATAGGTGGGGCCGGCCCTTTTCGGCGTCACGGTGAACGTGGCCGAGCCCAGCACTACCTGCGTGGAAGGACTGACGATGGAGAACGGGTCGTTGCAGACCAGCCTTATCTCCTGGCTGGCGCCCGGCGTAAGGTTCCAGAAAGCGTCGGCGATGTCCACCGTCACCGTGAAGGGGAAGCCGGCCTGCTGGCCGTCTACGACCCCTGTGCGGCCGTTGCCGGTAGAGCCGCCCACCCTGGTTTCCACGGGCACCATGGTCCGCAGCTTGGTCGGGTTATTCGGGTTAAGCAGGAAGGTGCCGCTGGGCGTGGCCCCGAGGTTAGGCAGGCTGCCGCTCAGGTCGGTGGCCGTAACGGTCCTGAAGCCGGCGCTGCGCAGGCTTATGTTGGTGATCGTGGCGCTGCCGTCCGTCATTTCGAAGAAGCCCAGGTTGGGGGCGAAGGCGTCGTCCGAAGTGGCGCGGATATTGCTCTTCGCTATGCCGTACACCCGGTTATAGCGGGTGTCGGCGGCATAGACCGAAGCGGTAAAGTAAACGCCGGCCGTCTGGGTGGAAATACTGCCGGCCACGCCGTAAGGCGGGACGGTCTTTCCCGGCACCAGGTACTGGGTAGGCAGCAGCACGATCAGGCGGGAAGCCGTGCCCGGGGCCACCACTACGCCCGAATCGGTGCCGGTGGAAAGCTTGGGCGTCACGCTGTCGTCGTCCAGGGCGTCTATCACCATGTTATTGGTGGCGGCGCTGGGGACGAAACCGTTTATCATGGCGATACCGCCGGCCATGGGCTGCGCGGGCGGATGCACGGCGTAAATGTCGTTGGAAATTATGCGCACCATGCGGCCGTCGGTGGTAAGGTTGCCGTAGGTATCCACGGCCCGTACCGAGACGGTATAGGTGGAGCCGGCCACCAGGGGCCCGGCGGTGCCGGTCTTGCCCCCCGGCACGCCTTCGGCCGCTACCTCGTTGGGCACCAGCAGCAGCATGTTCACGGCCGGCGCGGGGTTGACTATCACCCCGTTAACGGTATCGGTGCTGTAGAAAGTGCTGGTGAGGCCCGTGTCCGTCACCCGCACGGAAAGCCCGGTGGTCTGGTTGCGGGTCACGGGGATCACGCTGAAATTAGTCGCGCCGGCCACAAGGCTCTTCTGGTAGGGGGTCGGGTGCATGCCGCGGCCCTGGATGTTCGGGTCGTTGAGGAAGTCCACCTGGATGACCGGGGTATTGGAGGCCACATCCACCATGAAGGGGGTGGTGCCCCTGACCACGTTATAGTAATCGTCCACCAGGTAAACGGCCATCTGGGTGGTGACGCCCGCCTGCAGCGCGTAAGACGAGCCCGACTTGCCGCCGCCCGAAGGGTTGGAGCTGTAGGGCGGCCGGCCGGCGTCCAGGGCCTGGCCCGCGGGAATAAGGTGCAGCTTGGCGGGGCGGTTCCACCAGACTTTCACCGGGTTAGGGGTAAAGTAGACCGAAGTCGCCGGCGACAGGGAGGAGCTTTCCGTTTTTATGGTCTGGGTGGCGGCCACCACGGGGACGAACACGAAGACGGTGGCGCCGGAGACCAGGTTCTGCGGCGCCGGCGTAATGTCATAGGGATCGCTGGTGATAGCGGCGGAAACCTGGAAAGCGGCCGTAATGTCGGTGTTATAGTAAGGGTCCACGCCGTAGACGGTTACCGGCAGCGTGGAGCCTGCCAGCCTGTCGTCGGGCGTGCCCGTCTTGCCGTACGGCTGCACATAAGCCTTGCCCTGCACCCTGGTCTCGCCGGGCAGCAGGGCCAGCAGGCGGTCGGCGGCCTGGGCGATGACCGGCACGTTGGAGGACGGGTTGCGCGGGTTGGTATAAAGGCCCTGGCCGGAAGCGGTAACGCCCCAGCCGGCAGAGTTGGCCGACACGAAGGTGCGGGAAATAGTGGTAGAGCCGGTGAACACCACCAGGCCGTCGGCGGAGATACTGTCATTATTAGTATCTGTGTCGCTCACGTAAACGCTGGCGGCGGAAGAGACCACCAGGTTCCAGTACATGTCGGTAACCTGCAGCAGGAAAGGCACGTTCGAACCGGCCGGCTTGGTGCGCGGCGCGCCGGTGCTGCCTTCCACGCCGAAGTCCATGCGCCCGGGGGCGGGCTGCTGGCCGGAAGGGTCGAAGTCCGCTATCACCTGCACGCGGTCCGGCGTAGTCGGGTTCACGGTAATGTTCCTGGTCCCGAAGATAGCGGGGTTATCGTTGTCCTCGGCGCGCAGCACGCGGCCGCCGGCCTTGCGCGCCCGCATCTGGAAGGTCCTGGTGCCGAAGTCCCCGGGGAGGAACAGGTACTGCTGGGGCAGGCCGTGGTAGTTGTCCATCACGCCGTCGGTATCCATCACCTCGGGGCCGCCGGGCACGCCGTCCAGGTAGAAATTCGCCAGGCCCTGGTAGGCGGCGGCCGTATTGCCGGTGCCGTTGGGTCCGTCCTTGGCCGTCACGCTCATATTGATATCGGAACCGGCCGTCATCGGGTCGGCCGAGACGGTGACCAGGAAGCTCTGCGCGGGGGCCGCGATGTAGAACTTGGGCCCCTGGTCGATGATCGTTTCCGTGTTGGCGGCGTTATCGGTAACGCGCACCCAGGAAACATACGGGTCGCCGCGCACCCAGCAGGGGATATTGGTCGGATTAGGATCGGGGCAGACCAGGCCCGAATACTGCCAGTTGCCCAGCGAGTCCGTAAACTGACCCGCCTGCCAGACGGGCCCGGCGGCGGCGGCGGCCCAGGTGGAGCCGTTCCAGAAATAGCCGGAGTCGTCCCAGGCGCCGTAGATTATCGGCCCGTTGGAAGCCAGGAACGGCTCGGTATCGCGGAAAACCAGCGCGTCCACTTTGCCGGAGTGCCAGGGCAGGCTCGGGTACACGCCCGAACCGGTGCCGTTGATCCCGTTGGTGAACCCCGGGTCCGAAGAATTGCCCAGCACGACCTTGTTGTCGTTGTACACCGTGGCGTTGACCGGGCTGACCACCACCGACTGCGGCTCGGTAGTGTCGAAGAGGAACCTGGACTGGCCCACGATGTTCTGCACGTTGCCTATGGAGTCGGTGGCCGAGGACTTAACTATGTAATGGCGCTTGTCCAGCAGCGTCAGCAGGCCGTTGGTATACGACCAGGACGACGGGTAAAGGTTGGCCGGCTGTATGGGCAGCCAGGTCTCGGTAACGTTGATGAAATTGGACCCGTCGAAATACTTCTGCCCGCCGCCCTCGTCCTGGCCCAGGATGGAGATCTTGACCGAGGCCACCGTGGTGACGGCGTCCACGGAAGTGCCATGAATGACGGGCAGGTTGCGGTAGGCCGTATCGATGCCGGGCTGCACGGGGGCGGAAACGGGCGGCACGTTGTCGAACACGAAGGTGCGCGTGCTGACCGTGGTCTCCTCGTTGGTGGTGGCGTCCACGGCCCTGGTGATTATCTGGAAAGTCTTGCCGTTCTCTCCGTCGTGGGTGCCTTCTTTCCAGGCGAAATTAACGGTGCCGGGGTTGGAGAAATCGGAGTTGGTATAGCTCCACGGGTTCAGCGTGGCCTTGGGCCCGGGGGCGCCGCCGATGGACTGCCAGCCGGTATCGGAGGCCGACCAGTGAGGGGCGGTGGGCTGCCAGTAATAGGTGCTGGGACCGCTCAGGTACCAGAGCCGGATGCGCACCTCGTTCACGGCCGAAGTGAGGTCCAGCGAGGTGCCGGAAATAGCCGTCATGGACGAGTACAGCAGGTCGTTGACGGGCGGGTACAGGATGCGCGAGCCGGGGGGCGTGGCGTCATAGCTGAACGTGGAGGAAGTGAAAGTGTAGTTGCCGGCCTGGTCCGCCACTTTGGCTTCCACGCGCAGTTCATGGTCGCGGTCCGGCCAGGGCAGGGCGGAGGAATTATAGCCCCAGTTGAAGCTGCCGGAAGCCGAGGAGGAGTCCAGGGCCACGTTCCAGATCTCGGGGAAGGCGGCGCAGGACGGGCCGACCCAGCCGGGCAGGGCGGCGCCGCCGCAGGAGCCGGTACCTTCCATCCAGAACTTGTTGAGCGGGATGTCGTAGAGACGCACCTGCGGGAAATTCACGTTGAACAGGTCTTCCGCGGTGCCGGAAACCTGTGGCAGCGTATTATAGCGCGAGCCGTCCAGCGGCAGCGAAACGAAAGCCGTGGGGCTGGAGATATCGAACGTGAAGACGTTGCCCGCCAGGATGACGCTCTGGGTGTTGCCGGCCACGTCGTAGGCGCGGGTCATCACGGTATACTGCCTGGTGTCGTGCAGCCCGGAGAAATTATCCGAAGGCGGCAGCTGGGTATTCTTGGTCCAGGGCGTGCCGCCCATGGGGTCCAGCCAGGCTTCCGTGCCCCAGGTGGAGCCGTTCCAGTACAGGCTGTCTATATTACGCTGGATCTTCACCTGCGAGCCCGAGATGCCCGACGGGTTGGAGTTTATGTCCGCCGCGGTCCCGGTAACCTGCGTCAGCGACTTGATGAAGCCGTTATTTACCGGCAGGACGGGCCGCGACAGCGGGGCCGACACGTCGTAGCGCACCACTATCGGCGAGCCCGGGGTAAGCGCGTTGCCGGCGGCGTCGTTGGCGGTGACCTGCAGGTTGTAATTCTTGTTGTCGGTCAGCGGGGGCGCGGCCACGCTCCAGGTATAGTTGGGGCCCGGGCTGACGTCTATGCCCGCGGTTATCCACTTCTGCCCGAGGGAGTTGAAGGTGGAGAACTGCGTATCGTAGTAAAGCAGGGTATCGGCCTCCTGCACGGAAATGGAAGCCGAGCGGATGACGAACTGCTCGTAGGCGGTGCCGGAAACGGTGACCAGGGCCTTGAGGTTGCCGCGCGAGTCCGGCAGGGTGTACGGGTAGGTAATGGCCGCCGCCGGGGGCGTGGTATCGTACGTGAAAGTCACGGACGAGATGACCGCCTCGGTATTGGCCGGCGTGACGTCGTCCGAAGCTCGCACCTTTATGATGTAGGTATAGCCGTCGCGCAGGTTGGGAGCGGTGAAACTCCAGGTCAGCCCGTCGTAAGAAGCGGCCAGCGAAGCCGCGCTGAGCGGCTGGAAAACTTCGGAGGTCAGCGTGAAAGTGCCGGGGTAGACGCCGTTCCAGTGACCGCCGGCCGGGGACTTCTCCGCGATGCTGACTCCCAGCTGTCCCAGCGTGGAGATCCCCGCCAGGTTATCCTGGGAAGTGCCGGCGATGGAGACCAGCGTCCGTATCCTGGCCAGGTCGTACGGGAAGGTTATTCTTGAAACCGGCGGCGTAACGTCGTAGATGACGTTGAGATTGGTTACGGCGTTGGCCGTAAGGACGGCCGGGTTGGGCACGGGGATGGCGTTGTCCTGCGCGCGGGCGCGGAAACGGTAAACCTTGTCCGGCACCATGGACGCGGTCAGGCCGGCCGGGTCGTAAATCCAGGTGCCGGAAGAGGGCCCCTGCGGCGTCCAGGTAGTGGCGGGCCACCAGGAATTGGTATCGCTGAGCGTAAACGAAGAGAAGGTGGCGGCGTTGTCGTAATAGTAGGTATCTCCGGCCAGCAGGTAGGAAACCTGCGCCTGGATATTGGCCGGGCCGGCTATGCCGGAATTGGTGCCGTAGTTGGGGTCGTTAGCCGTGCCGGAAACCGACAGCACGGTGGAGATCTTGGTATTGGCGGCGGGGTTCAGCACGGCCAGCGTAGGCGCCGCCTTGTCCACCGTGAACGTGACGGAAGAGCCGTTGCCGGCGAACACCGTCTGCGTGTTGCCGGCCTTGTCGGAAGCCTCGGCCCAGACGGTATAGGAGCCGTCGTCGGCCCAGGCGGGCAGGGACGAGAGCGACCAGGACGACTGGTGTACGGCAGCCGCGGCCCAGACCGCGGGATTGGAGTCCCAGCCGCCGCCGTTCCAGTACTGCACCAGGTTATTGTCTTTCAGGTGCACCCTGATGCCCTGTATCTGCACGCCCGGCTGCAGGCCCACGTTGACGATCACCAGGTCCTCCAGGATGGTGCCGCTGGCCACGGCCACCCCGGAGCGGCTCTGCGCCGCGGAGACGGCGGTGACCACCGCGGTGGGGACGGTGACGTCGAAGCTGAAAAGGTTGCCGCCGGAGAAATCCGACTCGGTACCCTCGGGAGAACTGTTGTTGTAAGTATTATCCAGCGACTTGGCGCGGACCTGGTACTGCACGCCGTTGGTATAGGCCGCGGTGGGGTACGCCACCGAGTAGGTCCAGGACGACGCGGCAATATAATACACCCCCTGGTTGCCGGCCTGGTTCCAGACGGCGGTGAACGTGGAAGTGGCGTTGTCCCAGAATTTGCCGGCGGACGGACCGTTCACGTCGGCTATCTCGGCCCAGACGCGCGAGATGCCGGAGGCCGGGGGCGTGGCGCCGGGCGGGTCGGTGGCGGTGCCGCCCAGCTTAGGCAGGCTGTTGTAATACAGCTGCCCGGAGTCCGGCACCTGGACGAACGCCTCGGGCTTCAAAGTGTCGAAATAAACCTGGTTGGTGGCCGGGGCGGACTCGTCCACCTCCGAGAAGCTCTTGCCGATGGCCCGGAACGTGTAGGAGGACCCGCTTACCAGCGGCGGCAGGTTGGTGTTATAGGTCCAGGCGCCGCCGGCCGGCGCTATGCCGGAAGCCGAGGTAAGGGCGACCTGCCAGGAAGAAGTGCCAAAGTTCCAATAATCGTTGTTGCTGAGGCGGCGCACCTGCAGCGCCACGCTCTCGGCGTCGGCATTGGCCGTGCCGCTGATCAGGGTCACGGCCTTGTAATACTTCAGGTTGTCCGGCACGGTCACGCGGGTGAAGGCCGGCGGCGGGGTGAATTTGAAACGCCGCGAACCCCAGTTCAGTTCGCCGTTGCTGACGTTATCCACGGCGCTGGATTTTATGACGTAGTAGCACTGCGCCTTGAAGACGACCGCGGAAGTGTCCAAGGTCCAGGACGTATCGCCCGGGGTATAAGAGTTGACGCCCAGCCACTTTTCGCCGGCCTGCCAGGCCGAGCCGCCCCAGTACCGGCCGTTGGCCGACGTGTCCGTACAGTCCGTCTGGGCGGTGTCCTGCTGTATGCGCACCTGCACGGTGGAGATGCCGGAGGTAAAGTCGGTGGCCGTGCCCACGATGCTGGAAACCACCAGCTGGAAGCCGTCCTCTACGCCGGGAGAGGTCACCTTGGAGACCGGCAGGATCAGGTCCAGCGTGAAAGTGGAATAATTCACGGTGAAACTGGAGACGTTGACGGCGTTATCCGTAAACTTCATCTTAAGCAGGAAGGTGGCGCTGGAGCGCGTTACCGCCCAGGAAGCGGCGGCCGAGGGCGGGAAGTTGGCCGGCAGCGCGGCCATGGTCCAGCTGGCGCCCGGCGCGGTGACGCTGGAGACGTAGGAGGCCGACCAGGCGCCGGCGTTAAAGTCCCAGTAGCGGTTAGGCAGCCTGTCGGTGTCCGTCAGCACGTACTCCATGGACGCCAGCCCTGACGGGATGCCCCCCCCGCCCGCGGGGCCGCCCACGGGGGTGGCGACTACGTCCTCCGAAGTGCCGGACAGCGAGGACAGCGCCCTGAAATAGCTGAGGTGCGGCGGCTGCTGGATGGCCGCGGTAGGCGTGCTGAGGTCCATGACGAAAGTGGAAGTGGCGTAGAGCACCTCGGTGTTGGGGCCGCCGTTGGGTACCTGGGTCTTGTCCTTGGTCTCGGACTGGACCTCGAAACGGTAGCCGTCGCCGTTGTTAGTGCTGTCCCCGGTAAAGGCCGAGGCGGGAATAGTCCTGTTCCACGGGTCCAGCGCCAGGTCCACCGGGGTGAAGATCCAGGCCGCGGAATCGGTACCCCAGTTGTTCAGCACCCAGTTGTAATAGTAGCGGGTGCCGCCCAGGTTAAGTTTCGAGAAGCGCAGGCGCACGCTGTTCAGGCCCGAAGGCACGCCCAGGCTGGTGTCGGTGGCGGTGCCGCCGATGCGCGTTATGGGGGCGTTAACGTACGCGCCGCTGGACGGGTAGGTAACTTTGGAAGACGGCACGATCGGGTCGACGGTAAAGCTGACTTCCGGGTTGGCCGGCGTGCCGGCGCCGGCGCGCGACTGGTTGCCCGCGATGTCCTTGGCGCGCAGGTAGAGGCGGAACTGCAGCGAGGCGTTGGAGGCCCTGAGGCTGTTGAAGTAAGTATTAAGGGCGGGCTCGGCCAGACTCCAGGAGGCGGCGCCTATGGTGGTGGCGTTGCGCCAGTGGACCGCTGGGTTGAAACCATCCGGCGGGAAGTTGGCGGTGTCTTTCTCGAAGACGGCGCCGTTCCAGTAGTTCAGGTCCGAAACACGCTGGACCACCACCTGTATGCCGTCCGCGGGGTCGGGGTAGCTCGCCTGCTCCAGCAGCGTGCCGGAGATGACCGGCATGGCCACGTAGGCGAAATTGCCCGGCATGGTTATGGTGGCGGTCGGGGCGGAGGCGTCGTAGCAGAAAGACTTTTCCACGTAGTTCTCGGTGTTCAGCGACCGGTCGGTAGAGCGCACGCGCACCGTGTAGGTGCTCTTCTCCACCAGCGCCGGCGGCCAGGCGTCGGGAGAGCGCGGGTAGGTCCAGTTGGCGGCCGTGACGATGTCCAGCCCGAACACGCCGTCGTTGGTGAACGTCGTGGTGGCAAAAGTGGTCTTGCGCCAGTAGTCGCCCACCGCGAAACCGACCCCGTTGAACTTATTGCCGGAAGGCTCCACTATCTGTATCTCTATGCCGTCGGGGGTCAGGCCGCTCATGGCTTCCGTGGAAGTATTGATCCAGTCGGCGGCCCCGCCGGAGAAAGCCGCGACCTGCGCGGCGGTATGGAAGGCGGCCGAGGGCGCGGCTATGGTGGAGGAGGGTTTGTTCACGTCATAAATGAACTCCCTGGTATAAGTGCTGTCCGGCACCTGGTTGCCGGCGTAGTCCACGGCCCAGAACTCCGCCTTCAGGCGCTTATTGGAAGGCCAGGCCGGCTGCGGGTAAGTCCACGGGCTCAGGTCGGAAACGCCCAGCCAGGTAGAGGTCACCACCGTCCAGACAAAACCGTCCCACTTCGGCTTCACGGCGCCCGGCTCGGAAATATTCGAGAGCTGAATTTTTATCGGCGGCAGGATCTGGGCCGGGGTGTCGGCGGAGTTGCCGGTCAGCAGGCCGGTGGGGCGGGACGGGCCGTAGAAAGAACTTGCGCCGGCCATCGGGGTGGAGATGCTTATGACCGGGTAATTGAAGTCGGACGTGACGGTTATTTCCGCGGCCGTCTCCGTATTGCCGGCCTTGTCGATGCCGGCTATGGAAATAGTGTAGTCCTGGCTGTTGATCAAAATGGTCGGCGCGTCGTAAGTGGCCGGCGGGTATCTCCAGGTTATGGTGGACTGGGAGGACGTATACTGCACCGGCAGTTCCACCGGGGTGCCGGAGCTCCAGCCCTGCGCGGTGTGGCCGTTCCAGTAGTAAGTATCGCCGGCGACGTCGTTGGAGATCTTCAGCTTCAGGCCGTTGGGGAAAGCCGCCTGGCCCGAGCGGCCGGCGTAGCTGGTGCCGGAGATCTCGGGCAGCGTGCCCTGGATGAAGCTGTTCGCCGTGGGGGTGGAAACGCGCGACACGGGCGGCGTTCCGTCCACCACGAAGCGGGCGATGGTAAGCGGGTCCTGTTCGTTGCCGCCGTTGACCCCCAGCGGGGCCGCGGTGTCGAAGGCGCGGATCATCAGGGTGTAATCCTTGTCCGAGATCCAGTTGCCGAACGACTGGCCGTACAAAGTGGAAACACCGTCGAAAGTCCTTCTCCAGGTAGCCGTGCCCACGACTTCCACCCAGGCGGCTTCCGAAGAGATGGCGTTGGTGAAAGAGGCATCGTTCCAGTAATACGTGACCCCGGTGTCCAGGTAGGAGAGGTTCATCTGCACCTTGCTCAGGTGGTCGGTGGTATAAGGCAGTACCGCGTCCGAAGCCGTGCCGTTGAGCGCGTTAACGCCGGTCAGAGCGGACGGCTTGTAATTTTCGCCGTTCATCGGCTGCACCAGGAAGGTGACCGGCGGCGTCACGTCCCAGATAAAGGTGAGCGAGGAGATATTGTTGATGAACCCGGCCTGGTTGTTGCCGGCGGCGTCCACGGCGCGGGACTGCAGTATGTAATACCAGCCCGAAGTCAGCCTGGGGGGCAGGGCGGGGTTGGTGTAATTCCAGTTGTCGGTGCCGGTCACCGCGTTGAAGCTGGAACTGGTCACCGACCAGTTGCTTGTCCCGTGATGCCACCATTTAGGAGTGCTCTCCTCGTAGATCTGCAGTTCCACCCTGACCAGGTCTGACTTGAGCGGGCCGTAGGTCCCGGCCGGGTCCATGGCCGTGCCGGCGATGGAATCCAGCGAACGCAGGATGGACAGCGGCGCGGGCTGCGCTATCCAGGATTTTGGCGTGGTGGTGTCGTAGATGACGGAGTAGGAAGGAGCGCTGCCTTCGTTGTCGTCCCGGTTGCCGGCCTTGTCCTCGGGCTTGCCGAAAACGGTATAGCTGCGGCCGTCCCTCATGGCCGCGGTGACGGCCGTAGCCGTGCTCCAGTTGAGCGTCTGGTCGGCGAGGATGTTGCTGGACGACATGAACGTGTCGAAGGTCTGGCCGTTCCAGTATTTACCCGCGTCGTCCCGGATCATGACCAGGACGCGGTTCATGCCTTCCCGGTAAGCGGCGGCCAGCGCCTCGCGGCCGGGGTCGGCGGCGGTGCCGGAGATGACCGGCATGGAGTTGATATAGGGCTTGCCCGGCGAGAGCACCGCGCCCAGCGGCATGGTGTTGTCGACTATGACCGTGCGGTTGGTGGGCGGGCTCTGGGCTTCGTTGGCGGAGTTGTAGCCGACGGTGGAGAACGTGTAGGTGGCGTTGTCGACCGTGAAGGCCTCCAGGCCGGAAATACCCAAAGACCAGGCGCCGGCGGTCGCGTTAACGAAGGTATAGGTGTCGGTGGCCAGCCAGTAGTGCTCGGTCAAACCCTGGTACCACCAGGCGACCGGCTCCTTCAGCCGTTTAATGCGTATCTGGACGCTGCCCGACGCGCGCAGGTTGGTGCCGTTGCCGATGATGGACTGCAGGTCGCTTACGCCGGCCGGGGTGCTGCCGCGGTAATTCCCCATTTCGGTGTCCGGGGTATTTATGAACGTGTTAGCCGCGGGCGACACGAAGCTGAAAGTCAGGTCGGGCGAATTCTGCCCGGGGCAGGCGGCGGGATCGGCCTGGCAGCGCACGTTGCCGGCCTTGTCTATGGCCAGGGCCTGGATGTCGTAGGAGTGGCCGTTGGCCCAGCCGATGGCCGAAGTGTTCCAGGTCCAGTTGCCGGGCTGGCCGCGGACGTCGTTGACCGTGCCGGTGGTGAACCAGATGCGGTCGTTGGGATAGGCGAAAGCGGGGCAGCCCGTCCAGGAGTTGGAGGCGTTGTCATAGCAGGCCTGCGGCGCCGTTATCTTGCGCAGCGCTATCCTGACCATGTTGCTGCCGAGCAGTTCGCCGGGCAGGGTATCCTGGGCCGTACCGGAGATCACCAGGATGTTGGAGAGCGACCCGGTGGGGGCGGTAGCGCGCGAATCGGGAGGCGTCGTGTCGCCGGTGAAATAGTTGGTGGTGTAGATGGTCTGGATGTTGCCCACCAGGTCGCGCACGCGGGTCATGGCGTAGTAGGTGGTGCCGTCGGCTATGGCCCCGCCGGGGAGGTTATAGACCCAGGTGCCGGACGAAGCCCCGGTGAACACGGTCAGTTTCCACTGGCGCGCCCCGGCGCCGAAGCCGGTGCCGTCCCACCACTTATCGTCGGTCAGGCGCTGTATGGCCAGGTCCACGCCGGTGTCCGTGCTGATGCCGGCCTCGTAATTGCGCGGCGACGTCCAGCCCTGGAGGTTCTCTACCGCGTCGTCGGCGGTGCCCGCGATGGCCGGCACGGAACCGATAAAGCTGTTATGCGCCGGGAAAGTGATCCTCGAAGTGGGCGTGGTCAGGTCCACGATAAAGGTAAAGGTGGAGAAGTAGGCCCCGGAGGTGTTGTTCAGGGCGTTGTCCTTGGCGTAATGGTAGACGTAATACGCGTAGCCGTCGTCCTGCGAGGTCACGGGGACGCCCTTGGTCCAGTTATTGGTGCCGTCCATGTTGAAGACGTCCGTCGGGTTGGCGCTGGTCCAGTTGCTGTTGTAGAAGCTCCAGTACTTGTCGTCGGAACGCCGCAGCCTTACCAGCACCTCGCTGACGTTGCTGGGTTCCGTGCCGGCGTCGAAGGCCGTGCCCGCTATTATGCCGGTGGCCACGCTGAGGGCGTACCTGTCCGGCGCGGTCACGCCGGTCTCCGGGATCAGGTCGTCGAAAGTGAAGTAATAGGCGGGCGTGCCGTTGAAGTTCAGGTTGGCGATGATCTGCGCGTCCGAAGGCGTATTTTCCACGTTGCCGGCCACGTCCGTGGCCCGGGTCCAGACCGAGATCTTGCTGTTGTTTACGGGCGAAAGCGCGGGCAGGGGGATGCTCCAGCCGCCGTTGGCGTAGACGGCGTTGACCCAGTTGAGGTACTTGGTGCTCTCGCTGAAGTCCCAGTCGGAAAGATTGTTGGCATAGGTGCCCTTCCAGGTGGCGCTGAACCCGCCGCGGGCTTTCACCAGCACCTGCACGCCGGTGACCACGCCCGTATCGGTGGCCACGCCGTAAAGGGAGAGCACCGACCTCTTGTAGGAAATATTGGCCGGGGCAGTGGTCACGGAAACCGGCAGGATATTGTCGAACTTCAGGATGCGGCCCACGCCGCCCGGTACGTCGGTATTGACCGGGTCCATGCCGCCGGGGCCGAATTCGCGGTTCTGGGCCAGGTCGTAAGCCCACGGGACCAGCAGGTAGCTGCGCAGGTAAGGGGGCGAACCGCTGAGGCCCGCCATAACGCCCTGCACGTCGGCGGGGACCAGGTACTGCCAGCCCACCACCGGGTCGCCGCTGCCGTAAGGGGCGGTATTGACCGCCACTTCGTACCATTTAGGATTGGCGCTGTCGAAAGCCGTGGAACCGTTCCACCAGTTGCCGCCCACGATACGGATGGCCATTTTCACCGTATAGGTGCCCAGGCTGGCCTCGTAGGTGCGGATGCCGTTGCGCTCGTCCTGCGCGGTGCCGGTAATGACCGTCAGAGCTTTGACGTACTCGGTCATCGGGCCGGTAACCGTGGAAGTCGGAATGTCCAGGTCGAACTTGGTGGTAACCGAGGTGACGCCGGAATAGTTGCCCGCGGCGTCGGCAGAGCGGGCTTCGTACTTGTAATTGTGGTCGCTTATGAAGGACAGGTCCTTGTCCGTAAAAGTCCAGGCGGCCACCGTATTCTGGGCGGGCAGCCAGAGGCTGTCGGAGCAGCCGGCGAACGAGGCCCCGTTGAAGCAGGTGCTGTTGACCAGGTCGGTTATGGCCACGGCGACCGTGCTGGGGCCGCTGAAGGCGGCGGTCTGGTTGTTGGTGGCGGTACCCGCCAGCGGGGTGGAAAGCAGTATCTGCGAATAGGTGGTGTTGTTGACCGGGAAAGACAACGAGACCAGCGGCCCCGTTATGTCATACGTTACAGTATAAGTGGAATATTCCGCGGAAACGTTGCCGGCGTAATCCAGCGCCCGGGCCACGAAGGTATAGGCCACGTCGTCCTTGAGCGCCAGGGGAGAGAGCGTGTAATACCAGGACGTGGGCCCGAGTTTGGTGTCGTTCAGCGCCGGCCACTCCGTCGCCTGCCAGGCGGCGCCGTTCCAGTAGCGCGTGTTGATGCCGGTGCCGGTGGAGACCTGCACCTGCACCGTATTCAGCCCCGCGATGAGGGCCGCGGCGTCGCCGCCGAAACCGGGCAGCGCGCTTACCGCCGAGGCGGCAGGCGTGGTGATAACCACGGTGGGCGGGGTGTCGTCCACGATGAAGTATTTCACGTTCACCCCGCGGGAGACCGGCTCTTCCCAGTTGCCTTCGCCGGTATCGTCCGAGGCCCTGGCGTCGTCCATGGCCCGCGACTCGAGTTTATACTCCCTGTCGCCGGCCGGCCAGCTGATATCGGTGAGGAAAGTCCAGGTCCAGTTCGGGGCGGAGCCGCCCAGCAGGCAGCCCGCCCAGGCGGTAGCGGCGGTCACGGTCCAGGAACTGAAATTAAGGTTGGACTGGTTCCAGTAGTAAGTATCGTTGCTCAGCAGGTAGGACAGCCGCACCTGCACCGCGGCCACCCCGGAGTTATTCTGGTCGTACGCGTCGTCTTTCGCGGTGCCGTTGAACCGGGAAGCCGTGGCGGTCTTGCCGATATTGACCGCCTTATACCTGCCGCCGGCGCCGGTCATGTCGTCGAGAGGCAGGGTAATGACCGAAGACGGGTCCGCCTTGTCCATGGTTATCAGCACGGAGGAAACGTCCACCGTGTACTGGGACTGCGCGTTGCCGGCCGTGTCGACGGCTTTGGAAAGCAGCATGTACTTGTAACCGCTGATGCCGGGCGTGAATTTCCCGTCCAGGCCGCCAGGGGCGTACATCCAGGAGGTGGCGTCGTTCGAAAGCGAGCCGTTGGTCTTCATCGAGATCCAGTAGGGAGAGGCCTGGTTGAAGTCCCAGCTGAGCCCGTCGAACCCGTACCAGAGGTTATTGGAGTTGTCCCACTGCTGCATGGCTATCTGCACGTCGCTGTTCAGCCAGTTATCCGACGCCGTGCCGCTTATGCCGTCCAGGACCCTGAGGCCTTTTTTATTCGCGTCCACCGGGTTCAGCACCCGGGCCACGGGCGAGGAAACGTCTATGGAGAAAGGGAACGCCGCCGCCGAACCGGGATTGCCCGCCTTGTCGTTCACGTAAAGTTCCACCGAGTAAGAACGGTCCTGTTCAAAAGCCAGCCCGGCCAGGAAGTAGCCGGTCGTATACTGCGCCGTCCCGGTCTTGAGCGTTTCGTTCCAGGCAAGGGCGGCGGGCAGGTCCGTGTACTGGCCGTTCAGCGCCGTAAAGGTGGAAGCCTGCCAGTTCCAGTATTCGGCCAGGCCCTGGCGTTTGACGCGGAAATAAGCCGAAGCGGCGTCGCCGGGCGCCACGTCCGATAAAGTGCCGGCCAGCGCGGTAAGGGACCGCATATAAGTTTTGTCCGGCATGGTCACGCCGGCGGAAGGGGCCGTGGAGTCCACTATGAATTCCACGCCCACGCCGGGGGTTTCCACCGTCAGGTTCACCTCGTGCGAGGCCTGGGAGATCACCCGGTAGCGGCGGTTCACGTTCCATTTGGCGGAGGGAATGGTCCACTGCCAGTTGGGCGCCACGTAATTATCAACCCCGGCAAAACCGGTGAATACGGAGGCGGGCAGCCAGTCCGCGCCGTTCCAGGCCAGGTTGTCGGCGCCGCCGCTGACCAGGTCGGGGCCGTAATCCACCACGCGCACCGCCACCGTGGTGGCGTAAACCGCGGTACCGATCACCTGGGGCGCCGGCACCGGCTTGTAATGCGGCACCGAGAGGTCCGGGGTAGTGATGGCCGACACCGGCGGCGGCGGTTTAAGGGTGAACTGGATGAAAGACGACAGCGGCCCCGGCAGGCCGGGCTTGGGCACTTCATTGAGCGCCTTGTCCACGGCCTTGGCGAAGATCTGGTAGTCCATACCCGCCAAAGGGGCTATCCAGGTAGGCGTGGAAGCCCCCGTAGCCGTCCAGTTATTCCCGATAAGGGCGGCGGGGTAGAAAAGTTCCGGCACGGAGTCCCAGGCGTGGGTAGCCAGGTTCCAGTAGCGCAGGGTGTCCATCTTCCTGTAGGACAGCAGCACTTTTTCAAGGTTGGCGTCGGAGGCGTTACCCGACACACTGTCTATCTCGGCCTCTATGGTAACGCCGTGCAGCGGCGAGGTGATGGTGGAGACCGGGTTGGTGAAGTCCGCGGTCACGTTGGTGGCGGTAGCGTAGATGAACTGGTAGTTGCCGGCCTTGTCGTACGCCCAGGCGTTCATCTCGTAGGTTTCGTTGGTGGCCCAGGGATACGGGTCGGCGTTCAGCTGCCACCAGGTGGCGCCGGGGCTGAGCGTGCCGTAGGAGACCACGCTGTTGGCCGTATTGTCCACGGTCCAGGAGGAGCCGTTGACGCTCCAGTATTTGCCGACATCTACCGTGCCCGTCAGTTTCTTCACGCGCACAAGCACGTCGTTCACCGTTCCGTTGGGTTTGTCGTAAGTGCCGCCGCTGACCTTACCGGTCGCGCTGATAAAGCCGTTATTGTACGGGTAGAAGATGGCGGCGGTCGGATGGCTGACGTCATAGACGAAAGAAGTCTTAAGGCCGACGCCCTCCTGGTTCAGAGCGTTATCGCGGGCGTCCGTATAGACCTTGTAGAGTTCGCCGTCTATCAGCATGCTGTCTTCCATCAGCCTGGTCCAGTTGGCGTAGGGCGGCGCTATGGGCAGATACGTTTCGGTGGTCTGCCAGGAAGAAGTGTCCCAGTAATAGGTCACCGTGCCGATCAGCCTTTCCACGTAAAGTTTTATCTGGTTGACGCCGGAGGCGTGGGTGTCGTAGCTGGCGCCCACCAGCGTGAGCGGCAGCGTGTTGATATGCGCTCCGGCGGCGGGTTCGCTGATGCTGGATTCGGGGGCCGCGGTATCGTAAAGGAAAGTGGCGGTGGCGTAGACCGTGTCGTAGTTGCCGGAGTCGTCCCTGGCCCTGGCCCTTACCCGGTAGGTATAGCCGCTTACCCAGGTAGACGTCTGGATATTATAGGTCCAGGCCGCGGAAGTCTGGTAGATCGTAGATTGCGCGGCCAGCCAGGGCGCCGCGTCTTCGGTGCCCTCCACCCAGACGGGGTTGGCGGCCGGGTTATAATACTTGCCCAGGCCCGGCAGGAAAGCCGTAAACCGCACTTCGGAAACGCGGACATTGTCGTCGGCCGTACCGGTAATATTAGGGACCAGGTTATGCGCCGCCACGTTCGGCATGGTTATGGCGGTCACCGGCTTTTCGCTGTCGAAGGTGACGTTCGTCCCCACCCCGGGCGGGATATCCGCGTCCAGCGGTTCGGAGCCCTGGGCGCCGAACTCGCGGTTAAGCGCCAGGTCATAGCCCCACGACACGATCCGGTAGGTGACGGCGGGGTCCTGGTTGCCGGGGTCCGTCATCTTTGTGATCATGGCCGCCGGCAGGTTATAGAGGAACCGGTTGGGGGCCACCGTGGTAGAGTTATTCGCCTCGTACCAGTTCGGGTTGCCGCCGTCGAATTCGCCGCTGGCGAGGTCCCACCAGCCGGCCGGGTCGGTCAGGCGCTTGACGGCCACTTTCACCGTATAGCTGGAAAGCTTGGCCTCGTAGAGATGCACCCCGAACCTTTCGTCGCTGGCGGTGCCGGAAACGTAGGCGAAACCCGTGGTAAGGCCGGGCAGCGGGTAGGTCAGGGTAGTGGTCGGCCTCTCTATGTCGTAGCGGAAGAACAGGGAGGCGACGGAGGAATCGTTGCCGGCGAAGTCGGTGGCGCGCGCCTCCACCCGGTAACGGTGGTCGTTGGCAAAGCCCAGCGCGGCCCGGGCATAGTTCCAGGAACCGACATTTCCCCCCGCCGGCAGCCAGGCGGGACAGACGTCCCAGGCCGCGCCGTTAAAGCAGGCGGGCCCGCCGTCCAGATCGGTTACCTGCACCGCCACCGTGCTGACCCCGGTATTGGCCGAAGACTGGCCGGCCTGCAGCGAGGCGCCGGCCAGCGGCGTGGAGATCTTTATCTGCGAATAGGCCGTATCGTTGAGCGGAAACACTACGGAGACCGCCGGCTGCGTTATGTCATAAGTAAATATATAGGTGGAGAACAGCACCGAATAATTGCCGGCGTAGTCCAGCGCCCGCGCGGACACCGTGTACACCACGTCGTCCTTGAGCATGTCGGGGTTTACGGTGTAATACCAGGAAGTGGGCCCCAGCGTGGTCGACTGGTTCCAGGTCTGGTCCGCGGAGACCCAGCCGGGAGGAATAGCGGCGTCATCCCAGTACTTCAGGCCGTCCGTGCCGTTGGTAGAAATGCGGATATCCGTCCACCTGTTGCCGGCCAGGGCGGCGTCGGCCGTGCCGTCGATGCGGGTCAGGGTCTTCAGCGCCAGGGCCGAAGGAGTGGTGATGACCACGGAAGGAGGCGTGCCGTCCACGATGAACCTGCGGGAGGAATAAGGCCAGGCCTCTACGTTGCCGTTGCCGCCCACCCCGTCGTCCGCGTCCCGGGCCAGGTCCCTGCCTTTTGTTTCCAGCAGGTATTCCTTGTCCGCCGCGGGCCAGAGCACCATGCCGGTGTATTCCCAGATCCAGGGCGGCGCGGAGGAGCCGTCCAGGGCGGTATTAAGCCAGGCCGTCTCCGAACTTACGGCGACGAAAGCCCCGCCGAACCAGTAATAGGTGGTGACGCCCTCCAGGTAGGAAAGGCGCACTTTCACGTCGCTGACGCCGGCGTAGTTCACGCCGGGATTGTCGGCGGCGGTGCCGCGGATATCGTCCTGGCCGACTACGCCGGGCTTGTAGCGCCCGCTGACCCCGCCCGTGTCGTCGGCCGGGTACACTATCAGCGAGGTCGGGGCCGACTGGTCCACTTTTACCACCATGGAGGAAATATTGGACGTGAACTGGTCCTGGCTGTTGACGGCCACGTCGCGCGCCCTGGACAGGATAAGGTACAGGCCGCCGGTATCCAGGTCGCCGTCGAGGTCGGCCGGTCTGTACATCCAGGAAGTGGCGTCCGGGGAAAGGAAACCGGCCGTATTATTTACGTCCAGCCAGTAAGGGACGGCGCCGGAAACGTTAAAACCGCCGCCGTCATACCAGCGCTGGGTGCCGCTCAGCCGGCGGACGGCCACTTCCACGGCGGTGCTGCGCCAGAAGTCGTAGGCGGTGCCCGAGATATACGGCATGGACTTTATGCCGCCTTTATTTGCGGCCAGCGGCACTACCAGCCCCGAGGAAGGCGAAGAAATATCCAGGGTAAAGGGCATGGGCGCGGCCGTGCCCAGGTTATTGGCCTTGTCGGTGGAATAGAACTGCACCACGTAGGACTGGTTGGCTTCCCAGGCGGCGCCGCTGACAAAATAGTCGGTCGTATAGGAGGCCAGCCCGCCGATAACGGTCTGCGGGACCAGGTCCGTATACCCGCCCGAGAGGGCGGTAAAGGTGGAGGTCTGCCAGTTCCAGAACTTCTCTTCCAGTTGGCGTTTTACCCTGAAATAGGTGTACTGGAGGGCGCCGGGCGGGGTATCCGAAACGGCGCCTTCAAGCACGGTCAGCGCCTTCATATAGGCCTGGCCGGGGTTGGAAACGGCCGCGGCGGGAGGGGTGGCGTCTATAATAAAATCGGTGCCGGTGCCGGGGTTTTCGGGGATGAGGTTCAGCCAAGCCTTGGATTTAACGTTGTACTTGCGGTTGCCGTTCCAGTGCGCGGACGGCAGCGTATGCTGCCAGGTGGAACCGTCGAAGCTCTGCACGCCTATGAACAGGGTATCGTTGGGCGGGCCGGCCGGCAGCCAGGACGCCCCGTCGTAAACCAGGTCGTCGCCGCCGCCGACGAGGAAGTCGCCGCCGTAATCCACGATGCGCAGCTGCACCGTGCTGGAGAAGATGGCCGTACCTACGATGGAATTGCTGGGGTTGGGCTTCCAGTGCGGCAGCGTGCCGTCCGGGGTCAGGATATACGACAGCGGCAGCGGCGTGCGCAGCTTGAACTGCACCAGCGGGCTGTTAAGGGCGGGCGAGCCCGGTTTAACCACCTCGTTATTGGCCGCGTCCACGGCTTTGGCGAAGATCTGGTAGTCCACGCCGGCGTCGGTGGTCACCCAGGTAGGGGTGGAAGCGCCGGTGGCCTGCCATTTATCCTGCCCGACCAGCACGGTGCCGTCGTAAAAAAGTTCTACGGCGGAAGACCAGTTGCCGGCGGTCCGGTCCCAGAAGCCGGCGGGCGCGGTCACCTTGTAGTAAGACAACAGGATCCTGTTCACCCGGCCGGGGAGGGCGTCGGAGGCCGAGCCGGAGATCAGCGTCAGGTCCGTGGTAAGGTCGTCCCCGTTGGCCGGGTAGGTCACGCTGGAGGAAGGCACGGCGAAGTCGGCCGCCACCCTTAAGGCCGTGGAGTAGACGATCTGCCAGTTGCCGGCCTTGTCCACCGCTTTGGCGTCCACGGTATAGAGCTGGCCCGTCTCCCAGGTAGTCGGGCCCAGCTGCCACCAGGTGTTGTTGAGGCTGAGGGTGCCGTGAAGACTTACGTCGTTCCAAACGTCGGGGGCGCCCGCGTCGGTCCAGGTAGTGTTCGCGCTGTCCCAGTACCAGCTGTCCACGTTGCGCTTTATGCGCACAAAAACATTGTTGACCTTGCCGGGCCAGGTGTCCAGGGCCACGCCCTCCACCTTGCCGCCGGAAGAAACGTAGCCGTCGGTCACGGGGTAGGTTACGGTGGCCGTGGGGTGCTTTATTTCATAAACGAAGGTCTGCGTCGTGCGCACATGCTCGTAGTTGCCGGCCCAGTCGCGGCACTCGGTGTAAAGGTAATAGACCACGTTGGGCTCCCACATGTCGTCGTCGACTATGGGCGGCAGGGCGTAGGTGTACGGCTCGGCCGAAGTGTCGAAAGGCGGGGTTACCGCCGTGGCGTTGTACCAGGAGGAAGCGTTTTCCGGGATATCCCCGGCTGCCCAGGTGCCGCCGGTGAAGTAGGAAGTGGTTCCTTCCACTATCCTCTTCATGATTATCTTAAGGCCCAGCACCTTGCCTATGGGCGGGTTGTCCTTGGCCGTGCCGGTGACCTGCGCCAGGGAAGCGCGGGTATTGGCGTGGTAATCGTCCGGGGGGAACCCGATAAGGCTGCTGGGCGCCTCGCTGGGCATGGGCTGGTATACGTCGAAAGTGAAAGTCCTGGTGTCCAGGCCCACTTCGTAATTGCCGGAGTCGTCGAAAGTTTTCGGGATGACCCTGTAGGTGCTGCCGTGCGCCCATTTGGCGTCGGTTATGTTGTAGCTCCAGGTGCCGGAGGAATACCCCACGAAGGCCGCGTCCACCCAGTGGTCGTCGTCAAAGAGCAGGTCGCCGTCGTCTTCGTCCCACTCCAGCGTGTTCTTGTTGAAGGTTTTAGTATTGCTCAGGTCGAAAATATGCAGTTTCACCCCGGCTATGCGGGGGACGTAGTTCACCGTGGTATCCCGGTCGCTGGCCGTACCCTCCAACACCGGCAGCGTATTGGCGTAGCCGTTAGCGGGGACATTGGTCAGTTTCGACGTCGGCTTTTTTGGGTCGTAAGTCAGGTCTATGTAGGGCAGGTCGGCGTAAACGCCGATCTTTTCCCGGTTGCCGGCCATCTGCAAAGTATTGCCCGGTACCGCCGTGTCGCGGCCTTCGGTGCGTATGCGGAAAACGCCGCCGTTGGACCAGGCTGAGTAGCTGGTCAGCGGGTCCAGCGGGTCGGTCCTCGCCGTGCCCGTAGCCCACGTAATGTCCGAAGCGTCAAAATACCAGCCCGTCACGCCCGCGTTCTTCACGGGACAGACGTCGGAACGCCAGAAACCGTTGGCCCCGTCCCAGCAGAAAGGATCGCCCAGCGGCTTGCCGTCTATTTTCTCTATGAACACGTTAATACCGCCCCAGCTGCCGTCCGAAGCCGGGGGATAATCCTGGTAGTACCCTTTGATCTCGGTAAGGTCGTGCAGCTTGTTTACCGTCTGGGTGGCCAGCTCCACGCCGTCCTCTACCAGCACATTGACCGCTGTGGTAGGGAAGGAGACGTCATAGCGGAACTGGCGCTCGTTGACACCCAGCGTGAACAGCGGGTCTATATTGCCTATGTTATCGCGCGCCCTGGCCCTTACGCGGTACTTGATGCTTTCGGTCCAGCCTATGCCCACGGGGGTATACGACCAGGTCGGGTAGCCGCCTGAAACATAAGTATAGGTGCTGAAATTATCCTCGACAATGGGCAGCCAGGCCGTGCCGGACCAGGCGAAAGCCGGGGTGTCGGCCGGGTGAACTATCTCTATCTCCACCCGGCTCAGCTGCCCGGGCTGCGGGTAATCCTGCGCCGCGCCCGATATGGAGACCAGCTGGTTGCGGAAAGACGTGTTGGGGACGCCTATGGAAGTGACGGGGTTCAGGTTATCGCAGACGAAGTTATTGGAAGAAGTACCCAGGACGAAACTGCTCTGGTAATTGCCGGGCTGCGTGGCGTCCTTGGCTATCGACACCAGCAGGTACTCGTGAGCCCCGGTCAGCCCGGACGGCGGGGAATAAGTCCAGGAAGAAGCCCAGACGGCGGCTTCGGGCATCTCCAGGAGGGTGGGCTCGTCCGGGTCCCAGCCGGTGGCGTGATACCAGAGCTGGGCGGTCTTGTCGTAAAGTTTTACCTTGACGGCGGCGCCCCTGGCCGGGGACATCCCGGCGTGCTGGTCGAAATAAGTGCCGTAGAAAACGGGGGAGGTGCCGGCCACGCCGCTGTTCTGCGGGTAGGTGATGGCCGAGGTGGGCGGCACCGCGTCCCAGTAGAAAGTGAACGTGGACCGCACCACTTCCTTGTTCTTATCGTAAGCGCCGGTCGGGCCCACCACGCTGTCCTCGGCCCTGGCGGCTATATAATAGGTGGTGCCGGTGTCCATCTGGCCGGGGTCCGGGATCTGGCCGCTGCCGAAGTACTCATGCCAGGTCACCGTGTAGGAGCCGGAGCCGTCGTCGGAGTTAAGCCACGTGGTATCCACGTTGGCCGGCGGCAGGCCCGCGTGCCACAGCTTGTCGTCGCCCCAGTAGGAGCCGAGTTTCCACATCATCCACTTCACCAGGCTGATCCTGCCGTTGGGCGAGTTGTCGGTCGCGACGCCACTGATAGTGTCGAGCGCGCTGACGAAGATGCCGTTGGACGGGAAGGTCATGGTGGAATCGGGCACTTCGTTGGGCGGAGGCTTGTACTCGTCGAAGAAGAAAGTGGTGGTAGACCAGCTGCCTTCGTAGTTGCCCACGCTGTCCACAACCTTGGTATTGATCTCGTACTTATTGTTGTGCACCCAGGTCATCGGGTAGGACCAGTTGATGACGGCCCCTTCGCTGGGCGAGAAGGCGGTGGTCGGACGCCAGTTAACTTCGCCGTCCACCCAGCCGGCGCCGTCCCAGACCTTGGTGGTGGTGATGTTCTTGATGGAGACCTGCACGCCGCCGGCCCTGATGTAATAATTATCATAGGCCGTGCCCTCTATCAGCGCCATGAGCTTGCGCGCCGAGTTATTGAGCGGCTGCGTGACCACCACTTCGGGCGGGTCGTTGTCGCAGGTAAGCGCTATGGGGATGTCGCCGTAGGTATTGGCGTAAGGACGGGCGAAGCCGGCGAAATTCCTGACGTCCGCGTTGGCCACGTAATAGTCGGCCGTGCCGTTGGCGGTGACCAGGTTGGCGCCGGCGGCCGTGGCGCCGCCGTAGTCCTTGGGGTCCATCAGCGAAACGCGGTAGTGGTTGCCGTTAAGGCTGCCGCTGGAGAAGAAATAGACGTAATAGGAAAGCCCCGGGGTAAAGACGCCGCCCGGGAACGATTTGCCGGCCGCCGGCTGCCAGCCCCAGGTAGTGGTGATGTCCGCCGCCCCGGCGTAAACGGTGGTGTCCAGGACCACCGCGTAAGGAGGCGCGGCGCGGATCACCCTCACATTCAGTTTGTCCACCGGGGTGCCCACTTTCTGCAGGAAGATCTTGGCCTTTACGATGTTCCTGGTAGCGGCGTCGGCGGTGAAGTAATAGCCCACGCCCCGCCAGCCGTAAATATTGCTCTCGGTGGTCAGCACGTTCGCCAGAGAGCTGGGCACGGCGGTGTTTATACCGCCTTCTGCCGTCGACAGGGCTTCGTCGGAACTGACGGGGAAGGCGCCATAGGGCTGCCCCTGGTACCTGTTGCCCGCCCCCTCGTTGGCGTAACGGATGACGAAGGTGGGCATGGCGTTGGGCACCTGGGAGAAGGGCTCCACGCTGCTCCTCGAGTAATAGACCTGCAGGTTATTGTCAGCAACGCCGTCAGGATAGATAAGGTTGGTGCCGGCCGCGTCCTTCGTGTCGGCGTTGGAATAGCCGAACATCGTGCCGGCCTGAAGGGCCGAGTTGCTGGTCATGGCGTTAGGGCGCATGATCAGGTAATAGTCCTGGCCGGCGTTTACCGGGGTGCCGCTGGTGGCCTGCACCTGCCAGTAGGCGTAGCCGGAATTGCCGCCGGTCTGGTTCACGTCCGCGTAGGCCAGGAAGGTCTGGGCCCCGGCGTTGGCGCCCAGGGAGGAGGCCAGGCCGATGCGCATGGACTGGTTGGCGTTGGGGGCGCGGCCCACTATCATGTTCATTTCGTCCACGGTGCCGTCGTATTTGGCCGTGAAGCGGAAAGCTATGGTGGTCCTGGCGGCCGTGGACCCCCAGTTGCGGCCGTGCAGCTCGTACATGGCGTATTTCACGCCCCATTCGTAGTCGGCGGCGTAAAGTTCGGCCTGGGGGAGCAGCAGCGCGGTCAGGGAGAAAAAGCAAAGCGCCGCGGCCCGGGCCAGCCGGGTCGCAAAACTTTTCGCTTTATCCTTACCTTTTAGCGCCATTCAGTTTTTTACAAACGACGACGAACGACCAGACAGGAGTGCTCCTTCCATTGCCGGGACGTTCAGTGCCATCTTATTATAATATATAAATAATGTTACGGAAAGGTTACAAAGCGGGAAAACTATTTTTAAACTGTCAGCCAATAAAAAAGCCGCTACGGCGCAAGCCGCAACGGGACTTAAAAATATGCAACAGAGGGCGTAGAACCGCTCTTTCATATTGATCTTCGGCAGCCAGGCAACCCCCTTGGGCCCTCGGCTTTGCGCCGCCGGCTTTGGCCGGCTTTGCTATTGTCGGATACTTAAAGAAACGCCCCGCTCTTTTGGGACAAACACCGCACGCTGTCACCAACCTGCACCGCGCAGCCTACACCGCACCGAGTCTGTCTGCGACCGCAACTTAACCGCACTACGCCGCACTACGCTGCGCCAAAAGAGCGGGGCACCGCAACCGCACCGCAACCAAACACTACCGCACCGCAACCACACCGCGCTGCAATCATATTATAGCAGAAGATCCGGCTTTGTCAAGGGGTTGCCCTTGACGAGTCAATGCCTGGCGGGTTAGCCTGAAGGTACGCCGAGGCCTGCTGGTTGCCCGGCTCTATCCTGAGCAGGTCGGCATAGACCCGCGCGGCGCCGGCTCTATCTCCTTTCTCGTCCAGGATGCGGCCCATCATCAGGTAAGCCTGCGCATTGTAGGGGTTCAGCGCCAAAGCCTCTGAGAAGGCGCGCAAAGCCTCGTCCGGCCGCTTCTGCTGGGCCAGCGCCAGGCCCATGTTATAGTAGGCGGCGTCCATCCAGGGGGCCGTCTTCAGCACGCTTTGATAGGCGGCCAGCGCCTCCTGCCAGCGCCCTTTCAGGCTGTACAGCGCGGCCAGGTTCATCACCGACTTATAGGCCCGCCCGTCGGAGAAATAAACGGCCTTTTCAAAAGCCGAAATGCTCCTGTCATACAGTTTCAGATCATGGTAGCCAGCGCCCAGCGTATTCCACGCGTCCACAAAAGCCGGGTCCAGGCGCAGGCTCTCCTGCGCGTTCCTGATGCCCTCTTCATAGCGGTTCTCCCTCAGCAGCGCCACGGCCAGGTTATTGTAAACGCGCGCCGACGGGCTTGAGGCCGCCGTCTTCTGCCACAACCCGACCTCGCTCTTCCAGTCCAGGTTGCGGTAAGCCCCCCTGGCGCCCCAGAAAAGGCCCAACGCCAAGGCGAAACCGAGGGAGGCACGCGCCAGGCGGGAGCCGGGCCGGGGCAGCTCGGTCAGCGCCCAGGCTATAAAGGCGCAGAAAGCGGCCGAAGGCAGGTAAAGGCGCTGCTCCGCGAAAGGCCGCCCCTCTATAAGCACCAGGTTGGAGATTGGCACGTACAGCACCCAGAAAAGCAGCAGCCAGAAGGCGCCCCTGCGCCGGCCAGAGAACCACAGGCCGGGAACCCCGGCAATAAAAACGGCCGCCAGGCCGTATTGCAGCGCCGCGGCGCCTCCGGACGGCAGCGCCCTGTCTATTGAAAGCGTGACCGGCCACAGCAGCGTCTTCAGGTATTCCCCGGCCGTCACGGCCAGCAGCTGCGCGCGCGCCAGCGGGGCCGCCCCCGCGCCGATCGCGGCCGGGCCGCCGGCCATGGCGGTTTCCCTGAAAACCACATAGGCGGCCAGCAAGGCGAAGAACGGCACAAGAGCCTCCCATTTTTCCTTCCAGTCCTTGCCGGCCTCCAGGTTGGAGTAGACCAGCGCCAGGGCCAGCGCAAAAGGCAGGGTAAGGGCCATTTCCTTGGCCAGGAAAGCCGGCGCCGCCAGCAGGACCGAGGCGGCCAGCGCGGTTTTTTTGCCGTGCCGGGCATAAAAAGCGAAAGCCGCGGCCGAGGCGAAGTAGAACAGCGCGCAAAGTATGTCGGAACGGTTCTTAACCCAGGCCACGGACTCCGCGTGGGCCGGGTGCAGCGCGAACAGCAGCCCGGCCAGCAGCGCCAGCAGCCCGTTGCCGGTCAGGGCCAGGCAGAAAAGCCAGAACATCAGCGCCGCGCCGCAGTTCAGCAGCACGTTGCTGAGGTGGTAGCCGCGCGGGTCCCCCTTCCAGAGCGCGTAATCCAGCGCCAGCGTTACCGTGCGCAGCGGCCTGTACCTGTGGCCCGCCCCGGATTCATACACGTTTATATAGCCGGGGCGGAAAAAGGCGGGCAGGTTGGTCAGCCGCCTTATATGCACATTGTCCCTGACCAGATACTCGTCCTCCCAATGAAAAGTGGGATTTACAGAGTTGGCGTAAGCGAAAAAGGCGGCCAGGAAGACCAGAGCCGCGCACAGAACTTTATTTTCCGTGATCTTCATTCATTAGTTTCCGGATCTCGTCGGCTTTTTTCTGGGCATGGGCGTGGCCGGGATTGGCGGCCAGCACCCTGGTAAACTGCGAAAGCGCCTCAAGGTACATCTTTTTTCGGTAATAGATCCAGCCCAAGTTATAAGAGGCCTGGTAAAAACCGGGGGCCGCGGCTTCCGCCCTTTTGAAAAGTTCTATGGCCCGCGCTTCGTTACCGGCCAGGTCGCTTAATATTGCCAGGTTATTGAGGGCGTCCGGGTGGGCCGGCTGTACCTTCAGCACTTCCTCGTAGGCGCGCGCGGCCTGATCCGTCTTGCCTGCCCCGTGGAAAAGGCCTGCCAGGTTATAATAGGCGTCGGCGTATTCCGGGTTGGCGGCTATGGCCCGCTCAAAGGCCGCGCGGGCGTCGACTTCACGTCCCAGCGCCGTATAAACCACTCCCATGGAATTTACCGCCTCTATGTTCCGGGGGTCGGCAAGCAGCAGCGCCTCTCCCAGCGCCAGCGCTTCTTCCGATCTGCCCGAATCCAGCTTTAGCCGCATAAGCCCCAGCGCCGCCCTGGTGCTGTCCGGTTTTCTGGCGTAGACCTGGGCATAGATGCCTTCGGCCTCTTTGAAGCGGCCTGCCTTGTAAAGCAGGTCCGCCATATTGAGGTAGGGAGCCCCTTCCTGGGGCGCCAGGTTCACAGCTATCTCATATTGTTTGGCGGCGTCGCTGAACCGGCGCGCGCGTTCGTAGGAAACCCCCAGGTTGCTGCGGGCGCGGGCCGAAGCCGGCGAGGCTTTTACGGTATTTTCCCAGAACCGTACCGGGTCTATCCAGTCGAAATTCCTGGCCAGGGAAAAGCCACCGAAAACCAGGGCCAAAACGGCGAAAGAATACTGTCTGAGCCTTTCGGGCCTGTACAGGGCCCCGCAGGCGAAACCAAGCCCCAGGGTAGCCATATACAACCGCTGCTCCGCTATGGGTCTTCCGGTCACAAAACGCGTGTCCAGGAAAGGCAAAAGGCACAGGAGCATCCAGATCACCGGGTAAAGCGCGGCCTTGTCCCTGGCGCGCAGGGCATAAGACAGCAGGCCCGCCAGCAGCAGCGGCCCGGCCGCGTCAAACAGGGTCACCAGGCCCCTGTCGGCGTTCAGGTCGAAAGGCAGAAAGAGCAGCCTGGAATACTGCGCCAAAGCCAGCAGCGTATTCTTGAATTCAAAAGCCGGCATTGCCGGTGAACGGCGCAGGAAATAAACGGCAAAAAACAGGAAACCCGCCCCCAGAACCCATATAAGCGCCGTTTTCTTAAAAGCGTCTTTAAGGCTGAAGCCGCTTAAAAGCACAAGCCAGCTGAAGAGCAGCGCCGGCAGCATTACGGCGTTCTCTTTGGCTGTCAGAGCCAGTATGAAGAACCCCAAAGCCGCCGCCAGCTTAAGCGGCTTTTTTTCCCCTTCCTCGGCCCCCTTTATAAAGAAGCCGGCCGCCAGGGCCGCAAAAATGAACATCAGGATATCGGTAACGTTCTTCAGCCACGCCACTGATTCCACGTGCGCCGGATGCAGCGCGAAGATAAGGGCGGAAATGAAGGCTTTGTCCGGGTCCTTGAACAGCAGGAAGGACAGCCAGAGCGCCAGGCAGGCGGCCGCGGCGTTCAGCGCGATATTTACCGCGTGATAGCCGGCGGGATTCCGGCCGAAAACTTTCCATTCGCCCATCAGGAGCAGCGAGCGCATGGGCCGGTAGCGGCTTTCGGCCCCGGGGAAATCCCTTTTCCAGTATTCCGGGGTGAACACTTTGCCGGCGTTGGCCGCGCTGTGCACCACGTAGTCGCCGGTGATTATGTCCTCGTCGTCCCACATGAACCCGCCGAAGACGGAAGGCAGGTAGAGCAGCGCGGACAGGACGGCCAGCAGAATATACCGGTTTTTCATATTTACTTAAATGATTGTATTAAATATCAGCGCGCGCCGGCAGCCGCGCGGTCAAGTTCTTCCAGCCTGCGCGCTGCCGGGGAACGGCTGTTCAGCCTGACCGCCTCCGCGAACATTGCCCGGGCCTCCAGCGGCTCTTTTTTAAGCAGCAGTATTTCACCCAGCGCGCTGAAAGCCGGCTCAAAATAAGGGAACCTGCGCGCCGCTTCCCTGGCCGTTTTCAGGGCCTCCGGCAGCAGTCCGGCCCCGGCGTAGACCCTGGCCGCGTTCACCAGGGCGTCAGGTTTTTGAGGATCTTTTTCAAGCCCCAGCCGCGCGGCCCGCACAGCCTTGTCCGCGGCCCCTCCGCGCAGGTAGAGCTCGGCCATCAGGAAATAGACTTCCCCTCCCGCCGCCCCTTTCTCTGCCGCTTCGCTGCACAAGGCCAGGGCGCCGTCCTGGTCGCCAGCCGCCCTTTTCTGCAGGGCCAGGTTTAACAGCGCCGTGCCGGATCCGGGAAAGTTCCTGAGATCGCTTTGGGCCAGGGCCAGCGGGGTCTTCCAGTCGGCGTTCCGGGCCCATATCCTGCCGGCCGAAAGCGCCAGCACCAGGCAGGCCGCGGCAATAGCGGCCGTACGCCATTTTCCCTCACCGGCTTTCGCGAAGACCAGCCCGGCTGAAAAGCAGAAAAAGACGGACGGGATATAGACAAAATGCTCCTGCACCAGGCTGGTAAGCGGCGCCAGGCCGGCTACGGGCAGCAGTGCCAGGGCAAAACAGATAAACAAAATAACGTAAGCCCTGTTCCTGCGGTAAAAGAACGCCGCGGCGGCCAGGCTTGCGGCCAGCAGCCAGGCCAAAGTCAGGTTCAACCCGGAAAAAAACCCCGCCTCCGGCAGCAGACGGTCCAGCTCTACGCTGAGGACGGAGGGCCAAAGCAGCAGCTTCAGGTAGTAAACGATCAAAAGCGGGAACCTGCCCGCCGCTGAAGCCAGCCCGCCCGCTGAAAAACCAAAAGCGGCCTCGGCCTGCACATTATCTATAAAACCGGGGCCGGCCTTAAAATAGACCAGCCGCCAAATGATAAAAAGCAGCGCCAGCGCCGCGCCGCAGGCCGGAACTTCCCACTTTTTTCGCAGGTCTCCGTAAAACCAGGCATAAACGGCCAGTATTAAAGGGAAAGCGGCGGCCATTTCCTTTGAAAGCAGCGCCAGGCAGAATAAAGATAATGATACCGGCCTACTCTCTTTTAAATAAGCCATAAAAGAGACACAAAGGAAGAACAGGCAGAGCAGGTCGCATTGCCCGTTAGAGACATAATTCAGCGTTTCCGTGTGGGCCGGGTGAAGAAGGAACAGCGCCGCCCCCGCCGCCGCGGCGGCCGGCAGCCCGGAAACCCGCAGGAAGATCCAGCAGAGCAGGGCGGCGTTAACGGCATGGAGCAGCAGGTTGAAAAGGCGCCATAGCACCGGGTTCAGCCCGAAAACCTTGTACTCCAGGCAGCGGACGGCGGCAACCGCGGGCCTGTAGGCCACGGAACCGTTAAGCTGGAAATAATCCCTTGAGGCCAGTTTAGGCAAAGAGGAAAGGTCCCTGATGAACGCGTTGCTCACTATATGCGGGAAGTCGTCGCGGTGAAAACCATTGTTCAGAGAGCCGGCGTAGACGGCGAAGAAAACAAAGAACGCGGCCGTAAGCAGCGGGTGCGCTTGTATAATTCTTACCCGCCCCGTCATGTTAAATACGCTCCGGGGAAAGGCGCTGCGGCCCCAATGAGTTGGCGTCAAGGAATTCCGCCAGGCTTTCAGCCGCCAGGCGGTGGGCGATCTCATTGGGATGCTGGTCGGTGGGGGCGGCCCACAGGTCCCTGTCCCGGTAGCGGGAAAAGGCCGGCAGCAGGTCCAGGCAGGCTATGCCCTCCCTGCCGCAAAAAGCCAGCAGCGAAGCGTGTATCTCCCTGAACGGATAATCGCTGAAATTATAGATCAGCGGGAACACCATGATCACTAGTTTTCCGCCGTCCGCCTTTACCCTGGCGTTAAGGCGCCTCAGAACGGCGTATTTCGCCTCGGCCCCGGGCCCCAGGAAGGCCTCCTGGTACGCTTTTACCGTCTGCCTGGTCAGCCGCCGCCGGTCTGCGGCCCTGAAAAAAAGGTCCAGCAGCGCGGAATAGGCGCGCAGGCCGCGGGCGGCCGGCGCCGCGTTATTCTGGTCTATGAAATCCGACCCGGCCCGGCCGCCTTCGACCTCAAGGCCGAAATCGTTGAGCACAAAACCATATATCGCCAGTTTATATTTCCGGCCGGAGGCTTCATGCGCATAGACGCGCCCTATTTCCCCCACGTTGAGCCCTACCGCCCCCGCATTGCGGACCCGCCATGCGGGCCGCCGGGAAGCCAGTATTTTCTCAAGCCTGGCGGCATAAGTGTCGGAGTAGCGCACCCCGCGGCCGAAAGTAAAAGAATCGCCCAGCAGCAGTATCTCGGCAGGACGGACATCGCGTACGGCGCTCCAGCCGGCCACGCCGTCCGGCAGCCGGAAACCTTCTTTGGTCATATTGTAGTGAAGGCCGTAAACCGTTCTGACCCCGTCCACGGCCACCGGTTCATAATAGCCGCGTGGATTGGAATAATACCGCATGCTGTCGTTGAACCTGCGCGGTCCCGGACCGGCCAGCCGCAGGCCGAGCTCCGCAAGGGCTAGGGCCGCCAGCACCGACAAGATTACGGCCATGGTTTTGTGTAAAAAAGCCCGGTTTCCGCCCGAAAAAACGGCAGGACGGCTCCCGGTATTAAAGAATATCCTTGCCGGGTAGGCCCGCAGGTATACCAGGAAACGGCGGTCGCCGCGCAGCAGACCGGACAGCAGTTCCAGGGGTTTGAGCAGCGGACCGGGAATAAAACGGAAAGCGCGCCACAGCCCGGAATTGGCGGCAAACCCCGTGACCGCGCTGCCCAGCAGGCCGTAAAGTTTAAATAGCCTGCAAAAAGCCGCGTTCGCCGGGCGCATGGCGGGAGCGGAACGGTCGCCGCTGAAAAAATCCCCCCCGGACAGCGCATTTTCATCCGCCAGGCCTTCCTTCAGGGCGTAATCGGTTATGCCCAGGCCTTTATAGTAGACCAGGTTATGGCATTTGATGCGGTTCAGGCCTTTGAGCCTGGAAAATTCAAGCGCGGCCTCGAGGTGATCGGCCTCAGTTTCGCCAGGCAGGCCGAAAATATAGTCGGCGTCATAGGGCAGGCCGGCGGCGCCGCAGGCGGCGAAAGCTTTTTTTACGGCCTCGAGGCTTTCCGGCCGCTTGAGCACGGCGGAGCGCAGTTTTTTATTAAAGGTCTGCAGGCCGAATTCCACGCAGTAGCAACCGGCCTCTTTCAGCATGGCGGCGGTTTCGGCGTCGAAAGCGTCCGGCCGGCCGAAACATTTAAAAGGCAGCCCTACCGCGGCTTTGTAGAACGGCAGGAACTCCCGCAGCCAGGCTTTATCCGCGGTAAAAACGGAATCTTTAAACGTTATCTCCCTGGTCTTGAACCGCTTTTTAACCAGGGACAGCTCTTCCGCTACCCGCGCCGGCCGGCGCAGCCGCGCGTAGCCTGCGCCGTAGGCCTGCCTGTAAAACGGCTCTTCACAATAAGAGCACGCGCCCGAGCAGCCTTTGCCCGCGTAGGCCATGTAGCTAAGACTGAAATTCTCGTACGGCGAGAACAGGTCCAGGTCGGGCAGCGGCAGGCCGTCCAGGTCGGCCAGCCCCTCCGCCTTTATTATTTCAGGCACAGCCCCCTTCAGCGCCTTTAAAAACTCCCCAAACCCCCTCTCCGGCTCCCCCAACAGCTCTATCGAGGCGAGGCCTCGATAGGAGGCCTCGCCTCGATAGGAGATCACCGTGGTTTTTCCTTTAAAGGCGGAAGAACTCAGGGTTTTTATGAAATTTTCCAGCCAGGAACGGTTGGTCAGGTTTTCCAGCAGCACTACCCAGTCGGCGCCCGAGGCGGCGGCCTTCCTGACGGCGGCTTCGGGGTTGAACAGCAGGCGGTTGAGCCGGGGCAGGCTGAGCACGTTGTCCGAAACGCCGAAGAGATCAGGGTCGTAGGCAAGGCAGGTCTCATGACCGGCGGCTTTGGCCATGGCGGAGAGGATCTCCAGGGTGCGCGTGTCGCGTACCCAGTACCGCCCTTTATATGCGAAGACTATTTTCATTCTCGATTTTCAGCCTTCCACTTCAACCGGCCCCGCAGGACTTTAAAGATGTTTTCCGGGTAGGCCAGGAAGCGGCCCCCGCCTTTGGAGAACAGCATGGCCAGGAAGGCGGAGGTTTTTCTCAGGAATTCAGGCAAAGACTGGCATTTGAGAGCATGGCGCAGCAGGAAAAGGGGCCGGGCGTGGTAGCTTATGTAGGCCCAGCGGGCCAGCGCGTCCACTTCGGCGTTGTTCAGGTCCTTCAGCCAGGGGCGGGGCAGTTCGCGGTCAATTTCTTTACCCAGTATCCAGTCTTTCCAGTAATCCTTGCCGGTAGCGGCCACCATGTCCTTCCAAAGCGGGGTTAAAGGCTTGGCCAGCAGTTTGGAGAACTGCACGTAATCCAGGTCCAGTTTCTTGGCGAACGCCACTGTCTGGCGCACGGTTTCTTTGGTCTCGCCGGGGACGCCTACCAGGAAAAAACCCAGGTTCTCAAGCCCGGCGCGGCGGGAAGCGCGCATGGTCTCCACTATCTGCTCCAGCTTTATGCCTTTTTTAAGCGAATCCAGGGTGGCCTGCGAACCGCTCTCTATGCCCCAATAGATGCGCCGGCAGCCTGCCGAGTACATGGCTTTCAGCAATTCGGGATCGGCGGTGTCCACGCGGGAGCGGCAGGCCCAGTTTATGTCCAGCCTTTCTTTTTTTATGCCTTCGCAGATATCCAGCACGCGCTGCCGGGCGCCGGTAAACTCGTAGTCGAAAATGTCTATTTCGCGCACTCCGTGGCGCTGCACGCATTCCTTCATTTCGGCCACCACGGTGGCCGGGGAACGCGGGTTGTACTCGCAGCCGCCCGCCTCGCAGAAAGAGCAGCTGAAAGGGCAGCCCAGCGAGGTGACCATGGCCGTAAAATTCTTGCGGCGCGTCGGAAATTCCGCGTACAGGTCGTTCGGGAGCAGGTCGCGCGCGGGGTTGGGGAACAGGTCGAAATTTATTTTTTGCGGGTGGGGGTTCACCACGATCTCCGCTCCGCGCTTCCAGGCCAGGCCGGGCACCGCCGAAAGGTCCGTTTCGCCCTTTTCCAAAGCGGCAAACAGCGCGGGGATGGTGTAGTATGCGTGCTCGACGCAGCCGAAATCTATTTCCGGGTGGCTGACGGATTCGTTGGGATAAACGCGCAGGTTATAGCCGCCCGCCAGCACTTTGCACTTAATGCCGGCAGCATGCAGTTCCCCCCGCAGGTATTTCAGCCAGGAAAGGGTCTCCGGGAACATGTAGGTGGTCATCATGGCGCCCAGCACGTCCGGCCTGAATTTCTTGAGCGCGGCGGCCACCTCCGGCATGGTCAGGCGCAGCGTGCGCGCGTCTATCAATATCACCTCGTGGCCGGCCGCGCGGGCTATGGAAGCCACCCAGCTCATGGACAGCGGCGGGAACAGGCCGAAATAGCGCTGCACCACGCGGAGATTCTCCTCGTGGTTCTTATAAGAAAAAGGATTAAATACCAGCGCCAGTCTCACGGAAGTTGAACCTCCGGGTCCAGCATTTCCTCCATGGCTTTTATGACCATGGCGGGGGTGATGCCGGTGACGCAGTCGTTGCCGCGCCGCACGCAGTTCAGCTCTTTGCCCTTCAGGGCGTCCACGCAGGGGCTGCAGGGCAGGCCGAGGTACAGCGCTTTATGCCGGGGCCCCAGCGGCGCGTAGCCGGACGGGCTTTCGGGACCGAAGATCGAAACTGTAGGGCAGCCCATGGCCGCCGCAATGTGAAGTGGGCCGCTGTCGTGAGTGACGAAAAGGGCGGCCCGGCTGAAAAGACCGGCCAGCTGGCGGTAGTCCAGCATGCCGGAAAGATTAACCAGGCCCGGGCGGGGCGGCAGTTCCGCCAGGCGCTGACTTATCACCACGGCTTTATATTTTCCCCCGGCCAGCGTGTGTTCCAGCACCGCTTCGTAATATTCGCGCGGCCAGGCCCGCTCCGGCATGAGGTCCTTGCGGTCAAAGTTCAGCACTATATACGGGACGCCGGGCCCCGGGGCCCCGGGGACGTCCGGCGAGGACGCCAGCGGGCCGCTGTCCTGCGACCCCGCCGTGACGCCGGCGGCGGCGAAGAATTCCGCGTAATTGCCGGTCATGTGCCGCTCGAGGCGCAGCGGTACCTCTATGTCGTAGAAATTCCCGCGCCAGGAGCCCTGCCTGGCGAACCCGGCCGCGCAGGCCGCGCCGGTAAGCGCCGTAAGGATGGAGGAAAACCGGCTGAGGAACTCCAGGTCCAGCAGCAGCGCGTATTTTTCCGCGCGCAGCGCGGGCAGGACGCGCAGCAGGTCCGCGAAGAAAACCGCCAGCCCGCCGCTTACGCGCAGCGGGATTATCCGGTCCGCCGCCCCCACCATGCCGGCGATCTGCGCGTTAACGTCCAGCGTAAGGAAATCTATTTTGGCCGCCGGGTAGCGGCGCCTGAGCGCGCGGTACCAGGGCGCGCCCATGACTATGAGCCCGCCCTCCCAGAATTTGAGCACCAGTATTTTTTCCGGCTGCCCCGGCAGGGGCCGACCGCGGCGGCGGCTGAAAGCGGAAAGCAGGGCGCAGCCCCAAAACCCGGCGTAGCGGTCGAGGAACCTCGCCGCCCCTATGGCTATCATTCTTTTTTGGCCGGTTTTTTCTTCGAAGGCCTGCGGGAAACCGCTGCGGCCTTTATCTGAGGGTCGGCGTCGGACAAATGCCTGAGCAGCTGTTCGTCGGCCGCGGGAATCTTCATCCCGGCGAGGGCGCCGGCGGCGGCGCGGCGCGCTTTAAGCGTGGCCTTGCGGTCGGCCAGCACTCCGCCTATGATCTCCGCCGAGGAAGGGCCGGGCTGAGAAGTAAGCGAGCCCACCACGGCCAGGCGCACGGGCTCGGCGGCGTCGGCGGCCAGGGCCTTGAGGATTTTATCGGCGGCCTTGTCGCCGGACTTCTGGGCCAGGACCATGGCGGCGGCCTGCCTTACGGCGGGGTTGGCGTCGGCGGCCGCTTTCTCGGCGCAGACGTAGGCCCAGGTTGAACCGGCCACGTTAAGGCCGTCCACTATCTGCACCCGCAGGTAAGCGTCTTTTTCCGAGGAGAAATGGGCCGTCAGCGCGGCTGTGGCGTCCTCGGAGCGCTGCGCGCCCAGGTATTGGATGGCCGCCAGCCTTTCTTTCGCGGTTTTCCCGCCCAGCGCGGCTTTCGCAGCGGCTCCGTCCTTGAATTGCGCGGCGCAGGGCCCGGCTCCCAGCAGCAGGGCCGCCATTAAAAACCAGTATTTTGTCATAAGTCTCTCCTTCTAAACGATGCAACGGATTGAGAAGCTCACTTGCTTAAAATTTCCAGCGCTTTGCCGTAAGCCCGGTCGCCCAGCAGGGCCAGTTCGCTGGAAGCGCCCCATTCCTCGCGGATCTCTTTCTCCTGGGCTCTGGTAAGCTCCAGTTGGAAATCAGGCGCCGCGCCGCCGCCTTCCAGGTCCAGCCCCGAAGGCGGGAACAGCCTGGCCACGGACAGTTCCAGGCCTTTGGTGCCCCGGCCCAGCCGGAAGGTCCTGATCACGGACACGCTGCCCAGAGTAGGCCCGCCCACCAGCCGCGCGCCCGCCAGCTCCCTGAGAGACTGGGCGAAAATTTCAGCGGCCATGGCCGTCGCGCCGTCTATCAGCACCGCGGTCTTCAGCCCGGCGAACCGGCCCCGGCCGCGCGCCTCGAAATTGCGGCAATAGCCGGGATGCCTGGATTTTATCTCCAGGACGGCGCCGGCCCTGGGCGCGAAAGCCGCCAGCAGCCCGGCAGCCTCTTCGGGCATGCCCCCGCCGCTGCCCCGCAGGTCGAACACGATCTTTTTGGCCCCCAGGCCGGTCAGGGCCTCCAGGCCGGAGATCACGGTGGCGCTGGAGCCCTGCACGAACATGCCGATCTTCACGTAGGCGGTTTCTGAGCCAGGCTCGTAAAAACCGAAGATCAGCGGAAAAAAGAACGCTTCCCTTTTGACCGCCGCGTCCGCCAGCGCGGCCCCTTTTGCCAGGCGCCGCTCCGTTTTCAGGCTGAACCCGAACCCCGCGTCCATGCGCTCGGCCACGGCCTGGGGAGAAGCTTTCACGCCGTCTATTTCCACTATCCTGTCGCCGTCTTTAAGCCCCGCCGCCGCGGCGGGAGAGTTCTGAAAAACTTTGAACACGTAAACCGCGCCGTTCCTGTAGCCGGCCAGCAGGCCGGAGGAAACTTCGGATCTCGGCGGCTTCTGCCGCACTTGGCGTTTCGCTTTTATAAGCAGGGCGCGGCTGTCCAGGACGGTCAGCCCGGAAAAACCTTTGGTCTCCAGCAGCTCCCTTACTTTCCCGGGGGAATGCTGCTGGTAGCTGTGCCTTTCGAACGCCTTTGCGGCGTCGTTATAAAGGCTTTTGTCTGAACAGGCGGCGGCGGCGAGCAGGAAAAATAACGGCAGGCGCAGTTTATTCATGTTGTGTGTCCCGTTAAGCCGGCAGCATGCCGCTGGTGTTGGGCGTAAAATCCCCCGTAAGCCCGGTGGTATACCCGCCGCAGGGGTCATTGGGCAGGAAAGGCCCGTACATGGGGCAATTGCTGGTAGCGGTGTTCTCCGGCATGCAGCAGCAGGGCGCCGCGGCCGTGCAGCCGCATTCGGCGCCGTAGCCGTTGGTGGAGATATAATCGTCCAGCTGCACCTGCCCGAAAGCGGCTTCATCCTCGGGGCTGGCGAAGCCGGTAAAGCCGGCGCCGCCGTTGCGGTTCTCGCCCCCTTCCTCTTCCTCGCCGCCGTTGCGGTCGTTTTTGTTCTCGAACATCCCGCCCATGGGGTTGATGGCGCCCGCGGCCATGTCCTTGGCCAGCTTCTTGGCCTGGTAATCCTTGTCGTTCTTCAAAGCTTCCTTGGTGCCCTCCACGTCCAGCTGCGGTTTGCCCACCTCGGAAGTGGCCAGGGTCTTCGCCTCGGCCGCGCTGACGTCCTGCTCGCGCAGGAATTTAGGGATGGAGTTAGGGTCTATCCGGTCCAGCTTGGCGCGCATTTTTTCGTCGTATTCAATGGCCATGGAAGCCTCGGGCGAGGCGTCGAAAGACCTGGCGATCCAGCTCTTGGCGGAGTCGTGCGAGGCTATGCGGGCGCCGTAGAACGAGGCGCGGAAAGCCCCTTTAAGAGCGTCCAGCACGCCGCCTTTCGCGGCTTTTTTCGGTGCGGCGGCGCTGGTCTCGCGCTGAACGGAGGGTTTGCCGGCGGCCGGGCCGCCGTCCTTAAAAGCCTCGGAATGACTGTTGACCGAAGTCCTGAACGCCTGCGCGCCGGGCCCTGACCGCGGCCCCTGCGCTTTGGCCTGCAGCCTGGCCTCGAGGGTTTCCCCGTCGCGCGAAGGCGCGGCGTTCCCGGCTTCGGTCTCGTCTTCGCCGGCGCCGGAAACCGCGGGCGCGGAAACTCCCGCGGCCGTGTCCCGGCCTGAAAGTTTCCAGCCGCCCGAAGCCTTCATCTTATCGGTGCCGGCTTCGGCCGCGGCGGCTCCGGCGGCCTCCGCGGGCTCAAGCTCGTCCGCGGCGAAAAAATCGTCGCCTTGCTGCGTGCCGGCCTTGCCGCTGTAAACGGCGTTATTGGCCGAAAGCTGTCCGTAGCTGTCTCCCCCCGCCAACTGGTGGGCCGACTGGCTCACCGTGGTAAGCGCGTAATAGCCGCCGCCGGCCAGTAAAAGGAAAATAAAGACCAGCGACAGCCACCAGTAGCTTTTGGTCTTTTTCTCGGAAGACTCTTCGGCGCCGCTTTCTTGCTCTTCTTCTTCTTCGGAAGCCATATATCCTCCAGGCGATCCGCAACAAAAAAATCCAAAGGTCTGGAGACTGGTTAAGTGACCATCGCCAAGACCCTTATATTGACCTGAATGTTATAGCAGAGGAAACGCATTTTTTCAAGACCCAGGACCTGCCGTCACCCGCCGCTTTTCTTCAGCGGGCGGGGCGGTTTGCCGTATTCCGTAAAAACGCTGGCTATTTCGTCGTAATCCAGCTCTTCCCTGGCCAGCAGCTCCGCCACGAAGCGGTCTACCACCTGCCAGTTCTCCTTAAGCAGCGCGTCCACGGCGGCATACTGCTCTTTGATGATCTCCTGCGCCTCGCGGTTGAGGGAGTTGCAGATATCGCTGGACCGCTCGTGCTCCGGGATCACCGTGAAATCGCCGATAAAACCGGACTTGCCCATGCCCAGGCGCCAGACCATGTCGTGCGCCAGCGTGGTGGCCTTGGAGAAGTCGGACCGGACGCCCTCCGTGGTCACGCCGTATTTTATTTTCTCGGCCGCGTAACCGCCCAGCGCCGTGCGGATGTGGGCCAGCAGGGTATTGGCGTCGGACGCGTAGATCTCTTCGGACGGCACGGAATGCACCACGCCCAGCGCTCCGCCCCGGTTGAGGATGGAAACCTTGAATACGTCGTTGGTAGGGTGCGTCAGGTACAGCGCCAGCAGGTGGCCGGCCTCGTGGTAGGCGGTCATTTCCTTCTCGCGCGGGTTCAGGCTCAGGCGGTGTGCCACGCCCAGCTCCACGCGCTCTATGGCCTCGCTGAAATCCTTGTAGGTCACCCGGTCGCGCGCGCTGCGCGCCGCTATCAGCGCGGATTCTTTCACGATATTCTCGATCTCCGCCGGGGTCTTGTGCACGGCTTTGCGGGCCAGGCGCCCCACCTCCAGCTCGGGGTCGTACTTTACCTTGCCCAGGTAATAACCGAACAAAGCCTCGCGCTCTTCCAGGTTGGGCCGCCCTACGAAGATCTTGCGGTCGAAGCGGCCCGGACGCAGCAGCGCCTCGTCCAGGATATCCTCCAGGGCGTTGGTGGCGGCGAACACCACCACGTTGGCCCCGGAATCCAGGCCGTCCATCTCCACCAGCAGCTGGTTCTGCGTGCTGTTGGTCTCGGAGCCGCCGCCGAAGGCGTCGTACAGCACGCGCTTGCGGCCGATAACCTCGACCTCGTCTATAAAAATTATGCAGGAGCCGTGGGCCTGCGCGTACTCCTTGGCCTGCTTGAACAGCTTGCGCACGCGGCTGGCGCCTACGCCCACGAACACTTCCACGAATTCCGAGCCGGACACGCTCAGGAAGGGCACGCCGGCCTCGGTGGCCACGGCCTTGGCCAGCATGGTCTTGCCGCAGCCCGGAGGGCCTACCAGCAGCACGCCTTTAAGGATCTTTCCCCCGATCGCTTTTACCCTGGTGCGGTCCTTTATCAGCTGCACCACTTCCCAGGCCTCGCGTTTGGCCTCGCCCAGGCCTATCACGTCGGAGAACTTGATATTCACCAGCCCCGCGTCCACCTTGGTTTTTTTAAGCGCGCTGAAGCCCCCGGACTGCATCAGGTACAAAAATCCCACGAAGATAATGGTGTTGAGCACCATCCACGGCATGCTCGCCACGTTCATGCTGATGATATAGCGGCGGGTGTTCTCTTCTATGCCGGCGAGGTACCAGATGGGGAAGATCACCGCGGCCACGGAAAGACCGGCGATGGCCAGTCCCACCCAGTGGTTCTGAAAGAACAGTTTCAGCTTGAACCAGAACATAGTGAAGGTCCTTTTTAAGGCGGGCTATTTCAGGCCCGGCAGCACGAATTGTATGGGCCTGTCGCGGTTAGGCACGTACTTTATAACTTCCAGCTGCTTGCCGCCCTGGCACAGGTAGTCGTGGCCGCTCATGCATTCGGCCCCGTAGGGGTAGGTGCAGACGGCCTGCTTGGGGTACTTGCACAGCATTTTTACGCCCGCGGGGCTGGTGACCACGGTAATGGTCACCACGTTCCACACCTGCGTCCTTACCACGTCCAGCTTCAGCTCTTTGAGGTTCAGGAACTTGGAGACCGAAGGCGTGTCGAAACCGATATAGCCGCGGATGTTCTTTTCTATGTCCTTCTTAAGGGTCCCGTCGTCCCAGCCGACGTGGTCGGCGTTCAGGTGGGATTCCAGCTGCCAGCGGCGGGCCGCGTAATAAGAGGCGATCTCCAGCTTCTGCACCAGCACCAGCAGCGCGAAGATCTTGGCGGTTATAAAGACGATCAGCAGGAAAAGCGGAAAAAGCAGCACTACCTCGGTCATGGCCTGGCCCGGCCGGCCCTCTTTCAGGCCGGCGGCGGCGCGCCGCAGGCGCAGGCGAACGGTTTTAAGGGCGGTCCTCATAGCGCGGTCACGGGTAAAGCCTCGTCTGGTATTTGGGCGTGGGGTTGGGCCACACGCAGTTGTTGCCGCTCTTGAGCTGCGGGCACTGCGTGGCCACCATCGCGTGCACGCAGGGCTTGTCGGTCTCCTTGCACTTGCCCAGGATGTTCAGCTTCACGCCGAAATAATTATTGGGCGCTTCCCAGCCCTGGTAGACGTCCAGCCCGCGGCCCAGCGAATCCAGGTTGCCGTCCAGGACGGTCGCCAGCTGGAACAGCCCGTTGGGGGCCATGGTGGTCATGTCCATGGCCGGGTTGGTCTTGCCCAGGTAATAAGGCGGCAGGCTGCCGCCGGTGAACACCTTGGCGTAGAACATTATTTTCTGGATGTAGTGCATGAAGAAATTATTGCCCTTCTTGAGGCGGTTGGCGGCGAAGCCGTTGGGGCTGTTGACCCCGTCGTTGCCGCAGATCTGCGGGTTGTTCACGCATTCGGCCGTATTGGCGTTGAGGTAATAGGATTTGCGGAAAAAGTTGAAGTTCTCCGTCAGGCGGTCGAACACCGTCCACTGGGATTCCTCCACGGAGCCCAGCAGCGTATAGACCTGCGCGTAGAACTTATAATAGCCGATGGCGGTGCCCCACTCCAGCATGATCTTGTTGCCCTGATCCCACGTGATCAGGTCGAACACCGGCTTGTTGGCGGCGCCGGAAGGATTGGTGGCGAATTCGGTCCTCACGGCGTCGAACTCTATCGTCCACTTGGTGTCGCCGTCCAGGGAAACCGGCTGCTGGCCTTTCAGGTCCTTGGTGCTCTTGGGGAAAGCCCCGGCGGCGTACAGCATGTCGTAAGGGCAGATCTCCCCGGTGCCGGAGGCCATCTGCATGGGGTTTTCGGGCGGGCATTCGTAGGCTTCCTTGAAAATACGGTAGGGGAAGGCGCCGTTGACGTAGGCGGTGCGGTTGAGCAGGTTGGTATAGTCGCCCATCTGGATGAAGGCGGCCGAGTCCACCGCGAACTGCTGGCGGATCTTTTCCCGGGAGACCTTGGTGGTCTCGAACAGCAGGTAGACGAACAGCAGCAGCGACGGGATCACCAGCAGGGACGGGATAAGCAGCTGGCCCGGCCGTTTTCCGGCCAGCCACGCGCTCTTTGACTTTTCTCCCGTCGTCCTCTTCATAAATTTATTTTTTATCCGGCCCGCTATTTCGGCTGCCCGGCGCCTATGATCAGGCCCACCATGGTAAAGATGCCGCCGAGGATCCGCTTGTGGAAAAGGACGGCCATCATGGCGGCCATGCCGGCCACCACGGCCAGCATCAGCAGGTATTCTACCGTGGTCTGGCCGGGCCGCCGGCGCAAAGCCGCGGCCCTCGGAACCAAAGAGAAAGGGCAGGGGCCGCAAAGGGCCGCCCGCAGGCTTATCTCCAGGCAGATCTGCTTAAAATGCTTGCGCATCCTCGTCCTTATCCAATGTTATACCAGCAAAAAACCGGCTAATCAAGGCCGTAATTATATTATAAGAAAGCGTTGTTGCCCTATTGTTGCCGGGCCGCTGGCGAACCTAATGAAAAGGCGGCTAGCCCCCTATGAGGGGAACTAACCGCCTTCCAAAGCCCCGGGGGCCTTAACGCCCGTCTTCCGGGGAGATCAGGCCTTTCTCTATGGCCTTTACCACGGCTTCGGTGCGGTTGTTCACGCCGAGTTTCTGGAAGATGCTGTTAAGGTGGTTCTTCACCGTCTTAACGCTGCAGCCCAGTTCGGCGGCGATCTCTTTATTGGATTTGCCCTTGCCCAGCAGCGCCATCACCTTTATTTCGGTGGCGGTCAGGGAGTCGGGAGCGCTGTCGTAGCCGGAGCTGCCCATCTGCCTGAGGCCCTGGATGAGCTTGCCCATGATCGGCTGGGGGATCATCACGCCCTCGGAGTTGAAGGTCTTCAGCGCGTGCACCAGCTCGGAAGCGGGCAGCATCTTGGACAGGTAGCCGTTGGCGCCGGCCTGGATGGCCTCGGTCACGTGGGCCTCGTCCTCGTAGCTGGACAGGATCAGCACGTTGGTATTGGGGCATTCCTTGCGGATGATGCGGGTGGCGGACACGCCGTCCATCTGCGGCAGCTTGATGTCCATCAGGATGACGTCGGGCTTGAGCTTCTTGGCCATGGCCACGACTTCCGGCCCGTTGCAGGCCTCGCCCACCACGTTTATCCCTTTTTCGTCCTCCAGAAGGTCTTTTATGCCCTCCCGGAAGAGCGTCTGGTCGTCGGCGATAAGCACGGTGACAGTTTTTTTTGAGTTGGTAGCCATGTTCTGCTCCTTAGTATTCGGTACGGGGATCGCCCGCCCGCTAGCGATGCCCTTCGTTCTGGGGAGGCGCGTCCTTGGACGCATCCGCCGGAGGCGGCTCCTTGGCGAAGGGAATAGTGAATTTGAAGGCCGAGCCCTTGCCCACGCCCTCGCTCTCCACCAGTATCTTGCCCTCGTGGCTCTGCACTATCTCCTTCGAGATGGACAGGCCCAGGCCCAAACGCCCGTGCGGCGACTTGCCGCCGGCCGGCTGATAAAAACTCTGAAAAAGTTTGGGGAGGACTTCCGGGTCTATGCCCTCGCCGGTGTCCTTCACGGACACGCAGACCGAATCCTCCAGCGGGCTCACGTGCACCACGATCTTGCCGCCGCGCTGGGTGTGGCGGATGCCGTTCTCCAGCAGGTTCATCAGCACCTGGCCGATGCGGCGCTTGTCGGCGCAGACCATCTTGAGGCCGGGAGAGACCTCGGCGGTGATCTCTATGTTCTTCTGCTGCGCGCGGGCCTTGGGGCCCGTTATCAGCTCCTCCACCATCTTGTCCATCTCGAAGTAGTTCTTCTCGAGGCGGAACTTGCCCTGCTCTATGGAGGCCCAGTCCACCAGGTCGCCGATCAGGCGGGAGATCTGGGTGATGCTGGTGTTGATGAAATCCATCTTCTTCTTCTGGTCTTCGTTCGGCTTCACCGTGGCGGCCAGCATCTCGAAGCTGATCTGCAGGGTCATCAGGGAATTGGACAGGTCGTGCGAGGCCATCGACATGAACTTGCTCTTCATGCTGTTCAAGCGGTCGAGCTCCTCGTTGTTATGCTTGAGCATGTCGATGAGGCGCTTGTTCTCCTGCTCGAGGTACAGCTTCTCCTCGGCCTTCTTGATGGCGCGGCGCAGGTAGTTGAAATCTACGGGCTTGATGAGGAAATCGTAGACGGATTCCTGGATGGCCTTCACGGCCGTGTCGAGGGAGGCGTGGGCGGTCATCATCAGGATCTGGCTGTCGGTGTTCAGCTTGCGGATATCCTTGATGACCTCGATGCCGGTCTTGTCGGTCAGGTTGAAGTCCATCAGGATGATGTGGAAGAAATCGGAGACGACCATCTTCATGGCCTCGGCGCCGGAGCCGGCCTCGAAAACCTTGTAGCCCTCCATTTCCAGGAGGTCGCGCAGGGTTTCCCGCAGGTGGGCGTCGTCGTCGACTATTAAAATTTTGCTTTCCATGGGTAATAGCGCCGGCGGCCGGGCGGGCGCTCTTATAATTTATACTTAATTAGTAAATAGCATACAAGGGGGAAGGGGCGCGGCCAAAATAAATAAAAAGAGCCGGGAGCCCCGGCTCTCCTGCCGGCCCTACCTGGGGCCGGGCGGCGGGGGATTCTGCACTACCGGGATAAAGAGGCTGAAACACGTGCCCTTGCCCACCACGCTGGTGGCTTCTATGCGCCCCTTGTGCCGGTCCGCCACTTTTTTCACCACGGCCAGGCCCAGGCCCGTGCCGCGCGCCTTGGTGGTGAAGAACGGGGCGAAGATCTTTTCCACCGTTTCCTTGGGCATGCCCTGGCCGGTATCCTCCACGTCGATGCGCACCGTGCCGGGGTCCACCACTTCGCTGCGCACGTAGATCTTGCCGCGCTCGGGCATCACTTCTATGCCGTTCTTTATCAGGTTCCGGAGCGCCTGCGTCATTTCGTCGGCGTCGATGTTCACCGTGGGGTTCTCGCCGGCGAAGCTCTTTATCATCTCTATGTGCGGGGGCACGGGGAACGACATCGTCAGGTCTTCCAGGTAGGAATTCAGGTGCACCAGCTTCGGGTTCAGTTCGCGCGTCCGGGCGAAACCCAGGATCTCGTCTATGATGCCGTTGGCCTGCCGGATCTCCGACTCGATGATGGCGATATGCTTTATCACCTTCGGCTCCGGGTTCGGGGTGGCGTTGTTCTTGGTCTTGATGAAGTAGATGGAGTTGTTGATGACGGCCAGCGGGTTGCGGATCTCGTGGCCTACGACGGAGGCCATCTGCCCGATGGCGGCCAGGCGCTCTTTCTTGATCAGCTCGTCCTGCGCCGATTTCAGCTCGCGGGTGCGGGCCTCCACGCGGTTTTCCAGGCTGCGGTTGAGGCGCTCCAGCTCGGTCTTGGCGGACATGATCTCGGCCGTCTTCACCTTCAGCGATTCGCTCATCTGCATGAAGGTGTGGGCCAGTTCGCCTATTTCGTCGTTGGGCATGCTCAGGTCCGGCAGGTAGTCGAAGTCCCCCTCGCCCAGCTTTATCGCGGCCTCGCGCAGCGCCTGGATGGGCTGCGTGATGACCAGCGACACGGCGTAGCCGAGGAACAGCACGAAAACGGTCACTATCAGCATCATGCGCCACGTGCGCTTGAGCATGTCGTCGGAGGCCTGGTAGGCCACCGAGACCGAGCGCTGGATGTAGACCACCCAGCCCAGCTCGGTGACTTCGGCGAAAGCGCCCAGCACCCGCTCGCCGGTGGTCTCCAGGATCAGTTCGCCGCCGCCGGTCTTGGCGTCGTTCTGCAGCAGGATCTTCAGCACGTCGTCCGGCAGCTTGGCGTCGGGCTTGTAGATCTCCTTGGAATTGGAATGCGCTATCAGGAAGCCGTTGGAATCGATCACGGCGGCCTGGGTGTGCGTAGCTTCGGGAAAGCCGGTCTTCAAGAGGCTCGACAGCGCGGTCAGGCTCATCTTGGCCAGCACCGCCCCCACGGGCTGGTTGGTCACCGGGTTGACTATCTGCACGCCCATGGTGATGGCCGGGTACGAGCCCATGTACTTCTCGAGCCCGCCCACAAATTCCCCCGCCCGCATGACCTTCTTGAAAAGCGCGTCTTCGGAAAGGTCCCGCATCTTGTTCTCGTGCACGAAGCGTCCCAGGCGCACCGTTTCGGTGCCGGAGGCGTCGATGATGGAGATCTCCAGGAAAGCGGCGTGCAGCTGCATGATGTGGCTGACCAGGCCCTGCTGCTTGACGGTGTTCATCGAGGCGAAATCCTCGAGGTGCGCCGCGTCGAACAGCACGTTGCGGAAATTTATGATGTAGCTCGAGACCGTATCGGCGAAACCGACGGCCAGGGCTTCCTGGTCTCGCGAGATGGCCTTGTTAAGAGTGATCTGGCTGAGGTTTACCAGGTAGTAGCCCACTATGCCGAGGGGAACCAGGGAGACGATGAGGAAGATGAGGAGGAATTTGTAGAACAGCCTTCCGCGTTTCTTTGGAGCTTCGGTCATATAATAAGCCAGGCTTTCATAAGGATAAGCATATTATCCCAGAACGCTGTTACGGAAATGTTTCGCTTCCGAGAAAAAACCGGCCGGCGGTTAAGCCGGCCGTTTTAAGGATTTACTTCGCGCAGCCGGCGCCGGCCTGGCCGGGCGGCGGGATCTTTTCAAAACCGGGGGTCTTTATCAGCTCGCCCAGGCCCACCATGAACTCCCTGCCGTTCACTACGAAGGTCGGGGAAGTGGTGATGCCCAGCGCGCCGGTCACCGCGAAGTCGGCGGCCAGGAGCGCCTTGCCTTCCTCGAAGCCAGCCTCCACTTTGCCGGCGTCCAGGCCGGCGGCCTTGGCCGCCTTCTGCCAGTCGGGCGACGAGTACTCCTTGTTGCGCTCGCCGAGGTAGGCGTTGAGCTTGTCGGGGAAACGCTTGGCGATCGCCAGCTGCCTGGCGTTCTCCTCCCACTCCGGCTGGCCGTGCAGGCTGGAGAAGGTCAACGCGCCCTTCTCGTCCTTGCGGGAGTCGCCGATATAGTGGATCTCCAGCCTGGTGCCTTCGGGCAGCAGCTTGTTCTTCTGCGCCTCCAGCAGCGCGGTCTCCGCCAGCGCGCCGAAAGGGCACTGGCTCATCACGAAGATCTCTATGGTATTCTTCTTCTCTTCCCTGGCGGCGTAGAGGCCGCGGCGCTGGCGGTCTTCGTAGACCAGGTAGCCGCCGGCTTCTTTGAAAAGGCCGGCCTTTATTTCGCTGTCCAGCCGGGCCTTGGCTTCGGGGGTGCCCGCCAGGATATAGGAAGGCACGAACTCCACCGCGGGGAATTTGGCCGCGCGCTCGGGCGAGGCGTAGTCGAGCACCTGGGGCTTGATGCCCTCGAAATACCGGTCGAACACGCCCACCAGCGCGTCGTTGGTCTTAACGCCCGAAGTGAGCACTACCCAGAAACCGGGAGGCGGCAGCTTGGGCGCCGGCTTGTAGCCGGGGGGCGGCGGCGCCCGGCGGGCGGCCGGCAGCGCTGCGTTGACCGCTTCAAAAAGGGGCATCAGGCGCTGGGAACCGGCGTAGCGCTTGCCCGCCAGGAACAGCGCCGTTTCGGAAACGCCGGCGGCGGAAGCGGCTTTATAAGACGCCTCCAGCGCGGCCTTGCCGTCGGCGGCGGCTCTTTTATCCAGCTCGTCCGGGTTCACGCCCGCGAAGACGGCCGCGTCGCGCCAGCCGTCGGCCGAGGGGCTCAGCGAGCGCGCGTTAAGGTACATAAGTTGCTTGCCGGGGTAGAACTTGGACAGCACGGCCAGCCGGAGGGATTCCGCCAGTTCCGGTTCGCCGCGCCGGGCGGAGAAGGAGCCGTCCTCGTTCCTGGTGACGAGCGGGTACACGCGCAGTTCCGCGCCGTCCAGGCGGCGCCGCACGGCGTCCGCGAGGAAGAACCACTGCCAGCCCTGGCCGTCCATGGCCTCGAGGTAAAGTTCAAGCCGGGCGCCGGATCGGGCCGGGGCGGCGGAAAGGGCGGGCGCGAAGGCCGCAGAGGAAAGCCAGGCGCAGAGCAGCAGCAGGGCGGCCTTCTTCATTTATTTCCCCTTCCTGGTGAGCAGCTGGCGCACGCGGATGGACAGCTCCGGGATGTCGAAGGGCTTGGTCAGGTATTCGTCCGCGCCCAGGCTCAGGCCCTGGGTTTTCTCTTCGGCGGAAAGGAAGCGCCCGGTCATCATGATCAGGATGAAGTCCTTGGAGAACTTGCGCAGCTCCTGGCAGATCTGGAAGCCGCTGGAGTCCGGCAGCTGGATGTCCATGATCACCACTTCGGGCAGGTTCTTTTTGGCCGAGGCTATGCCGGCCTTGGCGTTGCCGGCCTCGTAGCAGGTAAAGCCCTCCAGCTCCAGCACCTCCACGAGGCTTTCGCGCAGGTGGTTGTCGTCGTCTATTACCAGAATTTTTTGAGCCATCTTTTCCTCCATCCCTGAATTAAGAAAGGCGCCGCCGGCGGCGCGCTACTTGGAAGGCACCAGCTTGTAGCCCACGCAGGGCACCGTGTGCACGTACCTGGCGGCCTTGCCCATCTTGGACCTGAGCCGGCGCACGTGCACGTCCACGGTGCGCGGGGAGCCGAAATAGTTATAGCCCCAGACGCGCTCTATCAGGTAGGGCCTGGACAGCACGCGGTTGGGGGAGCTCAGGAAAACGTACAGCAGGTCGAATTCCTTGGCCGTTACGGTGATCTCTTTCTTGGCGATGTGCACGGTGTAGCTGGACATGTTGAGCTCGATCTCGTTGAGCTTCAGCACCTCGTCCTGCTGCGTGCTGACCGTGCGGCGCACGACGGCCCTCACGCGGGCCACGCTCTCGTGCAGGTCCTGGCTGTAGGAGAGGCACTCGTCCGCCCCCAGCTGGAAGAAGGCCAGCTTGTAGGAGATCTTGGGCGCCTCGCGGCCCGACGCGCCGTGCGGCAGCAGCGTTTCCGCCGTAAGGCCGGAAGGCATGTGGTCCAGGAAGGTGTCCGGCGACTCCAGCATCGCTATCACGGGGATGTTCTTGTTCTTGGCCCTGAGGTTCTTCAGGAAGGTGAGGCCTTCTTCGTCGGCCAGGTTCTGGCCCACCATCACCATGTCGAAGGATTTCTCCGCCAGCATCCCCATGACCTCGCGGGAACGGTGCGCGGTGGCCACCGAGTATCCCTGCCGCGAAAGCATTTCCAGTATCAGTGAAGCCCTGGAAAGGTCTTTTGAGGCGAAAATGATATTTATTTTCACAACGTCTCCTAGTTGAAAGATGCGCCGCCCGTCCGCCGGGGGCGGACGGGATTCGCGCCGCTGCCTTAATTAATCGTGGTGCAGTTCTTCTATGTCGAGAGTGACGCCGCGCAGGCCGAGCACGCCCGTAAGGATATTGTAGACGAAAGCCGCGAAGACCAGCACCGCGGTGGTTATCACGACGTAAAGCAGGGCGTAAAGGCCCATGCTCAGGAGTTTCTGCATGGTGCTCATGGGCGACATCTGGATGTTCGGAACGACCATGAAAGTTACCGCGCCGCCCAGCAGGGCGAGGGCGAAAATAACCACTGGCACAGAAGACGTAACAAGAGAGGCGACGCTTATGTTGCGGACTTCAAGTTTCATTTTCCCTCCATATAGTAAAGCCGGACGCGGAAGACCGCTCCAGTCCTCCATATAATACATAATTATTCGCGAATAATAGCGGGATAAGGGACGCAGGCAAAAAAAACGCGGAGGCGCCTGGCGGGGCGCCGAGCCCGTTCCAGCCTGCCGCCGCGTTTTGCGGACTCTGGGCCCGCCGGCCTACATGCCGACGCTTTGCTGCTTCGGGTAGAACAGGATCAGGGTGCGGTTGGTCTCCGCCGTCTGGCCCACGTGCAGCACCTTCACGTTGAAGCTCTGGTTCTTGAAAACGGTCTCCCCTTCCACCATGCGGTCCGGCGTCTCGAAGGCCTGGCCCACCAGGCGCAGCAGGGTCTGCTGCTGGCTGTCCACCACGTCCAGCAGGTGGATGTTCTTGGCGTCCATGCCGGCGCCGAGCTCGAAATTGGCGTAAAGGATGCTGTTGTTCTCGTCGACCACTATCACGTAGTTGGTGGCGGGGACGATGATGTTCAGCAGGGAGCGCCACCACCGCTGCTCCGCCTCCTTGTAGGTGCGGTCGCGGTTGGAGATCCCCTCTATCTCCACTTTCATTCGCGCCATCAGCCGGGTGACGGCCCCGGCCAGTTCCCCCAGTTCGTCCGACCGCGCCGGGAAGCGCAGGTCGAAATTCTTGAGCGACACCCCCTCCACGCTTTCGCGCAGGACGTCCATCGGGGAGATCACGTAATGGTGGAAGAAGAAATAAAGCGGCAGCCCCAGCAGGAACAGCACCCCGACGGCGCCGAACACGTACTTGCGCATGGCCGAGCCTATCAGCACCTCGGCGCCGGCCCGCGAGACCAGCAGGTCCATGATGCCGATGATCTCGCCCCGGACCGAGAACGGGATGGCGATCTCGTAGAACGGCTCGCCTTTAACCTGGCGCACTTTCGGCAGCTTGGACAGGTAGGCCTGGCTGATGGCGTCCGTGGGCGGCGGCACCTGGGCCCTGAAATCCTCCCAGGGCATGCCCATGAACCGGGCTTCCTTGTGCCAGCGCACCCGGCCTTTGCGGCTGAGGTAAAGCATTGAGGCGATGCGCTCGTCCTTGGCGAGCGACATCATGATGTCGTATTCCTCGAACGAGATCGCGTCCACGCTGTTGAGCAGGCCGTTGCGCATGGTGGGCGCGTAGATCTTCACGGCCTCTATCACGTCCTGCTTGAGTTTCTCGTCGAAGGTCCACTTGAAAAGGTTGTAATAGAAAACGCCGCCGAGGAACATGACATAGACGCCTATGCCTATGAACCACAAAAGCCATTTCATTGTAAGCCGCATAGTTCCGCCTTTAAAATCGTATTTGCCGCTATGAAAATTCTACCAGACCCGTATTTCCGAATTGTTAAGTTTTGATATATTCTCGGACCGCCCAGGATGGGCGCCGAATGCAAGTTCGGGGTCCTGCCGCCCAGACCGGATTCCCGGTCCAGCCGCTCCACCCATCCCCTGCTAGGCCGGCGAGATGCAAACCTGCCTTACCACGCATAAGCCGCATAGCGGCTTTGCGCGGCCCCGCCTCGGCAATTTCGCTTGCGCAGGAAATTGCCTGCGGCCTTGCGGTCCTGCCTTGGCAGGACCTCACCTTACGCGGCTGGCCCGAAAATCCGATCCGGGCGTCACCCCTCCAACTATTCCGGCGCGTAACCGCCGGCCTGACGCGGTGGTAGGCCGGCCGACCCGCGCCCGCCGGGGCCCATGCCCTTGCCGCCCCGGAGCCCTACTGGCCGCCGGAGAGGATGTTCTCGATGCGCTTCAGGCCGGCGGCGGTATCGGCGTTGCCGGGGTCGAGCTGCCGGGCTATGGTCCACTCGTCGCGGGCTTTCTCGTAATTGGAATTCTGGAAGAACTTGAGCCCTTCGATGTAGTGCTGCTGGGCGGCCAGGCGGTTGTCTTCGCTGACGCCGGCCGGCTTCTTCACCACTTCCTCCACGGTCACGCCCTTGCGCTTGGCCTCTTCCTCGGCCTTTTTGCGCGCGGCCTCTTCCCTGGCCTGCGCTTCTTCCTCCGCTTTCGCGCGGCGCGCGGCCTCGTCGGAGCGGCGCTTCTTGTCCTGGGCTTCCAGCCGCATCTGTTCCTGCGCGCGGGAAATAAGCTTGTTCAGGTAGGCCATGTTGGCGGTGTAAGGCTTGGCCTTGTCCCACTCGCCGATGGCCTCCGTGTAGCGACGCGAGCCGTAAAGTTTCTTGCCGGCGGCCAGGTAGCCGCTTTCTATTTCGGCGCGGACCTCGGCCAGCAGCTTGGTGGCCTTGGAGTCGCCGGGCTGGATCTCTATGGCGCGCAGCAGGCCCGCGTGGGCGTCCCGCAGGCGGCCGCGGGCGTAGAACTCAAGGGCTTCCTTCAGCTTGTCGTTGGCCCGCTGCTGACGCAGCTCGTTCTCTATGCGGGTTATCCAGTCCACCGTGCCGGCGTCCCGGGGCTTTATGAGCAGCGCGTTGTAATAATGGTCCAAAGCCGCTTTCAGGTCGCGGTCGTTGTACTTTTCCAGGCCCTTCTGGGAATAGTAATCCTTCAGGTCGTCCTTCATCCTGGCCAGCCAGTACTTGGCCTTGATATTGTTGGGGGAGAGCTTGACCACTTCCGTCATCTTGGAGTGCGCCTCCACTATGCGGCCCTCGTTGTAAAAAGAAAGGGCGTTCTTAAAACGGTCCTCGATCATCAGCTTCTCGCTCATGCCGGGGCGCAGGCTCCCGCGCAGCTGATTGGAGGCCTCCAGCAGCATCTGGGCGTCCTGGTAATTGGGGTCGATGGAGAGGATCTTCATGGCCAGGTCCTTGGCGTCCTCGTAATTCCCGTTGCGGTAGTACTCGAAGGCGTTGTCGTAGACGTAGCCGAGCATCTTGCCCTGCACCTTCTGCTTTTCCAGCTTGATGGTCTCGAGGAACTTTTTCTTTTCCTCGAACTCGGTCAGCGAACCCAGGCCGGTCTTCTGCAGGTCCAGGAACAGGGACTCTTCGCTCTTCACCCGCAGCTTTTCCTGCGCACCGCAGGGCAGGGCCGCGAAAATCAGCAGGAAGAAAATGTTTCTCATAAGATCCTCGTCAGAACGGCATGCCGCCCGTGATCAGGTCGCTGATCATGGGGGCCAGCATCAGTATGAACACCGTCGGGAAAATAAAGATGAAAAGCGGGATAAGCATCTTGGTGGAGGCCTGGGCCGCCAGCTTCTCGGCCCGGTTCAGGCGGCGGAAGCGCATGTCGGCGGAATAGTTCCGGAGCAGCTCCACCAGGCTGGTGCCCAGCTCGTCGGACTGCACGATCAGGCCCACGAAGGAGCGCACTTCCTGCAGGCCGGTGCGCAGGGAGAGGCGCCGCAGCGCGTCGCGCCGGGAATACCCCAGTTGCACCTCGTTGATGGTGCGCTCTATCTCCAGCTCCAGCCCGGTCTTCACCGGGGCGATCTTCACGATGCGGTCGAAAGCGGTCATGTAGTCCAGGCCCGACTCGATCATCAGCGCGCCCAGGTCCACGAAAGTGGGGAAGTTGCGGATGATGTCTTCCTGGCGCCGGCGGATGCGGCCGGCGTAAAAGCCCGCGTCGGGCAGCATGAAGCCCAGCGGCGCGAAAATAATGGTAAAGGGCGACTGGCTGAGCGCGTAGAACGCCACCGGCAGGGCGGCGCCCACTATCAGCTTCAGGTGCAGCATCTTGAGGGGGTCCGTGTTGACGGGCCGGCCGAGCAGCATGTACGTCTCTTCCAGCTTTTTCTCCATCCCCAGCTGCTTGGCGAAGAACAGGTCCAGCTTGTCCCAGAAATTCTTGCTGCCCTCGAGCTTGGAGAACACGGAGGTTTCCCTGCCCTCCATGTCGCTGATGTCGCCGATAGGCGAGCGCTCCTCCTTGCGGGGCGCGAAAAAGCGCTGCACCGCCGTGTAGGCGCCGAAAGAGCCGGCCACGGACAGGAGGAGAAGAATGACGCTCTGGATCTTGTCGGGGTTCATACGCGTATTTTCCCAAGGCTCGCCACCACTTTCATGCCTATGCCTATCCAGATGGCGCAGAAGATGAACGTGCCCATGCCCAGGGGACTGCCGTAAAACTTTATCATGGTCTCGGGCTGGAACATGAACATGACGCCGACCATCACCCAGGGCATGATGCCGACGACGATGGACTGGATCTTCTGCTGGGCCGTCATCGCCTTGGTCTTTTCTTCCAGCTTGGATTCCTCGCGGATGTCCACCACGATGCGCTCGAACACCTTGGTCAGGTTGCCGCCCATCTGGCGCTGCAGCACGATGGCGCGGATCATGTAGGAGAGCATCTTGGATTCCACGCGCTCTTCCATCACGCCCAGCGCCTTTTCAAAAGACATGCCCAGCTGGTAATTCTTTATGACCAGCGCGAACTCGTCGGAAATGGGGGGCATCAGGTCCTTGGACACCATCTCGAACCCCTGCACCACGTCCAGGCCCGAGCGCAGGCAGTTGGAGAGCAGGATCAGGCCGTCCATCAGCTGGCCGTCGATCTTGCGGCCGCGCGCGGCCTTCATGCTGTTCAGGACGAAGGCCGGCGTGCGCATGCCGATGGCCAGGCCCAGGGCGCTGAGGAAGAAGAAGACCAGGACGTTCATCGACAGCAGGCCGATCAGCGCGAAAACCGCCGCCGGGCCCAGCACCAGGTACTTGACGTTGATGTTGATGAACTGGCGGCCGAACGCCTCGGTAAAAGTCTCGACTTTCCTGGAATAATCCCCCATCATCGCGTTGGTCTTGGAATCGTTCATCAGGAAGAAGGTCCTGACGGCGAGGAACATCAGGATGATGCCGAGGATGGACAGAGAGCGCAGGAACATGCGCTTGGCGGCCGACTCCTTGGCCAGCGGGGCGTACTTGCGCGGCGAGGAGAAGAGCACGCGGAAAGAATCCTGGCTGAGCACCGCCGAAGCGGTGGCGGCCTCGGCGTAGCGCCTGGAATTGGTGCTGGAAATGGCGTCGGCCATCGACTCCATCTCCTTGAGGATCAGGTTCAAGGTGGCCATGATGGTGCGCCCGCGCCCGTTCATGGAGTCGCCCATCGTCACTTCGCGCGTGCGGGCGCGGTAAAGCCGGTCCAGCGACATCTGGAAGCGGATGCGGATATCCGCGTATTCCTTTACCAGCAGGCCGGGCTGGATGTTGGCGCCGCCCGCCTCGGGGGGAAAGGTCTTGCGGGTCAGCTCCAGGTATTCGTAAAGGATGGAGACGGGCGTCTGCCAGAGCGAGGCTTCCGAGATCTCCCCCTCTTCGGGGTCGCGCCAGACCTTGCGGCCCAGCATCGTCGGCACCTCCGCGTCCACCCACGCGGGCATTTTATAGGTGATCTTGACGCCCTTGCAGGACATCGTATAGTTGAGGATCTTCTGGTCCTTCTCCGGGGCCAGGTAATAATAGAACAGCTGCATCTTCAGCGCGGCGCAGGAGATCTCGTCCATCTCGGGCTGCGTGAACACGCCCGCCGACGCCGGCGCCGCCGCGGCGGCCATAAGGATAAAGAGAAGCAGTTTCTTCATAAGTAACGGCCTATTTGCCGGCGCGCTGGCGCTTCTGTTCCTCCGTCCAGAACATCTCCAGGGGGACCTGCAGGCCGTGGGTCTCGAAATCCTTGTAGAACTTGGGAGGATCGCCCGTGGCGCTGAAGTAGCCCACCACTTTGCCGTTCTCGTCCATGCCGGTCTGGTGGTACTTGAAAATGTCGTGGATGGTGATCTGGTTCTCCTCGCGGCCGGTGATCTCCGTGATGGCGGTGATCTTGCGGGTACCGTCGGAAAAGCGGGTCAGCTGCACCACCATGTGCACGGCGGAAGCTATCATTTCGCGCAGCGCCCAGACGGGCAGGTCGGCGCCGGCCATCAGGCACATGGCCTCCATGCGGGTCAGCGCGTCGCGCGGGGTGTTGGCGTGGATGGTGGCCAGGGAACCTTCGTGGCCCGTATTCATGGCCTGCAACATGTCCAGGGCCTCGGAACCGCGGACTTCGCCGACGACGATGCGGTCGGGGCGCATACGAAGGCAGTTCTTGACCAGGTCCTTGATGCTCACTTCGCCCTTGCCTTCGATGTTGGGCGGCTTGCTTTCCAGGCGCACCCAGTGGTCCTGCTGCAGCCGGAGTTCGGCCGTGTCTTCCACGGTCACGATGCGCTCGTCCTCGGGGATGTAGCTGGACAACATGTTCAGGAAAGTGGTTTTACCGGTACCGGTACCGCCGGAGATGATGATGTCCTTGCGCAGTCTTACGCAGGCCTTCAGGAAGTCCACGGCCGGCTGCGAGATGGAGCCTTTCTTGATCAGCTCGCCGTCGGTAAAGGGCTTGGCGGAGAAGCGCCGGATGGTCAGCGTGGGGCCGGAAACGGCCAGCGGCGGGATGATGCCGTTCACGCGCGAGCCGTCCTTCAGGCGGGCGTCCACCATGGGCACGGACTCGTCGATGCGGCGGCCCAGGGGCGCCACGATGCGCTTCATTACCTGCATGATCTGCTCGTCGTTGCGGAACTTGTACTTGGTCAAAAGCAGCTTGCCGGCCTTTTCTATATAGACCTTGTCGAAAGAGTTGACCATGATTTCGGTCACGGACGCGTCGCGCATCAGCTCTTCCAGCGGGCCCAGGCCCAGGATCTCGTCCAGGAGCTCGTTGATGAACTTCACGCGCTGCTCGCGGGTCAGCGGGGTGGAGGCCTCCTTCTGCAGCAGGCTGTTGATGATGCCGTCCACGCGCTTGCGGGTCTCCTGGTTGACCTCGGCGTCGTCGGAGATCTTTACGCGCTCGGTCTCCAGGGCGGCGACCACGTTGCGGTGCACCCGCATCTTGAGCTCTTCCCAGAAAGCGGGCACGTCCACGCGGACGGCGTTGGGCTGCTGGGCGGCGGAGGCGCCGGCCGACGAAGCGGGCGCGGCTTCCTTCTCGGTCTGGCGCCAGAGCATGTCGGAACCGTGCGAGAACTCGGCCGTGGAAACGTTCGAGACCCACTGTTTTTCCGTGGGCTTGAGCTCCGCCAGGCGCCCGAGCAGCACCCGCAGGATCTTCACCCACTGGGTATTGGGCTGCTCGGTGATCAGGATCTTGTTCTGGTTGGCGTAGGCGGGCAGGGCGTCTTCCCAGGGCATGAAAGCCAGGATGTCCTTGCCGATCTGCTTGTAGAATTTCTCTATTTCCTTGGGGCCCACGGCGCCGGGCATGTCGTAAAGGTTGGCCACCACTTCGAACTTGTTCATCGGGAAATGCAGTTCGTTGATCTCCCGGAAAATGCCGGCCGTGGCGTTCAGGGAGGCCACGTTGGAATTGGTGACCCAGAACACCAGGTCGGAAATGTCGAAAGCGAACACCTGCATGGGGAAATAGGGGTCCACGTCTATGAAGATGTCGAAATTCTGCGACAGCTTCGACAGCATCGGCAGGATGATGTCCGGGGACATTTTGGCCACGTCGGAACGGCGCTTGGCGAGCGGCAGCACTCCGACGCCCCACTGGGAGATCGGGATCTTGCCCTTGAGCAGGGCCCCCAGCGCGCCCACGGATTCGCGGCCCAGCGCGCGGATGATCTCCGCCATGGAGGGCGGGTTAAGCCCCAGCAGCTGCGCGTGCTCCGAACGGCACAGCGGGTCCAGCGGCAGCACCAGCACGTTGCGTTTCTGGTAATTGGCCCAGGCCAGGGCCAGGTTCATGACGACGGACGTCTTTCCCACGCCCTCTTTGGGGCCTGAGAAAGTTATGACTCTCGGGGCAAGATTCGGTTCGTCCATATATCGGCCTGACAGCTGCGCCGCCCGGCGGCGGCCCGCGCGGCTACTTTATAATATCGAAGGTAACGAACAGGAAGAGCGAGCTCTGCTCCTCCACCACGTCCGTAGAGCTGAACAGCGCGCCGATCAGGGGCAGGCTGCCCAGGATGGGCACGCGGTTCTTGGAAACGTTGCGGTTGCTGCGCTTCAGGCCGCCTATCACCAGCGTTTCGCCGCTCTTCAGCTCCACCTCGGTCTGGATCTGGCGGGTGATCATGGAGGGGATGGTGGTGCCGGAGGCGATGACCGGCTTGGAATAGTCGGGGTTGGACACCTCCAGCTGGATCTGCACGTCCACCGTGTCTTTCTTTTCCGTCAGGATCACGGGCAGCACGTTAAGGATGACGCCGAACTTCTTGAATTCCGCGCCCACGCCCTGGTTGTTGGAGTACGGCACCGGGATCTCGCCGCCCACGGTGAAATTGGCCTGCGTGCCGCTCTTGGTGATGATCTTGGGGTTGGAGAGCATCTGGGCCTTGCCCTCGGTCTCCAGCAGCTTGAGCGAGGCCGCCAGCTGGGTCTTGCGCTCGAAGTCCCCCAGCGTGATGATCCCCGGCACCGTCTTCTCCGAAAAGTCGAAGAACTGGTTCCAGGAGAAGCCGCGCGTTTTCTGGATAGAGCCGCTGATCTCCACGATGTCGGCGCTTACGGCCACCATCTGGGCGCTCTCCGCGCCGGCCGCCGCCGGCAAAGCCAGCGCCGACAGGATGAATAATATTTTTTTCATGATAAGGTCCTATTAGCTCTTTATAAGCCGCTTGAAAGAGGCGATCTCCATCGGGTGCAGCTCCACGTCGCCGAGGCCGCGCACGATCACGTCCACCGACCCCTGCTTGACCGACAGGGCCAGGTACTGGGCCTCGTTGGGGTTGAGCGCCAGGCTCAGCGCGGCTTTCTCGGAGAAAGCCTGGTCGGCCGCCTCGGCCGCGGCCTTGGCCTTGGCCTGGCCGCCGGAAAGGCCCTGGCCCAGGTTGGAGCCCACACCCAGCACCAGCACGTTCTGCAGGATGGTCGCGGTGACCTTTTCCTTGCGGTTGTCGCCCATCACGGCGTCAAAGCTTACCAGGATGTCCACGCGGTCGCCCGGCTTTATCAGGCGCAGCAGGTCGTTCTCGAGGGGCAGCACGCAGCCGCGGTAGCCCGGCGGGACCTTGACGCTCAGGCCCGCCTCGGGGCTGAGCGAGACCAGCGCGCTCTGGGTTATCTGGTTGCCCTTGGGAATGCGCACCGAGGTGACCAGGTTGGAGACCAGCTTGATGTCGGACTGGCTCTTCACCTCGTAGGAATCCTGCTCTATGTACATTTTGGGGATCACGCGGGTTTCCACCAGGTCCACGTTCATTATGGTCCGGGCGGGGAGGTCATACTTGGCCACCAGCACGGTGGCCGGCTCGTTCTGGGCCGCCAGGTCGCGCTCTTTGGAGGTCAGTACCCACCAGTAGATGGCGGCCGCTGCCAGGGCCAGCACCACGGGGACAAGCATGCCTTTCTTTTCCATATATATATTCTCCCGTTAAATTATTAACTCTCCGTTAAATCCGTGTTAAATCTTAAAATCCGTCCGGCCGCCGCCTTTACTGCACGAAGGGCCTTTCCACCGGCATCCGCACCTTCACCACGATCTTCTTTTTCTTGCTCCCCTTCGGCGGATCCGAGAGCACGTAGCTGGAACCGGGGAAGATCAGGCGGCCCTCGTAGTTCAGGGTCACCAGCAGGTCCTCGCCCATCTGCCCCGACTGCGGGTCCTTGAGCGTCTGGACTATTTCGCAGTCCACGGTCACCCCGGGGGACATCGGGAACATCTGGCCCAGCACGCTTTTCATCTTCACCATCGCCAGGCCTTTGCCGCCGCCGGCGCCGCCCGCGCCGCTGGGCCCCGCCACCAGGGAACCGATGCGGGCCAGCTCGTAGGCGCAATGGTGCGCCAGGATGGTCTGGAAACCCATGTTGCCCATTTCCATGATAAAGAACAGCAGCAGCATGAAGACAGGCAGCACCAGCAGCAGCTCGATGGTGACCTGTCCCGCCCTTTTGACGCGCCTTGCGGCCGCGCGCGCTTGCCGGGCAAGCTTCGTTAAAAAGGCTGTAATGCGCATATAGCCGGCGCTCTCCGGGTTTTAGCCCGTGCGAACGCCTTAATCCTCAAGGTTCCGGGCAGGGAGCTTCGAACACCCTTGCCCGTATGATCGGCCGTCTTAATTACTGGTTGCCGCCGGAAGCGCCCAGCGTGCTGGCCGCGCCGTTGATCATGCTCTGGATGCTGGCGAACAGCGTAGGCATGTACTTCTTGAGCGCCACGCCGGCGATGAGCACCACGCCCACGACCACCGCGAGCATCAGCAGGTATTCCACGGTGTTCTGGCCTTTCCGGTTCTTAAACAGCTTGTTCATTTTGTAGTCCTCCATAGACAATTTCAAAGCTTACCAGGGGGTTTCCTTGTACATCTTGATTATCACCAGGCCGCCGCGCTGGAACTGGTTCGCCAGCGAATACTGCAGGGCCTTGTACATCAGCACGAAAACGAAAAGCAGCGAAATAGTGACCAGCAGGTATTCTATGGCGGTCTGCCCGCCCCGGCGCTTCGCGCCGAAAACCTTTCTGTTGCCCGTAAAGAACATCTGCCAACCTTTAAAGCCCGCCGCTTTTAAAACTGGAACTTGAGCGCCATCTGGGTGGATTTGCCCAGCGCGCCGAAAGGCACGAAAGTGTAGTCGAAGCCCATGCCGTAGCCCAGCGCCTGCGCGCTGTAAAGCCCCACGCCGAAGGCCCAGCCGGTAGTGTCGGTCATGCCCAGGCTGTCCAGGGTCTTGTCGTCCGTGTTCTTGCCGTGGCTGTCGGCGGGCGTATAACCCACCCGCAGCGCCACGCGGCCCACCTGCAGCAGCTCCTCGGGCAGGCTGAGCTCCACGCCGCCGCCGATAACGGCATTGCGGTCGGAGTAGGACTTCTGCTCCAGCGCCAGCGTCAGGAAAGGGTTGAAGGCGAAGGCCGCGCCCAGGCGCTGCATTTTCACCACCTCTTTCTTCTTGCCGGAAAAGTTCTGCCCGGCCCAGCCCAGGGAGAGTTTGCGGCCCAGGCGCAGGATGGCGCCGAAATCGAAGACCAGGTTCTTATACTCGGCCGAAGCGTTGTCCTCGAGGACTTCCTTGGCGCTGACGCCCACCAGGAACTTCTCCATGAAAAAACCCTTGGCGAGGCCCAGGGTCGCGTAGCCGTTGCGCACCTTCACGTCGGCCCCGTACTGCGGCACGCCCTGGTCGTTGCGCACGTCGAAGCCCTTGATGCCGTAATACGCCACGTTCACGCCGATAACGGACTGCCCGACGGGGTGCACGTAGGACATGTACTGCCCCGAATAGTCCTGGATCCAGCTGAGATAGGAGAACGAGACCTCGCGCATCTGCGCGGAGGCGATGCCGGCCGGGTTTATGCCCAGGGCCTCGCCGCCTTCCACGATGGACACGCCGCAGTTGCCGAGGGCCTGCACCCTGGGGCTGCCGGTGGGGATCTTCATGAACACCGCGCCGTCGGTGCCTATTTTATTTTCCGCGGCGCCGGCCGCGCCGCCCAGCAGCAGGGCGGCGGACGAAGCCAAAAACATTTTTTTTATAGTTCCCATAAGGTTACCTGTAAAAGTCATCCGACGTAGGGCCGCGCCCTTACGGCACCAGTATCTTCTTCACCACCTGGCACACGTCCCTGGTGCCCTCGCTGGCCTCGAACCGGATCACCGCGAAGTACACGCCCGCGGCCACCGTATTGCCGTAGCTGTTCACCCGCGGCCAGCACGCCTCGTTGGTGTGCGTCACCGAGCACTTGTCCTTGCCGTCTATGTCCGCCCCGGCGCCCTTCACCCCGAAATCCTTCTTGTACACCAGGTCCCCCGCCAGGTTGTACATCTTCAGCGACACCCGCCCGTTGATCAGCACCGGGATCCGGAACCACCCGCCGTTGCCCACGTACGGGTTCGGCGCGAAGAACGTGTCGTGCGCGAAATCGGCGCACAGGTCCAGCGTCCCGCCCTTCGTCACCGGGATGTCCGCCACGATGATGTCGTCCGCGCGCATCGTCCCCAGCACCAGCGTGCCGTCCAGCGTGCTTACCGCGTCCGTCACCGTGGAACCGTAGATGCGGAACGCGTAGTTGCCGTCCGGCACCTTAGACAGCGTCATGTCCGTGCCGTCCCAGAATTCCGAGATCTGCGTCCGCGCCGGCCTCACGCCCACGAAACGCTTGATCAGCTTGTCCGAACACCCGTCCAGCGACAGGTTGGTGCAGCCAGACAGCGCCGTGCCCGGCTTGTAGATCTGCGTCACCACCTTCATCGGCTCCGAAACCTGGTAGGACACGATCGCCGGGTACTCCAGCGTCAGCGGCGTTATCGATACGTCGTAGATGCGCAGCGGGTACACGTCTATCGTCATCTGCACCGTGGCCCGGCTGGCCAGCTGCGACGAAATGTCCTGCGCCGCCACCCGCACGTTGTAGGGCCCGCTTACGAACTGCCCCGCGTCGTTCTTGCCGTCCCAGAATTCCTTGTACACCATGTCCCCGTCGCGGATCTGCCCCGCTATAATGTTCGCCACCACCGCCGGGTTCTCGTCCATCGTCACGATCTGCACCGTCACCGACGACTGCCGCGTCACCGCGTAGTCGATCTCGTAAGGCGGCAGCTTGATCGTGTCCGAGGAATTGTACATCGTAGGGATGCTCGGCGTTACGTCGAACATCGTGAAAATTATCTGACCGCGCGCTATGTCCACGTAGCCGTAGGCTTCGTCGATAGCGTACATCGTCTGCGCCGTGGTCACCGGCGACGTAGTATGCGCCACCAGCACGAACGGGTACCGGCCGTCCGGCACCAGCAGCCCGAACCTGTCCCGGCCGTCCCAGTACTCCGTCACCTTGTACCGCCCGGGCCGCATACCCTGCACGTTATACACCGGCTCCGGCAGGCCCGCCAGCGTCGGAAGGCCGCCCGCCGGCCAGATGGTCGACGGGTTCAGCGTTATCGTCGTCATGTAGATGTTCAGGTCCATGTACATCGGCTGCGACAGCTCAAAAGCGATGGTGGCCATGTCCGACGTGCCGCCTAAAAGCGGCGTCGCCTTCACGTCCACGATGCGGAACATGCTCACGGGGAACTCCACCGTGGCCGTGGACGTCTTCATCGTGGCGCACTGGAAAGGGTCTTCCGTCACCAGCTCCGCCAGGTAATTGCCGCTGGGCACGTACGTGCCGTCATCCTTTTTGCCGTCCCAGATCTCCCGGTTGGAGAAATTGGCGAAGCGCACCTCGTGCGCGGTCACGTGCCGCACGATGTTGTTGGCCATGTCGCGGACGTTCATCGTGACCGACACGTCGCGCGCAGGCGTATAGCGGAAATAGAAGGGGTCCAGGCCCGCCACCGAAGGCGAGGAACCGATGACCGTCGACGACGGACTCAGGAACGCCAGCACATTGCCGCGCGCCACCGGCACCGTGCCCACCTGCGTGCGCCGCGTCCAGACCGTGCCCCCGGAGCCCGGCAGCGCCGCGTAGATCGCGTACACGTAGTCGCCGTCGCACACCGGCATGCCGTTAGCGGCCCGGCCGTCCCAGTAAGTGGTAACCGTCTTGCGCGCTTCTTTCTGTTCCACGAACCGCCGCAGCAGCGTTCCGGCGGTGACCGCTATCGGCGCCGCGTTGACGTCGGTGAAGATCGTGCCCGGGGAATAGATCTCCACGTAGGCCGTAGCCGCCTCGGTCAGCATGAAGCTGATATTGGCCTGGTCCGTGGAAGAAGCCCCCAGCGGCTTTACCGCCACGTCCGTGATCTGCAGCGGGTCCAGCGAAAGCTGTATGGTCGCCGGCCAGGCCAGGTCGGTGGGGTCCCCGATCGTCTGCCAGCCGTCGTTGGTGCTGGCTTCTATGCGGGCCAGGTAATTGCCCCCGGGCACCAGGTCGCCGTTATTGTCGCGGCCGTCCCAGAAATCGCCGTTGGTCAGGGTGCCGTCAGGGGTACCTTCTCCCACGCGCGGCGTGTTTACCAGGATGCTGCGCACCAGCGGCAGCGAGCCCGCTACCGTGGCGTTATAGACATTGATGTTCACCAGGGCGTCTTTGGACAGCCGGTACAGGATATTATAAGGCTGCGCCGCCACGCCCGTGATGCGGCCCACCACCGTGGGGCTGGAACGCACAGTGTGGATATTGGTCACGTTCACCTGGATGGGGATCTGGTTCTGGCCCGGGAAAGCCGCGGTCTGCTCTATGGAAATATTGCCGGCCGTGGCGCTGACCTGGTTGGTTCGCACCTTGGTGCGGAAGCCGAACTGGCCGTTGGTCTTGCCGAACATGCCGTTAAGGTTGTAAGAGCCGTCCCAGTTGGCGCAGAAATAATCGTCTCCGGCGCCGCTCTGCACTACGTATTCCACGTTATTTGTGCTCTGGCAGGTGCCGATATTGTACATCGAGATCGTCTTGATAGGCGGGGTGGAGGCGGGGTCCAGCGGGTTGGAGCCGGCGCCGAACTTGAACACCTCGAAAGTCAGCTCGTCTATGCCGAAAGAACCGGCCGTGCTGACGCAGACTATCTGGGCGCAGAGGCCCAGGCAGGCGCCGGGATAGGCGGTGCGCGGCCGTTCGAATTCTATCAGCGAAGAGGTGGCCCAGACATTGCCGCCGGTGGTTATAAAAGAGACAGCCGCTTCATTATCCGCAACCTCGCCGTTGATGTCGTTACAGAAGCCGGTGCCGCCGGCAGCTCCTACGCCCTTAGAGCGCACGTCGATATGGCGCACGTAAAGCTGCTGGGCGGAGGCCGTCGCCGCCAGCACGGTAAAAAGCGCCAAGGCGCCTAAAAAGGGTATCAGTTTTTTTCGCATAATCTTCCTGGGCAAAGCATATAACAGGCCCGCGGCGCGGCTTAAGCCGGGCCCCGGGATAAATTCACTTTCCAATTCTGCCATTTTAGCCATAAGAAATCAATATTAATTATAAGTCTTTAATGAATATCTCTTCAGCTCGAATCCCCCCGCCAGCTCCCCGGCCTTTTCCACCGTCCAAAGCAGGGCGCCGTCAGCCCAGAAAGCGGCCGCTTTGTTCTTGCCGAAAGACTGGCTGGAGATCTTCTTAAAGGCGCCATCCGCGAAGGCGTAGCGGCGCAGCACGTTGTCCCCGTCCAGCGTCCACAGGCGGCCGCCCGCCCACTGCATGCAGAGCAGGTTCTTGACCCCGGGCAGGGCGTAGGTGGCCGAGGCCCCGGCTTTGGGGTCCAGGGCGTACTTATAGACCAGCCCGGAGGCGGCGTCGAAAGCCCACAGGTTGTAGCCGTCCCAGGCGGCGCCCTGCGGGGCGGGGCCGGGCGTCTTTACCGTTTCGATTATCCTGCCGTCCTTGTAATCCTGGCGGGCGTAGCGCAGCTGCGCCATGTCCAGCGTCCAGAGGCCGCCGTCCGAGGCGCTGAGCGCCCCCGGCCGGAACGGCTCGCCTGCGGGGGAGGGCAGCACCCGCAGCGTGGCGAAATCTTTGGCGTCCTTGAGCGCCAGGCCGCGGCTCCAGTCGGCCAGCCAGACCCCGTCCTTGGTGACCGCCAGCCCCGAAGGGTTGGGCAGGTCTATGGGCGCGGAGGCCAGCAGCTTGTAATGGGCTTTGGCGCGCCAGGCGTGCAGCTGCCAGGCGGCCCCGCTCATCAACAGCAGGCCGGCCAGCGTCAGCGCCAGGGCGCGGGCCACGCTGCTGCGGGCGCGCACAAAAGCGGTATCGGGCCCGGGCGAAACGAAAACGCTGGGCAATTCCACGCCTTTAAGGGCGTAAAGTTTGAGCACCTGGGTTACTTTCTCGGACCACTGGCTGGATTCTTTGAGCACGTTGGCCAGGCCGGTCGCGTTCTCCACGCCTTTGGACTCCTGCTCGCGCATTTTCATGGTCCAGGCCTCGCGCTCGGAGCGCAGGCGCTCTTCCCACACCGCGAATTCCTGCCTATGCGTCTCCCACACGGAGCGCTCGCGGTCCCACATTTCCTTCCACTGCACCCGCTCGGCGTCCCAGGTGGCTTTGGAGCTCTCCAGGGTGCCGGTCAGATCTTTTACCTTGGCCTCCAGGTCTTTCATTTTAGCCTGGTCGTCGCGGCGGTTCTTGCGCTCGCCCAGGAGTTCCGCCAGGGTCTTCTCCACCGCTTCTTTGGAATCGGCTATTTTGGCTTCGAGCCCGGCTTTCGCGTCGGCCAGGTCGGCCTTTTCCACCGATAGGCCGGTAAATTTATCGCGCCAGGCGTCGCGCTCCGCGCGCAGGGCGTCTATGCGTTCCTGCAGGCTCACCATTTCCACCTTGGTGCGCTCCAGTACTTCTTTGAGCAGGACCAGTTCGCGGGCGTGGTTCTTCTTCTGCGTGTCCAGCAGCTTCTTGGACTCCTCCAGGTTCAGCGCCACCGACATTTCCTCGTTGAGCATCTTCTCGCGCGCGTCCTGGTAGTGCTGCCTGAGCTCGCCCAGGTGGGCCTGGGTCTCCTCCAGCTGGGCGGTCAGGTCCCGCAGCTGCGTGTCTTTGGCGGCCAGCAGGGACTTCCAGTCGCTTTCCGCCTTGGAGAAATTCTCGCGCAGGAAGCGCATGGTGTCCATGTTGGACTGGCGGATGTCGGGAGGCAAAGGCGAAGCTTCCGGCACGTATTCATTGCCGGAAACCTTCTTCCAGAGGTCGTTCAAATGTCTGTCTATGTCTTTGCTTTCCATATAAAGTAAGAACGCCAGGCCGCCTGGCTTTACTGGGTTCTCTATGTTAAGTTTAACAAGGGGGTATTAACCGGCCGTGAAATAATTGTTAACAAAACGTTACAAGCGCGCCGTCCCTACGGCACCAGTATCTTCTTCACCACCTGGCACACGTCCCTGGTGCCCTCGCTGGCCTCGAACCGGATCACCGCGAAGTACACGCCCTGGGCCACCGTGTTGCCGTAGCTGTTCACCCGCGGCCAGCACGCCTCGTTGGTGTGCGTCACCGAGCACTTGTCCTTGCCGTCTATGTCCGCCCCGGCGCCCTTCACCCCGAAATCCTTCTTGTACACCAGGTCCCCCGCCAGGTTGTACATCTTCAGCGACACCCGCCCGTTGATCAGCACCGGGATCCGGAACCACCCGCCGTTGCCCACGTACGGGTTCGGCGCGAAGAACGTGTCGTGCGCGAAATCGGCGCACAGGTCCAGCGTCCCGCCCTTCGTCACCGGGATGTCCGCCACGATGATGTCGTCCGCGCGCATCGTCCCCAGCACCAGCGTGCCGTCCAGCGTGCTTACCGCGTCCGTCACCGTGGAACCGTAGATGCGGAACGCGTAGTTGCCGTCCGGCACCTTAGACAGCGTCATGTCCGTGCCGTCCCAGAATTCCGAGATCTGCGTCCGCGCCGGCCTCACGCCCACGAAACGCTTGATCAGCTTGTCCGAACACCCGTCCAGCGACAGGTTGGTGCAGCCAGACAGCGCCGTGCCCGGCTTGTAGATCTGCGTCACCACCTTCATCGGCTCCGAAACCTGGTAGGACACGATCGCCGGGTACTCCAGCGTCAGCGGCGTTATCGATACGTCGTAGATGCGCAGCGGGTACACGTCTATCGTCATCTGCACCGTGGCCCGGCTGGCCAGCTGCGACGAAATGTCCTGCGCCGCCACCCGCACGTTGTAGGGCCCGCTTACGAACTGCCCCGCGTCGTTCTTGCCGTCCCAGAATTCCTTGTACACCATGTCCCCGTCGCGGATCTGCCCCGCTATAATGTTCGCCACCACCGCCGGGTTCTCGTCCATCGTCACGATCTGCACCGTCACCGACGACTGCCGCGTCACCGCGTAGTCGATCTCGTAAGGCGGCAGCTTGATCGTGTCCGAGGAATTGTACATCGTAGGGATGCTCGGCGTTACGTCGAACATCGTGAAAATTATCTGACCGCGCGCTATGTCCACGTAGCCGTAGGCTTCGTCGATAGCGTACATCGTCTGCGCCGTGGTCACCGGCGACGTAGTATGCGCCACCAGCACGAACGGGTACCGGCCGTCCGGCACCAGCAGCCCGAACCTGTCCCGGCCGTCCCAGTACTCCGTCACCTTGTACCGCCCGGGCCGCATACCCTGCACGTTATACACCGGCTCCGGCAGGCCCGCCAGCGTCGGAAGGCCGCCCGCCGGCCAGATGGTCGACGGGTTCAGCGTTATCGTCGTCATGTAGATGTTCAGGTCCATGTACATCGGCTGCGACAGCTCAAAAGCGATGGTGGCCATGTCCGACGTGCCGCCTAAAAGCGGCGTCGCCTTCACGTCCACGATGCGGAACATGCTCACGGGGAACTCCACCGTGGCCGTGGACGTCTTCATCGTGGCGCACTGGAAAGGGTCTTCCGTCACCAGCTCCGCCAGGTAATTGCCGCTGGGCACGTACGTGCCGTCATCCTTTTTGCCGTCCCAGATCTCCCGGTTGGAGAAATTGGCGAAGCGCACCTCGTGCGCGGTCACGTGCCGCACGATGTTGTTGGCCATGTCGCGGACGTTCATCGTGACCGACACGTCGCGCGCAGGCGTATAGCGGAAATAGAAGGGGTCCAGGCCCGCCACCGAAGGCGAGGAACCGATGACCGTCGACGACGGACTCAGGAACGCCAGCACATTGCCGCGCGCCACCGGCACCGTGCCCACCTGCGTGCGCCGCGTCCAGACCGTGCCCCCGGAGCCCGGCAGCGCCGCGTAGATCGCGTACACGTAGTCGCCGTCGCACACCGGCATGCCGTTAGCGGCCCGGCCGTCCCAGTAAGTGGTAACCGTCTTGCGCGCTTCTTTCTGTTCCACGAACCGCCGCAGCAGCGTTCCGGCGGTGACCGCTATCGGCGCCGCGTTGACGTCGGTGAAGATCGTGCCCGGGGAATAGATCTCCACGTAGGCCGTAGCCGCCTCGGTCAGCATGAAGCTGATATTGGCCTGGTCCGTGGAAGAAGCCCCCAGCGGCTTTACCGCCACGTCCGTGATCTGCAGCGGGTCCAGCGAAAGCTGTATGGTCGCCGGCCAGGCCAGGTCGGTGGGGTCCCCGATCGTCTGCCAGCCGTCGTTGGTGCTGGCTTCTATGCGGGCCAGGTAATTGCCCCCGGGCACCAGGTCGCCGTTATTGTCGCGGCCGTCCCAGAAATCGCCGTTGGTCAGGGTGCCGTCAGGGGTACCTTCTCCCACGCGCGGCGTGTTTACCAGGATGCTGCGCACCAGCGGCAGCGAGCCCGCCACCGTGGCGTTATAGATATTGATGTTCACCAGGGCGTCTTTGGACAGCCGGTACAGGATATTGTAAGGCTGCGCCGCCACGCCCGTGATGCGCCCTACCACCGTGGGGCTGGAACGCACCGTGTGGATATTGGTGACGTTCACCTGGATGGGGATCTGGTTCTGGCCGGGAAAAGCCGCGGTCTGCTCTATGGAAATATTGCCGGCCGAAGCGCTGACCTGGTTGGTGCGCACCTTGGCCCGGAAGCCGAACTGACCATTGGTCTTGCCGAACATGCCGTTGAGGTTATACGCGCCGTCCCAGTTGGCGCAGAAGGTGCCTACCCTGTACTGCTCATTGTTCACGCTCTGGCAGGTGCCGATATTGTACATCGAAGTGGTCTTGATGGGCGGGGTGGAGGCGGGATCCAGCGGGTTGGAACCGGCGCCGAACTTGAAGGTCTCGAAAGTGAGTTCGTCTATGCCGAAAGAACCGGCCGTGCTGACGCAGACTATGCTGGCGCAGAGGCCCAGGCAGGCGCCGGGATATACGTCCCGCGGCCGCTCGAATTCTATCAGCGAAGAGGTAGCCCAGACATTGCCGCCGGCGGTGATAAAACTCACCCGCGTGTCGCCGCCGCCCACCGTATTGCCCGTAAGGCTGCCAGTAGCGGTCCCGGAAACGGAATCGTTGCCGGGATTCGTAGGGATCCAGGCCCAGGGCTGTGTGGGCGCGCCGCTATCGAACTGGCAGGTAAGCCCGCCGGCCGTTACGGCTTTGGAATAAGGCGCGGTTATGGTAACGCCGTCGCCGCTGCCGTAGACCGTCAGCGCTGCGTCCGCCGAACCGGCGGCGCAGTTAACGACGCCGCCCGGAGTATTCCCTGAAGCCGTGCCGTTCAGGTTGCCCGTTACGGGGCCGCTGGCGTAATCGTCGTAGCCCGTCAGGGTGCCGCCTATGTTATTGGCGAAAACCCCGGAGAAAGTTATGTCCTGGGCGGGGTCGCAGGTGTCCCAGAGATTATCGGCGTCGGTGTCGTAGCAGTACTGGCCATTCACCGTGCCGCTGAGGGGGCCCGACACCCAGCCGGTCACGTTCGAAGTTATGGCGGCCGTGACGTCGTTGCAGAAGCCGCTGCCGCCGCTGCGGAACCAGGTGTCCACCTTGGAGATATAAAGCTGCTGCGCGGCCGCCTGCGCGGCAAAGAACGCCGCGGCATAAGCCGCCAGCGCCACTTTTCCGCATAAGGAACCGCTAAATGTTTTCATCAGATCGATCCGCCGCTTTGCCGCCGACTCACTTCAACAGGCTTCTGAGCTCCACGGTGGCCTGCGAAATATCTATGCCCGAATCCTGGTACTGACTGACGGTGCGCTGCAGGGACCCCCGCAGCACGTCGGGCGGCGCTCCTCCCCCTTTCAGCTTCAGGTAGGCCTGCCAGTCGGTGCTGAAATCGTACCTGAGCTGGTTGAGCTTGTCGGCCTTGCGCTTCTCGGCCAGCGCTTTGAGCTCGGACTCGGCGGCGGCCTGCCGCCGCACCACGGCGGCCAGGCGGTCCTTCTCGCCGGCCACGCTCGCTTTCTGCTCCTGGGTGTCCTTAAGCCTGGCGTTCAGCGCGTCTATCTCCGCCTTCATCGAGGAAAGCTCTTCTTTCAGCAGGCCTTCGCGCCGGGCGGACTCGTCCAGCGCTTCTATCAGGTCCTTGCGGTATTTTATCTCCTGCTTTATCATGCGCTCGTACTCGTCCTCTATGGCGCGGTCGCCGAAGCGCAGCGCCAGCGTAAGCGAATGGGCGGGGCTTATCGCCCCCGTCAGCGGCACCGCTATGCCGTACGAAAGTTCCGAGGCCGCGTGCTTCCAGCCCAGCCCGGCGCTCAGCGCGGACGCGCGCGAGGCCAGGAAAAGGCCGGCGCGCGAGAACAGCCGGCCGGCCCGCTCGGTGCGCCAGGCATGCTCGATGCCGGGGTTAAGGCTGACGTTGCCCTTCTCTCCGGCCGAGCCGGAGCGTTTGGCCAGGTCCAGCGAAAGGGTGAAATCCTCGCGTTTCTCGGCAACGCCCAGCCGCAGCACGCGGGGGGCGCTGTCCTCGAGGGCGCCCAGCGCGAACGAGGGATTGTTCAGATTGAGGATGGAGAACCCGACCGTGTGCCGGTTGTCCGGGCGGAAGACCGCGCCAAGGTCCAGCCCCAGGCCGGACACCGATTCTCCCGCGGCGTCGGCGGCCTGCAGGATCTTGAAATTGACGCCGAAATCGAACAGCCCGGAGTCGGTGCGCAGCAGGTTGGTGGTGGCCCAGCCGAAGGCGATGGTCTTCTGGGTCAGCAGGCCGTTGTCGTCCCGGTACTGCCCGGCCAGGGTAAGCGTGCCCATCCTGCCGTAGGCCATCCTGGGGATCAGCGCCCAGGCCCCGTACAGGCTGAAATTGGCCGGCCCCTGCGTGGTGCGGTGGGAGCCCAGGAAATCCGCGCCCATCTCGAACTTGCGGGAAGCGCCCGGCAAAGCAGGGTTGGCAAAAAAGGAAACGGGGTCTTCCAGGGCCGCCGCCTGCCCGCCGAAGCCGAGCTGCCTGGCCCCGGCCGGCACGTCCTCGAACACGGCTCCCGCCGGCGCGGCGCACAGCAGCAGGCAGGAGAAGGCAAAACTATTTCGCAGGAGCATTATTCGTCCCTCCGGCCGCTTCGGCCTTTTTCTTTTCTTCGGCTACGTCGGAATACAGCGCTATCTTGCCGCGGCCGTGGGACTTCACCCAGTACAGCGCGTCGTCGGCTTTTTCCAGCAGGGAGTCCATGGTGGAGGCGTCGGCCGGGAAGGTGGAGATGCCGATGCTCATGGTCACGCGCAGTTCCCGGGCCTTCGAGAACGGCACCGGGATGCGCAGCTCGGACAGTTCCTGGCTGAGGCGCTCGGCCAGGCGCGTGGCCTCGGTGCCCGTGGCCTGCGGCAGCAGGATGATGATCTCGTCGCCGCCGTAGCGGCAGGGAAAGTCTATCTTGCGCAGGTTCGACAGGATCACGCGGCCCGCCTCTTTGAGCACCTTGTCGCCTATCTGGTGCCCGTAAGTGTCGTTGACCTCTTTGAAATAGTCGATGTCGGCCCAGACCAGCGCCAGCGGCTGCTTGAAGCGCTCCGCGCGGTAGAACTCCTCCTGGAAGCGCTGGTTGAAATAGCGGCGCAGGGGGAGCTTGGTGAGCTCGTCGTACAGGGACAGTTCCTCGACCTTGTCGAACAGGCGGGAATTGTCCACGGCCAGGGCGATCTGGCCGCCGAAGGATTTGAGCATGGCCAGCTCCTGCGGCTCTATGCGCTGCTGGCTGAGCAGGTTGTCCACGATGAGCAGCCCTATGGTGACGCCCTGCACGGACAGCGGCATGTAGAGCACGCAGTCCTTGTAGCGCTCCATGAACGCGCCGGAAGAGCGGCCCAGCACGATATCGGCGAAGCGGTGCGCGCCGGGCTCCAGCGGGATCTCCTCGTAGGAAATGCTCTTGATCTGCCCGCGGATGTCCGCCGACAGCTCGCCCTTGAGCTTGCGGTTGGGCTCGTCTATCAGGTACAGGCGCACGCGGTCGAAGCCGAAATAGGTCTGGATGCCGGAGAGGATGTGCCGGAAGCTGTCGCGCACGCGCAGCGCCGTGGCGAACACTTCGGTCAGCTCCGTTATCGCGGCCACGTTCTTGTCGTACTTGCGGTGCAGCGAGAAGAATTCGGCCTTGTAATAGTCGCGCAGGAAGGATTTGAGGTAGGCGTCGGCGCGGGCGGCCTCCGGGGCGGTGAAGCCGCGCCGGCGCGGGGAGCGCTCCAGGCGCACCAGGCCGAAGCAGGGGACCACGCCGCGGCCGCCGGCGGGGTCGCAGTAATCGAAGCGGAAAGGGGAGTACAGGAAGCTGCCGCCAAGGCCTTTGGCCGTCACGGCCTGCAGCGTATCCAGCGCGCGGGCGGCGGGAGAGCCGGGCGCGGGGCGCAGGTCCTCCTCGTGCTCGAACGAAACCCCGGAGGCGTGGCGGTGGCGCAGGCGCAGCAGGCCGCTCTTCTCCTCGAACTCGTAGAACGAGGCGGCGTCCAGCGTGAACTGCCCCGACACGGACTCCAGGGCAGCTTTCAAAAAAGCGTCTCGCCCGTCGTAGAACGACTGGCCGGTATCGACGCCCGCGATTATTTTCCCGTTCTTTTTCATCGTCTAGTACAGCGACAGCAGATAATCCGCCTCGCCCTGGGCCATGATCAGCTCCCGGGTGAGGTCCTCCCGGTCGTAATCCCGCCGGGCTATCTTGAGCGACAGGTTCCACAGCGCCCGCTCCAGCAGCAGCTCGGCCGTGGGGTACACCATGATGTTCGGCTTCAGCTCCGGCGCCGAGAAAAGCCGTTTGTAAACGCCGGCTTCGCGCTCGTCGCGCAGCCGTTCCTCGAAAACCGGCTTAAGGCAGGGGAACACGCCGAAGCTCTCCGTAAATGACGCCAGGTTGCGCTGCTCCAGCGCCCAGGAAACGAAAGCGGCGGCGCCGGCCGGGTCCTGGCAGGACGCCGACACCGACAGGTTGTACACCAGCATCAGCCCGCCGCCGGAAGGGTAGCCGGGGTAAGGCAGCATTTTCAGGCCGGAGCGGCCGGCCAGCTTGCGCGAAGAGATGATGAAGGCGCACTCTTCGGCCGGCTGGGGCCCGTTCTCGAAACGGTCGGGGCTGAACAGCTCTATCTTGCCGCTGCTGGCGAGTTCCAGCCAGTCCTCTATGCCGCCGGCCGTCTCCTCGCGGGTAAAAGTGGCCCTGTTGAAATCGTCGGAAAAAAGCCCGCCGCGGCGGCCCCACACGCGCGGCAGCACGTCGGCCACCGAGACCGAGCCGGAAGAGCCGGGTACCGCCAGGGCCCGCGCCCCGCGGCGGCGCGAAGGCGCGGCCACGCGGTCCAGCGCGCTCCGGAACCCTTCCCAGGAGGCCAGTTCGCTCTCCGGGTCCGACACCGCGCCCTTGAGCGCGGCCGGCCTGTAGAACAGGGCGGGGGCCTCCAGCCACCAGGGGGCGGAGAAAGCCCGGGTCTGTTCGTTGCGGCAAAGCTCCTTCAGGATAAAATCGGGGTAGCGCTTCTGCCCCAGCGCCTCCACCCTGGACGACAGCTCCGCCAGCAGCCCCAGCCTGGAAAAAAGTTCGGTCCAGTTCTGCGGGATCTCTATGATGTCGGCCAGCGGGTTGCGCTTGGGGTCGCGCAGGTGGGCGAACAGGCTTTCCCACAGGCTGCGGCGGCTTTTGACGCAGAACTCAGCCGCGGCGTCCGGAAAGGCCGCGGAAAACCTGGCCAGCATGCTTTTAAAGGCCAGGTGCTTCCTGTGGTCGTAGTCCGAGAGAAGCCAGATTTTCATGAAATTATATTATAGGCCGCAAGTATTGCGTTAATATTACAAGGCCTTCCAGCCGGGGGTCGCCAGCTCCGGGGCGACCCGCAGGCTGTTCTTGAACTTGCCCGCCTGCAGCCGCCTCAGCGCGCAGAGGGCTATCATGGCGGCGTTGTCCGAACAGTAAGCTTTTTCCGAAAACCTCGTTTCTAACCCCTCGAGCCCGGCAAAGGCGGCCCTGAGCGCCCCGTTGGCCGACACTCCGCCGCCTACGGCTATGCGCTTAAGCCCCAGCGAGCGCGCGGCGTCCGCCGCCTTTTTAACCAGGGTTTCGCACACCGAGTCCTGGAAGGCGCGGCAGACCAGCGCCCTGCGGGCCGGCGGCAGGCGCAGGCCTTTCTTGTAAAAATCCTGGCCCAGTTCCTTCGCCAGGTAATAACTGACGGCCGTCTTCAACCCGCTGAAAGAAAAATCCCAGGTTCCCGGCATGAAAGGCCGCGGAAAGGCCGGCACCTTGCCGCGCGCGCGGGCCGCGTCCTTCTCCACGGCCGGGCCGCCCGGGTAGGGCAGGCCCAGCAGCTTGGCCACTTTATCGAAGGCCTCGCCGGCGGCGTCGTCGCGGGTGCGGCCGATCACGCGGTAGTCCCCGTAGCCTTTGGCGTGCCAGATCTCCGTGTGCCCGCCCGAAACTATCAGCGCCAGCAGCGGGAATTCCAGCGGCCTCGCGACGCGGCCTTGCTCGAATTCGCAGGCCAGCAGGTGGCCTTCCAGGTGGTTCACCCCTATCAGCGGCGCGCCCGCCAGTTCCGCGGCCGCCTCGGCCGCCACGCGGCCCACCATCAGCGCGCCCGGCAGTCCCGGGCCGCGCGAAAAGGCCACGGCGTCGAAAGAGCCCCGTTCAAGGGGCACGCGCGCGCCGGCGGCGCCCAGGGCGCTGCCCAGCACAAAAGGTATTTTTTCCAGGTGGGCGCGGCTGGCCAGCTCGGGCACGACGCCGCTGTATTTACGGTGGAGTTTGATCTGCGAGAAAATGGAATTTGAGCGCAGAACCCGTCCTTCCAGCACCGCCGCGGAAGTTTCGTCGCAGGTAGTCTCAAAAGCCAGTATTTTCATGCGTTGAGCGGGCGCCAAGCCGCGGGTTTTGGGCCGCGGGGAGCGCGAGTTGCCCGCCCCCCGCCGTGACCCTCGGCCAGCCGCCCCGCCCGCCTGCCCTTACTTCCCCGGTTTTAAATTTCCCAGCACTTCGCGGGCCTTCAGCAGCTCCACGGCGCGCTCCAGCACTTCGTCGCGGGCGGCGTCCTTCTTCTTGTCGCCTTTGTCGTCCTTGCCCGGAAAATAGATCTCCTCGCCCTGCTGCAGCAGCTTCTTCTCGGTATCCAGCGTCACCTTCACCTCTATGTCGGGCGAGATGCCGCCGGTCTCGTTCTTGGCGTCGTGCTGGATGGACTTGCCGCTGGGCGTGTAATACTTGGCGATGGTCAGGCGCAGCGCCGACTTGTCGGACAGCGGGATCATGGACTGCACGCTGGCCTTGCCGAAGGAGCGCTCGCCGATGATGAGGGCGCGCTTGTTGTCCTGCAGGGCGCCGGCCACGATCTCGCTGGCGGAAGCCGAGTAGCGGTTCATCAGCACCACCAGCGGCAGCAGTTCGTACCGGGCCGAGCCGTTGGCGCGGAATTCCTGGTAGTTCTCCGGCTTGCGGCCCTTGGTGTAAACGATCATCTTGTTGCCGTTCATGAACAGCTTGGAAATATCCACGGCCGAGGCGAGCAGGCCGCCCGGGTTGTAGCGCAGGTCCACCACCAGCGCTTCCATGCCCTTGCCCTTCAGTTCGGCCAGGGCCTTTTCAAAATTCTCGGTGGCGTGCCCGGTGAACTCCACGATCTTCACGTAGCCGGTCTTGTCGTCGAGCATGCGCCATTTGACGTTCTCGGTCTTGATCAGCTCGCGCGTCAGGGCGATGTCCCGGGTGATCCACTCGGCGTTCTTTTCCTCGGGCTCGCGCGCGGTGGTGATGTTCACCTTGGTGCCGGGCTTGCCCCGCAGTTTCTTGATGGCCTCGTCGATGATGAGGTCCTTGGTGGTCACGCCCTCTATCTTTATGATCTTGTCGCCGGGCAGCATCTGGGCCTTCCAGGCCGGGGTATTGGGCAGCGGGGTCACCACGGTCAGCCAGCCGTCCTTGGAATCCACCCGGATGCCTATGCCGCCGAACTCTCCTTCGGTGTCGCTCTTGACCCGGTCGTAGACGTCAGGCTCCATGAACTGGGAAAAATCGTCGAGTTCCTCCACCATGCCCCTGGCCGCGCCGTAAACCAGCTTCTGGGGGTCTATCTGCTCCACGTAGCTGTCTTTGATCAGCTCCAGCACGTCCACTATCACCTTCAGCTGCTGGTAGGTCTGGTCCAGGGCGAAGTTGACATAGGGGAACACCGCCCCCAGCACCAGGGCGGACAAGGTGACAAAGGCTATTTTACGCGCGTTCTTCATAGAAAGCTCCTTAAAAACCGCAAAAACGGCAAATAAAAGCGGCGGCGGCAGCCCCAAGCTCCCGTCGGCCTATTATTTATAAAATTATATCTAATTTTGGAGCCACTTTACGGGGTCTATGGCGCGGTCGCCCTTGCGGATCTCGAAATAGACCGCGCTGCCGGGCGATTTGCGGCCGGAACTGACGGCCTGGGTATCCTCTCCGGCCAGGCCCAGCAGGGAAGCCGGCAGCACCGTCTGGCCTTTGACCGCGTCTATGCGGCCCAGGAGGCCGTAGATGGTAAAGAAGCCTTTCTCGTGGTCGATGATGACCACGTTGCCGTAGGTGCGGAAGGGCCCGGCGTAGATCACCTTGCCCCCCAGCGCGGCCGTTACCGGGGCGTCCTTTTCGGTGGCGATGCGGATGCCTTCCCGGACTATCCAGGTCTTGAGCCCGGGCACGTCTTCCCGGCCGAAGCGGCTGATGATCTTGCCGCGGGCAGGCCAGGACAGCGAACCGCGGATAATGGGCAGCTCGGCCTGGCCCTCGTTGCTGCGGTAGGGCGCCTGCTTCTGCAGTTTTTTAACCAGGCGGGTAAGCCCCAGGGCGGCGTTCTGCAGGTTCTCCAGTTCCCGGGCCAGCTTGGCCTGCTGCTCGCGGGATTTTTCCAGTTCCCCCTGCTTGCTCTTTACGATGTTCTTCCGGGCGGAGCTCTGCTTGCGCAGCAGCTCCTGGCGCGACTTCAGCTCCACGCCCTTGGCCCGCAGGGTTTCCAGGTCCTTGTTGACGCGGACGCTCTCGCCTTTTATGCGCGACAGCAGCGCCCGCTTGTTGAGCATGGCGGAGCGCATCAGCATGTCCTTGGAGATATCGCGCGAGCCGTAATACGGGTAGTAAAAATCCCTTTGCAGGGAAAACATCACCAGCTCGCCAGTGATGTCGCCGGCCAGCTCTTTTTTCGCTTTTTCCAGGGAATCGTATTTCTGCCTGGCGTCGCCGGAGCGCGACCGCGACTTGGCCAGCTGCGCCTCCAGTTCCTCCCGGCGCGAAACGGTCTGCTTTTCCTCTTTTTTCAGGCCGGCGATCTCGGAAACGATGCGCTCTTCCTCGGCCCGGTAAAGGTCCATTTCTTTTTTCTTGTCCTCAAGCTGGCGGTTTATCTCCTCCAAATTCTTTTTCTTGGACTCGACGGCGGCCTGCGCCCCGGCGAGCACCGGCAGCAGCAGCAGCAGGGAGAGGAGAAGGGTCAGGAGCGGGCGTTTTTCCATTGGCAAAGCACCCAGCCGAGCAAAGCTCCCGAAACAGCGACGGCCACCTGCCAGAGCGGGTTGGGCCACACCCAGACGGGGCTCAGGTATTTAACCGGGTAGACCACGGCGTAAGCGGCCAGGGCCGAGGACGCGGCGCCCGCGGCGCCCGCGAAGAACCAGTGCTTATCGGCGTTAAGGGAGGCGGCCAGCCCGGCCGGCGTATGACCGTGGGTCAGCACCATGGCGGTCATTATCATGAAAGCCAGGAAAGCCAGCGCCAGGGCCAGCGTGATCAGGTGCCCGTAAAAAAGGGAATGCATCACCGCGTAAGCCTCCAGCGGCTTGTATTTGATGTCGCCCACGCCGCTGATGCGCCAGGCGGCGTCCGTCCAGGCGTTCATGTCGCCCAGCGCCTCTTCGCCTATGGTCACCTCCCAGGTGTCCGGCATGGGGTTGGACCCGGGCGGCAGCACCGAAGCCACCAGCTCAGGCTCTTCGGACTTAAGGCGGGCCAGGCGGTCCTGGCGGCTCACGAAAACCGCCTGCTGGGTGCCTTTTAAGGCGGCCAGCGCGGCCCCGATGGCCTCGGAGGTTTCCCGCGACTTCTCGTCGCGCACCACGATAATGCGGAAATCCTCCTTGAGCAGCATGGAGATCTCGCGCATCTGCGCGTGCATGAAAAGCAGCATTTCGGCCATCAGGCCCGCGGCGAAAGCCAGCAGGAAGGCCACCCGGTAGCCCTTGCGGGGTTTCGGCGCGTGGTGATTGTCCCGGGGATGTTTGTGTTCGTCCATAAACTTCAATTATAACTTTTTAGGAGCGCCGGCTGTAGAGAGGAAAAAGAAAAAGGCCGCGCTGGCGGCCTTTCCCGGGGAGCCTGGCGCGGCTCAGAGAGAAGCGTCGTGGAATTCCACCGCCGCCACGAAAGGCGAACGGGAAAGCTCCCCGATCATGTCCACGGGCAGGCTGCCGGTCACGCCGAAAACGCTGAACTTGGAATCTACGCCCTTCTGCGGCAGGCGGAACCAGGCCTCGGCGGAAAAACCGCCGTGCTCGGTCAGGCTCTTGATGAACTCCGGCACGAATTCGTTGGGGCGGTTCTGGTACGGCACCTTCAGCGTGAAGCGCACCTTGGTCTTAAGCGGCACGCCGGCGCTTTTTTTCTCCACGGCGGCTTTCAGCACGCCTTTCAGGCGGGCGATCTTGACCAGGTTGACCGCGGGGGCCCAGCCCAGGATCACGGTCCGCTTGTAGGTGCGGGAATAGAAAGTCTTTTCGCCGGCGAACCTGAACCCGCACTCGGTTTCCAGCCTGGGCAGCAGTTTGGAATAATCTTTTTCGGCGGGGGTGACGCTCATGAAAACGTATTCCCGCGCGTATTTCTTGGACCCGTCGCCCAGCGGCCAGACGAAAGAGCCCACCGGGCCGCTTTCCCCGGCGAAGGTGACCTTGTAATGGCCGGCCGGCAGGGCGGGCTCTTCTTTTTTGGGAACGGCGGGCGCTGCCTTTACGGCGGCGGGAACCGGGTTCTTAAGGGTAGGGACGGCCGAGATCGGGGCGTCGCGGAAATCGCTGAAGTCCGTGCGGACCTTCATGGTGTTCTTGGAATTGAGGTAGCCGTAGGAGGTCTCTATGAAATCCTGGAAAGCCGGGTCGGAGAAGGAGCCGCCGCCTATCAGGCGGGCGTCTACGGAGAGCTGCTCCTGGGCGGCGGCGGGCGCCGCGCAGCAGGCCGCGAGAGAGAAAGCTAGTATCAGGTTTTTTTTCATTTTTTACCGTTTTGCCACGCAAAAAAAGAGAAACGAAAGGTTTATTTTTCGTTTCCCCTGGTTACAGCGGGTTAAGGCCCGCCGGTGGAGTCTCCCCCGCCTGTTCGGAGGATTACAAGGGTAAATACTGTGTTTTTGCCGCCCCGGGGCCATTCCCCTGCGGCCTACAGTCATTATTCTATACTACCTTGACCAAAAGCAATAGGGGCATTGGGCCCAAAAAAACAAAATATAAAGGCCTACCCGCGCCTGGGCCCTTTGGCCCGCCCGCGCGCCTTGACAAAACCCGGGCGGGCCTGCTATAATTTATTTACCGGTAGGTAAGTTTTCTTATGAAACCAACAACCACTCCCAAGATAACCAAAGGCGACAAGACCCGCCAGCGCATCCTCGAGACGGCCTCCGTGCTGATGGCCGAACGCGGCCCGGACGCCGTGTCCATGCGCGAGATCTCCGCCAAGCTCAAGATCACCAAGCCGGTGCTCTACTACTATTTCAAGGATAAGGAAGAACTGATAAAGGCGGCCTTCGTGGAAGGCACCAAGCACTTCCAGGAACTGCACTTCGAGATCAACAAGCCCGGCCTGACGCTGGAGCAGAAGCTGGAGAAGATCTTCCGCAACCACCTGGACTTCATCATCCGCTATCCGGAGATGCCCAAGTGCGCGCTGAAAATAATGGCCTCCCCGACCGAAGGCGTGCTCAGCCAGATGGCCCGCGACCTGAAACGGAGCAACCGGGCGGCCATGCGCGGCATGATGGAAGCCTCCGCCCAGAAGGAAGGCCTGTCCAAAACCGGCATCGAGAGCATCCTGCACATGCTCAGCGCGGTTATTTCCTATTTCATGATAGAGGCGCGCGAACACGGGGCCGCCAGCCTGGACAAGAAACTCCCCGGGCGCCTGGCGCGCCTGATAATCTCCGGGGCCAGGCAATTGAAGGCCGCCCTGGTCATAACGCTGCTTTCTCCCCTGCTGGCCTCGGCCGGCGCCCTGGACCTGACGGTGGACGGCGCCGTGCGGACCGCGCTCAAGAACAACGCCACCGTGGTCACGGCCGAGGAGACCCGCCGCATCTATAAGGAGAGGGTGCGCGAATACTGGGGCACGGTGTTCCCCCAGGTCTCCGCCTCCCTGATGTACAGCCGCTACCTGGACAAGCCCAACGCCGGCCTCCTCGGCGCCAAGGACGCCAATCTGTATACCGGTTCCCTGGACGTCAACCAGGTGCTCTGGGCCGGCGGCAAAGTGGCCACGGGCATAAAGATGGCCACCATTTATTCCAACGCCAGCGACGAGCAGCTGAAGACCGCGCAGAAAGGCGTGGCGCGTTCCGTGGCGCAGGTTTATTATTCCGTGCTGCTGGCCGGCGCCATGTCCGCCACGCAGAAGGAATCTTTGGACCTCGCCCGCCAGCACCTGGACACCATACAGGCCCAGTACAAACAGGGCATGGCCAGCGACCTGGCCGTACTGCGGCAGAAGGTGGAGGTCTCCAACACCGAACCGGCGCTGACGCAGGCGCAGAACCTCTACGAGATAGGGCTGGTGGAGCTCAAGAACCTGCTGGGCCTGGACCCGGAGACCGGCATAAACCTGACGGACGGCTTCAACTGCGGGACCCGCGGCCCGGGAGAGATCACCGACCTTTATAAAGCCGCCCTGGCCGCCCGCCCCGAGTACCGCAACATGAAATACCAGCGCGACCTTTACCGAGAAATGATCACCATCGAGCGGGCCGGGCATTTCCCCTACCTGAGCGCTTTCGCCTCCAGGCAGTATTACGGCTCCACCGCTTCGGGCGTGCCCGAAAGCGCCGACCGCACCTGGAGCACCACCGCGGGACTGCGGCTGTCGCTGCCGCTGTTCGCCGGCGGGTCGGTCAGCTCGCGCACGCGGCAGGCCAGGCTGCAGGCCGACATAGCCGACACCAACTTGCGCGAACTGGAGCGAAAGGTGAAGATCGACGTGAAGAAAGCCTGGCTGAACATGAAAGAGTCCGCCCAGCGGCTGAACTCCCAGGGCACGGCCGTGGAGCAGGCCCGCAAGGCGCTGGAGGCCACCGAGGTGCGGTTCCGCAACGGCCTGGCCGGCCAGCTGGACCTCAACGACGCCACCCTGGCGCTGAACAGGGCGCGCACGCTTTACAACCAGGCGCAGTACGACGCCTGCTCGGACGACGCCCAGCTGAAGTGGGCGGTCGGGGAATAAGGCAGGCAAGCGGGAAATTCAAGGGATCTTATGAAAAATATAAAAATACAGATACTGGTTCTGACCATCGCCGCCGCGGCCCTGGCCTCCGGCTGCAAAAGCAAGGAAGCCGAGGCGCTCGGCAAGCTCGAGAAGGACCGCTTCCTGGTGAAAACGGAAAAGGTCCAGGTGCGCAACCTGGAGGAGTACATCCTGCTGACCGGCTCCGTTAAAGCTTTGGACGAAGCCACGCTTTACCCCCGCACCTCCGGCAAGCTGCTCAGGAACCTGCTCAACGAGGGCGACCCGGTAAAGAAGGACCAGCCCGTGGCGCTGGTAGAGCGCGACGAGCCCGGCGTAGTCTATGAGCCGGCTCCCGTGCCCTCCACGCTGGCCGGGGTAATAGGCCGCATTTACCAGGACACCGGCGCCAACGTCACGCCGGCCACCCCCATCGCCATGGTGGTCAACCAGTCGCAGGTGCGCGTAGCGGTGGACGTGCCCGAGAAATATATCGGCAAGGTCTTCCAGGGCCAGGCCGCCGCCATCAAGGTGGACGCCTTCCCGGACCGCCGCTTCAACGGCAAGGTTTACAGGGTCAGCCCCGTGGTGGACGCGCGCTCGCGCAACACCGTGGTGGAAGTGCTGGTGGACAACGCCGAGGGCCGGCTTAAATCCGGCATGTTCGCCGAGGCGCGGCTGATAGTGGCCTCGCGCGGCGCGGCGCTGTCCGTGCCGGTCGGCGCGGTGGTCAGCCAGGACGACGGAGAGTTCGTTTTCGTGCCGGCCCAAGGCAGCCTGGCGGCGCGCCTGCCGGTAAAGACCGGCATCCGGACCTCCGAGTTCACGCAGGTCAGCGGCCTGAAAGAGGGCTCCGAAGTGATCACCTTCGGCCTCTACGGCCTCAAAGACGGCAGCAAGATAAAAGTTCAGCAGTAAAGGTTCAGGGAAAAGTCCCTCGAAGCTAACGGCAGACTCCGCGGCTGGCATATACTTTTATGAAAATAACAGAAATTTCCATTAAAAAACCCATTTTTACCACGATGATGATCACCACCCTGGTGGTGCTGGGCGCTGCCGCCTACCTGCGCCTGGGCATAGACCTGATGCCCAACGTGGAATTCCCCTACGTGATGGTGCAGACCACGCTGCGCGGCGCCGGCCCCGAGGAGATGGAATCCTCCGTCACCAAACCCCTCGAGGAGGCGGTCAACACCATCTCCGGCATCGAGGATATCAACTCCACCAGCTTCGAAGGCCTGAGCCTGGTGATGATCAAGTTCGTACTGGAGAAGAACGGCGACATCGCCGCGCAGGAAGTGCGCGACAAGGTGAACTCCGTGCTGGCCCAGCTGCCGCAGGGCACCAATCCCCCGGTGATAGGCAAGCTCGACATCGGCGCCCAGGCCGTGCTCAACGTAGTGGTCGCCGGCAACCGCGACCTGATAGACCTGACGCAGATAGCTAAAAAGCAGATCAAAGAGAACATAGAGACCGTCAGCGGCGTGGGCGCCATCGACATCGTGGGCGGCCGCGAGCGGGAGATACACCTCGTCGTCAACCCGCTCAAGCTCTCCGCCATGAACCTGTCCATCCGGGCCGTCAGGGACGCCATCACCCAGCAGAACATAGAGATCCCCGGCGGCAAGGTGGAGCAGAAGGACAAGGAATTCGTGCTGCGCACGCTGGGCCGCATCCAGAGCGTCAAGGATTTCAACGACATCGTCATCACCACCATCAACGGCGCGCCAGTGCGCGTCTCCGACATCGGCCGGGTGGAGGACACCGGGGCCCGCATGACCACGGCCTCCTACTATAACGGCAAGCCCTCGGTCACGCTGGTGGTAAAGAAGCAGTCCGGCACCAACACGGTGGCCGTGGTAAAGAACATCAAGGAGCGCCTCGAAGAACTGAAAGGAACGATACCGCCCGGCGTGGAAACCACCATCATCGGCGACCAGAGCGTCTTCATCAAGGACTCGGTCAACACCGTGACCGAGCACCTGGTGCTGGGCGCCGTGTTCGCGGCCCTGATGGTGCTGCTGTTCCTGGGCGACTTCCGCTCCACCATCATCTCGTCGCTGGCCATTCCCACCTCGCTGATCGGCACGCTCATCTTCATGCAGGCGGCGGGCTTTACCATCAATACCATGACGCTGCTGGGCCTCACCATCGCCGTCGGCATCGTGGTGGACGACGCCATCGTCATGCTGGAGAACATCTACCGGCATATGGAAGAGCATAAGATGAGCCCGCTCAAGGCGGCGCAGGACGGCTCGAAGGAGATCGGCTTCGCCGTGGTGGCCATGTCGGCCGCGCTGCTGGTCATCTTCATCCCGCTGGCGTACATGGGCGGCATCATAGGGCGCTTCCTCAAGAGCTACGGCCTCACCATCGCCTTCGCCGTGTCCATCAGCGTCTTCGTGGCGCTGACGCTGACGCCCATGCTCTGCTCGCTGTTCCTCAAGATCAAGCCGGGCGCCAAGACCCGCCTTGAACAATTCACCGACCGGATCAACGAGTACCTGGCCGCAAAGTATATCCTGATGCTGGAGTGGGCCCTGGCCCGCCGCAAGCAGATGGTGGCCTACGCCGTGCTTATCATGATCTCCATGGTGCCGCTGTTCATGTTCCTCGGCAAGGACTTCATGCCGGCCGACGACACCGGCCTGTACCAGGTGAACATAAAGGCGCCGGAAGGCACCAGCCTGGGCATGATGAAGCAGATCTTCGCCCAGGTGGAGACCGAGACGCGCCAGCTGCCGCACGTCAAGACCATCCTTTCCTCCATCGGCACCGGCGTCGGCGGCCACTTCGGCGGGTCCACCACCAACGAGGGCTACGTGCTGGTGGAGCTCGACGACCTGGCGGACCGCGACCTGCCCATGCAGACGCTGCTGCTGGCCTCCCGCGAGATGATGAGCAAGTACAAGGGCCTGCGCGTGGCCGTGGTGCCGGCGGGCGGCTTCGGCGGCGGCGACTCCGAGCTGATGTACAACATCTCGGGCCCGGACCTGCAGAAGCTCAACGAATATTCCAGCGCCGTAGCCGACAAACTGCGCACGATCAAGGGCGCCGTGGACGTGGACACCTCCTTCTCCTACGCCAAGCCCGAGTACCGGGTGGAGATAGACCGCAAGCGCGCCCACGACCTGGGCGTGAAGGTGGAGGACATCGCCACCTCGCTCCGGACGCTGGTGGGCGGCGAGGAGGACATCACCAAGTTCAAGGACGGCGACGAGCTGTACCAGGTGCGCCTGCGCGCCGAGGAAGGTTTCCGCGACAGGAAGGAGGCTATAGAGGCCCTGATGGTGCCCGCCTCCGGAGGCCGCGTGACGCGTTTGGACAGCGTGGCGAAGGTGGTTGAGGGCGTAGGCCCCACCCAGATAGCCCGCTACAACCGCCAGCGCAACGTGCAGGTGATGGCCAACGTGGATAACATCCCGGTCAACAGGCTCATCGCCGAGGCGGAGAAGGCCTTCAAAGAACTGAAAGCCCCCCCGGAATACAAGGCCGGCATCTACGGCCGGGCCAAGGAACTGGGCAAGATGCTCAGGGAATTCGGCATCGCCTTCGTCCTGGCCTTCATCTTCATCTACATCGTGCTGGCCAGCCAGTTCGAAAGCTTCGTGTACCCGGTCTCGATCATGATCGTGCTGCCGCTGACCATCCCGTTCGCCATCATCTCGCTGTTCATCACGGGGCAGAACCTGACGCTGTTCGCCATCATGGGCATGTTCATGCTGTTCGGCATCGTCACCAAGAACTCCATCCTGCAGGTGGATTACACCAACACCCTGCGGGCCAAGGGCATGCCGCGGCACCAGGCGATGATAGAGGCCAACCGCACCCGGCTGCGCCCGATCCTGATGACCACGCTGACGCTGATAGCGGGCATGATCCCGACGGCGCTGGGCACCGGCGCGGGCTCGGGCACGCGCCGCACCATGGCCATGGTCATCATCGGCGGCCAGACGCTGTCGCTGCTGATCACGCTGCTGATGACGCCTGTGACCTACTCGCTGATGGACGACCTGGAGGTCTGGTTCCGCAAGAAATACATGGGCGGCGAAAAGCCCCAGCCCGAAGCCTGAAGCTCCGGCTCATAACTAAAAAAGGGAAGCGCAAGCTTCCCTTTTTTATTTCTTAGAAGTTCAGTATTCCAGGGCTTCGGTTTCGGTTTGGGCGTCCCTGGCGGCCTGGGTTATTTCTTCGGCGGTGGGGGCGTAGGCTTTGGAGAAGATGTTCTCGAACTGGGTGACGAAGGGACCGGTGTACTCCGGGGACGCCGTGTAGAACATATTCTCGAAATTGTTGTCCTGGGCGTTGGCGGACCAGTTGAAGGAGCCGGTCAGCAGGAGTTTCTGGTCCAGCACGGCGAACTTATTGTGCATCACGCCTTTGCCGCCGAAGCCCTGGCTCCAGCGGAACGGGATGTTATTGTCCAGCAGCAGCTTGCCCACCTCGGACTGGCTGGCTTGCACCCTGTCCACCACCACCCGCACTTTAACGCCGCGTTTATGGGCGTTGACCACGGCGCCGGCGATATCCAGCGAATAAAAACTGAAGACGGCGATGTCGGCGCTCTCGCGGGCGAAATTAACGGCCCCTACGATATCGGCCTCCGTGCGGCCGCCCGGGGAGAAAGAATAATGCGGCAGCAGCATGCCGTTGAACATGATGGGCCGCGCGGGGTCCTGCGGCGGCTGGCCGTAGCTTTCCACCGGGGCCCCCGGCCCGTCGGCCGGCGCCCTTGAGAAGCTCCACATCCAGTTGAAATATTTCAGGTAGCCGGCCGTTATGGCTTCATCACGGCTGAACACGGCGTTCTCGCTGTTGGCGGTGTTGGCGGTGACGGCCCAGTTGAAGGAGCCGGCCAGCACCAGCTTGCCGTCGAAGATGCCGACCTTGTTGTGCATGATGCCGTAGCGTCCCACCCCGCGCAGCACGCGCAGGTTCACGCCGCTGTCCATAAGCTGGCGCAGCTGATCGCTGACCCTGGGGGTGAAAACGTGGGATTCGTTGACGAGAACGCGCACCGCTACGCCGCGGTCCCTGGCGTCCGCCAGCGCGTCGGCCACGCGGGGCAGGGTAAACCCGTAAACCGCCACCTCCACCGTAGAAGTGGAGGTCCGCACCGCGCTCTCTATCAGCGCCTCTATGTCCGCCTGCCCCGAAAAAGCGTAAGCCGGGATCTCCACCGGCGTAAAAGAAGAAACCGCGGTGCCGCTCGACACCGCCGGGGGCGGCACCGCCGGCGCCTCTATCGTCCCGTCGTTATTGAAGATTGGCAGCGTCCACTCGCCCGCCGTCGCGCAAGGCGCGGCCAGCAGCAGCATAAAGGAAACCCATCTGATGTTTTTAATCATCTCTATAATTATCGCCTAAAAACCATCCCCCCGCGAGGGCCCTAAGACCCACCCGCCCCTAGGCCAAAGGCCGGCATAGGAACTTTAGCCCGGGGCCGCGAGAGGCGAAGTCGGGGCCTGCCAGGGGGACCGGAACGCAAAACGCGTTCGGCCACACCGTGGCCTCACTCGGTATTCGCCTGCCGGGCTATGCAACCGGCAGGCTCAACGACGGTTTTGCTAACCCGGTCCCCCCGTCAGGCCCCTCCGGTTAGCACAAGTTGATTATGTTTTTTTGGATTGTAAAACGAAGAAACTGTTTAATCGTTCACTACTACAGAGGGGGTGGACGGGGGGACCGGGTTAGCAAAACCCTGCCGGAGCCCGACGCTTGCGTAAGCGCGGAGGGCGAGGCGGGGAGTGGCGAGCACGGTGTGCGAGACCACGTTTTTGCGTTCCGGTCCCCCTGGCCGCCCCCGACTGGGCACCTCGCGGCCTGCTTAGAGCTGCTGGCGCTGGGCGGCGATGCCGAAGAGTTTGAGGTAGGCTTCGGCGGATTTGCCCCAGGAATAGTCGCCGCGCATGGCGTTCTTTACCATCAGGTTCCAGTTCTCGCGCCAGGCATAAAGCGATACGATGTGGCCCAGCACCGACTTGAGCTGCAGCTCGTCCGCGTTGTCTATGGCGAAGCCGTTGGAATCCTTGGGCTCGCCGTTGTAGAACACCGTGTCCTTCAGCCCGCCCGTGCGCGTGACCACCGGCAGCGAGCCGTAGCGCATGGCTATCATCTGGCTCAGCCCGCAAGGCTCGAAACGCGAAGGCATCACGAAGATATCGGAGCCGCCGTAGATCCGGTGCGCCAGCTCCTCGTCGAAGCCGGACTTGAAAGCCACCCGTTTGGGGTTGGCCGCCGCCAGCGCCGTAAAAGCGTCCGACAGCCCCGGGTCGCCCGCGCCCAGCACCACGAACTGCATCTTCTCCAAAAATTCGGGCGCCGTCCGCAGCAGCACGTCCAGGCCCTTCTGCCGGTCCAGGCGGCTCACCACGCCCGCGAGAATAAGGTCCTTGTTCTCTTCCAGGCCCAGTTCCTTCTGCAGCGCCTTCTTGGCCGCCGCCTTGCCGCGCTGGAAGCTCTTCAGCTCGTAGCCGCGCTCCAGGAAAGTATCCGTCGCCGGATCCCAGATCTCCTCGTCTATGCCGTTGAGAATGCCGAACAGGTCGGAAGTCCTGTGCTTCAGCACGCCTTCCAGCCCGTGGCCGAACTCCGGGCGGTACTGGATCTCGCTGGCGTAGGTGGGGCTCACCGTGGTCACCAGGTCCGCGAACACCAGCGCCGCCTTCATAAAGTTGATGCCGCCGTAGAACTCCAGCCGCTCCGGCGTGAAGTCCAGCCAGGAGAAACCGGCTTTCAGCAGGGTCTCCTTGGGGAACATCCCCTGGTAGGCGATATTGTGGATGGTGAACACGGACGCCGTCTTGGCGAAGAAAGAGTCTATGCGGTAAAGCGTGCGCAGGTAGGCGGGCACCAGGCCCGTCTGCCAGTCGTGGCAGTGGATCACGTCGGGCTTGAAGCCGATGAACTTGGCCCCTTCCAGCACGGCGCGCGAAAAGAAAGTGAAACGCTCGTCGTTGTCCTCGTAGTCCCCGGAGGACGTGCGGTAGATGCCGGGCCGGTCGAAGAACTTGGGATTCTCTATGAAATAAACCGCCACCTTGCCCCACTGCACGCGGCTCATCGTAGCGGTCTCCACGCGGTTGCCCACCGGGATCAGGAAACTGCCGCCGGCGGCCTTGGGGGAGAACGCCCCCCCGCCCACGTTGCGGTAGCGCGGCAGGAACAGCACCACCTCGGTGTCGTCGGCCCGCGAGAACACCTGCGCCAGGGCGCCGGTGACGTCCGCCAGCCCTCCGGTCTTGCAGAAAGGGAAAGCCTCGCTTGCGGCAATAAGGATCTTCATAGTTCTCCTCTAGATCTTGTATTTCTTCCCGGCGTTCAGCGTCTCGGCCGCTTCTTCCGGGGACACGGTGTTGATGTAGAACCCGGTGCCCCACTCGAACCCCGCCACGTGGCTGAGCTTGGGCATGATCTCTATGTGCCAGTGGTAATGCTCCGCCGACGGGGACTGCACCGGCATGGTATGCACGATCAAATTGTAGGACAGGTCCGGCAGCGAGGCCGAAAGCTTGCCCAGCGCCGTCTTCAGCACCGAGGCCAGCGACCCCGCCAGCTCTCCGGGCATGGTCTCGAAATGGCTGGCGTGCTGCTTGGGCAGGATCCAGGTCTCGAAGGAAAAGCGGCTGGCATAGGGCGTGACGGCCAGGAAATCCGCGTTCTCCGCCACCACGCGCTTCTTGAAGTCGGTTTCCTCTCTCACGATGTCGCAGAACACGCAGGTGCCGCGCTCGCGGTGATAGTCGGCGGCGCCGTCTATCTCCTGCACCACGCGCAGCGGGGCCATGGGCATGGCTATGATCTGCGAATGCGGGTGCAGCAGGCTGGCCCCGGCGTTGCGGCCGTGGTTCTTGAAGATCATCACGTATTTTATGCGCGGGTCCTTCTTTATTTCGCTGACGCGCAGCATGAAGGTGCGGATCACGTCGGCCACCGCTTCCCCGGGCATGGTCTCCAGCAGCTTGCCGTGCTCCGGGGTCTCTATGACCACCTCGTGAAAGCCCATGCCGTCCATGCGGTCGTAGATGCCCTCGCGGCGGTTGTCGGAGGAACCTTCGGAAGTGAGGGCCGGGTACTTGTTGCGCACCACGCGCAGGCGCCAGCCGCCCTTTTCCCCAGGCAGGGAATAGATCTCCGGTGGCGTAAGTTTTTCGTTGCCGGCGCAGAAAGGGCAGGTGTAGGCCCCGCCCTCGGGGTTGTCGCCGAGGCGGAATTCGTTGGGGCGCAGCCCGCGCTCGGAGGCGATTATCACCCAGCGGCCGAAGACGGGATCTTTGCGTATTTCAGGCATTGTTATCGGGTAACCAGTAAGCCGTGATCAGTGTTGCGGGGCCCTGACCTTACAGCGGTTTTTCTTCGGAGCCGTCAGCGGGCAGCTCGGCGGCTACGGGTTCGGCGGCCGCTTCCATTTCGGGCGAAGCTTCAAAAGTCTCAGGGGAGGCCTGTTCTTCGGCGGCGGGCGCGGCGGCCTCTTCGGGCAGCGGCTCCGTCCGGGTTTCCGGCGCGGCTTCGGCGCTCTCGGGCGCCGCCCAGTTCTCTTCGGCGGAAGCCCCGGACGCGGCCTGCAAGGGGTCGGCGGGCGGCTCGCCTTCGGCCACCGGCTCGGGGATGGAATCCTGCTCTATAAGTTCTACGGCCGTGGACTGGGCGGCGGCCGCCATGTTCTCTATATTGAAGGTTTCCAGCTTGGGCAGGTCCTCCAGCGAGTTCAGCCCGAACTGGCGCAGGAATTCGCTGGTGGTGCCGTAAAGGATGGGGCGGCCTATGCTCTCGCGGCGGCCCACCACGGTGATCAGCCTGCGCTGCGTGAGGGTCTCCAGCGGGCCGATAACTTCCACGCCGCGGATGGCTTCCACTTCGGCGCGGGTCAGCGGCTGCTTGTAGGCGATGATGCACAGCGTCTCCAGCGCGGCCTGCGTCAGGCGCACGGTCATCTTGTTCTGGTAAAGCTTGCGCACCCACAGGCCGTATTCGGGGCGGGTCGCCAGCTGCCAGCCGCCCGCCACCTGCATGACCTGCAGGGTGCGGCCTTCGTCGTCGTAATTCTTGCGCAGTTCGGCAAGGACGCCTTCCAGGCGCTCCTTGTTCTTTATTTCGCACAGCTGCCCGATGCGGCTGACCGGCAGCGGGGCGTCCGTTATAAAGAGCAGCGTTTCTATTACTTTTTTAAGTTCTGCGTCTTCCATGTTACCTCGTTAAAGCTAAGGATGATAAGATCGTAAAAACCGCGGTCAGCTGCCGGGCTCCGGCGCGGCCTCGTCCAACGGGGCCTGAAGTTCAACGGCCGGCGCTGCGGCGGCCGCGGGTTCCGCCGCCACGGCGGCGGGTTCGACGGCCGCGGCGGCCGGGGCGGGGGCCTGGGCGGGCGCCGGGTAAATGCGCACCTCGCTGTAAGCCTCGTCCTGTGAGACCACTATCTTGCGCTGCTTGACCAGCTCCAGCAGGGCCATAAAGCAGGTGATCACGCCCAGGCGCTTGGTCTCTGAGGCGAAGATATCGTCGAGCAGCAGCCACTCGCGCCCTTCCAGCATCTTCTGTATCTTGGCGACGCGCGAATCTATGGGGAACGGGTCCGCGTCCACCCCGTGGCTGGGCTCGGCGCGCTCGAAAGCGCGCTTCACCGCGTCCATCAGGGCGTGAAAATCCAGGTCCAGGTATTTTTCCTCGCTGGAGAAAACCGGCGAGCCGCGGTAAAAGGCGTCCTTGAACCGGGCGAAGCGGGTGTTCATTTCCTTGGAAGCTTCTTTGTAGCGCTGGTATTCCTCCAGCATGGACACCAGGGCGCTGCGCGGGTCCGGCCCGTTCTCGCCCTCGGCCGGCTCGGGCGCCGGCAGCAGCATCTTGGCCTTCACCTGCATCAGCGTGGCGGCCATCACCAGGAACTCGCCCGCCACTTCCAGGTTCAGGCTTTTCATCACCTCCAGGTACTGCAGGTACTCGGCGGTGATCTGCGAGATGGGGATGTCGTAAATATCAAGGTTGTTCTTCTTGATAAGGTGCATCAGCAGGTCGAGGGGCCCCTCGAAATTCTCCAGGTGAATGTCTATTGCGGTCATATAAGTCCGGCCGCCTTGGACGCGGCGGCCATTTTTTTATCGGCGATGGCCCGGGCCTTTTTTGCGCCTTCGGCCAGCACTTCCTCCACGTTCACGGACGCGGCGAACTCCGCCCGGCGCGCGCGGAAAGCGCCCACCTCTTTCTCCATAAGGTCTATCAGGAGTTTCTTGCAGGCGCCGCAGCCGGTCCTGCCTTCGCGGCACTCGGTTTCCCGGGTCTGCCAGTCGGGGTTATAAAGTTTATGAAAAGCGCACACCACGCAGCCCTCGGGGTGGCCTTTGTCGTCCACCTTCACCTTGAGCGGGTCGGTATACATCTTCTTGACCTTGGCTTCCAGGCTTTTGGCGTCCTCGCCCAGCGTTATGGTGTTGCCGTAGGACTTGGACATCTTGCGGCCGTCGAGGCCGGGCACCACCGGGGAACTGGTGAACAGCGGCTCCGGCTCGCAGAGCACGGGAGCGCCGAAAACATGGTTGAAGCGCCGGGCGATGTCGCGGGAAAGCTCCAGGTGCGGCAGCTGGTCTTTGCCTATGGGCACGAACTTCGCGTCGTAAAGCAGGATATCGGCGGCCTGCAGCACCGGGTAGCCCAGGAACCCCAGCGTGGCCATGTCGGAATGCAGCGCCAGCTCGTCGGCGTCGTGGCCGTGGGCCTCGGCCAGCTGCTTCGTCACGCCTTCGGCCTTCTTCATCTTGTCTTCCTGGCCTTTGTACTTCTGCTTGTAGAGCTCCTGCAGCTGTTCCTTGAAAGTGGGGTTCCTGAGCAGCCAGCTGATGGGCGTGACCATGCCCAGCAGCGTGAACAGCTCCGCGTGCGCCTTCACGTCGGATTGGCGGAAGAACACGCAGCGGGCGGGGTCCAGCCCCAGCGCCAGCCAGTCCAGCACCATCTCGCGGGTGTTGGCGGCGATGTTCTCGCTCTTATCCGTCCCGGTCGTAAGGGCGTGCCAGTCGGCCACAAAAAAATAGCAGGCGTATTTATCCTGGAGCGCCACCCAGTTCCTGAGAGTGCCCCAGTAATTGCCCAGGTGCAGGCGGCCGGTGGGCCGGGCGCCGGAAACTACCACGGGTTTATCGTTGTTTTCCATAAGATCAGCGGGGCGCTAGAAGGCCCCGACCAGCAATGAGACTAAAAAAAGCGCCAGGCTCAGGACCGGCTGCATTATTTTGGACAGCGCCCCGGTAAAGACCAGCCCCATGATGATATACATCCCGTAAGGCAGGTGCTTCTCGTAAATTTCAAGCCAGCGCCCCTTAAGCACGCCCAGCGCTATCTGGCTGCCGTCCAGCGGGAAGATCGGGATCAAATTAAAAACCGCCAGCAGCAGGTTGATCACCACGGCGAAACCGAAGGTCTTGTACAGCGTAAGGGCCAGGTCGCCGCTCATAATATCGAGCGTCAGTATTTTACAAACTATAGCGGCGGCTATGGCCAGCAGTATATTGGAGACCGGGCCGCTCAGGGCCACTATGGCCATGTCCGCGCGGGGGCGGCGCAGGCGGAAGGGATTTACGGGAACGGGTTTGGCCCAGCCGATGGCGGGAAAGTGCATCAGCACGCAGGCGGCGGGGATCAGGATGGTGCCCACCGGGTCTATATGGGGCAGCGGGTTGAAAGAAAGGCGGCCGGAAAGATAAGCGGTATCGTCCCCGTGCCTGTAGGCCGCGAAGCCGTGGGCGAATTCGTGGAAAATGACCGAAAAAAACAGTACCGGGATCTGTAAAATCCACTCCATATATAGATAATTATATTAATATATCCACTAGATTGGAAAGCGGGCTTCCAAAAATCAGGTTTTTTAGTATAATTTCAGGTGAATTTAGAGGGGAACGATACAAATGGAAAAGATCAAGAAACTCATCAGGGAACGCAAGGCGAAGGTGGGCATAGTGGGCATGGGCTACGTGGGCCTGCCGCTGGCCGTGGAATTCGCCAAAGGCGGCTTCCCGGTGACCGGTTTCGAGGTGGACGCGCTGAAGGTCCGCGACCTGAAAGCCGGCCAGTCCTACATAGCGGACGTTCCCTCGGCCGAAGTCGCCGCCCTGGTGAAGAAAGGGCTGCTGGGCGCCACCCTGGATTTCTCCGGCCTGAAAAAACAGGACGCCGTCATCATCTGCGTGCCCACCCCCCTGCGCAAAAGCAAGGACCCCGACGTCTCCTACATAGTGGCCGCGGTGCAGGAAGCCCGCAAGTACCTCAAGCGCGGCCAGATCATAGTGCTGGAAAGCACCACCTACCCCGGCACCACCAAGGAACTGGTAAAGCCCATGCTGGAAGCCGGCGGCCTGAAGGCCGGCAAGGATTTTTACCTGGCCTTCTCGCCCGAGCGCGTGGACCCGGGCAATCCCAAATACGGGGTAAAGAACACCCCCAAAGTAGTGGGCGGCCTGACGCCGGCCTGCACCGAGCTCTCCGGCGACCTCTACGCCGCGGTCATAGACCGCGTGCTGCGGGTGTCCAGCACCGAAGCGGCCGAGCTGGTAAAGCTGCTGGAGAACACTTTCCGCGCCGTCAACATCGCCATGATAAACGAGATGGCCCTGATGTGCAACAAGCTGGGCCTGGACATCTGGGAAGTCATAAACGCCGCGGCCTCCAAGCCCTTCGGCTTCATGCCTTTCTACCCCGGCCCCGGCATCGGCGGCCACTGCATCCCGCTGGACCCGCATTACCTGGGCTGGAAAATGAAGACGCTCAATTTCGAGCCGCGCTTCATAGAGCTGGCCGGCGCCATAAACTCCACCATGCCAGACCACGTCGTGGCGCGCCTGGGCGAGATCCTCAACACCCGCGGCAAAGCTTTGAGCCGCTCCAAAGTGCTGATGATAGGCATGGCCTATAAACCGGACATCTCCGACCACCGCGAGTCCCCCGCCCGCGACGTGCTGACGCTGCTGGAAAAGACCGGCGCCAAGGCCGACTACTACGACCCCTACGTGGCCGAGATAGACCTCGAAGGCGAGCTCCGCCGCTCCAGGAAGGACGCGCTGAAAAAGATCAGGACCTACGACTGCGTGATGATAGTGACGCCGCACGCCTGTATCGATTACGCCGACATTGCGAAAAAAGCCCGCCTCGTCTTCGACACCAGGAACGCCACCAAAGGCCTGAAGGGAAAGAATATTTTCCGCCTATGACCGAAACCCAGGACCCAAAGCTGCTCTGGTTCAATTTCCTCAAGATCTTCACCCGCGCGCTGGTGCAGATAAACCTCTACAAGCCGGACCACCCCCAGGTAAAGCTGGCGCTGGAGGAAGGCCAGGCTTTGCTCGCGCAGATCGCCGACTCGCTTTCCGGGGGCGAGTTCTCCATCACCATAGACAACGACAAACTGCTGGTCAACGGCATCGCCCTGGTGGCCGCCGACAAACTGCCGAACTCGCTGAAGAACCTTTATTCCAAGTTCCGCATCCAGACCATCACCTTCTCCCCCGGCGTTACCGGCGACGACCTGCTGGCCCTGGCCCAGGTGCAGGCCTTCAAGGGCGAGGCCAAGGCCTTTCTCAAAGAACGGGGCATTGAAAAAATAACACTCAACGAATCGGTTTACGCGAAAGTGGACGCGGGCCAGCCCCAGGCCGCCCCGGCCGCCGCTCCCGCGGCCCAGGCCGCGCCGGCCCCGGGCGCCCGGTCGGCCGCCGCCGACGAAAGGATGGCCAAGAAGATATCCGAAGAGACGCTCGAGGTGGCGCTTGCCACCGTGGTCAGCCGGGCCACGCCCGACGCGGACGAGCAGAAGCGCATCATGGAGATCCTCTCCGCCAAATTCAAAGAAGAGATCCTCGCCGAAGTAAAAAAAGCCATCGAAGTGGTGCACCGGGAAAAGAAAAAAGTAGAGAACGACATGGTGCGCGCGGAATCCGTGATGACCAGCATGGCCGATGGCGTCGTGGTGGTGGACAAGGACGGCAAGATCCTGATGATGAACCCCCAGGCGGAAGCCATGTCCGGCCCGCTGGCGCAGCTGTCGGGCAAGAAGATCGTGGACCTTTCGCAGATAGAGAACCAGGTGGTCTCGCTGGCCAGGGAGATAAAGTCGGAGAACAAGGAAGACATTTCCCGGGAAGTGACCAGCCTGGGCTCGGCCGAGCTGGCCGAAACGGTAAAAAAAGCCACCGCCATCATCCAGAACGAGGACGGCAAGATCGTCGGTTCCGTGTCCATGCCGACCGACGCCGCCAAGCTCAAGCAGGTTGAGAAGATGCAGCAGGAATTCATCGCCAACATGACGCACGAGCTGCGCTCCCCGCTGACCTCCATAAAGGCGGCCCTAGAGATCATGAGCCGCGACTCGGGCGGCCCCGGCAACGCCGCCAGCGGCGTGCTCAACACGGCCATCCGCAATACCGAGCGCCTCAACTCCATCATCACCGACATCCTGGATTTTTCCAAACTGCAGTCCGGCAAGCTGGTCTTCCACCAGGAAAGCGCCGCCGCCGAAGAAGTGGCGAACGAGGCCGTGGACTCCATGAAAGCCTGGGCCTCGTCCAAGGGCGTCAACCTGCTGGTCCGCTCCGGCCCCGGCGTGCTGCCCGTCTACGCCGATAAGCGCCGCACCGTGCAGGTGCTGATCAATCTCATCTCCAACGCCATCAAATTCACGCCGCAGGGCGGCACCATCGAGGTGTCGTCGGACCCGGGCACCGACGCCCTGGCCGGTTTCTCTTTCTTCTCCGTGAAAGACAACGGCTGCGGCATAAAGAAAGAGGACCAGGGCAAGATCTTCGAGAAATTCGTGCAGGTAGCCTCCGGTGAGAAGGTCGGCGGCACCGGCCTGGGCCTGGCCATCACCAAGGCCATGGTGGTAATGCAGAGCGGCAGGATCACGCTGGAAAGCGAGCCCGGCCGCGGGTCCACGTTCCGCGTGGCCATGCCGGTCTACAAAGGCCAGGGCGAGCAGCCCGTTTTCGAACAGTCCCCCGAGGTTAAGGAAGAGGCGAAGCCCTGGTGGAAAAAGCTCCTGGGCCTGTAGGGCCGGCCGCTCAAGTATTGTTATCCCGCCCATATAAATTATAAAATAATCTTTCAGTCCTGCGCCCGTATCTCAACGGATAGAGTCCCGCCCTGCGAAGGCGGTTGTACAGGTTCGATTCCTGTCGGGCGCACCAAAAATTTGTTATAAAGAACCCGAAGCGGGCCATAATCATGGCCCGCGGCAGGAATCGAAAGGCGGAGCCGCGAAGGCAGCAGCCTGCAGCGGCGAGCCGGGGTCGCGGGGCACGGTGAGCGACGGCGAACCGGGAACCCGTGACCGACTGTCGGGCGCACCAAAATTTAACCTCCTTATGTCCGATCATAAAGAAGAAATAAAAAAAGAATCCGCCACCGGCCGCTATGTCTACGACAAGAAGCTGGGCAAGGTGGTCAAGGTCTCGGACGAAGTGCCGGGCCTTAAGAAGGGCGGCTCCGCCGAGGCCGGCGGCTGTCCCATGAAGCATACCTGCGGCGGCGGCTGCGGCTGCGGCGGCTGACCGGGCCTCTTTTTCAGCGCTTGAGAGTTTGCGAGTTCAGGGCCGCGGCCCGCGACTTTCAAACTCTTATTTATTTCTGGGGGAAAGGCGGAGTATTCCGGCCTTTACGGGTGTTGACCGATGACCAAACTGGAAAAAGATATCTTCTCAAGACACGATAAAAAAGTGCTGGCCGCGCTGCGCGCCGCCACGGTGGGCATTGCCGGCGCCGGCGGCCTCGGTTCCAACGCCGCCATAGCCCTGGCCCGCGCGGGCGTAGCCCGGCTCATCATAGCCGACTTCGACAAGATCGAGCCCTCCAACCTCAACCGCCAGCAGTACACGGTAAAACAGGTGGGCCTGCGCAAAGTAAAAGCCCTCCAGGCCAACCTCAAACTCATCGCCCCTTTCACCCGCTGCGAAGCGCGCGACATAAAGATAAAACCTTCCAACATCGCCGCCGTCTTCGGTGCGGCCGATATCCTTATAGAGGCTTTCGACAAAGCCGACCAGAAAGGCATGCTCATAAACGCCTGGCTGCAGCTGTACCCCGACAGGCCCCTGATCGCCGCCTCGGGACTGGCCGGCTACGGCAGGAACTCAAAGCTGCGCACCCGCAAAATGGGCAACCTCTATATCTGCGGCGACGGCGACAGCCAGTGCGCCGCGGGCGTCAGCCCCATGGCGCCCCGCGTGGCCCTGGTGGCCAATATGCAGGCTAATTTAGCGGTAGAGCTTTTAATCAGGATAAAGGGGAAAAAGAATGTTTAAAACCAACGAGTATTTCGACGGCAAAGTAAAATCCATAGCTTTCAGCGCCGGCGCGGGCCCCGCTACCGTGGGCGTAATGGCCCCCGGCGACTACGAGTTCGGCACCGCCAAAAAAGAGATCATGAGCGTGGTCAGCGGCAAACTGACCGTGAAGCTGCCCGGCGAAACTTCCTGGCAGGATTTCCCCAAAGGTTCCACCTTCACCGTGGCGCCCAACGCCAAGTTCCAGCTGAAAGTGGCCGAAGACACCGCCTACCTCTGCCTCTACGTGGACTAAACTCCGCCGCAAATAAAAACCCCGGGCGCGAACCCGGGGTTTTTTTATTTCTCCAGGCGCGTTATTCTTCTATCTCGCCCAGGTTCAGCACTATCGATTTTGTCTTCAGCATGGCCACGAAGGCGGGCTTGTCCACCGACTTTATATAGGCCTCCTCCGGCTCTACCTGCTTGTCCACTACCAGCTTGAACAGCACGTCGTTAAGCATGGTCATGCCCTGCTTTTTGCCGGTCTGCATGATGGAAGGGATCTGGTAGATCTTGCCCTCGCGTATCAGGTTGGACACGGCGCTGTTCACGAACAGCGCCTCCATGGCCGCCACGCGCCCCCCGCCTATCTTTTTGCAGAGGGTCTGGGAGATGACGCCTTTCAGCGAGGTGGACAGCATGGTCCTTATCTGGCCCTGGCGGTCGGCCGGGAACTGGTCTATGATGCGGTCCACCGTGGACGCCGCCGTGGTGGTGTGCAGCGTACCGAAAACCAGGTGGCCCGTTTCCGCCGTCTCTATGGCGATGGAAATGGTCTCCAGGTCGCGCATTTCGCCCACCAGGACGATATCCGGGTCCTCGCGCAGCGCCGCGCGCAGCGCCTGGGAGAACGACTTGGTGTGCACGTGCACTTCGCGCTGGTTTATCAGGCAGCTCTTCCTGTTGTGCACGAACTCTATGGGGTCCTCGATGGTGATGATATGGTCTTTACGGTGGCGGTTGATATAATCCACCAGCGCGCACAGCGTGGTGGACTTGCCGGACCCGGTGGGCCCGGTCACCAGCACCAGCCCCTTGGAGAGGAAGCAGAGGTCTATGATCTCCTTGGAGAGCCCCAGCTTTTCGGCCGTGACGATCTCCATGGGGATCTGCCGGAACACCCCGCCCATGCCGAACCTGTCCATGAAGATGTTCACGCGGAACCGGGCCAGCCCGGCTATTTCATGGGCGAAGTCGGTATCGTGCGTCTCGGCGAATTGCGCCGCGTTGTGCGGCGGCATGATAGCCCCCACCAGCGCGGTCATGCGGTCGTGCTTCACCACCTGTTCGTCGCTCAGCTCTTTCATGTCGCCGTGCACGCGCACCAGCGGCTTGTGGCTGGAAGTCAGGTGCAGGTCCGAAGCCCCCAGCTTGAACATCTTGCGCAACAGCGCGTTTATCTCGGGCTCCGGCCCGGCGGCGGCCGCGGCGGCCGCGGAGGCCGCTGGCGCCGGGGCCCCGTTGCCGTTGGCGCGGGGCGCGCTCAGGGAAATTTTAGCGGACAGCTGGTCCCCGTCGGCCGCGCAGACCACCTGCACCGGCCTGGCCCCGCAGAGATACTCGAATTTTACGGGGATATTCTGCGCCACCAGCTCCTTGCTGGCGGCCGGCGCTATCTCCTGCACCAGGCCCACTATCTGCGCCAGGGAAAGCTGCTGGGCGAGCATGTTGGAGGAACCGGCCTCGGTCTTAAGCACCGGGGCTTTGCCGGGCTCCAGCACCAGTTCCTGTTTCGCCTGCAGTTTTTCGATAAGTTTGTCTAATTGTGCCATGATACCCCTTTAACCGTTTGCCGCCCCGATAAAAACGATTCAACCGCCCGAGTAGATATGAGAGATCACTACCCTGTCGCCGTCCTTCAACTGGTCGCCGGCCGCCACGGCCTTGCCGTTGCGCGTTATGATGGTAGGCCGTTTTTTATCTATCTTGACGTAAGCCGACAGTTCCCCGGCCGTCATGGGCCCGGGGAGCGTCAGCGCTTTCTCGCTGAACCCACCCTCGTAGATGAGCGGGCCGATAAGCTTCACCGTTAATTTCATCAGCTCAGCCTGGCGTATTTCTCCGTCTCGGCGGCTTCCTTCTGCAGGCCGAGCCCGGCCAGCAGCTCTTTCGTGGGAATGCCCCGCTTGTCGTAGCCGCGCTGGTCGTAGTAATGCTGCAGCAGGGAATCGTACTTGTCGTACTCCAGCACCACGCCCTTCTGCGGGCCCTCGGTGTCGGCGTTGGCCTTGTCGAACCAGACCGCGGGCGGGTAATCGTCCTTGCGGGAAGCGCCGGGGAACTCGCGCAGGTAGTGCAGCTTGATCATGGCGTAGCCGCGGTCGGCGGCCTTCCAGAAATCCTCCAGCGTCCAGTTCAGCCCTGTGCAGGCGTTGAAGAACTTGGGATAATTCTCCAGCTCGTAGCCCACTTCCACCCACGGGAAGCGGCAGGCTACCAGCAGTTCGAACAGGCCGCCGCGGATGCGCTGCAGCTCTATCACCTTGGCCGCCTTCTCGGGGCCGTAAGATTCGCGCGTGCTGTGCTTGAGCTCGAAGGTGATGATCCAGGCCTCGCGGTGGTGGCCGCCGATGGGCGCCACGCCGAAAGCCAGGGCCTGGCCCGGGATGGACTTGCAGTTGTAGGCCGCCATCTCCAGGCCTTTCACCTGCATGGCGTAATTCACGGACTCCTTGCCCCAGGCTTTGCCCATGCGCAGCGTGCCGTCGGCCAGCAGGTCGCCCACCTTGCCTTCGCGGCGCGCTATCTGCCCCAGCAGCGCTTTGCCTTTCTCGGCGTCGCCGAACTTGAAGTCGCCCGCGGTCGCGCCGTGCTCGATGGCGTCGGCGTAGAAGCCCAGCACCGCGCCGGCCGAGATGGTGTCCAGACCGTAATCGTCGCAGAGGTAGTTGAGCGAAGCCACCTGCTTGAGGTCGAACACGTTGACGTTCGGGCCCAGCATGCCGATGTTCTCATAGTCCAGCTCGGACTCATGGCCTTCCTTGTCCTCTATGGTGATGCCGCAGTGCATGGTGCAGTTGGGGCAGCCGTAGGTCGCTATGCGGGCGTCGTTAAGGCGCTCGCCGTCCACTTTAAAGGCCTCGGGATGGGTGGTTTTGCGCATGTTCTGCACGGGCAGGCCGTTCACTTCGTTGCACCAGGCCAGCACGGCGTTGGTGCTCTGCTTGGACCAGCCGCTTTTCTGGTCGAGCTCGCGGGCTTTCTTCAGGCCCTCGATGCCCAGCTGTTTCATTTCTTCGGCGCGCTCCTGCGGGATGGCCTTGGTGCCTTTCACCACTATGGCCTTGAGCATTTTGGAGCCCATCACGGCGCCGATGCCGGGCCGGCCCGCGGCGCGGCCTTCCATGCTGCGGATCACGGAGTAAAGCACTTTATTCTCGCCGGCCTGGCCGATGTTCAGCACGCCGGTGCTCTTGGGATGTTTCGCGTAGATCCAGTCGTTGGTGGCGTAGGTGCCCTTGCCCCAGACTTCTTCGGCGCTCTGGAATTCCACTTTGTCATCCTCTATGTAAAGGAGAGTGGGCTTGGCGGCCATGCCTTCCACTATAAGGGCGTCGTAGCCGGCGCGGCGCAGCTGGCTGGCCACGTGCGTGCCCAGGTTGCCGTCGCCGTAGAAACCGGTGAGCGGGGACTTGGCGGCCACCACGGCCTTGCCGGTGTTGGGGGCGGGGATGCCGGAGATGGGGCCGAGGGCGACTACCAGCTTGTTCTCGGGGCCGAGGGGATCTATGCCCGGCTTAAGCTCGTCGAAAAGTATCTTGGCGGCGAAGCCGCGCCCGCCCACCCAGGTCTGGGCGAATTCTTCGGTAAAGGATTCTTTCTTCCAGGTTTTATCAGTGAGGTTCACCCTCAGGATGTATCCGGTCCAGCCTTTCATGTTTCCCTCCGTTCAGAACGCCTTAAAGCTATTAAATTCTACTCTTTTTGCAACCCCCGGGGAACATGCGGCTGCCGGTCTTATGGCCCAAACAAGACTAGGCCTAAATACCGGGCCGGCCTGGGCACAAAGCCTTATGTGCGGGCCAGGGGGTAATTTGTAACCTGTTCTTGTAAAGCTTTCGGGCCGCGGGGCCCATCTAAAGGAGAATTAATGAAAATATTAATGACCTCAGTTCTGTTAGCCGCAGGGTTTTCCCCGGCAGCGGCCGGCTCTTTCGCCGAACTGGCCTCCCAGGCCGACGCGAACGGCGCCAAAGCCCCCGCCGTGAACGTGGGCGCGGCCTTCCCCGGAATGCAGACCTGCTCCTTTACCGAAGCCAAGAACAACACCTGCGTTTTTACCTGCAAGAACGGCGCCACGGTGGTCAGGCCGGCCATCCAGTCCCAGTTCGTCGCCAACGGCTGCGCCAAATTCATCATGGTTTCCTCGGACTTCCAGAACAAAGCCGCGCAGCCCTGGGCCGAAGCGGCCAAGGCGGCCTACGAGAACGCCCTGGACGAGGGCGGCCTGACGATCTTCGCCGATCTTAAAGAACTCCCCCCCGGCGCGCGCCGCCAGCTGGAGCAGGAATGGCAGACCCTGCCCCAGGGTCCCGGCAATTCCTCCGAAGCTTTCAAGATGCAGGCCAACGGCAGGACGGCTTTCGTAGTGCAGAGCTACGTCAACAGCGATTCCCTGCGCGTTTTCATCTTCAACGCGGCCGGCGTACTGGTGGCCCGCGGCGAAGGCAGCTCCGACTCGCCTCTTGCCTGGCTGCCCCTGTAAGCCTTAAGCAGCGATAAAATAGAACCGCCGGGCCTGCGCCCGGCGGTTTTATTTTACGGGGGCGTGTCAGCCGAGCAGCGCCTGCATATCGGCCGGCAGCGGGGCGCGGACCTTCATGGGCCGGCCGTCGGCGGGGTGCAGGAAATTCAGTTCGCTGGCATGCAGGGCCTGGCGGGCCAGGCGCATCTTCACGGCATCCTCCGGCGTCATGCGGTCCTCGACCAGCCTTAGGAAAATATTTTCGTCCAGGCCGTACATCTTATCTCCCACCACCGGGCGGCCCAAGGCCAGCAAGGTGGCCCGTATCTGGTGCGTGCGGCCCGTATGGGGGATCGCTTCCAGGACGCTGAAGCCTTTCAGGCTCTTCACCGGCGTAAAGAGCGTCTCAGCCCATTGCGCTTCGCGCCCGGGCTCCGGCTGAAGGGCGGCGGAAGGTTCGAACTGCCGTTTTTTGCGGATGGCGGAAGCCGCGGCGGGCGCTATGTATCCCCGGGCGATCTCCGCCCGTTCAAAAACGCCCTCGGTGAATACGGTGTATTTTTTCTGCACGCTGCGCGCGGCGAACTGCCGCCAGCAGGCCAGCGCGGCGCGGGCGTTCCTGGCCACCAGCGTAACCCCGGAAGTCTCGCGGTCCAGCCTGTTGATGATGGACGGCTCGGGCACGTTCAGCCGCTCCCTCAGCACCATCCACAGCGTGTTCTTGAAATACCGGCCGGCGGGATGCGCGGGCAGGTCGCCTGTTTTATTTACCAGGATGATATCCCGGTCCTCGTAAAGAACCGTTACCGCCAGGTCCGATACCGGCTCGGCAGACTCGGCCGGGAAATACTGGATCAAGTCCCCTTCCGCGAGGACGCGGCCGGGTTCCGGCGGGGCGTCATTCAGGCGCACGGCGCCTTCGGCGGCCAGCCGGGTCCATTCTTCGGGGGTGTGGTAAGGGAACCTGGCGCTGAGAAAAGCCGCGAGGGAGCCGCCGGCGTCTTCTTTCCGGACGGTGTAGCGCATTATCCTGTCGCCGTCGTTGATTTTGTTTATAAAAAAGGCCCGGGGGAGCCCCGGGCCGTTCCTTTTGGCGGAGTTCAGCCGCCGGTGAACAGGCGCCCGCTGATATTGTAGAGCTCGGAGCCGTCCTTCAGCTTCCAGATCTCGGAATAGTCGAAATGCAGGCCGTCCCTCTTTATGGTCGTAAAGATGTCCACGCTTTCGCTGTAAACTTCGTTGAGGGTGATGACGTTGTTCTCGTAAGAACCCGCGGCCTGCCCGGCTTCGTCCAGCAGCTGCGTCCCTTTTTTGACGAACCTGGCGGGTTCCACGGCCAGCCCCACCATGCCGCAGTCGAAGTAGCCGCCTTTGCGGAAAAGATAATCGGCGCCTTCTTCGAAAGCCATGTCCATATAACAATGGGCCCCGGAGCCCTGGTAGGTCCATTCGCCCCAGCCCAGCCAGTTGCCTGAGATCCCCAGGCCGGCGCGGGCGGCCTGGCGGCCGGGCGCGGCCTTACGGCCGCCGCCTACTACGGGCAGATACTGCCCGGAGGACGTGATATAACCGGAACCGTTGAAGACGGCCGCCACGAACTTTCCGCTGGCGGCGTAGATGAACCCGCCGCCTGTGGGGATCACCACTTCCACCTTGCCGGTGCGGGGATCCAGCAGCAGCAGCGCACTTTTGGCTTGCGGCGCGGGAGCTGAGGGGAGGGCCGCCTGCGGCGCGTCCGCCGCTTTTACGGCGGCCAGGCCGTCCAATTGCGCCAGCGCCGTCTGCTGCGCGGCCAGCGCGGCGGGAAGCAGGGTTATCAGGAATAAGAACGCGGTCTTTTTCATATGGCTCCTTAACTTAGTTAATGTCCGCCGCCTTTAAGCATTTCGAGGGAGTGGGGGATCAGGTCGAGGACGGCTTCCAGGGATTCTTTTACGGCTTTGGGGCTGCCGGGCAGATTGATGATAATGGTATTGCCGCGTATGCCGGCTATGCCGCGCGAGAGCACGGCTTTTTTAGTTTTCTTCAGGCCCTCGGCCCGCATAAGCTCGGGGAGGCCGGGGATGTTTTTTTCCAGTACCTGGGCGGTGGCTTCGGGGGTGACGTCGCGGCCGCTGAAGCCGGTGCCGCCGGTGGTGATGACGACGTTGACCTTGAGGGTGTCGCAGTAGTGGAGGAGTTTTTCTTTGATGGCCGGGATCTCGTCGGGGACGATGTCGTAGGCGGCGGTGCGGGCGCCGATGGTCTTGATCATTTCGGAGACGAGTCTGCCGCTGGCGTCTTCGGCCTGGCCTTTGGAGCAGCGGTCGCTGGAGGTGAGTACGGCTATTTCAATAAAGCTCAATTGGGTCTCCTACGGCTATTTCGCCGCCTTCAAGGACTTCGCCGAAGATGCCTTCGCGGGGCATGATGCAGTCGCCTACCTGGTGGTAGATGGCGCAGTGTTTATGGCATTCTTTGCCTATTTTGGAGATCTGGAGTACGGCGGTTTTGCCGACGCGGAGCTTGTCGCCGAGTTTGAGGGCGGCGAGGTCGATGCCTTCGGTGGTGAGGTTCTCGGCGTAGATGCCGGGGCGGATCTGCACGGAGGCGTTCTTGGCGGCGGCGGCGGCTATCTGGCCGCGGACGCTTTCCATGGGCAGCAGGCTGACCTGGCGGAGCTGGGTGCCGGCGTGGGCGTCGTCTTTTATGCCGTGATGTTTTACCAGCACGGCTTTCTGCGCCTGCTCTTTAGGCACGCCCTTGGCCGCGCTGAAATTTATAGAAAATATTTTACCCATATAAACTCATTAGTTAATCCAGGCCGCCAGCCGGGCCGGAACGCAAAACACGCTCGGCCACACCGTGGCCTCGCTCGGTATTCGCCTGCCGGGCTATGCAACCGTCAGGCTCAACGACGGTTTTGCTAACCCGGCCCGTCCGTCAGCCTGTAGACTTTCCACCAGAACAACCGGGCTACTTGCGCGTATAATGGCCGCTTTTGCCGCCGCTTTTCTCCAAGAGGAAAATTTCGCCGATTTCCAGGTCCTGGGCGAACATTTTACACATGTCGTAAATGGTGAGGGCGGCGACGGAGGCGGCGAGGAGGGCTTCCATTTCTACGCCGGTTTTGCCGGTGCAGCGGGCTTCGGTGTTTATGAGGACGCCGGTTTTGTCCAGTTTGAACTCCACGCCGACGAAATTGAGGGGAAGGTTGTGGCAGAGGGGGATGAGGCCGGCGGTGTTCTTGGCGGCGAGGATGCCGGCGAAGCGGGCGGCTTCGAGGACGTTGCCTTTGGGGAGTTCGCCGGCTTTTATGAGGCCGATTATTTCGGCATTGAGCTTTATGTAAGCCTGGGCTTTGGCTATGCGTTTGGTGTCTTTTTTCGCGCCTACGTCTATCATGTTATCCGCCTATGCTGCTCATTTCTATGTGGCCCGCCGAGGGCGAATCTTTCTTGTAATTAGATTTTACTAAAAAAACCTTTTTCAGGTAGTCGTCCAGGGCGGCGTCGGGCGCGCCGGAGCGCAGCAGCTCGCGCAGGTCATGGGTGGCCGGAGAGAACAGGCAGGGGTAGACTTTGCCGGCGCAGTCCAGGCGCACGCGGTCGCAGGTGCCGCAGAAGTAGTCGCTGCGGCCGCTGATAAAGCCTATTCTGCCTTTGGCGCCCAGCAGGGTGTAGAGGCGGGCGGGGCCGTCGCCGCGGCCGGCGGGGACTTCGGCCAGGGCGCCCATGGTTTCTGCTATGCGCTTCTTGGTTTCTTCGGTGGTAAAAAGGGTGCCGGAAAGTTTGTAGGACCTGTTGTTGGTGTTGTAGAGCTCTATAAAGCGCACGTCCAGCGGGTAATCCACGGAGAGTTTGGCGAAGTCGGGGATCTCAAGGTCGTTGATGCCCTTCATTATAACCACGTTCAGCTTTACTTTCGTATAGTTGGCCGCCAGCGCGGTCTGTATGCCGTTCCAGACCTTGGGAAAACCGGGCGAGCCGGTTATTTTTTTAAAGGTTTCCTCTTTGAGGGTATCCACGCTGATATTCACGCGGTCCAGCCCGGCGGAACGCAGGCCCTCGGCCAGGCCGGCCAGCAGCAGCCCGTTGGTGGTCAGCGCCAGTTCCTCCAAGCCGGGGATGGCCTTTATCAGCCGCACCAGCTCCACCACGTTCTTTTTCAAAAGGGGTTCACCGCCGGTAAGGCGGATCTTTTTTACGCCGGCGCGCACGAAGGCGGCGGCGGCCCTGGCGATTTCCTCGTGGCGCAGCAGGTCCTCGTGCTTGAGGAACCCGCTTTTTTCCATGGGGGTGCAGTAGATGCAGTTCAGGTTGCACCTGTCGGTGAGGGAGATGCGCAAATACTCTACAGCCATGCCAGGAATTTCGCCTTCGCGCCTTTTTTAACGGCGCCGTTCTCTTTTACCATCGTAAACCCGCCGGCGGCGGCCAGGGCCAGGATGTCGGCGGAGCCGTTGTTGGAAACCCCGGCCAGAAGATATTCGGTTTTGGCGCGCACGGTGGAAAGCACCAGGGCCCGGCGCGGGGTGCGGGGGTCGAAGGCCGCGGCGCAGGCGCCGGTTTTGAATTCCGGCGCGTAGTCGGGGCGGCCGGCCAGGCGGCGGATGGCGGGCCGGATATAGGCGAGGTACGCCATGAAGTTGGCCACGGGGTTGCCGGGGATGCCGAACACCAAAGTGCGGCCTTTAACGCCGAAGAACATCGGCTTGCCGGGCCGCACGCGCACTTTGTGGAAAAGGGCTTTTACTCCCAGGGACTTTAAAACCCCGGGCACCAGGTCATAGTCGCCCATGGAGACGCCGCCGGAGATAAGCACGATGTCGGCCTTGAGGGCCTTGGCGAGGGCGGCTTTCATTTTTTTGGCGTCGTCGCGCACTATCACGGGGGCCGCGTTTATGCCGTCGGTCTTCAGCATGGCCGCCAGCATGGGGCCGTTGCTGTTATAGATCTGGTTCTTGCCCAGCCTGGCGCCCGGGGGGATTATTTCCCCCCCGGTGTTTATCAGCGAAACTTCGGGCAGCGCGCCGGTCCGCACCCGGCTGCGCCCCACGGCGGCCAGCGCGGCCATATGGGAGATGGAGAGAACGGTGCCGCGGCCCAATATTTTCTGTCCCTTTTTTATATCCTCTCCGCGCAGGGCGATATTGGCGCCTTTCTTTATCCTTTCCCGGAATTTCACCAGGCCGTCTTTTTCCGAGGTGACTTCCACCATCGCCACGGCGTCGGCCCCGGCGGGCACGGGCGCGCCGGTCATGATCTTTACGCAGGCGCGCGGCGGCAATTTCCCTTTGAACTCGTCTCCGGCCTGTATCAGGCCGAGGCTCCCCAGTTCCGTTCCCGGCGCCACGTCGGCGGCGCGCACGGCGTAGCCGTCCACGGCGGACTTATTAAAAGGAGGCATTTCCAGGCCGGAACGGACGTCTTCCAGCAGCGCCCGGCCCACGGCGTCCTCCAGGCGGGTTTCAACTTGCGGCAGGGGCCGCGCGTTCTTTAAAACTATCTTTATGGCTTCTTCAAAACTGATCATAGTATCCTTTTTATCAGGTGCAGCGCCGTGGCTTTGAACGAGGCGTAAACCTCGCGGCCTTCCTTCAGGCCCAGCCCGTCCACCAGCTGCTTGGTAACCGCGGCCCGCAGGGCGAAACCGCAGTTCAGTTCCACCTTGTATTCCAGGCCCCAGGGCGCCACCGAGACCACTTTGGACTTGAAATTATTGCGCCGCCCGCCCGCGTCGGGGCTGAGCGAAACGGAAACGTCCTCGGGCCGGATGCAGACGTACACGCTGTCGCCGGCCTCGCAATCGGACACCACCATCAGCGTATGCCCGCCGGCCTCCACCGAGCAGAGATTGTCCTGCTTGGCGTCCACTTTGCCGGGCAGGATGGTTTCCACGCCCACAAAGTCAGCCACCTCGGCCGAAACAGGCCGCGTAAAGATATCCTGCGGCTCGCCCTGCTGCAGTATCCTGCCGTTCACCAGCACGCCCAGCGTGTCGCAGAGGGTCAGCGCCCCGCCCTGGTCCTGCGTGACAAAGACCACGGCCGCCCCGGAAGTTTTCAGCACGCGCCGCAGGTCGCGGGAGACGGCGGCCTTCACCCGCTCGTCCAGGGCCGCGAAGGGTTCGTCCAGCAGCACCAGCCTGGGTTTGGTGACGAAAGCCCGCGCCAGCACCGCGCGGTGGCTCTCGCCCTGGGACAGCGTTTTGGCGTTGCGGTCCTTCAAATGGCTTATCTTAAAAAGTTCCAGCGCTTCATCCACGGCCGCGGCGTCTTTCTGCCCGCGCAGTTTCAGCGGCAGGGCGACATTATCGTAAACCGTATCATTGGTCAGGTAAGGCTGGGAGAAAACCACGGACATGGCGCGGCGCAGGAACAGCTTATTGGCCGGGGCCAGGGCGTTCCGCCCCATTATCTCCAGCGTGCCGGCGGAAGGGGCATTCAGCAGGGCCAGGGCGTTGAGCAGCGTGGTCTTGCCGGCGCCGTTGGGCCCTATGATGGCGAACACTTCCCCCGCGCGGATCTTGAGCGAATCCACCGCCAGGTTAAAAGTGCCCACGCTCAGGCGCAGTCCGTTCAGTTTTATCATCGCGCGAGCACCTTGTTCTGCTGTATCAGCGTCAGCGCCAGGTTCACTATGAACCCCAGCGTCAGCAGCACCAGGCCGATGGCGATGGCCATGTCGAAATTGCCCATCTGCGTTTCCATCACCGTGGCGGTGGTCAGCATGCGCGTCTGGTGGCGGATATTGCCGCCCACTATCATCACGGCCCCCACCTCGGCCACCAGCCGGCCGAAGCCGGCTATCACGGCGGCCAGCACGGTGAGGCGGATCTCCTTGAGGCAGACCTTTATGGCCTGCCAGTCGCTGGCGCCCAGGGTAAGCACCTGCTGGTAGAATTTCGGGTCCACGCTCTGCATGGCGGAAATGGATAAGGCGGTGATGATGGGCAGGGCGATGATGAACTGGGCTATTATCATGCCCTTCGGGGTGTAAAGCCAGTTTAGGAAACCCAGCGGCCCGCTCCTGGCCAGGAACAGCATTACCACCAGGCCCGCCACCACCGGGGGCAGGCCCATGCCGGTGTTCACCAGGGCTATCAGCAGTTTCTTAAGCGGGAATTTTTTTACGGCTATCCAGGAACCCAGGGGCACGCCGGCCAGCACCGCCAGGGCGGTGGCCGCCAGCGAGACGGCCAGCGAAAGCCGGGCGATGGCGAAGATCTCGGCGTTGCCGGAGAAGATAAGGTGCAGGGCCTTCAGGAAGCCCTCCGCGATAAAATCCATAGTTCCTGTTCCGCCGGTTACTTTAACTGGTAGTCGCTCTTGATCCGGTAATCGTAGAAGAACAGCTGCTGGCCGTACTTCTTCACGCCGAACTTCTCTATCAGCTCTTTGGCCGGTGCCGAAAGCACAAAGCCGAAGAAGGCCTGCGCGCCTTCGGTGTTGACCTTGGGGAACTTGGCCGGGTTCACAAGGATAAGGCTGTAGCGGTTTATCAGCGCGTCGTCGCCTTCGCTTACTATCTCAAGCCCGACATTCTTCTCCATGGCCAGATAGGTGGACCTGTCCGCCAGCACATAAGCTTTCTTCTCCTTGGCGATGGAGAGCGTGCCCGCCATGCCCTGCCCGGCTTCTATATAGAACTCCGCGGACGGTTTCACCTTGGCGGCGTCCCAGAGCTTAAGCTCTTTCTTATGCGTGCCGGATTTGTCGGCGCGCGAGACGAAGGTCGCTTTAGCGGCGGCTATTTTCGCGAAGGCCTCGGCGGCCTTTTTCGTTCCTTTGACCTTGGCGGGATCGGAGGCGGGGCCCAGCAGCACAAAGTCGTTATGCAGGAAAGTGGTGCGGTCGGTGCCGTAGCCTTCCGCCACGAACTGCGCCTCGTCATCGGGGCTGTGCACCCAGAGGATGTCGGCTTCCCCCGTTTTCCCCAGCTGCATGGCCTGGCCGGAACCCACGGCTATGGCCTGCAGGGTGTGTTTTCCGTCTTTCTGAAAAGCGTCGGTCAGTACGTCCAGCAGGCCGGTATCGCGCACGCTGGTGGTGGTCGCCAGGCGCACCACGCTTTGCGGCGCGGGCTTTTCCTGGCAGCCGAAGGACAATACCGCCGCGAGAACCGCCGTAAATAATTTCAGGTTTTTCATGTTCGCCTCTCTTTAAGTTTACTGAAGCGTTGGAGCCGGGGTCAAGGCTTGAGCACTTCCACCTTGTTCACGGAGCGCACGTTGCGGTCTATAAAGAAATCCGCGGTGGAGAACAGGGCGAAGCGCCCGTCCTTGTCCTGCCCCTTGTCCACCACCAGGAAGTCGGCGTTGTCGTTGCGGTTAACGATCTCGGCCAGGCTGAAAGCGGCGCGGTAGCTGTCCTTGGCGGACACCACCACCAGCGACGCGCCGGAGTCCTGCGGCAGGGCGCCGGCCTTGGCCAGCACGTCCTTGAGCACAAAACCTTCGGTCGTTTTTACGCCCTTGAACCCGGTCCCGTGGCCGTATGCGGTATCCTGGTAGACCCGTTTCTCCGCGAGCTGGCCCGGGGCCGGCACCGGCAGCGCTTTGCCGCCGACGATCACGCTGAACTCGGGCGTGAAGACCGCGACGTGCTTCTTGCCGGGGAACACCCCGGGCGCGGCTTTTACCGTTATTTTGGACGGGTTGGCGATGAAGCGGGTATTGTAAAGGTCTCCGCTGCAGACCAGCCGGGGAGCCTCGGGCAGCGGCCATTCCGTCTTCTTCTTGCCCGGGTTGACCGCGCGCGCGCTGCTGGTTATCAGCGCGTTAAAGTTAAAGCGGGAGTAATAGAGCTCGCCCCAGCTGAACACCGCTTTTTCGCCTTTGTCGTTCTCCACCACCACGTACAGGTCCACTTCCGGCGAGAAATCCGCGCCGGCTTTTTTTACCGGCTTGGCGTTGATGATGTCGTAGAGCGAATAACCCGTGAAGAAATAGGCGCCCTTGAACTCCGGCTTGCCGTTCTCAAAGGCCACCTCTTTCACCGCGGCGGCGCGCAGCGGCAGGGCCGCCAGCTCCACGGGGCCGGGGTTCTCCACTTCGCCGCCCACGTACACGCTCTTCAGCGCGTATTCCTTTACCGGCCCCCGCTCGAAAAAGCTGTTGACCGGGGAGACGGCCGGCGCGGCCTCCTGCGCCACAACGGGCGACCCCGCCGCCAGCAGCAATACCGCCATAAATGTTTTTCTCATGATCTCTCCTTATAAACCGCGTCCAAGATCTTTTTGCCCGCTCAGGCGCGCTCCAGCTGGGCTGTCTTTATATTCTTTAAAAAAGCCAGCAAATTGCGATGCCGCTCCAGGCCGGCGCGGCCCGTTTTCTGGTACACGTAAAAATTATCCTCCAGCATCTTCAGCTGGGGGAAAACGTTGGCCAGCGTTTTGGCCTTGAATTCTTTGAGCACGCAGTACTTGGGCACAAAGCCCACGCCCAGGCCCTCCAGGGCGGCGTTGATGATGGCCCGGATATGGTTAAGCTCCGTGACTTCCCTGAATTCCGGCCTTTCAGCAACCGGCAGGGCGTTCAGGAAATTGCCCCACCATTGCGCGCCCTTGTCCAGCGACAGGATATCGCAGGCGGACAGGTCCCCCGGGATCCGGATCTTATGTTTCTTTATGAACTCCGGGGCCGCGATCACCGCGTATTCCTCGCGGAACAGCGGGGTTTTGTCCACGCCCTCGGCCTTGTGGCTGCGGCAGTCTATTATCACGTCCAGTTCGTCGCTGAGGAGCGGCTTGAGCAGTTCGTGGCGGAACTGGAAGTCTATATGCACGGCCGGGTTTTTGTTGATAAAGCCTTTCAGGTACTTCACCAGCAGCGTGGTGCCGAACTCCACCGTGGCGCCCAGCCTTATAGTGCCTGTGTTCTTGCTCCTGGCGGCGGCCAGCTGCTCCTCGGCCTTCTCCAGCTCGTAGAACACGGTCTCGCAGGCCTTGTAGAGGATGCGGCCGGCCTCGGTCAGGGCCAGTTTGTTGCCGGTCCTTTTAAAAAGGTCGTCCTTGGCGCTTTTCGAAAGCGCGGCCACGGCGTGGCTGACCGCGGACTGCGTAACGTACAGCCGCCGGGCCGCCTCGGTATAGTTGAGCGTCTGCGCCACGGCGAAGAAAGCTTTAAGCTGGTAGAGGTTAAGCGCCATTGTGAATTGTATTCATACCTACAATGAATACTATGAATTATACTAATATGCTGCCGATTGCTACCATAGTTAAAACTACTTCTTTGGAGGCCCCATGCGCACCCTGAACACCATTTTCCAGATCCCCGAACCCGTCAACGAACCCATCCTGGGCTACGCCCCCGGCACGCCCGAACGCGCCGCGCTGAAAGCCAAACTGGCGGAACTGCGCGGCCAGGTGATCGAGATCCCGCTTATCATAGGCGGCAAAGAAGTGCGCACCGGCCGCACCGCAGACATCGTGATCCCGCACGAGAACAGGAAAGTCATAGGCCGCTACCACAAGGCGGGCCACAAAGAAGTCGAACTGGCCGTCAAAGCCGCGGCCGCCGCCCGCGAAACCTGGGGCCGCATGCCCTGGCACGCCCGGGCCGCCGTCTTCCTTAAGGCCGGGGAACTGCTGGCCACCACCTGGCGCCAGACCCTGAACGCCGCCACCATGATAGGCCAGAGCAAGAACCCCTACCAGGCCGAAATAGACTCCGCCTGCGAGCTGGTGGACTTCTACCGCTTCAACACCTGGTTCGCCGAGCAGATCTACGACCAGCAGCCGCTTTCCCCTTCCGGCAGCTGGAACTACGTGGACTACAGGCCGCTGGAAGGCTTCGTGTTCGCCGTCACGCCTTTTAATTTCACCTCCATCGCCGGCAATCTGCCCACCGCCCCGGCCATCATGGGCAACACCGTCATCTGGAAGCCGGCCTCCAGCGCCGTTTACTCCGCCTATTTTCTTATGAAGCTGTGGCAAGCGGCCGGCCTGCCGGACGGCGCCATCAACATGCTGCCCGGCTCCGGCGGCGAAGTCGGCAACCCCGTGATAGACAGCCGCGACCTGATGGGCCTGCACTTCACCGGCTCCACCGGCGTCTTCAACGGCATGTGGTCCGCTATCACCAGCAACTTCAGCAAATACCGCGGCTACCCGCGCGTGGTAGGCGAGACCGGCGGCAAGGATTTCATCTTCGCTCACCTGTCCTGCGATGCCGAAGCCCTGAAATGCGCCATCCTGCGCGGCGCCTACGAATACCAGGGCCAGAAATGCTCGGCGGCCAGCCGCTCCTATATCCCCCGCTCGGTCTGGAACGTCATAAAGGACGACCTCGTCGCCCAGGTGGACGGCGTCAAGATGGGCCCGGCCGAGGATTTCACCAATTTCTTCAACGCCGTGATAGACAAAGGCGCTTTTAGGACCATAAAAGGCTACATAGACTTCGCCAGGTCCGCCCCCGACGCGAAAATAATAGCGGGCGGCGCCTGCGACGACGCCGAGGGCTGGTTCATACGGCCCACGCTCATAGAGACCACCAACCCGCGGTTCAAGACCATGGAGGAGGAGATCTTCGGGCCGGTAATGACGGTCTACGTCTACGAGGACGATAAATTCGAGGAAACGCTGAAGCTCTGCGATGAAACTTCGCCTTACGCGCTTACCGGCGCCATCTTCGCGCAGGACCGCGCGGCCGTGCTGAAAGCGGAGGACCTCCTGCGCAACGCGGCGGGGAATTTCTACATAAACGACAAGCCCACCGGCGCCGTGGTAGGCCAGCAGCCCTTCGGCGGAGCCAGGGCCAGCGGCACCAACGACAAAGCCGGCTCCCTGGTAAACATGATGCGCTGGACCTCCCCGCGCGCAGTAAAAGAGAACTTCACCCCCCCGCACGACTACCGCTACCCGTTCATGCTTGAAAAATAACCCCCGCACAAACAAAAAAAACCGGGCAATCCCGGGTTTTTTTGTTCCGGAGGGTCAACCTCCGTTGGAGGTTGAACCTCCAAACCGTTAAAGACGGGTATATTTGGTGTGGCGGCCCTTGGATTTGGCGACGGGGTACTTTTTGGCGTTTTTCAGCAGTTTTTTCTCGGCGGCGGAGCCCAGGTCTATGTCCAGGTCGTGGGCCAGCAGCAGCACCCAGTACAGCACGTCCGCCAGTTCCTCGGAAACTTCCAGCTTGCGGGCTTTAACGTGGCGGGCTATTTCCTCCGGGTTCTTCCACTGAAAATGCTCCAGCAGCTCCGCGGCCTCCAGCGCCAGGGAGATGGCCACGTCCTTGGGGTTATGGAACTGCTTCCAGTCCCGCGCGTCGCGGAAAGCGATTATTTTTTTTGTCAGGTCGTTAATGGTTTTCATAAATTAATAGAACAGGCCGAACAGCAGGCCGGCGCCGAGGGCGAAGGCCAGCCACCAGGCGGCGTAAACCAGCAGGCCGCGGCGGCCTATCAGTTTCTGGGACATTATCATGGTGGGAATGCAGGTGCCTACCGAGCCCAGCAGGAAAGCGAAGGCCGGCCCGGGCCCGAGCCCCAGCTTCATGAAGGACAAGGTCAGCGGGATCTCTTCGCCCTCGCAGACGTACAGCGGCACGCCCAGCAGCACGGCGAAAATATAGGCCAGCGGCCCGGAAGAACCGATGTGGCGGGCGATGAAAGCCGGCGGCAGCAGCACGGTCAGCAGGCTGGCTATGGCCATGCCGATAAGAAAATATTTACCCAGGTCCTTGAGGATATCTATAAATATCGGCCAGAATTTTTGAGGGGCCTCGTCCTCGCCCGCGCCGCCGCAGCCGCAGCCCGAGCAGCATTTCTTGACCGGCTCCGGGGCCGGGATGTCCAGGAAACCGGAGTGGCGGCGCTCCAGCCACAGGAAGATAGCGCCTATCATCATGGCCCCGCAGAAAGCCGCCAGCACGCGCGCGGCGGCGAATTTCCAGCCCAGCACGGCGAAGGTCAGCACCAGCGTCTGCGGGCTGACCAGCGGCGAAGCCAGCAAAAAGCTGGTAACGGTGCCCAGGTCGGCGCCTTTACGGCGCAGGCCGTCGGCCATGGGCATAGTGGCGCAGGAGCAGCCGGGCAGCACCATGCCCAGCACGGAAGCCTTGGCCATGGACAGCCAGCCGCCGCCCAGGTGTTTCAGCGCGAACTCGGGCTTAACATATACGTCCAGCGCCGCGCCGAACGCGGCCCCGCCCAGGAAATAAGGCAGCACCATCCAGGTGAGGTTTAAAAATTCTTTGGCAAAAGCGTAGAGGTAATCCATTAGCTATATTTTCTCACGGCCCGGGTTAAAAGTCAACCGCCCCCAGGATTTTTTGACTAATAAAAAAACCGGAGGCGGAGGCCCCCGGCTTTTTTACGCTTAAACGCTTTTATTCCCTGATATGTAGCCGCGCGGCAGACGGCTTTTGACGAGGTTCAACCCCGCCGGTTATTCTTTGTAGGTGATGCCGACCGCGGCTTTCAGGCTGTTGCCTGAGGCCTTGGCCTTATAGGGCCTGCCGCCGGCGTTGATGTAGGCCGCAAAGCCTTTGGCCGTTTCCAGCGCCGTCTGCCCGGCCTTCAGCGCCAGCATGATGTTCCAGCCGGCCACGTGGTTTACGGTGCCGTCCGGCCGCATGTAGCGGAAGATGGAAAGCCAGAGGTTCATAGTGCCGTCTATGCCGGCGCCGGCCCGGCCGGTGGCCGTTCCGGTAAACTCCGCCAGGCCGGGCTTGCCCCCCACCGTAACTTTACTTGCGGCCACGGCCACGCCCTGCGTTTTATCGTAGGAAGAAGCCGTCAGCTCCGCGCCCTTGGCCAGTTCCGCGTCCGGGTTATAACCGCTGACTTTCTTTTTCATATCCCCCCCCAAAAAAACAAACCGCTGAAACCGCCGCCCGGCGCGCCTATTTAAGCAGGCCGGGGTTCAGGCTTACCACGTAATAAATGCCGTTGAGGTTGGCCATGGTGTCCCTGATAAATTCGGTCATGGCCTTGGGCGTGCGGCCGCCCTCGCGGAAATCGGCCACCTCGCGCGCCAGCGCCAGCCGCAAAGATTCCTCCGGGGATTTGTACAGGCTTATCCCGCCGAACACGTTCCAGTGGCGGCTCTTGTCCGAGCCGTCTTCCTTGTTGCCGGGCAGCAGGAAATTCTCCAGCGCCACCGAAGCCGGCAGCTTGTCCCTGGGGATGGCCTTCACCCAGGAGAACGGGATGCGCACCGCTTCGTCTATAAGGCCTACGGCCGCCAGCTTGTTGCCCTCTTTTATAGCCAGCGCCTCGCGAAACAGCAGCACCATGGGCAGATTGTGGTTCTCCAGCGGCGCGTCCTCCAGCCTTCTGGTGGTGCGCGCGGCCGCGCGCAGGTAGCGCCTGTCGTACTGGGCGAACAGCAGCAGCCGCTTGAAATCCTTGCGGCTGGCGGTGGACTTGTAATACTGCCACTTGGCCCGGTCCGCGTAGTTCTTCAGCTCCAGGTAATCGCGCGGCGGCTCCAGGGTCAGCAGGTCCGCCTTTATCTTCATGTCCTCCAGCGCGTATTTCTCTATGACCTTCAGCACTTCCTCGGCGGGCTTTTTGCCGGCGGTATAGTCCTTGTAAAGCGGGGACTCAAGCAGCGCGCGCAGATGATCGCGGAAATAAAGGCTCTGGGCCACGAAAGCCGGCTGGCCTTTCACGGTAAGGGTCTCGGCGTCCTCGGTCAGGCCCGTAATTTCCATCAGCAGCTCGTAATGCCGCTTCTTTTCCCACAAAGCGGCGCAGCGTTTTATCTTGGCGTCGCCGTATGCTTTTTCCCTGGGGTCCAGGTCCGGAGAACGCCGGGCGTGGGCCAGCGAGAACCTGATGCCCTCGCTGTAAACCTCGCGCAGCAGGGCGGCCCTGTAGCCGCGGGCTTTTTCGGTCCGCGCCTTTTTAAGGAACTTCAGCGGCGAGGTTTCCTCGGCCTTGTGCGTTATGGCGACCACCGGGCGCTGCACGTATTCCGTCTCCGGCACGTAGCGGAAGAAATCGCGCGGGAAGGGGAAGGACTTTTTCTTGGCCTCCATCTTTTCCCTGGCTTTGTAAGGGTCGCCGGCGGCGTAAAGAGTTTCCAGCAGCATGACGTCCTCGCCGTCCAGCAGGCCGTTATGGTTCACGTCTGTCTTGTAGGCGGTGTCGGCGGGGCCGCCGAAGGGGTTCTCCACAAAGGCCGCCAGCAGCGCGGCGTCCCGGCTGTCCCACATATTGTCGGAATTGAGGTCCCCCAGCATCACCAGCCTGGAGCGCAGGTTCACGCGGTTCACCGGCAGGGTGAAATAGACGGCCGCGGCCGCCAGCAGCAGCAGATAAAAAAGGCCTTTGCCCAGTATTTTTATTTTCATAGAACCCCCTAGAAAAACTTCAAGACTTGCCCCGCGCCAGGCGCGGCTTTATTGCGCCAGCAGGCGCATCAGGCCCAGTTCTTCCCTGTAAAAAGCCGCGGCCAGGATGGCCAGCCCCAACAGCGCGGCCGCGATCACGGCGCCGTAGCCGCGGGCCTGCGCCGGCGGCGGCGGCAGCATCAGGTTCTCCTGCTGCTCCGCCACGTAATCCGCGTAAATATCACAGGAAGAAATAACGTAAATAGGCCGCAGCAGCAGCATCACCAGGCCGGCGGAGATCAGCAGCGGTATGCCCACCCAGCAATAGAAAACGTAGATCTGCCCCGCCACCGGCGCCTTGAAGTTCACCAGCCCGGGGAAATTTATAAAGAAAGCGATGCTGCCGATATACCCGCCCACGCCCACCACCCAGCACAGCGCGGAGTAGCCGCCGCGCAGGATTATCACGGTCTTGAACTTGCGCACCACCAGCTCCACCGAGCGTTTACCGGCGTCCACCAGGCCGCGCCCGGTGACCAGGCCCGGCAGGATGCCTATGGTTGCCAGCTTCCAGGCGTAATACATGGCTTCGCTCTTCGCTTTGTCGGCAGGAGAGCGGCGGTCCCGCTTTTTAGGCAGCCGGTCCAGGATGCGCAGCACCGTCCACCAGCCGTCTATCCAGTGAAAGAGCCACAGCGGCCAGGCCCTGGGCAGCACCATTTTAAGGCAGTCGTCTATGGTGGATTCTTTGCCCTGCCGGTTGAGGAAATGCGCAGCCCCCATGCAGCCGTTCAGGATGCCCAGCGGAAAAGCTACGATGCCCACGCAGAAAAAAGACCAGAGGAACAGGATAAAGTCGCCGATCGTGGCTTTGTCGGAACTGGCCGCGCGTTCCCAGGCGGCCTCGGGGATCCACCCTATCATCTGCACCCAAAGGTAATAGCCCAGAGCTATGCAGGCCCACTGCAGCAGGGCGAAAGTGATTATTTCTTTTTCGAGGAAGATCAGCCTGACGCTGAACTTGGTCCGCGCCCAGAAACCGGCCAGGCCCTCGCCCAGCGGCACGCGCAGCTCCTGCGTCCAGGTGGCCTTGGTGACCTCGTCCCGGACTGCCTTCATCTCGCTGTAGTAGTTTTTCAGCCCCATCGCTCCCCTGTAGTCCTCGGCCGCGCCTGGCGGAAGCCGCCAGGTGTTAGTCAGGCCGCAAGCGCGGCCGGGCCTAGAACGGAACTTCTTCTATACCGTCGGCGCTGGCCGCCGGCTCTTTAGCGGCGGGCTCGGAGGCCTCGGAGGCGCCGCCGCCGGCGTTCTCGCCGCGGCTGCCCAGGAATTCAATTTCGTCCACGTAGACCACCATCTTGCTCTGCTTCTTGCCGGCTTCCTTGGAGGTCCATTCCTCCAGCACCAGGTGGCCTTCCACGTAGGCCTGGGAGCCTTTGCGCAGGTATTTCTCTATCAGGTCGGCCATCTTGCGGCCGGGTTCGCGGTTGAAAGCCTTAAGGTCCACCCACACCGGTACTTCTTCCCACTGCCCGCTCTGGGTGTTCTTGCGGCGGTTGTTGACGGCGAAGCCGATATTGGCCACCTTGCCGCCGTTGCTGAATTCCTTGATCTCGGGGTCGCGCGTAAGCCGCCCTATAAGCATTACCTTGTTTAAATTCGCCATATGATTCTCCTGTTACTCGTAGCTATTCCCAAATTCGCCTGCCCCTGACTAATCTACTAATTTTACCGGCTTTTCTCCAATTTTTCCGTCTGCGCCGCGCCGCAAAGCAAAAACCCGGCTCAGGCCGGGTTCCCGCCAGGCGCTTGGGCGCCCTTACAGCTGGTCGAACATGTAGCGGCGGGCCAGGAAGTTAAGCGGGGAATCGCTGAGGCCCAATTCCTCGGCCTTGTTTATTTTTTGGGCCTGGCCGATATCTTCGGCGAAAGCGGCCTCCATCTGCCCGGCAAAGCGGCGGTCCAGCACGTGCAGGGTGACTTCGCGCTCGTGGCGGATGCTCTTGGGGTGGAAGTTGTAGGAACCCACCGTGGCGAAGACGCCGTCCACAGTCATGAACTTGCTGTGCAGGGTTTCGCCGGTCTTAACGTAGATCTCGGCGCCGGCGCCCAGCATCTCGGCCAGGCTTTCCAGTATGGGGGCGGTCAGGATGGGCTCGTTGTTGCTCTGGGCGGAGTTGGTGAGGATGGTCACCTTTACGCCGCGCGCCGCGGCCTCGGCCAGGGCGGTCCTGAGCGAAGGGATGGTGACGAAATAGGCGTTCTCTATATTGATGCTGGAGCTGGCGCCGTAGATGGCCTTGAGCAGGCTCAGGTAGATGGCGGGCTCGCGGTCGGCGCGCTGGTAAACCAGGGCGGCCTGTACCGCCCCGGCCTGCGCGGGGGCAACGGCGGCGTCCATCACGGAAAGCCCCTGGCTGGCGGCCACGCCGTTCCAGGTTTCGGCGAAGATCCTGTAAGCGTCGGCGGCGGCCGGGCCGGCGAACAGCACGTCGGTGTCGCGCCACTTGTGGGCGGCCGGGTTAAGGTGCGAGTATTTGTCGCCTATGTTCATGCCGCCGGTTACGGCGTATTCGCCGTCCACCACCAGCAGCTTGGAATGCATGCCGTCGTACTGGCGGTCGGCGTCCCAGAAGCGGCCCACCTGCACGCCGGCGGCCGCCAGGAGCTTAAGCGATTCCATGCCGATGAAATTGGAAATATTTCCGTCCACCATCACGCGCACGTCCAGGCCCTGCTGTTTCTTGGCGATCAGCAGGTCGCGGGTAAGCTGGCCGGTAACGTCGTCGTAGAAGCCCCAGACCATCAGGTGCACGCTCTTGACCGCGCCGCGCATGATGCGCTCGCGGGCGCCGAAAGAAGCAAGGCCGTCTATCAGCGGGGTCACGGTATGCCCGGCTTTAAAGGGGACGCCGGTAATGTCTTCCATCTCGGCCAGGTAGCCGCGGTTCTCCAGCAGGGAAGGGCCCTTGCTCACGGCCTTAAAGCGCGAAGCCTTCATCAGGTCGGTGTGGCGCCGGCTCATCTTGCCCCAGTCTTCAAAACCTTCCACCCCGCGCACATAGCCGCCGCCTTCCAGCTGGGCCGCTATCATGCGGGGGAATTTCTTTATGTAGTCCTCGCGCTTGGCGGGCGGCAGCGGCGGCAGAAAGCGCTGCATGGCGGGGCTGCGCAGCACGTGCTCGATAGTTGGCTGCAGCTTGCCTTTGGAATGGGCGTAGCCCAGCAAGCGGAAAATAGGAGCTTCCACCAGGTGCATGGCTTTGGGGTGCTTGATAATGAGGCCGATGATCTTGTCGCCTATTTTTTTGGGGTCGGCCAGGCCTTTTTCGATGTAGGCGTCTTCGGCTACGGGTTCGGGGATGGCGGCCAGGGTGTTGGCGGCCTCTTCGGCGGTGACGGCCTGCAGGCCGTTATTCAGCCGGAAAGCGTTTACCTGGTCCAACTGCGCGGCGGCGGGCGCGGCGAATAGTATAAGGGTAAATATGGTCTTTATCATTTGTTATCCTCGGCTTACTGGCCTGAGATAATTTTATTAATGATAAGGCGGCCTCAATAGAGGCAAAAGACCTAAATAAATTAAGGCATTGGCCCCCGTCCCGCCTGGGTCCAAAGGCCGGCGACAGTACGCTGTCGGGATGATGTGGTAGACTATTTACAGGATCGGAGGCATGAATGGAAGAAAATACCGAAAACACCGTCAAAACGGCGCCCGAATATCCGCTGCCGCCCATAAGAATACTGCACCTGGCGCGCACCGGCGACCGCGCTTATACGGCCACCGCGGATAAATACGGCCAAGTGAAATGGAATGGCAAAAGCCTTGTCGCGGTAAAAGGCCGCGGCCTGTGGGACATTCCCCCGGTAAAAATGGAACTGCTGCGCCAATGCCTGGAGAAATATGATTTTTTAAACCTGGATAAAAACGACTTGGGGCCCTATGAGTCTTTCGGCGCGGTTTGCGACCCTGACTTCGGCAGCTGCATTATTACCGTCATCTTCGCAAACGGCACAAGAAAAACCATCAACCACAACATGATGGACGAGTCCATGCCCAAAAAGCTCTTCCAGCTGGAAAGCCGCATAGAGACCATCCTGGGCATTCGCAAATGGGCCGGCCGGCCGCCCATGATGGAATAAAAACAAATAAAAAACCGGGGCCTGCCCCGGTTTTTTCAAGCCCGGCGCCGCGGCGTCAGCTGTCCTGCAGGCGGCGCAGTTCGCGGTCGGCGTCGCGCAGGCGCAGCGCCTCCACCGTGGCCAGCCGCTGGAAGAAAGCCGAACCCACCACCGGGTTCCTGCCGGCTATCTCGTCGAAAGCCGCCCGGCTGATCACGTACAGCTCCGTATCCGTAAGCGCTATGGCGTCGGCGGTGCGCGCCGTGCGGTTCAAGAAAGCCACCTCGCCGAAAAAGTCTCCCGGGCCGAACACGGCCAGATGATGCTGGCGGTGCGTGTCCTTGAGCGGCAGCACGATGCGCACTTTGCCGCGGCGGATCAGGAACAGCTCCTCCCCGTGGCCTTTGCGCAGGAACACCGCCTTGCCGGCTTCCACCCGCGTTTCCTTGAACACCACGCGCAAGTCAGCCAGGGAAAGCTCGTCCATCTCGCGCAAAAAATCTATTTCGCCCAGGTCCAGCAGTTCGCCGTAATACAGGCGTTTCAGGCCGGCTTCCTCGAGGATGCGGTCCTCGGCCCATTCCAGCGCGTCGTGCAGGGTTTCGAACACCCGGCCGCCGCCTTCGTGCTGCGTAAGGCCCAGCTGTTTTAAATAAGCGCCCAGGTCCTGCCCGGTCGGGAGGCTGGCCGGCAGGTGCGAGAACACCAGCGCGCCGCCGCGCTCGCGCATTATGGCGCCTACCTGCTCCAGCATGTGCACGGCTGTAAAGTCCACCGAGGTAACGCGGCGCATGTCTATGATGAGGCGTTTGCAGGTGCGCATATCCGCTTCGATATCCGAGAACAGCTGGTCTGTAGTGCCGAAGAACAGGCTGCCCTGCAGTTCCACCACCAGCGTTTCGCCGCCGCGCTCGGTCAGCGCGGCGCGCTCGCGCGGCAGGCGCTGCTGCTTGGAAGAGATCTCCAGCCCGGTGGCTTTGCGCCGCACCACGTTGCTGTTCATCTGTTCGCGGATGAAAAGCAGCATGGAGAACCCTATGCCCACGCCGGCGGCCACGATAAGGTCGGATACCAGCGCCGTACCGGCCACGGACACCACTACGGCGAAGTCCAGCATGGTGGTCTTGCGCAGCGCCAGCCGGATGCTGGAGCGGTCTATCATGCGCGTACCCACCACCACCAGGATGCCGGCCAGGGCCGCCAGCGGGATGCGGCCGATGGTGCCGCCCAGCAGCAGCGCCGTTACCAGGGCGAAAGCGCCGGTCAGTATGCCGGCGGCGCGCGTCCGGCCGCCGCTGGCCAGGCTGACCATGGTGGCGCCCAGCGTGCCGGCCCCGGGCATGCCGCCCAGCAGCGCCGAGGTGATGTTGCCCGCGCCCTGCCCGGCCAGTTCCCGGTTGGAGTTATGGCGCGTGCGCACTATGGAATCCGTCACCACGCAGGTTTTCAGCGTGTCTATGGAAAGCAGCACCGACAGCGTAAGCGTGGGGCCGATGAGCAGGCGCAGGTCGTTCCAGCCCAGCAGCTGCAGCGCCCCCAGGTTGGCGGTTATGCCGCTGAAGATCGCGCCCGGGCTGGTGGAGATGGCGCCGATGATGAAGGGGTTGGCGTCTACGGCCAGCAATTGCGGGCGCAGCAGCCCCGCGGCCAGATGCGCCGCTATGCCGGCGGCCAGGCCCAGGATGGCGGCCGGGACGCGCCTGGTAAAGCGCGGCGCCGCCACCATCACGGCGGCGGTCACAAAGGCCACGCTGACCGCCGGCCACTGCCAGGCGGCCGGGGACAGCAGCCCCGCCAGCGGGTCGGCTTCTTTGGCCAGGCCCAGCAGCGGGATTATCTGTTTAATTATTATCAGCAGGCCTACGCCGCTCATGTAGCCGGTGACCACGGGGTAGGGAATATATTTAATAAGCCGGCCGCCGCCCAGCGCGCCGTACAGCGCCTGCAGCGCGCCCGAGAACAGGCCCACCAGCACCAGGGAAACCACAATGCTTTCAGGCGAACCGCCGCCGGCCAGCAGGCTGGCGCACAGCGCGGCCATCACGGCCGCCGCGGGCGCGCAAGGCGCGGAGATCAGCCGGGGCGCCCCGCCCAGCGCCGGCGCTATCAGGCCTATGGCCACGGTGCCCAGCACGCCGGCCAGGGCGCCCGCGCCCGCAAAACCGGGCCCCAGCGGGGCGTACATGGCCACGCCGAAAGCTATGGCCGAAGGCAGCGCCACCAGCATGGCCGCCAGGCCGCCGCCCGCGTCGGCCCAGTCGAAGCTCCAAGCGGCGGGCGCGCCGCCGGGTACCGGGGAAAGCTGTGAATTGTTTTCGCTGGATGCCATTAATATTCCCGCCTCCGTCTTAAAACTCGTACCAGTTTACAATATTTAAAAAAGACGGTTATCTTTGCAATCTTGCAACGCGGGCAAAACAGATATAAACTATAGGTATTACGGAACAAGATTTATAAAAGCGGTTCACCGCGCGTTCAGGAGCGACTTTAAACATGATCATATTACCCAGACTTACCTGCCCCAACTGCGGCAAACCCATCCGCGGGGTAAAAGTGGACGTGGTGCCGCCCGCCATCGTCTACACGGACTGCCTGCGCCGCTGCGCCAAATGCGGCATAGGCGCCAGCAACGCCAAGAACCCGGCCAAAGTTAAATACATCCGCGACGAGCGGCCCGAGATGGACGAGTTCGGGCTTCCGAAAAAAGACTAGGCCGCGCGCCGTTTACGGTTTGAACTCTATGGTTTTGCGGCACTTGGGGTAGTTGGTGCAGCCCCAGAATTTGGCGCCGGGGGTTGCGCCGCTCTGGGCTATGCGCAGCACCATGCGGCTTTTACAGTCCGGGCAGACAGGGTCGTTATCGGCCAGGGCCTGCTGCTTCAGCCTGGCCTCCAGCTCTTCCTTCATGCCCGGCGGCATGGCGGCCTTATACTTCTCATCAGCCTTAAACTCGCCCGTCCCCGGGTGCAGGCGCGCGGCGCGGCTTTCGTCCGCAGCCTCCGGCTTGCTCCCTTCTTTATCTTCCGGTTCTTTTGTCATGCTGCTCCCGGCAAAGGCTTTTGCCCTTTTACGCATACGGCAAACTAATTAACTAAGAGCGTCCCCTATTGGTTCCACCTTATATAGCACCATGGGGGCGGATTTGCCTTTCATCAGGACGGGGGCGCATTTCACAAAGGTGTAGCCCGGGAAGCGGGTTTTGGTCACGCCTTTTACCAGGGCGTCGCTTACCAGGATCTGCGTGGCGGCCGTCTTGGTCTGGCTTTCAATGCGCGAAGCCACGTTCACGGTGTCGCCCAGCACGGTGTACTCCAGGCGCTCCACGGTGCCCACGTTGCCGGCCACCAGCCCGCCGCTGTGCAGGCCCACCCCGAAGAACACCTCCGGGTACTTGCCCTGCGCGTTGAATTCCTTAAGGGCTTTCCGCATGCCCAGCGCCGCCCTTAAAGCCGCCTCCTGGTGGTCCTCCACCCCGAACACCGGCGAAAAGATGGCCATCACCGCGTCGCCCATGAATTTATTGATGACCCCGCGGTTCTCCGTGATAGGCCTGGTGACGTAAGTGAAATATTCGTTTAGAAAACCTATCAGCTCCACCGGCGGCAGCTTCTCGCTGAGCGGGGTAAAGCCCCGGATGTCGGAAAACAGCACCGTGGCCTGGATCTCCTCGCCGGCCAGGTTCACCTTGCCGCTCTTCATGATCTTCTCCGCTATCTCCAGCGAGACGTAACGGCCGAAGGTGTCCTTGATATGATCCCGCTCCACCAGCCCGTCCAGCATCATGTTGAAATGCCCTTTCAGCTGGCCCAGCTCGTCGGCGTACAGCACCGAGGTCTTGCAGCTGAAATCCCCGGCCGCCACGGCCTTCATGCGCTTCACCAGCGCGCTTACCGGGGCCTGCACGTTAAGGCGGTAGATCAGGATGGAGACCGCCTGGAACACCACGATGATCCCGACGATGGTGCCGATGAAAAGGATAGGGATGAGCGCTCTCATATTTTCAGGCGTCCCCAGCCAGGCCAGCACCTCCGCCTGGGTGGAGCCCATGCGGGCGAACACGTCCAGGTTGGCGAAAACGGGCACGTACAGGCAGAGCAGCAGCGGCACCATACCCAGCGAGAAGATCAGCAGCGCGTAGCGCAGCGTCAGGCTTACCGCGAAGCCGCGCTTGAGGCCGTAAGGATTGTTCTCCATGAAGAACGGCTTGGCGATGCAGCTCCGCACGTAAAGCCCGGTCAGCTCCAGGTTCAAGTAGCTGACAAAAGCGCCCAACATCAAAGACGACACGGCGAAAACCAGCTTGATCTTGTCAGGCGCGCTGCCGTTAAATTCCGTATAAGCCGCCACGTTGCCGAAGTAGCGCTGAAAAGCCACCACCCAGCCCAGCAGGAAGATGACCAGCGGCAGATTTATTATCCGCCTTTCTATCTTACCCAGGTCCTGCTGCTTTTTCCAGAAGTTATGCTTGTAAAGCGGCAGCAGCCAGAGCAGCAGCAGCACAAAAGAGAAATCCAGGTTGGCGGCCTTGGCCTCATAGGTCATCCTGCCGCCCGCGTGCTCCTGTTTCTTAATATTGAATGTTTTAAGGATGTCGTCCTTTACGGCCCGGGAGGGCTTGTAGGCGTCGCCTTTGGCCGTGGCGGCGATGCCCTCGCTCCAGACGGACTGCAAAAGGCCGCTGCGCGCGATGGAATATTTCTCGAAGAAGAAAGCCGTAGTGCTGCCGAAGAACACCATCAGCGTGAACAGCACGTACAGCCCCAGGTGCAGCTTGCGGAACTTGTTCCAGGCCTTTGAGAATATTTTCATAAGATATTTACCCCGCGTTCCGCCGGCGCTAAGCCCGCATGTCTGACAAAGTCACTTCCGGGTTATGGTACCGCGCGTAGCCCGGGGTTTTTTTGCCGTATTGGATGGCTTCGGTCGGGCACCACTGTATGCAGGCCAGGCATTGTTCGCAGCGCCCCTGCCACACAGGCTTTTTGCCTTCTATCACGATATTCCCGCTGGGGCAGACCGCGGTGCAGATGGCGCAGCCGTTGCATTTATCGTCGGCCCAGAAATTCTTGTCGAGTTTGGCCACCTTAGAATAGGACAGCTTGTAGAACAGGCCCGACAGCAGCAGGTTCTGCCACAGCGGCCCTTGCTCCACCGGCCCGACCCCCCCGCGGGCGATAGTGCCGGCGATCTCACGGATCTTTATGGCGGCGCCGGAGAACAGGCGGTGCTGCGTTTCAACGGGGGCGGCCCCGCCCCAGGGGATATAATTGCTGGGCATGACTATGTCGAACCCGGCGGACAGTTTAAGGCCGCGGGCTTCCATCAGTTTCTTCAGCTGCGTAAGCGTGGCGGCCACCTGGCCCGCGTTCACGGCCAGCGCGAAATAATATTTATTGGCCGGCAGCCGGTTCACGAACTCCACCACCCGGCCGGGCAGCCCCCAGATATGCACCGGGAACACCAGCCCTATGGCCTCGGCCCCGTCGTGCTCGGGCGAGCCCCTGCGCATGCTGCCCAGGCGCGCGTCTTTAAGTTCCGCGCCCAGTTTCCTGGCGGCCCATAAAGAATTGCCGGTGCCGGTATAATAATAAATTGAGGTTTTCATAATTCTCCCGTGCCGCCCCTGCCAGCGGGAAGTGATTTTCCCGGGCTTCCTTAATTATCCCAATTTTAGCCCGCTCCCGCACCTGTACAAACAAAAAACCGGAGGCAAAGCCCCCGGTCTTTTGTTTTCAGGCCGGCTATTTCCGCCGCCCCGCCTTTGCCGTTTTGGGCGCCTGTTCTTCAGGCCAGCCCGCATCCGCCACGTGCTCGCCGGGGGCGTGGTCCGCGGCGCCCGGCGCGGGGTCGCCTGCCTCCCGGGGTTTTTCTCCCAGGAATTCCACCGAGTCCACGTACACGAACAGCTTGGAATGGTGCTGCTTGTCCTCTTTGCCGTCCCACTGCTCCAGCACCAGGTGGCCTTCCACGAATACCTGCCGCCCTTTCTTCAGCAGGCCCGCCAGGTCCGCCAGCTTGCGGCCGGGCTCGTGGTTGTAGGCCTTCAGGTTCAGCCACACCGGCGTTTCCTCCCACTCGCCGGTCTGCGCGTTCTTGCGCCTGTTGTGCACGGCAAAGCCCAGGTTGGCCACCTTGCCCCCGTTCTTGAACTCCGTCACCTCCGGGTCCCGCGTCAGCCGCCCTATCAGCATCACTTTATTCAGGTTTCCCATACTGCCCCCTTACCGAGTTTTTTAAGTCCCCTGCTCACAAATAGCATAGCAGGCGACCGCGACAACGTAGTGTCGGGTTGGAAATCGTATAATTTGCCTATGCGCAAGCTCCTGAGCTGGTTACTGCTGCTGGCGGCCCTGGGCGCCGCCTGGTACCAGTGGCGGACGCAGAAAGACCAATTGCTGGGCGCGGCGCACCTGCTGCGGGCGCGGCTGTTCCCCTGCTCCTCCCCCATAACTTATTCCATAGGCGCCATAGCCCCGGGCTTTACGCTGCCGCCCGAAGAACTGATCGCCGCCCTGAAAGAGGCTGAAACCGCCTGGGAAACGCCGGCGCGCAAAGATCTTTTTGAATTCAGGCAAAGCAGCGGCGCCGTCTCCGTGGTCCTCGTCTACGACGAGCGGCAGGCCGCGCTGGACAAGCTGGCCGCGCTGGGCATTAGGACGGACCAGACCCTGGAGTCCTATAAAACTCTGAAAGCCAGATACGACGAACTCTACGCGCGGGTGGACGGAGAAGAAGCCAGGCTGAAAGGCATAACCGGCCGCTACAAGCAAAGGGAGGCCGCCTACAACGCCGAGGTGCGGCGCCTGAACCGGCAGGGCAGTTCCGGCCCGGCGGAAACCTGGCGCATCAAAAGAACGCGGGAAGCGCTGGCCATGCAGTTCGGCGGCATCAATAAGATAAAGCAGGCCGTGAACGCGGACGTAGACACCCTCAACGCGCTGGGCACCACGCTCAACCAGCTTATAGTGCAGCTGCACCTGAACGTAACGCAGTACAACCGCGCCGGCTCGGCCATGGGCAGGTACGAAGAAGGTTTATATAAAATTACGAACGGCGTGCAGACCATAGAGATCTACAAATACACGGACCACGCGCAGCTGGTCAGCCTGCTGGCGCACGAACTGGGCCACGCCCTGGGCCTGGACCACGTTACCGACCCGGACAGCCTGATGTACCCCATAAACAAAGGCGGCGTCCTGAAACTGACGCCCAAAGACCTGGGCGAACTCGACCGCGTGTGCAGTTAGTTTAAGAGGAATGGTTAGGAAAGCGGCGGCTAGTTTTTGGCGGAAGCTGAAACCAGCAGGTTGACCACGGGGATGTCGGCGCTGGAAAAATCGTAGTTCACCAGTTCGGCGGAAGTCACCCAGGCGATGCGGTCGTGGTCGTTGAGTTTATACTCACCGGAAAGGTGCTGTGCCCTGTACACCAGCAGCTCTATGGGCAGGTGCTTGTATTCGAACTTGCTGGAGCAGATAAATTCGCCTATCGCTGTCTCCACGCCGAACTCTTCCATCAGCTCGCGCTTCAGGCAGGCCTCGGGCGTCTCGCCAGGCTCCAGCTTGCCGCCCGGGAACTCCCACTTGCCCGCCAGCGTATCCCCGAGCTTGCGCTGGGCAATAAGTATTTTTCCGTCCTTCTCGATAACCGCGGCGGTGACCTGCCTCATTACCGGTCAGTTGCCCGGCTGGGCGGCTTCCACCTGCAAGGTAAGGATAAAGGCCGTTACCGCCGCCAAAGCTTTCTTGGGCAGCAGTTCGGGGTCGTACCAGCCGTTGATGGAGCCGCTGGAAGCGAACAGGTTCAGGCCCTGCCCGTAGATATTAAAATTAGCGCCGCCGCTGCCGCTCAGGCTGACGTTCACAAAAACGCTTTTACCGTTCTCCATGTAGCTGCCGCTGACGTGGTAGTAGGAATTACCGCCGGACATGTACAGGTTGAGCCCGGCGCCGAAGATATTGTAGCCGGAGCCGCTTTTATTGATGCTGGCCCAGGAATAGCCCTGATCGGTGCGCAGGTTCACCTCGAAGCGCCCGTTGCCGGCGCCGCGCACTTCGGCCTCTATGCGGTTGTTCCAGTCATTGGCCCGCGCTTCCTTGAACCCGGGGTTGCTGGTAACGCTCATCCAGACGCTCTGGGTGGGCGCTTTCACCGCGGCTGGCGCCGCGGGTACCGCCACAACCTCTTTCACCCCGGCGGCGTTCATGGCGGGCAGTTCAAAAGCGCACACCGGCCCGGCGGCGGCTAAAATAAGGCTGAAAAATATCTTTATCATCGTCTCCCCCTGTCTATTCGTCTTTAAGTCTATATTTTACTTAATAGAGTGACACACAACTTAATTCCTGTTCAATTAAGTTGTGTGTCACTTAAATTCAGTTGCCGCTGTATTTCTTGAAATCGGCACGCGCGTTGCCGGCGGCTTCGGCTATGGGGGCGACTATGGCCTTGGGGTTCAGGAAACAAAGATACAGCCAGTCCACAGCCGCTTCCAGGCGTTTGCCGCGGGCCGCCTGGCATTCGTAGCGGAGCCGGTACCCCTCGGCGTGGCCGGGCTCCAGCGCCAGCAGCGCGTTCAGGTCCTTCAGTTCTTTTTTTTCTTCCCCCGCCTGCATATAAGCCAGGCCGCGCCAGTTGTAGGCCTCGGCCAGTTTCGGGTCCAGCCGCAAAGCTTCGGAAAAGTCCTCTATGGCCTCGGCCAGATGCGCGGCCCCGCCCGGCTTCTCCGACATATAGGAAAGCACCTTGCCTCTCTGGAGGAAGTACTCCGCCGCCTCGGGGTCCAGGGCTATGGCTTTGGAGATATCCGCCAGGGCCTCTTCCAGGCCGCCCCCGGAAACCAGGATCTGGCTTCTCATATAGTACGCCTCGTGGCTGTCCGCGTTGGCGGCTATCGCCTCCCCCAGCGTTTCAAGGGCTTTAGCGGTATCGCCCAGCTCGTCAAAAGCTACGGCCCGCCAGTACATGGCCTCGGCGTCATCCGGCACCAGCTCCAGGCATTTGTCGAAAGCCGCTATGGCTTCGGCCCAGCACCTTTTATCTATCTGTATCTCGCCCAAACCGTAATAGGCCTCGCTGTTCTTCGGGTCCAGGCTGACCGCCTGCGCGGCGTCCGCCAGGGCCAGCTGCAGCTCCGGCCGGCGGCCGAAGGCGTCCGCCCACTTTTCATACGCCTCTTCCTCAAAAGGCGCCCGCCCGGCCTGCTGCCAGGCTTTCTCCAGGTAGGCCTTCGCCCGCAGGCAATAAAGCAGCGAACTGCCGTCCCCGGCCGCTATGGCCTGGCTGTAATTGGAAATAGCCAAGTCGAACAGCCCCTCGCTGAAACAGGCCTCGCCGCGCTTTATAAGAAAATCAATATCGCTCATAGGTAATAGTATAGATAAACCCGCCCCCGCCGCGCCATATCCTGCCCCGCCCGGAAGAGGCGGCAGCGCGCTATTTTTTGCGCCAGGAAGAGCATTTGTTGGAGCGGCCGAAAATATCGGAGCTCAATACCTCGCCATCGTAGGTTATCAGGTCGCTGAAATCGTTAAGATGCTTGGCCAGCCGCCCGTGAGCTATCTCGAACGGGTCTTTCTCCCGGTAGGAGTACAGCAGGTCGATGTACAGCGCCTGGTACTTCTGCGCGAAAGCGAGAATAAACTCATGGCTGGAAAATTTAGCCGGCAGCTGTTTTATTACCTCGGTAAGCCTTTCATCAAACCAGGCATCAAATTCAAATTTAAGCGCCATATTTATTTCCTATAACCGCCGCAAGCTACAGTAGATTATAGTAAGTATGTCAGAACATCAGACCCCGGCGGGGAGCTTGGCGCGCATCAGGCGGCGGTGGCTCACCCTGCGGCCGTCCAGCACAAAGGTGCCGTCGCCCACGGCATGGAACATGCGCCCGGCTGCGGGCTTGCCGTCGGTCCAGGCGGCCACGCCGTCCAGCACAAAGATGTCGTGCTCTTTAAGGTGGGCCACCACGCGGCACTCGATGTTGGCCACGCACTCTTTTATAAGCGGCGCCTTCACCTTGCTGCCGGCCAGCGGCGTCAGCCCGAATTTCTTGAACTTGTCGGTGTCGCTGCCGGAGCAGCACCCTATGCGCACGGCTTTCTCCGCCAGGTCCTTGCCCGGTATAGCCAGCACGCACTGCCTGGTCTTTAACAGGGCCGCGCAGGAATGGTTCCACGGCCCGGTGAGCAGGGCGAAGCGCGGCGTAAAATCCATCACCATGGTCCAGGAGATGGTCATAATGTTCTTTTTCCCGCCGTCCGCCGTGGTCACCAGCACCACCGGCCCCGGCTCTATCAGCATAAAGGCTTTACTGAGCGGCAGCTTTTTCATGATCCCCCCGACTATTTTTTCATGATACTAAACCGGACCGCGCAGGACAAGCCGACAACTTCGTGTCTGGGTGGAGACCTACCGCAGCATATCCCAGGCGCTCAGGCCCAGGCTTTTCAGCGTGCGGACCACCTCGCGCACTATTTCCACGTTTATCCGCGCGGCTTTGCCGCTTTTAAGTACGGTGGAAAGCATGGAGACGCCTGTTTCAGTGAATACCAGCGGAGGCCTGGCAAGGCGCCTGAGCGCCGGCACCGCGGCCTGCTCGCGCTGGGTAAGGCGGAACATGAACTGCCGCGTGAACTTGCGCGGATTGCGGGCCACGGCGCACAAAAGCGCTCGGGGTGTAACCTCGTAGAAGGCGGCCGCGTCCGCCGCAGCCACCACCCGCTGCCCCCGTGCCATAAATACGCCTTTTTTAATCCTAATAACAGGGCCCTCTGTTTCCATAACTCCCCCAAGACTGAACACCCTCATCTAATTTGGCAATAACTTGTTGCCAAAACGTCTTTCCCGGCAATTGCGAGCTGCCTAATTCTATCCCCATTGGTTAATCCTTATCCAGCCCGCGTGAAAGCTCGTCTTCTATGGTCTCAATGCTGGGAAGACCTGAAGCGAGTTCCGCAGGCAGGGCACGAGCAAGCTCATAGTCGGCTATACCAATGGGTTTGTGAATATCTCGCAACGAGTATTCGGCAAGGACGCGGTTCTTGGTCTGGCAGAGAATAAGCCCCAGCGTCGGCTGGTCCTCCGCGTGGCGAAGCTGGGCGTCCACCGCGGAACAGTAAAAGTTCATTTTGCCCGCGTGCTCGGGCTTGAATTCCCCCTTTTTCAAGTCAACCACCACAAAGCAGCGAAGACGCAGATGGTAGAAAAGCAGATCGATGTAAAATTCACGCCCGCCTATTTCAAGCGGATATTGGCGCCCGACAAAGGCAAAGCCTCGGCCGAGTTCAAGCAGGAACCTTTGAATATGGGCGATCAGGCCGGTTTCAAGCTCGCGCTCATGGAAGGTCTCTGTCAGGGTGAAAAAGTCGAAGAAATATGGATCTTTCAGCAGGCCGCCAGCCAGGTCAGCGTGGACAGCCGGCAAGGTAGCCGCGAAATTAGTTATCGCGCTGCCCTGCCGCTCGTGCGAATGTTTCTCGATCTGGGCTGTAAGAGTCTCCCGGCTCCAGCCCTGTTCCAGTGTCTGGCGGGCATACCAAAAGCGGACCGGAAGGTCTTTAACCTTCTCGAACAAGATAACGTTATGCCCCCACGGTATTTGCGTGATGAGACCTTGTACAATGGCGGGCATGCGCAACCCGCCTAATTGTGCCACAGGCTGTGGCACTTTTGCCGCCAGGCCGGAATACTCCTGAAAGAAGCGAAGCATCCGCTTGATATTCCTTTCGGAAAAGCCCTTCTGTTCTGCCAGGTAATTTTTTAAGTCAGCGGCTAGTTTTGGAATAACCCCCGCGCCCCAACCCTCCAGCTTCTGCCTGGCCACGATCATGCCGCCGATGTCCCAATACATCAGTATCATTTCAGCGTTGCTGGCCAGCGCCGCGCGGTGCTGAGCCCGGCGAACGCGTGTTTTTATATCCGCCAGCAAATGGCTGTAAATAGTGATATCGGAACTCATGGCCGCCCCCTTTATCTGGAAATAGTCTAGCAGATGACCCCGACAGCGTAGTGTCGGGTTGATTTGGGGGATTTTTAGGGATTTTAACCCTATCGAATTCGATAGGTTTAGAATTAACCGCCGACGCGGTTGGCCTCGAGCAGCTCTGCGGGCATGGGGTGGTCCAGCTGCCAGACCATGGCGATGGGGCGGTTGCCTTCGTGGCTGATGCAATTCCCGCGGCCGAGGAACTGGAACGGGGGCGTCAGCGGGCCGTTGTTGCGATTCAACCGGACGAACAAATAAATAGAATACCCGCGCTCAGCGTGCTTCACAAGGTTCTGCCCCGCCGTGCTGGCCTGCGTGGTGCCGCTTTGGGACTCCCAGTGCATGTGGGTCAAATTAATCGGGTAGTCCTTGTACAGCGTGGACGCGGAAAAGTCGCAAGAGCGACCCCCTCGTTGTTGGTATATTTGCCGTGCAGTTCCAGGGGCAGCGGGTAAGGCTTGTGGCCGGCTCACTGGGCAACGTCCATCTGGTAATCGGCCACCTCGCGCAGGTCGGCAAGTATACTCGGGTTCAAATCAAGCCGCCGGAAGGCCTCCTCGCGCGTGGCCAGGCCGCGCTGTTCGCCGCGCTCCACCCAAAGCATCAAATACAGCATATTCGCCTCGGCGGAGTCCTCGCCAGCAAGGCGACCGCCGCTTTCCATCTTGAGGTCACAATTTGTGACCTCAAGATTTGGCCGTAAAACCTATTTTCCTTACCGGCTCATCAGGCGTTGAGAGCAGGCTTTTGATAGCGTCGAAAACCACCTTGAACTGGTGGTCGTACTTCTTCTCCATCTCCTCTAGTTTGCGCCGCAGGTCAGCGTGAGTGTCTAGCAATTCCTTGAGTTTTGTGAACGTGCGCATTATCTGGATATTTACCTGACGGGCGCGCTTGCTCTTAAGCACGCTGGAAAGCATAGATACTCCATTATGTGTGAACACATAAGGCAAATAGCGCCTCCCGCCCCATCTTGAGGTTCCAATCTGGAACCTCAAGTTCTCCTGCTCGCTCGCCTTCAGTTTGTACATGAAGTCCGGCGGGAAGCTATCAAGATTTCTCGATACGGCCTGGTTGAGGCTTTTTGTCGTAACGCCATAGAGACTCGCCAGATCGCTATCCAGCATTACTTTATGCCCGCGCACGATGTATATCTTCGACGCAATGAATTCCTGTGGAACAATTTCTTTAGACATAATCTCCCCCTTGCCGTACAAATAGCATAGCAGACGAACCCGACAACCGCGTGTCGGGTTGATTTGGGGGATTTTGGGAATTTTTAAACACCTCGAATTCGAGGGGTTTAGAATTAGCCGCCTACACGGTTTGCCTCTAAGAGCTCGGCGGGCATGGGGTGTTCCAGCTGCCAGACCATGGCGATGGGGCGGTTGCCTTCGTGGCTGATGCAGGCCCCGCGGCCGAGGAACTGGAACGGGGCGGTTAGCGGGCCGTTGTTGCGGTTCAACCGGACGAACAAATAAATAGAATACCCGCGCGCGGCGTGGCCCACAAGGTTCTGGCCGGCCGTACTGGCCTGCGTGGTGCCGCTCTGGGACTCCCAGTGCATGTGGGTCAAATTAATCGGGTAGTCCTTGTACAGCGTGGACGCGGAAAAGTCTTTGTCGCTTTTGTTGAGGGTTATAAGCAAGGCGTAGGCCTTCTTCTCCGGGAAATGCAGCACGCCAACGCCGCGCTGCGTGGATTCAGCAAACGTATCCCGCCCAAAGGCCGCCTGGATCTCGTTGTTGGTATAGTTGCCGTGCAGTTCCAGGGGCAGCGGGTAAGGTTTATGGCCGGCGCACTGGGTAATGTCCATCTGGTAATCGGCCACCTCGCGCAGGTCGGCGAGGATGCCGGGGTTAGCCTCAAGCCGCCGGAAGGCCTCCTCGCGCGTGGCCAGGCCGCGATGAGCGCCGCGCTCCCCCCAAAGCAGGGAGCACAGCATATTAGCCGCGGCCGAATCCTCGCCAATAAGGCCAAGGCCCGACTGCGGCAGCCCCTTAATGGCGCCAAGGTACCCCGGCGCGGTGAGCTGGCAGGCGCGGGCTACGGCGGGGCCAAGCACAGCCAGGTCCGGGTCGGCCGGGGCCGGCGCCACACCCGCGGCGGCCTTCCACTGCGACCAGGTGCGGTCGCCCAGCAGGCGCTCGGGCTCGATGGCGTGCACCTCCAGGTAATTCTTTAAAGACAGCTCTTTGCCCGTGTCCTGCGCAAAGGTTTTTATGGTCTCGGGGATATACGTGCGCAGGTTGGCATAAGCCGCCTTGATATTCTTAAGCACGGCCTCCATGGCCTGTTTCTCAAGGTGAATGGAGCAGCCCGGCGGCACATGCGGGAAGCCGTGCGACCCCGGGCAGCAGCGCCGCAAATTTGCGGTCTACCCTGTAACGCTTATGCATCTGGGCCACAAAATCCAGCACCTGCAGGTAATCCTTGCCCGCGGAATGCCGCAAGCCGCGGCCCAGCTGCTGCAGGAACACCGTAAGGCTTTCGGTAGGCCTTAAGAAAAGCACGGTGTTTATCTCGGGGACATCCAGGCCTTCGTTAAAGAGGTCAACGGTAAACACGAACCGGAGCTGTTCGTCCCTGGCCTGAAGTTCGCGCACCGCGCGCTTGCGCGCGGCGTCGTCGGTCTGGCTGGTAACGGCCGCGGACTTGATCCCGGCTAAAGTGAATTGTTCGGCCATGAATTCAGCGTGCCGGATGGAGACGCAAAACCCCAGGCCCTTTGTTCTGCCCAGGTTCCCCAGCTGGTAGCGGTCAAGCGCGGCTATAATTGCCCTTACGCGCTTACCCGCCTGGGCCGCGTCGTCCACATAAGCAGTCTCCAGCGCGCCGGTATTGTACTTGCCGGCCTGCCAGAAACGGTCGTCCTCAACGCTTACCGGGTCCGCCACGCCGAAGTACTGGAACGGGCAGAGCAGCTTTTCGTCCAGGGCTTCAGGCAGCCGGAGCTCGGCCGCTATGCGGTTGCTGAAATAGGGAAGAATGCTTTCCCCGTCCATGCGCTCGGGGGTGGCTGTTAAGCCAAGCAGGATCCTGGGCGAGAAGCCCTCAAAAATCCCTTTATAGCTGGAGGCGGGCGCATGGTGCGCTTCATCCACAACTATATAGTCGTAGAAACCGCCGCCCAGGTCTTTCCAGAGCTCCTGTGAATTGGCTGTTTGAATGGTGCAAAAGAGATGGTCTTTAGTTGCGGGCGTTCCATGAGGCCCGCCCATGCGGGCCCCGAAGTCGGGTTCTTTCAGGACATTCCTAAGCGTAGCCAGGCTTTGATCAAGTATCTGATCCCTGTGGGCAAGAAACAGTAATCTTGGCCTGCTATTGCCGTTTGCCTCGCAATGCCCTTTATAATCCAGCGCGGCAATAATGGTTTTGCCGGTTCCGGTGGCGGCAACAATAAGGTTTTTGAAGCTCTTGCGGTATTCGCGCTCTACCTGCAGCGCTTCAAGGATACAGTCTAAGAAGTAATTCCCCTCTAATGTCTCGGCTACAGTTAGAGGTCACTAGTGCTTCTTATTCCTCAATATTTTCTTCTTACGAGGAGTTAATTGTACATGCTCTATCCCTTCAACTATCTTCTTGTGCTTTTCTTCGCGCTCTTGTTCCTACTGCACTACAGGATTGACCTTTTCCTCCGGAAGATCTTTTAGGACCTGAAACCGCTTAACCGCAAGAAAACCGCAAGTGCGTGTGTTAAATACTATTGTGGTCCGCTCGCCGAACCGGCCGAAATTATTCCAAGCGAGGTGGAGCTCAACTTCCTGGTTTATGTTATTTCGCGAGCTGTCTTTCTTGAAACGCAGAAAATAGGCTGCGCCAAGATTATCCTCATTGATCCCGGTCGCCCTAAGGTTCCGGACTTCATAATTAACATTCTCGAATCCACTCTCCGGGCGTGTACGCAGGGTGCATACCACCGCGATATTCCATTCCTGTGCCAAAGAGCGTAATGCCTCCAGTACGAAGTTTATATCGCCGTCGGGCACGCCAGCCTCCAGCATTGAATCCAAAGAATCTATGAAAATTATCCCTAGTTCTTTCTTTTTCTGCTCCAGCTCTTTTCTTATTTCACCGATGTCTTCGAAGATGTCGTCAGGACAAACGAACTTTCTTGGCGACAGGCAAAGCGCGGACTTTGATAGTTCTCTGCTGGCGGCAAGCAGCTTCTCCCAGCCGGCCCCCTCATTGTGAATGTTCGAAGTCATGTAGTCCACTCCGGCTCTAACCGCCAACAACCGGCCCATGAACTCTTTCTGAGATATCCCGGGAAGGAACACGGCCACGCCATGTCTCCCGGCAGAAAGGATATTGTCGATAGCCGACACCAGGAAGGCTGTTTTTCCATTTCCCGGAAGGGCAGCCAGTACCGTTACCTCCCCCCTCCTGAAATCCGGGAAACTCCCGGGAATTATCCCGGAAGGGATTTCCTTGTTCCCTGACATACGCGGAAAAGTTTCAACGCACCCGAGAAAGTCAGCGCAATATTCCGAAGTTCCCTTAAGCATATAGCCTCCCTGCCAGCCTCTTTCATCATCAATTTCTGAGGATAGTATACCAGACCAACCCGACAGCGTAGTGTCGGGTTGCATAAAGTGGTTTTTAGTATTTTCTGGTGTGTGCGAACCAGGTAAGCTGTCTTTATCTACAAATTCTTTTAAAAAATATGATTCTGCCCCATATTTCTTGTTTCGGGCACCACAATGAAGCCTTCCTCTCTGTTGCCGTAAGGCTTGTAGTGCCCATTGCGGAAGTCTTCACCAGCAACAGCACATAGGGCAGCATCTACGAAATCTATACTTGTGAGACAGCTGATATCGTAATTATACTTCTGGAGTATATCGCGACGGATCCTTGCTTTGTGTTTCGCTGAAACTATCTGTCCCGCTAAGGCACATGCAATGGCTTGAGGAAATGTCTCAATACATAGTTGCGCTTCAGTCTGTTCTCCATTAAATAGAAGATATTTATTGGATTCCAGGCACTTGTAAAGTTTCTCTCCGTTGAACACCCATTTGTAAAAACTGCGTTGTAGTGCACTTTCCCTTCTCGGTGTTGAGAAGCACCAAATGCCTTTGTTCATTAATTCACTCTCTGCTGATCGTGATTTCTCTGTCCGGCTCCAACGGCACGGGGCATCCACGGCTATTATAGTGGCCTTGTGGGCAAAACACCATTCGGCTATAACTTCTGGCTTGTTATCTGTCTTTTTATCTATAAATTTACCATCTTGCAACGCGACGGCATGAAAGCCTTTTCTATCTCCTCCCACATCGATTCCAACAACTTTCGGGGTCATTCGTTTAATCCTTCCCGCACTCTGCGCTGTACTGCTTCAGCTGGGCGATGGCCAGCAGGCCGTCATCGTGGGAGAGCTCCCTGAAATCATTCTTGATGAAGGTCGGCACGGCCTGCTCGTTAAGCACCCAGGCGGGCGCGGAGCCCGGGTTCCTGGTAGTGTACCAGCCGAGGAACACCACGATTGGCTTAACGTCGAAGCGTTTCCCCGTCCTGATCTCAAGAATCGCCTGAACAGACTTCGCCCCGGCGATGGCCTCGATCAACGGGTCATTGTCGGGCGCATGCCCGTCCACTAATATCTTTTTTCCGTCATAAAATATCCGGTGATCCGGCCCGGCCGGCTTTTTCCAATACTTGGTCTCAATGCTGAATACGCCGGTGGGCCCCACAACCACGTGGTCGATATTGAAAGTCCTCCCGTCAGCCTTACAGACCAGGTCGTGAATGACCTGATATTTGTGCGGCATCAACTGCTCTTCCAGGAACTTGCCGAGTATCTGCTCGCCAATAAGCCCTTTGCGAAGCTTCGCCTTCTGTTTGTGTAATACCACAATACGCCGGATAGACCAGGTGCTGGCTGCCACAGCGATCAGCGTGATCATCCAAGGCTTTATCAGGTTAGGCCAAAACTGCTGTGTCCATGCGAAAGCCACAACCGGCACAAGCATGAATGGAACCACCAGCTCCGAGGACTGGTCCTCGGAAATATCCCGGATCTGCTCCGACAGGGATTGGCCGGGATAGCGCGTTCTGGGGTCTTTCAATGGGCTGTGCATGATATATATCTACTGAAACCTAATGCCGCGAAGATAGCCGCGTAATCCCGCCACCTGAGGGTCATCTTATATGTTTCGATCACCCAATTGTTTTTGAATCCGCTTCGCTATCTTTTCCATCCGCCCCAATCTTGAGGATATCTCGCCAGGATTAGCCAACGTCAAGAATGATTCATGAATGGCACTACTATCGCCGCTCCATTTTTGCATTAGATCAATCAATTGGCGTCCGCGGTGTGTAAATGGGCAAATAAATATTGGTTGCAGGCCCCGTTCCTTTGAGTCCATGATATACTCTGAGTAGTCATAGTAAATCAGATTTTGGCTAATAAGGAAATCTATATATCCATCAATAAATTGATGCTCAGCAGAACCACACAAAACTCCGACTTTCAGTTTGGCTGCATGTCGTTCCACTATTTCCATGCATACGGACATTGAGAAGAACAGCTTGGTTCCCATATCAATTATGCCAAGCGAAAACAACTCGAGGTAACTAATTTTATAGCTCGGCGCAAGATGTTTGCGAATAAGGATTTCTCGAAGAACTTGCTCAGGGGACAACAAAGTGTTTTCAGTTGGCCCGTAAGATTCGAACAACTGTTGTTTAGTGGCTATTTTCAGCTTGTTTGCTCTAGGAATTCGAATTGCCTTTTCGCTGCTTGTTAAAGGTGATCGCAAGTAGCGGCGAGCATCAATCCAGAAGACCGCTTGTCTGTCAGGGGCGACAAGCGCCACTATTACCGGTACAGGGAAGTTTCTCCAATAGTTGCGATGCTTCTCCTCTGGATAGAAATATATGAATTCTGCGTCTCCTTTTAAAAAATATGAGGCCCCTGCTTTTATTTGAATTGCAATAACACGACCTGTGCATTGCCCTTCCTCATCTGTATGTTCGACCTGACCATCGACACCCATGTCGGCATTAGTGGTTTCACGCCAAATAAACCTAAGTCTGTTAATTAACTGTGCAAACGCCAAAACGCCATCGCGCTCCGTAAAATACTCTGGCGTGACTTTTGGCTGTTTTTCTGTCATTAATGTCCCTTAAGTTTCATGCGGTTTTGAATCGGAAATATATTTACAGACGTTGTCCAGAAAATTGGAATCCGTAGATTGGGCCAGCCGCCTCTACATCCACAGGGATATAGCCAAAAGGCTTCCCCCTTGAGATAAGAAAACTTACAATGCCAGATTCGCTTAAACTACAAGGGATTAAAGCACTCGCAAGCACTAAAGGTTTAGGGCCATCAGGCAATATTATGACATCCCCTCGCATTCTAAAATCTTTTGCTATAGAACGCAGCTTGCTAAACGACAGACAGAAGTCCTCTATTGGCAGCTCACATTCATAGGATGCTTGGCGAAATATATCACCATGCTCATGCTTAATCCTTTCGCTGTGATTCTGCTGTCCAGGTTTCGCGTAGAAGCAAAATAGATTTTGTGGGTCGACCACACTGCAAATAGAATGTGATCTAATCCGATCAAACCCAAGCCCAAGTATATGTGTTCGACTTCTTTGGCCCAGTGAAGGTGTGCCACCAAATAAATTAAAATCACTTACTCCGGCCGTCGGATACTCTGCATGCTTACAATAGTCTCCAAGAGAATACCAAAAATAGATTGCATCCTCCTGGCGGACACACTGCTCTAGTATGACTGGGAAATTACAATACCATTGGCGTGGCATACATGAATAATCCACATGTATTTCGACTCGACTCTTTGCTTGAGCTGCCTGAGCCACAATCCTGCCAACCGTACTAGCAATTTCCTTTTGGACTTCAGCATATTGGCCGATAAGATACTTCGAAACTTTTAATCCCTTGCTCTCATAGAAGTCCTCATTTGCCTTTCGAGAAAGAACCGCATTAAAGTCTTCAATCCCCAAAACCAGCCACTCCGAGTTTTTCTGAGTAGCTAGCCCATCAAAATGTTTCCGTGTCCAGTGACATGCCCGATCTTCATATCCACATGCAACAATATAGAGATGATATGTTCCAGGCTCATTAGCGGCGCCCGCCCATTTCTCAATATCAGCCGTTTTCAACTTGTTTAATTTTAAGGTTTGTTTCATAAAGATTCGAACAAACTTAACTGCAACTGCTTCACGATTTCCTGAGATGTCTGCTTAGAGATTGGCAGCGATACTTTTTTCGTTGAAGCCAGCTCCCCCACTATACTTGGTTTTAGATTAACAGCCAGACCTTTACGAAGTGGCAACCAATAGTGTATCGCACATGGATATGATAGCCTCACAACATTGTCAGACGAGATCCCATTGAACAGTGTTTTCTCATCACACACTATGAGTGTGTAGGCTGCACCTAATTCCAACGCTTTTCGCAGCAGTGGGAGTTCTACTACTCTTCTATCTAATCTGAAATCGCAACCGCCATCAACGAGGGCACCATCATGGATTCTAGCCCCAAGTAGTTCCCCTGCTCGCGTCAAAATCTCTTTCAAAACGGGGCCATAATCGGGAAGGCCTTCAGATGCCTCCAAGTGCCGTTGGCAGAATTCCATATTAATGCGATGTTGATTTTTGGGGGTAAGCTCACGCTCCCTTGCGGAATCCACCATCTCATTCATTAGCTGAATAAAAAGTCTCGGATTCCCATCTGCGATTTTCCGAGCTACTGTTGCTCCCGCAAACCATCCTACTGCACGATTCCCCTTGGAACCCTCTATCTTCATCCTACGCATGTAGTAGATAGGCATAAACTTTTTAAAGATAGCCTGGCTAATTATCGGTGAATCGACTGCTTCCATTTGAAGAAGATTTCTTTTACGCGTATCTGAGAGGTGCAGCGCAAAATCAGTCCGGATTGATTCCTCATCGGGCAAAGTCTCATGCATTTCCAATTTAAAGTAGTCTTGAAGGTCATCTTCCCCAATAACCCCAAGAAAGGATTCAAGACTTATTTTTCCAAAATCTATTCCATCACATTTGCTTAGGCGAGTTTTGAGTAAATGATTCGTCAATCCTTTGAAATCATCGGAATCGCATGGCCGGTCAACATTTCGATAATTAAAATCGTTCCCACCAGGCTCAACAGAAACCCCATTTGCAAGAGTTTCTCTTGTGCTATATTTGAAAGGTAATGTCGCAATTTTTAAAACGAGAGGGCGCTTCCTTGAACGCAAAAAATGGTTTATGCAACGAATAAAGGGCTCTTCAACAAATTCTGCCTCATCTATGCAAGCAATCCAGGTTGTCTTATCAATATCAAGACCGAGTATTTCCGAAACTTTTGGAAGAACAGATACGATAGGCCCTAGCAAATCGTGGGCAAGCGGAGGTTTTTTTAGAAGTGAACCATCAGCCCAAAACGGTTGATTTTCGTAAAGAGTTTTAATATGCCACTCTATATCGCCCAATGATGACATGGTAATATCGGTTTCAGGGAACCACATTTCCATCAACCGCACGATGATGTCATGCTCTGCTTCAAGGCGCCGCATCGGAGTGTTATAGCAATCTTTCAGCAAGAACTTGAGCTCAGTAAGAAATGATGTTGCAGCAATACAATTAATTGCGAACTGGAAATATTCAAGCCGTTTTTCAGCAGCGATATTGTTGGCAGATAGTGCTGCCATAAATTCCAGATGCAATGGGACATAAAAACCAATAAACTCCTTTTTCTTTTTTATTGCTTCTGCTTTAGGATCTTGTGACAGCCGAAGGCATGAGTAAGTTAACATTTTAAGAATCACCGTCTTTCCACTGCCTCGAGTGCCGATAAGTATCTCATGCTGCTCATTGAAAAGAGACCAATATAATGAAATTGGGAAGAATTCTCTAACTATTTTTTCATCAGAATAGGCTTTTGCCTGCGATTCAGAAAATGGATTCGCCCCCTGATAACCTTTAAGTTTGTCGCTAAGTCTAATCATATTTTATGGACCAGTACTTCATCCGGATATTTTCCTGTAAGCATCACTCCCATTTTTTTGCACACTTCTGGAAACAACTTGTTCAGATCAGAAAGGGACACACATTGCAATTCCTCTGGGAGCAGATCAAGACTTGGCAATAATGCTCTTGTCACAGCCGCAGGCAAAGCAGATTGGACTATTTTCTGAGCTAAAGACTGCATTTCTATTGATGTAGCTAGCGATCCAAATTTTTGTACTGGATCTAACGGGATGACACGGGATTTTCGGACTTGAGCCCAGCCATCACCACTCCCATATTGATATGTTGTCACGTTGCCAAATGCCGCACCAGTCTTAGTCCTTTTCTCTAAAGTTAATGTGTGAAACGTGTTTGGGATTTCCCCATTGTCACGTTGTTCTGCCGTAACTGCAAGACTACCTGCACAAAAGAATGTTTTAGGATACACCCAACCAGTTTGCCATGCTGTATGCAGTTTGGCATGGTGGCGATGTCCATGACAAACTATATCGATCTTGCTTTGCCCTATCAGGTCAACTAATTCCGCCCCCTCTGTTAAACAAGAAATATCTTCAACCGCTGTTGGGTATGGGTAATTAAATGGATGGTGATGGAGCACAAGGATGTTCCATTTAGATGCACTACTGTGCTTGTCAATCGCCCCTCTAAGCCAAGCTAACTGCTCAGGTCCAAGCTTTCCATGGGAATATTCTTGATTGTGGGTGGAATAATATCCACTATTGGCAACGAACACAACAAAGTCTTCCCGAATAAAAACCCCTGTCCCCGGTATATCATGCGCATCGCAGAAATCTTGGTTTTTACAAAATATTGCACCCGTTGAAGCCGCTACATTTAGATATAGTGAATCCTTTTCTTCGAGATCCGCTAATTTAGAGATATGCCAATTTACATCATGATTCCCATACGAAAACATTACATTGTTGCGATTAATCTTTAACTGATTTGCAATTTCATGTACAACTTTCGAACAACCCACGAATTCTGCAGGTGCGCCTACGGAGGTAATATCACCCAAAACAAACAACCCATTAAATTGTTTGCCAGTGAGCGTGCCAACCAAATTCTGTTTCTTTGACACGGCATTTTTAATGTGTCCCTTTGGAGGAACGGCATCGACAGTAAAGTCTGAACTGTCAGCATCTTTCCCGTAATGAATATCACTAAAAACAAGAAAGGTCAATTCCTTCATTATCTAATCCTTAATTAACGCCAGATTCAACATGCCTTTATGGCAAACAAATAATTACACAATTCAAAACTTAAACCACCCAAACACTTGGCTCGTAATTAGTAATAATTAACTCTTGAACCCTATGTACTTTTTTTAAACACGTTAGGGCTCTTGCCCTCCGAATCTTTTTAAAGTGCCAACCGCGATAAAGTTTTTTAATTTCTTTTTTATCAGCGTTAGTAATTAAAACATAACATCCTTTTTTCGCAAGCTTATTCGCCACGCGAGCTAAAGCTATTTGGTCATCTTTTCCGAATCTATCTTTAGTGTAGTGTGTAAAATACGATGATTTATTCAAAGGTGGATATGGCGGATCGAAGTAAAATACATCATTCTTTCTTCCATTTTGACTAATTTTAGCGTAGTCCTCTGCCATAAATGACGCTTTAGATAGCACCTTTGCTATTTCCACGAATTCCTCTTTTGAGGCGACACTTATTTGGTCTCGATATCCAAATGGGACATTAAACTCCCCTCTTACATTAACCCGATATATACCGTTAAAGCATGCCTTATTAAGATATATAAACCTTGCTGCCTGTGAGATAGTAAATTTCGAACGATTCCTGTTAAATAATTTTCTTTGGTTATAATAAAAGTCTTCAGAGTGCAAACTTATAAACTTTTGCAAACAACTATATATTTTACGTGGTGAAGTTTTTACGTTTTTAAAGGTTTCGATTAATTGCGAATTCAGATCTGACAAAATCGCTCGTTTTGGCTTATAGGAAAAGAAAACTGACCCTGCCCCCAGGAAAGATTCATGATACGTATTGATTAAGTCGTGTGGCGGAAGACATTCAACTATTTTATCCACAAATAGACTTTTTCCCCCCACCCATTTAACAAACGCTTTGGGCGAATTGAATTTGGGGGATTTAGTACTCATTCCGTGTTGGTGTAAAACTATCATCTTATATATAAATATTTCTGAAACTCTATAAAGGTGCTGCGTATGTCCTGGACGCTGCCTAACTGAGTGGTGGCGTCGTTGATGGCGTGGTATTTCAGAGTGAGCAGGTCCGGGAGTTTTTCCTGGTCCAACTCGTCTACCCCGGTTTCAATATATTTGGATAGGACGAAATCCAAGAATTCCTGCTGGCGAGAGTTCAGGCCCGCATATATTTGAGTCTTTGCTTTGGCCACCCGCTCCTCGCGGGTTATTGGCTTAATTGAATATGCGATATATTCCAGAACATCAAAGAGGTCGCTCTTTTCGGCATCTACAAGCTTCTGTAGCGTGGATAGGTCTTCGTGGGTGTAGCCGGCGGCAGCGAGTTTATCCAGCATAGCTTTACGGGTTATCGGGTTGGACCAGACTTTGCGCAGTTCATCTTCGCTTTTAAAGAACACAGGCAGCGCACTGAACAGTCCCAGCACAAAGTCTTCGGCTGAAATAGGTTTCCCCTCCGCGCTGTAGAAGGAAGTCAGAACCGTGACCTGGATCTCCCGCTCTTTGCCGGCGCCCAGCTTGATCTTCACTTTCTTTACGCAGACGCAGGGGCGTTTTCCGCATTTGGGGCACGGGCATTGGCAGGGGCGCTGCCCACAGGCGGGACAGGGTTGGGTAGGTTTACTTTCACAAACGCAGGGCTTCTTACCGCATTTCTTGCAAACTTCCGGCTCTGGCGGACCATCCCATTCAGTATCTGCGAAATGGTGATATGCGTCTACGAAGTCGTAGATGGTGAAGTATTCTTTTCCGTCAAACAGGCGGGTGCCTCGGCCGATTATCTGCTTAAACTCTATCATTGAGTTAATAGGGCGCATCAGCACTATGTTTCGGACGTTGCGGGCATCCACACCTGTGGAAAGCTTTTGTGAGGTGGTGAGGATGGTTGGAATAGACTTCTCGTTGTCCTGAAATTCTCGTAGGTACTGCTCTCCCAATTCGCCATCATTAGCGGTAACGCGCACGCAATAATTTGGCTCAGTGCTAATCTTTTGTTGGTTTATCAAATCGCGCACCAACGCGGCGTGTTCCTGTGTGGCACAGAAAACTAATGTTTTCTCTTTCTGGTTAATTTCTTTTAAAACGATCTGTACGCGTTTAGCTTCCCGTTCTTTAATTTCAATTGTTCGATTAAAGTCTTTCTCTGTGTATATCTTATCGGTTTCTATTTCCCCCTCTATCACATGGTCGTCAGAGGCAAAGCTGTATTGGTCCAGCGTTGTTCCTACACGCTTTAAACGGAAAGGGGTGAGGAACCCATCGTTGATTCCTTCCTTAAGCGAATAGGTGTAAACTGGCTCACCGAAATATTCATAAGTGTCGCGGTTATCCTCACGCCGTGGCGTGGCGGTAAGGCCTAGCTGCACAGCTGGCGAGAAGTATTCCATAATGCCACGCCAGTTGCTTTCGTCATTGGCGCCACCACGGTGGCATTCGTCTATTATGATGAAATCGAAATAGTCTTTGGGGTAGTCTCCGAAGTATGGGACGTTTTCTGGGCCGCTCATGAAGGTCTGGAAAATAGTAAAGAAGATACTTCCATTAGTCGGGACTGAGCCGCGCCTACGTATTTCATCTGGACTTATGCGTACAAGCGCGTCTTCTGGAAAGGAAGAAAATGCATTAAAAGCCTGGTTGGCTAATATATTGCGGTCGGCAAGAAAAAGTATACGTGGCCGGCGCGTGCCGTCTTTTTTTAGGTTCCAGCGCGTTTGAAAAAGTTTCCATGCTATTTGGAAAGCGATAAATGTTTTGCCAGTGCCGGTGGCCATTGTTAACAGAATACGCTGTTTGCCGTCGGCTATCGCAGTCATGGCCTTATTAACAGCTATTTCCTGGAAATAATGTGCTTTTCTTGTGCCACCTACGTCGTCAAACGGAATAGTATTAAACAGATCCCGCCACTGATTCGTTACAACAAATTCTCTATTCCAGAGATCATCGGGTGTTGGGAATGTGAAGACATTGCACTCTCTACCAGTTTGCATGTCTATCTGGTAGATTTCTTTGCCATTACAGGCAAATGTTATATCCAGATGCAGCTTCTCTGCATAATTCTTTGCTTGGGCTACGCCTTCGGCGACATCAACCTCATCGCTTTTCGCCTCTATAGCAGCCAGTTTGCGGCCTTTATAGGACAACACATAATCAGCGATAAGTGGCTTAGAGCGGTTACCTCCCACATGAATTTTACCAGCAGTGATGTGGTGCTCGCGGTGTACTTTCGAACCTTCAATCGCACCCCAGCCACTAGCCTTCAGCTTGGGATCAATAAGTTCCGCCCTGGTTTCGGCTTCATTCATGAATTGGCCCCAACATGCTCCCCGCTGAAGGCTTTCTGCAATATGGACTTTTTCAACTCTTCCAAGTCAGCAATCTTTTGCTTGTAAACGGATTCCAATTCATCTGTGTTTCGGCGCAATACATCTAACTTTGAAGCGATTTCTTTTTGGGTCAATAGTGGCGGACACATAAACCGGTAAGCGAACAAATGGTCTCTGTTTATCTTGGGCATCCCGGCCCGCGCAGAGCCCGTATTTGCATATTCGGTAAACTTGGCGGACATCAGTAGGTGGAAAAGGAACTTACGGTCCAATATCCCTGCTTTTGGCGATAAGGGGTAAATATCGGCACTACACAAACCTTTAAATGTTGGCTGCGCAACTTTCATCAGATATGGACGAATCTTGCTGTAAAGCACCATCGTAGAGTCGAATAAAAACTTGCCAGATATCAATCCTTCTTCTTTTGAGGTCTTAAGGTTAATTAGTTCCCCAGTCTTCGACACAATATTCGCACCGCCAACATGCTTGAGGTTTAAATACTCTTCAATTCTGGGGTCGACTAAGACAGATGCTATTTCGCAAACCTCAGAAAAAGTCCGTTCCATCCACTTGGATCCGCAATTCGTAAAAATGGACGTAGAGTACAGTTCAAAAAGTTCGCGGGCGTTGGTAAGATTTTTATCGGCATTCTCTTTTACCTTAGCAATCGCGTCAAAAGCCTCGTCCAAAACAGCCACAATGCGTTTTTGCTCTGCCAAAGGGAGGACTAAAATGGGTTCAACTGAATAATCCCGGAAGTAGATATGCGGAATCGTGCTGCCATTTTTATACTTATTGAAATCGATGCTGCTTAGGTAGTAGAAGAAGTAACGAATATCTAGAACATCTTTTGGAACTAGATATTGCAGAGTTCCGATTACGGAAGAATAAGCTGGCAATAAAGAAAGTCGACCAATCCCGGCGCCGTCCTTGATTATGGCGACATATTCTTTATCTTGATGATAGAAACTCACATTCTTAATAAAACCGCCTGCTCCAAAAATTGGATGTTTTCCGGTTTCATTCGCTAATTGATTTTGGGAGACATTTGAAGATGCTTTTTCGCAAACATCCCTTAGACTCTTAACCTCCCACTTCAAAGTCATACCAACCCTCTGATATTCTTTAATATCGCAGCAGACTCATCATCGAGTTTCTTAATTTCAGCCAGAATATCTTTAGGAGCGCGCAGGGCAACTTCATCTTTTTTATTTGAATTCTTCACAGAGAGATCGTAAGTTTCAATGTTTATATCGGCAATATTCACTGACCATGAATTATCAGACTTGGCTTTGATTTTCTGCAATTTGACAAACTCAGCCAGATCTTCCTCGTTCAGTGGGTTAGTTTTGCCAAGATTCCTGCCCGCATTCAACTGGTAATACCATACCTTGCGGGTAGCAGAGCCCTTCTCAAAGAACAGAACCACGGTTTTAACGCCGGCGCCCTGAAAGGTGCCGCCGGGCAGGTCCAGCACCGTATGAAGGTTGCAGCTCTCCAGCAACTGCTTGCGCAGGCTTACAGAGGCGTTATCCGTATTGGAAAGGAAAGTATTCTTTATCACCACGCCAGCCCGGCCGCCAGCTTTCAGTATTTTGATGAAATGCTGCAGGAACAGGAAAGCCGTCTCGCCGGTCTTTATAGGGAAATTCTGCTGCACCTCGGCCCGCTCTTTACCGCCAAAAGGCGGATTGGCCAGCACCACGTCGTAGCGGTCCCGCTCCTGAATATCGGCCAGGTTCTCGGAAAGCGTGTTGGTGTGTACAATATTGGGCGCTTCCACCCCGTGCAGGATCATATTCATGGTGCCTATGATATAGGCCAGCCCTTTCTTTTCCTTGCCGTAGAAAGTGTGCTTCTGCAGCGTCTCCGCGTCCTTGGTGGTAAGGTTCTTGCTAGCCTTTAAGTATTCAAAGGCCTCGCACAAGAAGCCCGCCGATCCCACAGCACCGTCGTAGACCTTCTCACCGATGGCCGGGGCCACAACCTTAACGATGGTCTTGATAAGCGGCCGGGGCGTATAATATTCGCCACCGTTTCGGCCTGCATTACCCATATTTTGTATCTTATCCTCGTACAGGGCGGACATCTCGTGCTTTTCAGTATGGGAGCGAAAGCGCAGGCCGTCCACCAAGTTGATGACCTCGCGCATGTTGTAGCCACTCTGGATCTTATTCTTGAGCTCGCTAAAAATTTCGCCGATCTTGTACTCGATGGTATCGGGGCTTTCGGCATCAGATTTAAACTTCTTTAGATAAGGGACCAGCTTGTGATCTACGAAATCTTTCAGGTCATCACCGGTGAGGGCCTTGTGGTGGTCTATCTTGCCGTCCTTGTCTTTGGGCGCGGCCCAGGTTTCCCACTTGAACTCGCGGCCAATGATGGCGGTATATTGTTTGCCGGCCAGCTCAGCGGCGGTCTTCTTGTCTTTCTCAAGGTCTTCCAAGTATTTCAGGAACAGCAACCAGGAGGTCTGTTCCACGTAGTCCAGCTCGCTGGAGCATCCGGCGTCTTTATGAAGTATATCGTCAATGTTTTTAAATACCTGTTCGAACATGTTGTTTGCCCTTAGCGTGTTGCTTTAAGAAAAATGCTATCCCGATGAAATTCCATATACCGCTGTTGCTGGCGGTTAAACACCCCGACGTTAATGCCCGTTTCGCAGTTCACGCCCATTTTTGTCAGAGAATATTTGTCGGCCACAGGCGAAACAGCCAAGTCCCCATTATCTCTGAATGAGATAAATCCACGATCAAACAAATGATCCATGGTCGGGGTTAAAAGAAGGCCATTCTCTCCGTCCAGGCGTTCGTCATTATTAGATTCACGCCAAGGTTTAATATGGCTACCGATTAAATGTATCGGATTATCAACTTTTGTAATCCGGCAGCACTTTTCCACCTTCATCAGACGCTGCCGATAAAGGCCCTGTCCTCGACGCGACTTAATCAAGGCTTCTTTTTCGGTGACCTGAATCCGCCCATCGCCAGTTATCTGCTCCTGGAGCTTTTCCTCCCACTCTTCAAGGCCTTTGCGGTCATCAGCCACTGCCAACGACGCGACATCAGCCATAACGGGCTGATTTGGAAACAGGTTGGTGGCTTCAGGGCCAATTATGCCCGCAAGAACCTTACCAAAATCCTCGCTTATAGCGGCCAAATAGACCTGGTTCCCCCTCCCGGTGGCCTGAAGCGGTGAATACTCCGTCGGCAATAATGGGCGGAGGACACTTATATGTTCAGCTGGGGTTATCTGACTTTCGAGATTAAAAAATCGAACCAGAACTTTCCAGCCTGCAGTAGGATGCCAATTCGGACCAATGTTCCCAAATTCTTCCGGTTTCGGGAATGAAAAGGCATACGACTGCGCTATTCCAATAGCTTTAATTTTAGTATCGCAGAAAGAATAAACAACATCTCCAGGCGCAATACCGCGCATGTTCTCATAAAACTGATTGTACTGCCCGCCAATATTGCGTTTAGGAGACCAAAGATAGCCGCCCTCAGTTTCCTGTCTAAAGGTTTGATTCTGGTTCACCCACCAGTATTTAACTTCGCGATTTAGTGGCAAATCGGGCATATTAAACAGTGTTATTCGCAAACTTCTAATTCAATTATATATAAAGGGAACGTCAACTGATGCCTTAAAAGTGTTATCCCGCCACTCCAGGTAGCTGGGGGACAGGGGGCGGGTCACTTTCTGCTTCATGCGGTGGTCACGCATAAACCGCATAGCGGTTTTGCGCGACCCCGCCTCGGCGATTTTCGCTGAAAAATCGCCTCCGGCCTTGCGGCCCGGACGCGAGGCATAATTATGCCTCGCTCTAAAGCCGGGCCTCACTTCGTCCACCAGCACAACGTCATAGGCGTTATCTTTTGAAACAGCCGGCGCGAACACGTCCAGGTTTACGAACAGCTCCCGGGACTCCCTGCCCACGGTTTTATGGATGGCCTCGCGGAACGGCTTTGACTTGCACGCGTAGCGCACATTGTTCTGGCTGCCTTTTAAGCCCAGCTCGGCCAGCAGATTGAAGGCTATTACGCTTTTGCCCGTGCCGGGGCCGCCGTGCACTATTATCACGCTTTTCTCGGCGCGCGCCTTGGCCGCTTCCAGTTTAGCCAGGATGAGGTTCTTGGCGACTATCTGCTCGTTAAGCAGGGAAAGGGCCTTTTCGCCGGCGATTATCTTTGCGGTATTATCCAGCAGCTTCCTGGACGGCTCTATAGGGCTTTGCGCGAACCGGTCGAAAACCTCCAGCCCGTGGCCCGAAGAAAGGCATTCCTTAAGTTTCCCCGCCAGCCCGGCCACCTCCGTCATGGTGTAAACGGGGAACTCCGCTATGAGTTTATTGTATTTGGGCGCGAACAGGGGGTGGCGGAAAACATAGGCCTTCGCGGCCGCGGACCTGCCGAAGAGCAGGCAGTCGATACGGCTGGTGTTGTAGGGGACTTCGTATTCGAAAGAGATGTGCACGTCTTTCAGGGCGGCTTTTTCGGCCAGGTTCTTTACGTACTGCCCCGAGCTTTTGAAGGAATTGTACTCCGGTATGCCGGGGTAGCGGCCTAAATGGGCTTTGAAATTGTCGCGGATGGTGTCGGCCAGCGTGTTGTCGCGCACGTGGTCGTAGAAGTCTTCGATATTGGCGGAGTAGAGGCGCATTAGAGCTTGTTGTACTTGGTGTGGCGGCCTTTGGCCTTGGCCACTGGGTACTTCTTGGCGTTCTTCTTAAGTTTTTGGGTCAGGGCGGCCAGGACGTCTATTTTGAGGTCGTGGCTGAGCAGCAGCACCCAGTAAAGCACGTCTGCCAGCTCTTCGGAGACTTCCAGTTTATGGGTTTTAACGTGCTTTTTGATTTCTTCGGGGTTTTTCCACTGGAAATGCTCCAAAAGCTCGGCGGCTTCCAGGGCCAGGGAAATAGAAACGTCTTTGGGATTATGGAACTGGGCCCAATCCCGGGCGTCCCTGAAAGAAATGATCTTACGGGTTAAGGTTTTAACGGTTGGTTGCGGTATCAATTGATGCGTATCCCCCCTGACATATTCATTCTATATCTTCCCGCCCGGGCTGGCAATTTATATTTATATTAAGAGGGGAAAGAAAAGGCTCAACCTCGGGGAATTGAGGTTGAGCCTTTGGGAACCGAGGGGCAACTGCTAAGGGTGCAGGTAATGGCCGTGGCCGGTTGCGGGCTTATGATGGCCTTTAGGCGGTTCGATAGCAAAGCAGCCCAGGCGGACGCCATAGACGGCCAGTATTTTCCTGAGCGTGGCTACTTCAGGGTTGCCGGTTTTTGACAGCGTTTTATAAAGAGTGGTGCGGCTCATCTTGGTGGCTTTAGCCAGCACGCCCATGCCGCCATTGGCGGCCGCCACGTTGCGGATAGCCTTCAGGAGGTAGAACATCTCGCCGTCCTCCAGCTCCGCGTTAAGGTAGGCCACTGCATTTTCCTGTTTTGAGAGGAATTTGAGCACGTGTTTACGATGCGGAACGGTATTTTTCATATCTTACTCCTGTAATCACGCCAGAGGCGCCGCGCCCTGCGGATATCTTTACCTTGCGACTTTTTATCGCCGCCACAGAGCAGGATAACTATCACCGGGCCGTCTGCGCCGTAATAAACCCTGTAACCGGGGCCACTGTGTATCCTTAACTCCCATACTCCGCTCCCGACCGGACGGTGGTCCCCCAAATTCCCCTCTTCTATGCGCCCGACGCGCTGGAAGATAGCGACCCGGGCGACGCTATCCCGCAGGGCATCCAGCCACTCATCATATAGGTCTTTCCCCGCCACAAAATAGTGCAGAACCTTCCGTTCTTGCGGTTCCATATCCCGCCTCCATAGTGTATCCTATAAAAGACAGCTTGTCAACCCCGGGCGAACCATCTTTCCTAAATAGGATAGCAGGCCACCCCGACAGCGTAGTGACGGGCAAAAGTGATAAAATCGTTGTGTGGCAAACGACAAAGATCTGCATGAAGGGCTGCTGAACCTGGAGGAGATCCTGCACAGGCTGGACGCCCGGGCGAAGAGCCTTGAGCTGCTGAAGGAGCGCGCCCCGCGGCCGGCGCCCGACAAGGGCGAGCCAATGCGGGAAGAACCGCAGTTGCCTAAGACAACTCCCCCTGAGGCAACTCCCCCTGCAGCACTGCCGGCATACAAGCCGGAACCTGTTGCGCCGTACAAGCGCATAGAGATCCCCGAGTTTATTCCCCCCGTAAAGCCGGTGGCAGTTCCTCCTCCCGCGCCGGTTGCCGCGCCGCCGGTTATCCCGCCGCCCGTTAAGGCGCCGGAGCCTGCCGTAAAGGCTCCGGAGCCCGCAAAGATTCCGGAAAAGGCTGTTCCCCCTCCGGCAGAACCTAAGGCTGTGATCAAACCGGCTAAAAAGGCTTTTGTTTTAAATAAGACCGTCCTGATCTTTTTTTGCCTGGGACTGGCTATAGCGGGCGGGGCCTACTACCAGTTGACCGTGAACAGCGCCAAGGCGCGGTACGCGCAGGCCGGCAAGCTGGTTAAAAGCGCGCGCCTGGCCGAGGCCGTAACCGCCTATACGCGGATAACAGAGGTGTATAAGGGCAGCCCCGAAGCGGCCTACAGCCAGTACGCCATAGGGGACATAAAGTCCGTGCAGGGCGACCTGCACGAAGCTATAAACCGCTACGAGAAATTCCTGCTGGCGGCGCCCGACAAGGACGCCAAGGTGCCGCAGGCCAAGTTCAATATAGCCGAGATAGAATTCAAACAGAACAACTATGCCGACGCGGAATTCATGTACAATAACCCGGACATAAAGGCTTCCGCCTACGCCAAGCAGGCGGCGGACAGGGTGATACAGATAAAAGCCGTTAAAGCCCAGGCGGCCGAGGCGCGCAAGCTTATGGCCAGGGACCCCGCCAGGGCGGCGGCGGCTTTCTCCGCGCTGCTGACGGCTTACCCCGGGCTTAAAGCGGCTGCCGACGGACTGGCGGAGGCGCAGGCGGCGCTGGCCGCGGCCAATACCCGTAAGGCGGCCAGGGCCGTGGCGAGGGCAAAGGCCAACAGGGCGCGCTAACAGACCCGGGGGCAAGCCCCCAACAACCCGACACTACGCTGACGGGTTGCCGTTGTAAACTATTTATAAATGACCGACCGTGACGCTTCACAGCTTGTAAGCTGGCTTTATGTGGATATGAACTCCTACTTCGCCTCGGTGGAGCAGGAGCTGGACCCCGCCCTGCGCGGCAAGCCGGTGGCGGTGGTGCCGCTGCTGGCGGACAGCACCTGCTGTATTGCCGTCAGCTACGAGGGCAAGGCTTTCGGGGTTAAGACCGGCACGCTGGTAGGCGAGGCCAGGCGGCTTTGCCCCGCGATGAAATTTATAGTGGGCGACCACGTCAATTACGTTAATTACCACAATAAAATAGTGGAAGCCGTGGAATCCTGCGTGCCGGTGGATTCAGTCTGCTCCATAGACGAAATGGCCTGCCGGCTGACCGGTTACCAGCAGGACGTTAAAGTAGCCGCGGACCTGGCGGCCAAAATAAAAGCCGTTATCCGCGGCACGGTGGGGTCATCGCTGCGCTGCTCTATCGGCCTGGGCCCCAACCGCTACCTGGCAAAGATAGCCGGAGACATGAAAAAGCCCGACGGGTTCACCGTTATCCGCCCTTGCGACCTGCCGCAGGCGCTTTATTCGCTGAAAGTGCGGGACCTTACCGGTGTAGGGGCCAAAATGGAAGCCCGGCTGAACGCGCAGGGCCTGCATACCCTCCAGCAATTGCTGGCGCTGACTCCGGAAGAGATGCGCAAGGCCTGGAACAGCGTAAGCGGCGAAGAGATGTGGCATCTGCTGCGGGGCGAGCAGCTGGTGGAGAGAGTGTCGGAGCAGAAATCCATCAGCCATTCGCACGTGCTGCCGCCCGAGCTGCGCAACAAGGCGGGCGCCATGCGGATACTGAAGAAACTTACCGACAAGGCCGCCACCCGGCTGCGCAAAGAAGGGTTCTTTGCCTCGGGCATACAGATCTACGCGCGGTTCACCGGGCAGGACGGCTGGCAGGCCCGCTGCAATTTGATGGAAACGCAGGATACGCTGGCTTTTATAGACGCTATCAAAGCCCTTTGGAAGGAAATACCGGCGGGCCAGGTGTTCGCCGTGGGCGTGGCGCTGTACGGCCTGGTGCCGGAGGCTTACCACGCGCCGTCCTTGTTCGAGGACCAGCGGCGCTGCCAGCTGACCCGGACGCTGGACAAGCTAAATGAGAAGTTCGGCAAGGATATACTGCACTACGGGGCCACCCACGAGTCCGCGGGCCTGGTGCCGCTGCGCATAGCTTTCACCAGGATCCCCGAAGCGGACGAGGGCTGAACTCAGGCGGTCGGCCGGGGGGCCGCTACGGAATTGTGCTCGTACACCGCTTTCAGCACCCCGGCAAATTCACGGATATATTTTTCGTTCAATTCTTCACCGGCAATATCTTTTCTTTTGCTGTTGGCGGTGAGGCCTTTGCGCGGGAAATAATGGGAAAGTTCGCCGGGGCATTTCTTGGAGCCTTCCAGCTCCACGCGGATAGCGTCCTCGTGGCAGGAAAGGCGGAACAGGGCGGACCTTTTGGCCGTGCGGGCCCTGATGACCAGGCTGCTGCCGCCTTCGGGTTTTTCCACGAAGTTCCAGGACTCTTCGCCGGGGTACCAGCCTACCAGGTCCAGCATTTCTTCGGCCAGCAGGCGGAAAAGTTTGGCCGCGGCCGGGTTTTTAGTTTCGCAGGCGGCGTGGTAGGCGTTCAGCAGGTCCTGCTCCGGGTGCAGGATAAGTTTCCTGGGGTTATAGGCGCCTATGAGCTCCAGCGTTTCCTTGGGAAAGGTCTTTTCGCCGGTGCGCGTCATTATTTTAATGGTCCTGTCGAAGGTCTCTACCACCCGGCCGATAATGTCCTTGCCCGCAACCTTTACCGTATCGCCGCTTTTTAATTTGGTCATGCAGTTCTCCAGTAATAACCGACACAGGATGTACGCACTTGCCGGCTTACGCCGGCTATTAAAACGAACAACGCCTAGAAACCAACCGCCAGCTCCGCCTTCAGCAGCTCCATGGCCGCTTTATATTTTTTCTTATGCCAGTTGCCGAAAGAAGGGTGCGGGACTTCGTAGGGGTTCGGGCCGCACACGTTCAGGACGGCTTTGCGGGCGAACTTGCCGCAGGGGATCAGCTTCGCCTGCGGGCCGGCCTTGGCCAGGCGGGCTTTCAGATCTTGCAGTATGGCCGTGTAAAGCGCGGCGTCCACGTTTTTCCGCTCCGGGTTCCGGAGTTCGCCCAGTTTTCTCACCACTTCTTTCTGTTCGCCGGTCAGGCTTTCGTCGTAGGCGCCGGCCTGCATGGGCAGCTGGCAGACGTTGACGATGGCGTACTTGTCGCCGGTCTTGCCGTTTAAAATAATTTCGCCGAAAGCTTCTTCCCTGTTGCCCAGCACGAACCGCGCCATGGCTTTGCCGGCGGTGCCGGCGGCCGGGCATTTTTTGCGGAGCTCGGCTTTATGCGGGGATTCCAGGATAAAAATAAATTCTACGCCGCCCAGGTCAGCGGGCACGTCGGGCACCACCCAATTGTCCAGGCCCGCGGGCTGTTTCATTTTCATACTTCCAGCTCCCCGCCGTTCTTAAGCAGGCAGGCCCTTTTGCCAAAGGTTTTTGTGAATTTTTCCCCGTGTTCGGTGTTCACCGGGATTATATAGCGCGGGCGCTTGTTCTCCACCAGTTTGCGGATAGTGGAGAAATAAGCGTGGCCGGTGGACGGGATCTCGGTGGCCGCCAGGCCCTGGGCCTTGAACCAGGCCAGCGTCTCCGGCAGGCCGGCTTCTTCGGTATAGGTTTCCCAGCCGGAGTACACCAGCGCGGCGCCGCGGAGGTCTTTTATTTCCCCAGCCACCCATTCCTGCGCGTTGGCGCGCACGGGGATTATCAGGCGGTCCAGGTTGTCGCGCACCCAGTCCCAGCCGAACATCTTGGGGCGCATGCGTCTGAAAGTTTCGGCGTATTCGGTCAGCTGGTAAACCCGCTGCGTGGCGGTGTTGCGGATGATGCGCAAGTACTCGGTCTCCAGGCTGGGGATCTTCAGCTCCACGCCCTGCTTCTGCGCCAGCCCTTTTACCCGCTCCAGCAGCAGCGCGGTGTAGCCGTCCACCACCAGGTACCGCCGGGTATTCTTGGCTAAATAGGCCAGGCTGGTAAGCAGGCCGATATCCTGCCCGCCGCACAGGAAATACAGCGGGCCGTTGAGCTCCTTCACCATGTCTTCCACGTGGTCCATCACGTCCTGCTCGGTGGGGCCTTTCTCCACGTCGGCCTGGGTGCCCTCGGTGATCAGCGCGTCTATGGGCCCCATGTCGGCGGCCAGGAACTGCTTGAAAGCGTTGGACTTATTGCCGTGCTCGCGGAAATCGCCGGTATAAATTATCCGTTTACCTTCCGACTCCACCAGGAAAGCGAAAGACTCGGCCGCCGTATGGTCCATGAGGAACGGGGTGATGACGAAGCGGCCTACGATAAATTTATGGTTCCTGCGGAAATAGTTGATGCCGACGGGCAGCTTCTTGCCGTCGCGCGGCATCTTGGTGGTGATGCGCACCACGTCTTCCATGATCTCCGACATGAAAACCTTTATGCCGGGGTTCAAAGGTTTGGCCAGCAGCGCGCCGTAATGGTCCGCGTGCGTGTGCGAGATGATCAGCGCCAGGATGGGGTGGGAGACTTTATTGTCGTAAAGGCCGGGGATCTTAAGGACCGCCGCTTCCGGGCCGGCTTCCACGGGCAGACCGGTCGCGGCATCGGTTTTGGGGAGCGGCTGGCCGTAATCCAGCAATATCCTGGATTTGCCGGAAACCAGCTCTATGCAGTTCCCCCCTATTTCTTCGGCCCCGCGGTGTACGATTATTTTCATGGGAAATTAATCCAGCCTCTTTATCCTGCCCACAGCCGGCGCTTTTAAAGGGCCGGCGGAGAAGGACTTTATCATGGCTTCGCGCACCTGCAGCATGGTGTCTTTTATGTCTTTGCCGCCGGCGAAGGCGTCGCCGCCGTTGCCGCCGAAGGCCAGGTAATTGTTGGTGGCCACCAGGAATTCCTGGCCGGGTTTTACCAGGCGGCCTTTATACTTCAGGCGGATCTCCGCGGGCCGGCCGGTTGGGCCGGGCTTGAATTCCACGGTCAGGCCCGAGATTTGGATGAAACTTTTGTCGTTGCGCAGGTTGTCGGCCATAAGCCGCAGGAGCTGGGCGCCGCTCAGGCGCATGGTGACGATGGTATTGTCGAAAGGCATGGCCCGGTAAAGGTCGCTGAGGCGCACGTCGCCTTTTTTTATTTCGGACCGGATGCCGCCGGTGTTCTGGAAAGCCAGCTGCGCCCCGGAGGCTTTACGGGTGGCATCGCTCATCCAGTTGCCGATGGCCGAATCCAGGCCGTTCGCCGCGAAAGCCAGGTCTTCGTCCACGCGGCCCACCACGCGGCCCATTTCGCGCTCCACGTCGGCGTTAAAGCCGGCTATGGTCTTGAGCACCAGGGGGTCCTCACCGGTCTGGTCTATCCAGAGGGGCAGCAGGGCTACCTTTATGCCGGCCAGCTTGCCGGTGGCGTCGTCGAAATTCAGTTCGGCGCGGCTTACATAAGAAAGGCCGTAGCCGCTTTCGGCCAGCCAGACGCCGGAGACGGGGTCGCGGTAGCCGTTGAGGAGGGCGGTGTGGTTATGGCCGCCCAGCACCAGGTCCACGCCCGGCGCGGCGCGGGCTATGGGCAGCGCGCCGGAGAAAGGCGGGGTGAAGGTCCAGGTAGTGACGTCCACGCGTTTAAGGCTGAGGTCGTAGCTGAGGCCGGTGTGGGTGAGCGCTATTACGGCGTCCGGGTTCTGTTTTTTAATTTCGGGCAGCCATTTAGCGGTTTCGGCGGCTTCGTCGCGGAAGTCCAGGTGTTTTACGTACTCGGGCAGGGTGTCGGTGGCGGTGTGGGTGTTGAGCAGGCCCAGCACGGCAATTTTTTTGCCGGCTTTCTCTATAAGGACGTAGGGCTTCAGGTAATTTACGCCGGCGCCGTCGGCCTTGTTATAGACATTGGCGCCGACAAAAGGGAAAGCGGCGCTGGAGACCAAAACTTTCAGGGCGGGTTCGCTGTAATCGTAGTCGTGGTTGCCGGGGACGGCGGCGGCGTAGCCCATCTGGTTCATCAGCACCATGCTGGCCAGGCCGCGGGTGAGGATGCCTTCGGGGGTGCCCTGGAACATGTCGCCGGAGTCCAGCAGGAGATACGGGACGGTTTCTTTTTTGAGCAGGGCGGACAGCGCGGCAAAGCCGCCTATGGGGCGGGTGGAGTTGCCGTTATCCCACTGGGCGGGGCGGGCCGAGTACCAGCCGTGCGCGTCGGAGGTGTGATAGACGGCCAGCGTAGCGGCGGCGGCCTGGCCGGCCAGGGCCAGGAGCAGCGGGAGGAAAGCGGCAATCCTTTTAAATTTGATCACAGGTATATTGTAGAAAAAAGAAAACCCGGCCGGGGCCCGGGCTTTCATTTCGGAGGTTGAACCTCCTAATGTTTGCCGGTGCTGCCGAAGCCGCCTTCGCCGCGGGTGGTGACGGTGAGGTCGGCGGCCTCGGTGAAGGCGGCGTATTCGACTTTATTGAAGACCATCTGGGCGACTTTCTCGCCTTTTTTTACTTCATAGGGGGTCTTGGGGTCGAGGTTTATGAGGATGACGCCGACTTCGCCGCGGTAGGGGGCGTCCACGGTGCCGGGGGTGTTGAGGACGGTGAGGCCGTGCTTGAGGGCGAGGCCGCTCTTGGGGCGCACCTGGCCTTCGTAGCCGTGCGGGATGGCCATTTTGAGGCCGGTGGGGATGAGGACGCGCTCGCCGGGCTGCAAGGTATGGTTGATTGTCGAGTAAAGGTCGAGACCGGCGTCGCCTTCGTGGGCGTAGGCGGGCATTTTTACGTCGGCGTGAAGTTTCTGTACGGCTATTTCGAGTTTGCTCATGTTTTTATCCTCTTACCTGGGTGTTGGGGAGATGTTTCAGGACTTCTTTGTGGATGTCCTGTAAAAGCTGGGGCGGGGTTTCGGGAAAGGTCTCGAGGCGCGGGTCCAGGAGGCCGTTCTTGCGGGGGATGAATTTCTGGACGTAGTATTTGTGGTCGGGGCTGCCGGTGGCGGAGATTATCAGCCGGGCGGCGGCGGCCATTTCTTCTATGGTGAGGAAAGAGATGGTGTTGTCGGCGCGGATGACGGGGGCGACGGTGGTGCGGTATTCGTAGACGGGGAACCTGGAGACGAGCTTGAGGCTTTCGAGCATATTGGCCTGTTGGCCGGGGACGCCGGCGGTGGCGGGCCAGAGGGGCTCGGGGCCTTTTACGTCCATGGCGACGTAGTCTACGAGGTCCAGGGCGAGGAGCTGGGCGAGGACTCCGGGGTTGCTGCCGTTGGTGTCGAGTTTTACGGCGAGGCGGCGGGCGCGGATTTCCTGGATGAAGGGGATGAGGTCGGGCTGGATGGTGGGTTCGCCGCCGCAGATGACTACGCCGGTGACCCATTCTTTTACGGTTTCGAGGTAGTCGAGGAAGCCCTGGTCGCCGATATCTTTGGCGTTGGCGAGCAGCGGCGCGGCGTGGCAATGGGGGCAGAGGTAATTGCACCCGGGCGTAAAAGCGACGGCCGCCAGTCTGCCTGGATAGTCTATAAGGTTAAAACCCAATACGGCGCCTATTTTCATATTTACTACAAAGAACTGCGGGTTCGTGTCTGCCTGCGGTTACTGCAACTCACGTCATAGATGCCCAGTCGGGTCAGCCGGGGGACCGGAACGCAAAACACGTTCGGCCACACCGTGGCCTCACTCGGTATTCGCCCGCCGCGCTTATGCAAGCGGCGGGCTCAACGACGGTTTTGCTAACCCGGTCCCCC